>Ga0209342_10007366_pt1 | contig 11086 bp, 5 predicted proteins | sample RifCSP16_2_FD_184023 | JGI IMG/M metagenome (GOLD analysis project Ga0209342, IMG submission 184023) | Soil microbial communities from Rifle, Colorado - Rifle CSP2_sed 16_2 (SPAdes) (version 2) | ecosystem: Environmental > Terrestrial > Deep subsurface > Rock core/Sediment | place: Rifle... | reverse complement strand
CCTTATTGGCGCAGAGGCAGTTATGCAGAGGGCGGCTGTCACCTTTGAAGTATAAAAGTCGGTGACATGGATCTTCCCGTCCTTCAGAGGCTCTATAAACCAGGGTCTGTCGGAGAAGTCCTCCCCTACCCCGAAATGTTCATACTTTGCCTTATCTACCACCTGGGTGATATTTCTGGTGATCTTCAGACCTTCCATGTTTATGACATAGGCAAGCTGAATAAAAGGGTGCTCCTCCACAAGCCTCTTCATCACTGGCTCCATCATGGATGGATTCATTGTCCCCATTACTCCGTCATCAAGGACCTTCTCGATAAAGTGGGTGGCCCACTCCCTTGCCTTGATCTTGAGCCTGTCAAGCTCGGAGACAAAGAGTTCAGGCATGTATTTGTGGGCAAGCCTTTCCATCTCCTCTGTTGAAACGGATGTCTCTCTCCCCTTTTCGAATTCCCCCATAACCCACTTGTTTATCTTTGCAACACCGGGGTGGCGCTTGTCTATCTTCTTCTCTCCCTCAAGTCCCAGGTGCATGTTTATCCATGATGCGATACCTGCCAGCCCTGACTTGTCCGTGACCATAACACCAAGAGGCCTCTTTAAAAGTGCCGCTGTATCAAATATGTTGTATATCTCTTCATTTTTAAGCACACCGTCCGCATGGATCCCTGCCCTTGTTACATTGAAATCGTCACCGACAAAGGGGTAGTTAGATGGTATCCTGTACTTAAGCTCCCTCTTGAAGTAGTCGGCTATATCGGTTATCACAGTTGTATCTATGCCGTTATTGTCGCCCATGAGAGATAGATATTCTATTATCAGGGCCTCAATGGGCGGGTTCCCAGTTCTTTCTCCAAAGCCAAGGAGAGCGCCGTTGGCCGCTGAACAGCCGTAAAGCCACGCGGTGGCGGCATTTATGTGTACCTTGTGGAAGTCATTGTGGCCGTGCCATTCCAGCTCCTCGCACGGCACCCCTGCGTCGTCTATCATAGCCCTGACCAGTTTGTCTATGGCCCTCGGCAGCGCGGCCCCAGGATATGTGACGCCATAACCCATTGTGTCGCAGAGTCTGACCTTTATCGGCATCTTGCTCTCTTTCGAGAGCTTCATGAGCTCTATGGCAAAAGGGACAACGAAGCCGTAGATGTCAGCCCTTGTCACATCCTCAAAGTGGCACCTCGGCTTGACCCCCGCTTCTATGGAGGCCCTGACTACATCCAGGTAGTCTTCCATGCACTGTCTTCTCGTCTTGTTCAGCTTCAGGAATATGTGGTAGTCTGAAACAGATGTAAGTATCCCGGTCTCCTTCAGTCCCATGTCCTTTACAAGCTGGAAGTCCTTCTTTACTGCCCTTATCCAGCCTGTTACTTCAGGGAATTTATGTCCCCTCTCAAGGCACTTCTCTACTGCCTCCCTGTCCTTCTGGGAATAGAGAAAGAACTCGGACTGCCTGATGACGCCATTGGGGCCGCCCAGTTTGTGGAGGAGATCAAATATATCAACGATCTGCTTTACCGTATAAGGCGGTCTCGCCTGCTGGCCGTCCCTGAATGTGGTGTCGGTTATCCAGTACTCCTTCGGTAGGTCAATCGGCAATATCTTACCGTCGAAGGTAATTTTAGGTACCCCTGAATAAGGGAACTCGTGCCTCAAAAGATTCGGTTCCGTCACATCCACCAGAGGAAACCAGGTTGTAGGTTTGATAAGTCCTGAGCTTGGCATATGCTCTCCTTCTTTATTGTCATGCCGCAAAAATACTTGTATACTGAGGCTCTTGCAAAACTCTCTGTCATACCCGAAATGTTCTATCGGGGATATGGTTTCCTATAATAAAACACCAGATTCCCGCTTAAACAATGCGGGAATGACAATCTTTTTATACTTTTGCAAGAGGCTGTACTGTATACAATTTGCCGGATAAAGTCAAGGTTAAACAGTTCTGTGTGTTAAACAGACTCATGTCTTTTTGACAGTTTATGCAGGTCATTTTCTCTTGATTTTTGGCACGACATGATGTACTCATTAATAGTTAATAGTTCTATGCTTAGAATCTAATAGTGGCATAATACCCATCCGGGTATAAATACCAAGTAAGCTTTCAATATCTATAATTTAATTGGTTGAAAGAAACTTGGTCTAAAATGCGCTTATTCATGACAGAGGGGCTGTTTGAAAGATACACTGACAGATGAGTTAAAGAGGAAGATAGAGGAGCTCTCCATATTTAACGAAATAGGTAAGACCCTTACATCTACCCTCGACATAAAAGAGATCCTGAATATAATTATGCTGAAGATCGGCGAGCTTCTCAGACCCGACAACTGGTCTCTCCTGCTTGTTGATGAAGAACGTGGAGACCTTTACTTTGAGATCGTAGTCGGCGAAAGGGCCGAGACAATCAAGAATATGCGCCTCAAAATGGCGGAGGGGATTGCAGGGTGGGTCGCCGAAAAAGGTGAAAAGCTGATAATCCCGGACGTAAGCAAGGACGAAAGGTTTACCCTTAATGTAGATCTTGCCTCCGGCTTTGAAACAAGATCTGTGGTATGCGTCCCGCTTAAATGCAAAGGGAAGGTCCTTGGTGTCATTGAGCTTGTAAACAAGATAGGGAGGAATAAGTTTTCAGAAGAAGACCTCTTCATGCTAACTACGCTTGCTGACTATGCTGCAATAGCTCTTGAGAACGCCCAGTATTTCCATAAGGTCAAGGAGCTGACAATCACAGATGATGTAACCAGGCTTTACAATTCAAGGTATATGTACGACTATCTGGAAAATGAGATAAGAAGGTCACAGAGATATGAGATGGAGCTTTCTATCATATTTCTTGACCTTGACTACTTTAAGACCGTTAATGACACATACGGCCACCTTATCGGCAGCACACTTCTGAGAGAGGTAGCCGATGTTATCTTAACCTGCCTGAGGAATGTAGATATTGCAGTGCGTTACGGAGGTGATGAATTTGTGATTATCCTCCCCTCTACCCCAAAGGGTAATGCCGTTCAAGTTGCGGAGAGGATAAGGGATTGCATGACAAACACCGTATTCCTCCAGTGTCAGGGTCTGAAAATCAGACAGACTGCCAGCTTCGGTGTGGCCTCATTCCCTAAAGATGCAAATAGCGAGCTTGACCTTATCCGTCAGGCAGACAAGGCAATGTATCAGATCAAAAACAGCTCCAGGGACGGAATAGAGGCGGCATAGTACTTTCAGCGGCAATAAAGCACCTTGTTCCCATCCAAGCCCGATGGAAACTGAAAATATAACTGTATAAGGCCTTATAGATGTAATAAGGCCTGCACAGGTTATATTAGACTGCGCCTAAATCCTTATCTCTTACCTAACTGCTGCCTTCTTTGCTGCAGTCAACTTCTTAGCCACTGCCTTCTTTACCACGGTTGCCTTCTTAGCCACTGCCTTCTTTACCACAGTTGCCTTCTTAGCTACTGCTTTCTTTACCACAGTTGCCTTCTTAGCCACTGCCTTCTTAGCCACAGTTGCCTTCTTAGCCACTGCTTTCTTAACTACGGTTGCCTTCTTAGCCACTGCTTTCTTTGCTACTGTTGCCTTCTTAGCTACTGCCTTCACTGCTGTCTTCACTGCCATATTGCCCTCCTTATGGTTTAATAATGCGGAAATCCGCATTTAACTACACTTAGAATGGCCACATGCCCTGCAAACCATACACCCCTCAAGGAACTCAAGAACATGACCGCAATCAGGACACATCCCAGCAACGTCGCCGCGAACCTGCTTGGTGCCGGAGGTATCGAGCATCCCCCTATTGCCAAGGTACCTCTTCAGAACCTTGGAAATCCCGTCGGGACATGAAAGTACCATGCCGCCGCTCTGCCAGTGGGGCATTGGACATCTTATGCCGGCTAACTGCTCCAGTATGGCGTCAGGAGCAACGCCTGCCCTGAGAGCAAGAGACACCAGCCTGCTGACCGCTTCAGACTGTGATGACGCACATCCCCCGGACTTACCCATCTGAGAAAATACCTCACACGGCCCGTGTTCATCCTCGTTTATAGTGACGTACAGATTTCCGCATCCTGTAGATATCTTCTGGGTTGTCCCAACTGTCGTCTCCGGCCTTGGCCGCGGGGTTATGTTCAGTCTGAACTCAGGCTCCTCTGCGTTCACAGCAGATGGACTCTTCGGCTTGCTGTCGCCTGCATAGAGCACCTGCGTATCCTTGCTCCCGTCCCGGTATATGGTCACACCCTTGCAACCAAGCCTTGCGGCAAGGCTGTACACCTTTTCAACATCCTCAATGGTTGCATTGTTGGGGAAATTAACTGTCTTTGAAACGGCATTATCAGTGAATTTCTGGAAGGCAGCCTGAATGCGTATGTGCCATTCAGGAGAGACGTCGTGCGCGGTAACAAAGAGCTTTCTGTATTTTTCCGGCACACCCTGCACGTCCTGAACGGTTCCGTGCTTGGCGATCTCCCTCATCAAGGCGTCGGAGTGAAACCCCTCCTCCTTCGCCACCTGCTCAAACAGGGCGTTAACCTCTGGGAGCTCGGTGTTGTCCATCACATTCCGCACATATGATATGGCAAAAAGCGGCTCTATCCCGCTGGACGCACTGGCAATTATGCTAATAGTGCCTGTCGGAGCAATGGTCGTAGTTGTGGCATTCCTCAGCTTTGCCGCCCCCGGCTTATTATATATGCTATTGTCAAAGTTCGGGAATGCCCCCCGTTTCATAGCCAGCTCATGGGATCCCTTTTTTGATTCACTCTGAAGGAAACCCATAACCTCCTCTGCCGTCTTTACTGCCTCTTCGGAATTATACGGTATCCCAAGCATTATCAGCATGTCCGCAAACCCCATGACGCCGAGGCCGATCTTCCTGTTACCCTGGGTCATTTCCTTGATGCGGGGAAGGGGGAACTTGTTCATGTCTATTACATTATCCAGGAAATGCACAGCTGTCTGGATAAGGGAGGAGAGCTTTTCGTAGTTGATCTTCCCGTCCTCAACGACCTTTGTCAGGTTTATGGATCCGAGGTTGCAGGATTCAAATGGTAGAAGCGGCTGCTCGCCGCAGGGGTTTGTAGCCTCGATCTCGCCCAGCGCCGGGGTCGGGTTATCCTTGTTCATCCTGTCTATGAATACAATCCCGGGGTCCCCTGTTTTCCAGGCCATCTCGGTGATCAGGTCAAAGACCTGCTTCGCAGGGAGGGTGCCACAGGGCAGCTTTGTCCTGGGGTTCAGAAGTTCGTAATCTTCTCCCTTCTCAACAGCATCCATAAATTTTTCTGTTATTGCGACGGATATATTGAAATTGTTGAGCTTATCACCCTCTTTCTTGCATATGATAAAGTCCATGATGTCAGGGTGGTCAACCCTCAGTATTCCCATATTGGCGCCTCTTCGAGTCCCTCCCTGCTTTACCGTCTCCGTGGCTGCGTCAAAGGCCATCATGAAGGATATGGGGCCGCTGGATACACCTTTGGTTGAGGCAACGGTATCGTTCCTGGGCCTTAACCTCGAAAAGGAAAAACCGGTACCGCCGCCGCTCTTGTGGATCAGGGCAGTGTTCTTAATGGTCTCAAATATCGATTCCATGGAGTCCTCAACCGGAAGGACAAAGCAGGCAGAGAGCTGCTGCAGCTCGCGTCCGGCATTCATAAGGGTAGGCGAGTTTGGAAGAAACTCAAGAGTTGTCATAGCAGCGTAAAACTCGTCCTCTATCTCCTTTATATTGACGGTTGGGTCGTAAAGGAGGTCTGCAGATGCGATATTCCTGGCCACACGCCTGAACATCTCCTCTGCCGTTTCTACCGGCTTCCCGGTTTCATCCTTTTTGAGATACCTTTTTTCCAGTACCTTCATTGCATTAGGCATGAGGCTCAGCTGCTGCTTATGCTCTTTTACTTTCTTTGTCTTAACAGGAAGGTTCATGTATGCACCACCAATATGCCCACTTTTGCTTATCCGTCCAGCTAACTCTTCCACACAGGACCTCCTTGTATACAAAACACCCAATACCCTACTAAAATCAATATGTTACAAAACTAAGACATCCTGTATATTGTGTCTCATTTACAATTAACCACAATATATTGTGGTTACAATCTATTGTCAAGATAATTTTTATTCAATCCTTTTTTATTATACCAGTTTCTATGGCATCAGTAAGTATACTTTGACGGCAGCTGAGCCCGACCCACTCAATAAAAAGGGTAGGAGAAACCTCTTGACACTTCGAATTAACGATAACAATTCCGCGACCAAATCGGCCGTTTGATATTAAGAAACTACATTACTCTTTGCATGCTGGTACCGTAGGATATTAGCCTCTTTGGTGGATTGAAATCTTTCATTATTCTAACCAAGATTTACCACCCAGTTTCTCCTTGACTTCATATTGTATACTGTATACAATTTATATGTAATTATGAAAGCACTAAAAAGGTTTTTTTGCTGCAATAGAACAATCATGCAGGAGGGTTAAATGTCAAAGATAATTGCATCAGCGGTCTTCCGCGCATCAAACAAGATTGTTGGCGAGGCCGAACAGTTTTTGAACAAGGCGATAGCTGAGAAGGGGCAGGATTTCGGGTTTGAGTTCCCGGACACAGGGTATCACCTTCCGATGTACTTTTCTATGACCGGGATTGCGATCAAGACCCTGGGCGAGATGAGACAGAGCGTAGCCCTGGCCAAGACTCACCTGCACTCTGAACCGGATGAGTCCATTTATAAGCCGTACCTTGGCGAGGCCTTGGACGCAGGTATGGCAACCCTCTATGCGGAAGAGGTACTGATGGCCCTCCGATATATTTACAAGATGGAGCCTTATTACGACAAGGAGATGGACTTCACATACAACGGCTTTATCACAGATACTATCCTCAGAGACCTTGGCTTCCAGCTGGTGGACGGCAGCATGCCGGGTTTTGCCGCTATCATAGGCGCTGCCGAGAGCGAGGAGAGGGCCGTAAAGATTGTAATGGAGTTACAGCAGAGGAACGTCCTCACCTTCCTTTCCGGCCACAACGAGAAGGGGGACTCTGTTACAAAGCAGCTTCACAGGAAAGGCGTTCAAATGGGCTGGGAGACCCGTATAGTCCCTCTTGGGCCAGAAACGGAGCATACCATATACGCGCTTAACTGGGCGGCCAGGTCAGCCTTGACCTTTGGAGGTATTAAGGGCGGTGACTTCAAGAAGGTTCTGAAGTACAACCAGAACAGGGTATTTGCGTTCGCCCTTGCCCTTGGCCCAATGGATGACCTCAAGTGGGCGACAGGCGCCGGCGCCATAAACATGGGCTTCCCTGCCATATGCGACACAGATGTGCCTGAGATAAGGCCTCGCGGTGTTTGCACATACGAGCACGTTGTTAAGGAACTGGATCAGGACAAGCTCATACAGACCTGTATAGAAGTGAGGGGTGTCAAGCTTACCATGGAGAAGCCCCCTATCCCTGTCGCCTTCGGCCAGGCCTTTGAGGGCGAAAGGATCAGGAAGGAGGACACCTTCATCGAGGCTGGAGGCAACAAGACGCCTGCCTTTGAACTGATAAGAACCAAGGAGATGAATGAGGTAGAAAACGGAAAGGTCGAGATTGTAGGCCTCACAGACAAGACAAGGGAGATAATTGAAAAGGGCGGAGCACTTCCCCTTGGAATAGTAGTGGACGTTGCCGGCCGCAAGATGCAGCCTGACTTCGAGCCTGTTATAGAACGTAAGCTGCATGACTATATAAATGCTGCCCAGGGAATATGGCACATGGGGCAGAGGGATATAATATGGCTCAGGATAAGCAACAACGCCCATAGAGACGGGTTCAATCTTGAGCATATAGGAGTGATCCTCCAGAACATGGTCCTTTCAAAGTTCCCTGCCATCGTTGACAAGGCCCAGGTGACTCTGTATGTGGACGAGGCCCAGGTAAACACCCTTCTTGAAGATGCGAGAAAGATATATATGGAGAGGAACGACAGGATTGCAAATATGAAGGATGAGACTACGGATACCTTCTATTCGTGTCTTCTCTGTCAGTCCTTTGCGCCAAATCATCTCTGCGTTGTTTCCCCTGAGAGGCTCGGTCTCTGCGGCGCAGTGTCATGGCTTGACGCCAAGGCTGCATTCGAGATTGATCCGACGGGAGGAAATCAGCCTGTTCCAAAGGGGAAAACCCTTGACGAGGTCAACGGCCGCTGGGAGGGTGTTGACAAGTATCTCTGGGCACAGTCCCACCAGACCCTTGAGACCTTCAGCGCATATTCCATAATGACCAACCCTATGACCTCCTGCGGCTGTTTCGAGTGCATTGTGGCTGTTGTCCCTGAGGCCAATGGCTTTATGATCGTTGACAGGGGCTTTACAGGGATGACCCCCATCGGGATGAAATTTTCCTCCCTTGCGGGAACAGTGGGCGGCGGAGCTCAGACCCCAGGATTTTTGGGCATTGGTAAGTACTTCATTACAAGCCGCAAGTTCCTGACAGCCGACGGCGGATTCCCGCGTATTGTGTGGATGCCGAAGTCCCTCAAGCAGTTCCTGGGGGACAAACTTTACGAAAGGGCAAAAGAGGTCGGCTTCCCAGACCTGCCGGATCAGATTGCAGACGAGACGATAGCGACCGAGAGCGAGGAGTTAGTAGCTCATCTTACTAAGGTAAATCACCCGGCTCTGAGCATGCCGTCAATAATATAATTATTGATAACGCCCCCTCGTTCCCCCTCTTTGATAAAGAGGGGGATGGGGGAGTTGAAAAAGGAGGAAACCATGGAATTAGCAGATAAATCTATAGACCCGGCGTCTCAAGAGATGCTGGCAAAAGCCAGGGCGGAGGGGATTTCAACATCATTTGACAGGGTGGAGGCCATGAAGCCGTGCCCCATTGGGCGTGAAGGCATGTGCTGCAAGCACTGCTTCATGGGACCTTGCAGGATGGTCGGCAAGAACAAGGAAGAGATGGTGGGTATCTGCGGAGCTACAGCTGCAACCATAGCAGCAAGAGGAGTCGCCAGATGGGTAGCTGCCGGATCAGCGGCTCATTCAGACCACGGAAGAGACCTTGCCTTTACCCTTCTCGCGACTGCAAAGGGGGAGGCGCACGGATTCAAGATAAAGGATGTAAACAAGCTCCTCAAGGTAGCAAAGATAATGGATATAGCCGTTGACGGAAGGACCACGGAGCAGGTAGCAGAGGATGTTGCCAATGTCGCTATTTCCGACTGGGGGCGCCAGAATGGTGAGCTTACCTATATCAGGCGGGCTCCAAAGAAGAGGCGGGAGTTATGGAAGAAGTACGGCCTTACTCCGAGGGGCATAGACAGGGAGATAGTTGAGACCATGCACAGGACCGGCATGGGCGTTGACCAGGACCCTGAATCAATTCTTGATTCTGCCCTTCGGACCTCAATGACCGACGGGTGGGGCGGCGCTATGCTGGCCACAGACATATCAGATATCCTTTTCGGGACACCTGAGCCTGTTAGGGCAAAGGTTAATCTTGGAGTGTTGAAGTCTGATGAGGTGAATATACTCGTTCACGGGCATGAGCCTACCCTTTCAATGATGATCGTTGAGGCTGCTGAAGACCCCGAGATCCTTGCATATGCCAAATCAAAGGGCGCAAAGGGCATAAACCTGGCAGGTATCTGCTGCACTGCCAACGAGATATTGGTAAGACAGGGGATATCCTCTGCCGGGAACTTCCTCAACCAGGAACTGGCCATCATATCAGGGGCCGTTGAGGCAATGATAGTTGACGTCCAGTGCGTAATGGAGGCCCTGGCCAAGACAGTCAGCCATTTCCATACAAAGCTGATTACGACATCGATAAAGGCCCATATCCCTGGGGCGACACACATACAGTACGATGAACACAGGGCCATTGATATTGCGAAAGAGATCGTCAAGATGGCCATTGACAACTATCCCAACAGAAAGGCCTACACCATACCGGACTACAGAAACGACGTTATGGTGGGCTTTTCCCATGAGTATATTGAATATATGCAGGGTGGACACTACAGGGGTTCCTTCAGGCCTCTGAACGATGCGATCATAGACGGCCGCATCATGGGCGTTGTAGGCATGGTCGGTTGCAATAACCCAAGACTCACGCAGGACCAGATGAACATAAACCTGGTAAAGAGGTTTATAGAAAACGATATCCTCGTGGTTTCCACCGGATGCGCCGCAGTTGCCTTCGGAAAGAGGGGTTACCTTACTCCTGAGATGATGGCGGCAGCAGGACCAGGGCTTAGAGAGGTCTGCGAGGCTATAGGTATCCCGCCGGTACTACACATGGGTTCATGTGTTGACAACTCCAGGATACTGACCGTCCTATCAGCCATGGCGGAAGAGGGTGGTCTGAGTGACGATATCGGAGGGATGCCGGGTGTCGGTATATGCGCCGAATGGATGCATGAAAAGGCCCTTGCCATAGGTGTCTACTTCGCAGCATCAGGCGTTCCTGTCATCTTCGGAGGAGACTCCATCATAGGCGGAAGCTCAAAGGTGCAGAAGATAATGAGGGATGACTGGTTCGACAAGCTTCAGGGCTCCCTTGAGTTCCTTGACACAGAGGACGCCATATTTGACAGGACAGTGGCGCTTATAAAGGCCGCCAGAAAGGCTCTCAAGATCAAGGATTACGAGCAGGGCAAGTTCGCTAAGGACAGGGTACTCCTCGACATGGCTGCAAGGCGTAAGCTTGAAGCCGGCCAGGGCGGAGCAGGCGGCTTTATGAAGCCCCATGAGGGAGCCGGAGGATTATAACTCCATCGGCAACATAATCATTAAAAGGGCAGGTCTTTGACCTGCCCTTTTTTTATTTAGGGACCGTTAAGGAATAACCAGTGCTTTTCTGGTTAAGCCTTTTACGGCCCCTTATGCCGTTCCCGCCATTCTGAAGTCTATGACGGCTTATACCAAGTTGCTTTCAAACATCTACTATTGAGCCTAATAAAAGCTTACTTGTTGTTATACCTGAGCATTCAAATGTCTTTATTTGAATGAGAATCGGTATTATACGGTTGCCGGCTTATATATAATCAGCTGGTTTATGGAAACCTTTTCTCCTTGACATTACAGGGAAATATACAGTATTTT
>Ga0209342_10007363_pt1 | contig 11088 bp, 10 predicted proteins | sample RifCSP16_2_FD_184023 | JGI IMG/M metagenome (GOLD analysis project Ga0209342, IMG submission 184023) | Soil microbial communities from Rifle, Colorado - Rifle CSP2_sed 16_2 (SPAdes) (version 2) | ecosystem: Environmental > Terrestrial > Deep subsurface > Rock core/Sediment | place: Rifle... | reverse complement strand
GGTTTGTGTTTAGGTCGAAACTGGTTCGGGTCAGACTGGCAAGCTCTCCCTCCCGAAGCCCAGTGTAGGCCGCCACTTCGTATAGCATGGCCCGATTCGGTCCCGACAACCGGCGGAACACCTTGCCCTTTCGGGCCGCCTCCACCAGCCGGCGGAAATCCTCTTGCGACAAGGCCCGTCGCTTCCGCCTTACATCCACCTTGCCATTTAACTCAGCATAGTGAGCCAAAGGGTTGGACGGTGCCCGGCCGTCCTTGACCATCCACGTTAGAAACGCTTTGACCGCTTTGGTGTAATAGTTGGCCGTCCTGATTCCGAAGTCTGGACGCTCCCGCTGTATGGAAATCCACTTCTCGACCGGCGACACCTGTATGTCATCGAACACCTTGAACTCGCAACCGTCGATGACCTTGCAAATCGCAGAATACGTTTGCTCGACATGTTCAGAGTCGTCGTTCTTCGCCGTCAAGTGTTGCTTGTAGGCGTCCAAGTGGTCGGCAAGGGCAGTGCGCCGATGTTTGTCAAAAGGATTGGGGCCGCTTGCCGCTTCGGCTTCCAGCTTGGCAGCCAGTCCATCGTACGCTGGGAGAAGTCGAATGGGTGCCCAGAAGGATTGGTGGCGTGGACAACCGACACTGAAAGAAGCCCCTACCTTTCGGCAGGGGCGTACCCGAGCCTCAGAAATACCCGGGATCATCAACCGTATCAGCCCTGAGTAAGAACGAGGCAACTATTCGCATGGCAGCCTGAGCTGTCTTACATTCTCAACTAGTGTTCACCACGAGGCTTAGACGAATTGCCCGCTGATTCTGTGTATCGCGTGAGAAGCCAATTCGGCTAAATGCGAATCATCACTTCTGGCGGCCTCCTGTAGAGCTGGAAGGGCTGGGGCTGCTGATGGGCCAATCTCCCCCAAAGCCCAGGCAGCGCGTCGACGGACGGTCAACGGCATATAACCGATCGCTCGCTCCAGAGCAGGGACAGCAGATGCGGCGCCGGCTCCTAATCGGCCCAAGAGCGTTGCGGCCCAATAGGCCACCTCGGGATTGAAATCGGTCAGCAGGTTTATTAGCTGTTGCACGTCAACGGGCCGAGGCGGGCCAAGCTGCTCAAGGCCCTGGGTAGCCCATTTCCGCACCTCCTCCGACTCGTCACCGCAGGCCCAAGTCAAGGCGACAGCTGCTTGTGCGGCCTGTGGACCTAGTTGGGCAAGTTCCGCGGCGGCTTCAGCCCGCTGGCTGGCCTCAGTGCTAGCTAATGTGGCAATCCATCGTGCGATGTCAGGCATGATCTCCCCGGAAGCGTCTCGTCGCAGTCTATCGACCATGGGATCATGCGTAAAGAGACGTCACCTACCTGCCTATCCGCGTGGATCGCTACGGGCAGCCTCGCCGACCGATGATCAGCTTTTGGAAGTTGCCTGTATAAGGGATTTGCCCTCTACTGTCCTAACTGTACGCCAATTGAGGGGTATAGCTTTCGCCAATTGGCGTAGCGATTCTGAAGCAGCCGGGAATACGATGCCTCAATATCAGGACAGCCACCGCAGTGCCACACGTGGGGGGTGACAATATGTTGTCACCTCGCAATCCCGAAGAACCTCGTTTTTTTGCGCGTTTAGATTCGCATTCAGCAATTTACTTAGTGGGGTAATGCCTCTATGCCTTTTGCGGAATGCGAATGCGCGGGAAATGGTCTTAGAAGGGTGGTACACATCTCGGGTAGTCCTGCCGGACAAAGACAACGAGGTCATCTGGTTGGATTTCGATGGCCATCAGGTTGTTGGCATGTATGACCGGCAGGGGCGCTGGCTTACTGTGGACGGTCGGCAACTGTGCTGCTCGCCGATGTTTTGGCGTTACGCCAACGAGAACAATCCCGACACTCGCGAAGACGAAGTGTTTTCCCGCTGGGTGGCAAGATACTCCCAGGGGCGTTTTGTATGACGAGGGCGAGATGTAATGGCCGAGGTAAGCTCGGCAAGTTTTTCTCTTACACGAGGCTGCACGAGGCTCTTCGACCAGATCCCCGTTGCGTGATGCCAGAGGGATTCAGGATGAGCCGAAGGCAGAGCATCACGGGCCAGGCAACGGGATCATGCCAGACTCATACGTCCAGCCGATCCGAAGGCTGCTGGGCACGGCGTCCCATCCACCTTCTCTTCCACAAAGTCAAGTGGATATCGCCCCATCCATCTCATCGGTGGTGCTGTTTTGGGGCTGCTTGAGATGATGCATATCCCCTCATTTAGGCTGGTTGACCGATACTTCAGTCTTAGTATGGGTGGTGTCGGTGTCGTTCCCGTTCTACTGAAATCGCCACGGTCTGTCGGTATTAGGCAAAAAATGCTTGACAGACACCGCGTGCCAATGCGCTAATTTGAATTGTAGCGGTGGGGGTGAGGCTGATTGTTGGCGGCGTCCTATGGATGGCTGCGCTATTGCCGCTGGGCATCGTTCCTCTTCAAATGGAAACGTTTCCTTGAGGACATGCAAGAATGCGGTATCTCGTCGGGTCGTTCCTGCTGGTGCTGATGCTAGTTGGCTTTGCGTCGGCAGCCAATCTACGAATCGTCGGTTACGACGTCGTGTGGTCTTCCACGAACGATCCTTCGCCGGCCTACCACGTGCTTATTCTGAACGAGCAGGGCGTTTCAGACCGTCTGGCAGGATGGCAGTTATGTCTCATCATCATCCCAACGCAAGGCGCCACAGGTGTCCTTCAGTTCACCTCGGCGGACCTACCGCGTCAACCATCGGAGAACTATTTATTGGCAGGAGACTCCGCGACTCTGGATGGTTCTGATCCACCGCCATCGCCGTTGATCGTCGGTCCAACAGATACCTTATTGCTCGGTGACTACGCACTCTCCGGTTTCGGTAGCGAGGTTCCAGCGTCTGAGAAAATGCTGTTGAAGGTGGATTTTGCAGCATCGGAAGGTGCCCAAGGAGAGTTTGCCATTGCAGTGGTTCCCGGTCAGGAAAACAGCTTCTGGGCCTCGTTCGACACGAATGACTCCTCCGAAATGACACGTGGATTTCAGGGCATACCTCTGGAAGGCGACCCTGTTGTTATCGCAAAGGTTATTGTCAATAGTTCAATTCCAGAGCCGAACGGGTTTCATTTACTACTCGCAGGAGCCATATTGACGCTCGGTCACCGAACCCGTCGCGGACACAGCAAGCAGCAAAGATGGGCTATCCAAGCCGTATAGGAGGAGTCCGTGCTGAACCTATTGTGCATTCATTGAACAAGTTTTTCTCAGTCAATCGTTGGCAACACAGGGCATTCGGGGTGTCCTGTCGAAAATTATTGCTTCCATTAGCTGGGGAGTGATGGCTTGCCACCCCTTTTGGGTAATTGTCGTTTTATACCCCACCACATTACAGTAATTGTGTTTCATGGCGATCACCGCGCATGGAAATCCCGCCAAATTTTCACCCTATAGCTTTGAGTTCCGATGCCTCGGCCAGATTTTGATTTCCGTGACCTCATGGATCAGATCCGAAACGGTTCGGAAGAAGCGGCCTGGGATCTGGTCGATCGCTATGGGGAACGGGTCCGGCGAGCCGTTCGTCGCTCCCTCAATCATCAGTTGCGATCGAAGTTCGATTCCATGGACTTCGTCCAGTTGGTCTGGTCTTCGCTCTTTCGAACTCGGAAGCAGCTCACCCGATTCGATCAACCGGACGAACTCGCGGCGTTTCTCGTGACGATGGCCAGGAACAAGGTGGGCATGGAAGTGCGTCGCCGGTTGTCAACCGAGAAGTACAACGTCAACAAGGAACAGTCTCTTGAGGAGAGAAGAGCCGAAGTCCGAATGGATGCTGTCGATCCGCAGCCACCCCCTATCGAGGTTGCAATCGCGCGTGAACGATGGCACCGCATCGTTGAGAACCAACCGGAGCACTATCGGAAGATCGTTGAATTGCGTCTGCGGGGGAACACTTATCAAGAAATCGCGGATGAACTTGGTATTGCCGAGAGCACGGCACGTCGCGTCCTTCAGAGGCTCTCTCGTGAATCGGTTGTATGATGAGCCACAAGAAGCGTTTCTCATCTTCCACCGTTACGCCCCACGACCATCACACGAAGATGGTCGTAGTCAATCAAGTTGCCGCCGACGTGAGGGAACAATGGAATCGAGGCGAGTCGCCGAATCTGGCCACACTGCTCGCCACAAAACCGGAATTGAAGGCAAATAGGTCGGTTTTTTTGGATCTGGCCCATGAGGAATTCTGCCGGCGAATTGACTCAGGCGAGTCTCTCGACACGGATGAATTTTGCCGGCAATTTCCTTCGTTCCAGAGTTCGCTCTGCATGCTGATCGAGGTGAACCGACTGCTCGATCAGGATCCTCGCCGCCAGTCGGTCAGTGACCCGTCCGACTGGCCAAAGCCGGGAGAGTCCTTTCTTGGCTATTCTCTTATCGCCGAGATTGGCCGAGGGTCATTCGCGAGAGTATTCGTCGCGTCTGAACCCGCATTGGGCGGCCGGGCTGTCGTGTTGAAGGTTGCCCCTCACGGAGGAGGAGAAGCCGAACTGGCGGGCAAGCTCCAGCATCCTAACATCGTGCCGATTCACTCGATCAAGGAAGATCCGAAAACCGGACTCACCGCGATCTGCATGCCGTACCTGGGGCGGGCAACGCTGTGCGATGTGCTTGATCGTGCGTTTGCCGACGGCCCACCGCCCGTGAATGCGCACGTCATTGGTGATGCGATTGCTGAGCTACGCGACGACCCTTCCGATGCGCTGGATGCCTGTCGCTTCGATCGAATGCTGTGTCGTGGATCTTACGTAGAGAGTGTTCTATATCTCGTGGCTCAGATTGCCGACGCTTTGGCTTATACGCATGCTCGTGGCATCTGTCATCGGGATATGAAACCGTCCAATGTGTTGTTGTCGGTCGAAGGACGACCATTGCTATTGGATTTCAATCTGTCGGCTGATGGGGAAACCAACGTCTGGCAAATCGGCGGAACCCTGCCCTACATGGCGTCTGAGCACCTCTACAGCGTGGTCCATAAATTGGATTGTCGAGCACTGCCTCCTGATCCACGATCCGACTTGTTTTCACTAGGTGTCATCACCTATCAGTTGCTGAGCGGAACACTTCCCTTCGGACCGATTCCACAAGGGTCATCCATAGAAGAAGTGGCCGAGAGATTGCTGGAGCGACATGTAATCGGTCCGCGCTCGCTTTGTGATCGTAACAGACTCGTGGATCGACAACTGGAAAAGCTGATCAAGAGTTGCTTGGCCCTCGATCCCGATGACCGTCCTCAATCGGCAAACGACTTGGCCAATTCGTTTCGTCGACAGCTCACTCTTGCTCGGCGCGCACGGCGGTGGGTGCATAACCACCCGCGTCGCGTGTTTGCCGGAGCATCTGTCGTCCTGACGTTCCTTATGGCGGGAGCTACGTTCCTTGTCCTGCGCGATCCCTTTAGCATCCGCCAGTACCAACAAGCACTCCACTATGCCGAGCAGGGGCAATTGCGATTGGCGGCCGAGTGTTTAGACAGGTCGGTTGAAGCCAACCCCAATGATCCGGAAGTCTTCTTCGCCCGTGGACGAGTTCGACAGAAGCTCGAGTTGTACGACATGGCGGCCATCGATTTCTATCAAGCGGAGAAAATGGCTTCGAGTGGGGAGCTGGAAGCGTGTGAAGGGTTCTGCGCGAGCAAATTGCGACAACACAAGGTCGCGATAACGCACTATCGCACGGCATTGGAGTCTGGCTTTCAATCTCCCGTCCTTCTCAATAACCTCGGTTATGAGTGCATCCAATTAGGCCGCCACGACGAGGCCGAGCGATATCTCAAGGAGGCTCTCAAGGCAATACCCGATTTCCAAACCGCTCGGAATAACTTGGTCGTGCTGCACGCTCGGCGTGCTACTACCGGTGAATCAATCACCGAATCGATGTTGACGCATGCCAGGCGCACAGTCGAAATGGCGAAACCATCGGGTGAATTATATTTCTACGCCGCCATTCTTTTCGGAAGAGCGGGCAAGCAGGATCCCCGTTGGGTGGAGCCTGCAAGAGAGTACCTGCGATTAGCCATCGCGCATCGGGTGGACCCACGAGCAATTACGTCGGACACCGGGCTTTCATGGCTTTGTACAGATCGAGAACTCCAGGCTCTACGCGACCGTCCGGTGGCGGCGAAAAAAGCGGTTGAACCCGTCTTCATCGTGGACCCGATTGAAAGCGGTTCGCTGACTCCATTCCTGGGCCGATCGTCCCCGTGAGTTAGTGGAGTCGAGGCAGACTTCTCTTCGCGTGAGTGACCCGCTCGTTATTGTTTCCACTCATTCCCGTCTCGGTCGTGCGCGCTTTCCGCCGCTAATCGCAATTAAGTATAGGGTAGGCTGCGGGGTTGGTACAAACTGGAAATGAGCGGGCATCCTGACAGATGCACGAACTAGCAGCGTGCGAGGTGAGGCTGTTTCCGCGCGAATGCGAGGAGTTGTCGCCATGTATTCCATTCTGCGCCGAAGATCCAAATCGAAGTTCTCGCCGTCCTTCCTGCGACGCGCCAGGATGGAGGCGCTGGAACCGCGTTGGGTTCTGTCCGCGCCAACCGTTGCGGACGTGAACATTTGTAGTACGGCATGGGCGACGGAGTTCGTGGACTATCTTGAAACGGCGCAACTGGGAACGGACGGTTATTCGGTGCCCGTTGGCTCCGCTCAACTGACGACCCTTCCTTGGGTGAATCTCGATCAGATTCGGATCACCTTCAACGAGGACGTTGACGTGCAGATGGGAGACCTGTCTCTCAGCGGCGTCAACACGACGGCCTATACGTTCAGCGCGTTCTCCTATGACTCGAATACGTACACCGCGACCTGGACGCTTTCCCAAACGCTCGGAAAAGACAAGATGTTCATCGATCTGGACGCCGATGGAATTGATCCTGTCCGGGATGTCAGCGACAACGTTCTCGACGGTGAATGGACCGACTCCACGAGCACCTACAACTCGGGCAATGGAACGGCGGGAGGCGATTTCCAGTTCCGATTCAACGTGCTTCCCGGCGACGGGAATGCCAGCAATAGCGTCAGCATCATCGACCCCATGCTGGGCAATATGCTGAAGGGCAAACAGGCCGGAGACCAGGATTACAACGCTCGATACGACGTTGACGGCGATGGCGTGATTACCTCCACCGACTGCTCCCTGATGTATAGCCGCCTGGGCCACTCGCTTCCCTCCGGCAATCCGGTGGGCATGTCCGACGATGCGCCAACAACCGCCGGATTTGCCGCTGTAAACGTCGACGAAGACGCTGCCGACCAGGTTCTTAGTCTTTTCGACGTCTTCGACGATGCCGAAGACAATGATGGCGACCTGACGTATCAGATTGTAAATAACACAAATCCTGATCTATTCGCCTCCGTGGACATCGATGGCATCAATGGAGAACTCACGCTTGATTTTGCATTTGATGAGTTTGGCGAGTCGCTGCTAACGATCCGTGCGACGGACAGTTCGGGACTATGCGTCGATACGACGCTTACCGTAAATGTCGCGTCAACCAACCAGGCGCCCGTGATCTCCAACTTCGTTGTCTGGGGTGAAGGTTGTGATATGTGGACCATCGAAGGCGTGGTCACCGACGTAGACGATGACGTTGAAGGCATGATTGTCACGTTAGGTGGCATCCTGGCGAGCTACAATCTCACCGCCACGGTCCAAGCAGACGGGACGTTCAGCGTAACGGAACGGCTGGAAGGGTTGATCAGCGCGGTCGCAACGGCCCAGACCGAAGATGACGAGGGAGCGGAATCGAATCTGGCCGAGACTCTCGTCGTGATATCGTAATATCGGCCGTAAGAGATCGTCCTATCACTGAAGTTGCTCCAACGCCAAGGTATTGCCGTCATCTCGGGCTGCAAAATTCCCGTGCAAAGCCAACTCGATGGAACTGCTAACGGCGTGGACCGAACCATCGCAAAACGCAAAGTTGCACATGTCCGCATGTGGTCCGCCGAAGCATTGGTGATACTCGCCCCTGGACGTGTCCGGGACCAGAGGAAACACTCGCGTAGTTCCTGAATGAGCGTCCTTGCCGCCGTAGCGGACGTTATCCTCGTCCCAACCGGTGAACATGCTCTGTGAATCACCTGGCGCGGAGCATGAAGTGTAGTAGTCCGGGTTGATGTTCTTCTCGCCGACAAGGTAGGTGTTGCTCGTACCGTCGCTGATATCCGAAAACCGGGTCTCGCTTCGCTGATAGGCGATGCCATTGCAGAGCGAGGTGTCAGCCCAGCCAGCGAAACTGGAGGCCGCATTCATCGTATACGGTACGCTGGGCCAACCCAAATAGACACTCCCCGCATTCATGCAATAGCACATTCGTGCCACCAGGGGGAGGTCTTCTCGTTCAATGTGCAGGCCCCCAATGCCGGGATTGAACGGTGGCGTGCTTTTCGGGTCGTGCGGATAGAGTCCTACCGCCCGGCGGCTCGGACAATGAAAGACATCCATCGCCGTCTTGGCCAGTTGAATCGCCGCGGCCTTCTTTGACGCCGCATCAGCGCCTTTGCCCGCTTGATGAACAACGTCCTGTTCGAGGTAGAGCAAGATGCTATAAGCCCAACCACCCGGCTGTGTACGCCCGAAACCATAGTCGGGATCACCAATCCAAGCGCTTCCCCATCCACCCGAAGGGAAGAAACCATGTATCTGTTCGTGCGCAAGAGACGCCACTCCCAATTGCTTCAAATGATTCGCACACTGCGCGCGTCTGGCGGCCTCGCGCGCCGCTTGCACCGCCGGAAGCAACAATGCGAGCAACAGGCCGATGATGGCGATGACCACCAGCAATTCAACCAGTGTTATTCCATGGCCGCGACCACGCATGGAAAACTCCTACTGCCCACCCCGTTCGATAACTGCACCCCATTTTATCAGACGATTCGCTGCATTCACATGAAAGTCACCTGCTTCTGGTGTCAGAAAGCGAGAATGAGGGTCCCTTCGTTGGAGTTACCGAGACAAGAGCCGTCTGCCGTGGGTGCCTTGGGCAAGCGGGACTGAGTAAGGTAAACCTACGTCCAACCCGTCCTTTGGGTGGATTGGCGAGAATATTATTCTGGTCTTGAAAGGTCAATCTGGTTATAGCGCGGCCTTATGAATGCCGCGATTTTGGAACCTCTGCCCAAGAGTCCGTACGCGAGGACAACCGGCACTGGAAGAAGCCCCTGCCTGTCGGCAGGGGCGTACCCGAGCCTCAGAAGTACCCGGGATCATCGACCGTATCTCCTATGCGCGAACTGAGGAAGTCCCACGCCTCGGCGATCATTTCGCTTCGGCTTCGGTGCTCGCAATCAACGGTTCCGTCCGTGCTGCCGCAGTGACAGGCGGACCAACCGAACGTCGAGGCGGCTCCCGGGAAATCCCAGTCGCTTTGGACCAGGATGTCCCGGCCATCCTCAGCAACCAGATGGAATGCGCCGAAGTCGCCTTCACGGAGGGTTATTCTCATCGGCCCCTCCCGCTGATGTGATGTTGATTGCGGTCTTGGAACGGGCCGTGGCGACGGAAGCTGTGTGCCTCGCGAGTCAACGCATCGACGCTGCACTCGAGCAGGGCATTCCAACGAGAAATGGTATTCACGGTTCTCCCTCCGATGGTGAAAGGAAAAGGAACAGAGACTCAGGGGGAGGCAGAATGCCCGTGGACGGAGAGCCGGGCAAGGGAATGTACGTGACGCGATTCCGGTAGCGGCTGGGCCCTGACGCAGTGCCCGAACAACGGAACGGCGAATGAATATGAGGGCAAGCCGGAGTGCAAGCGAAGGCCAGCGGCCATCGTAAGTTACTGTGAATTCACACCTTACAAGAACGCCAGATCCGACTCGAAATCAGGTGCCGGGCAACCGGTTGAGGGTTCGACTCCCTTGCCCTCCGCTTTGACAACCAGCGTCACTCAGTGCCAAACCCCTTGCCCCACAAGGGGTTTTGTTTTGCGCGGTCAGGGAGACGTGGCTCCCTCTTGCTGCCGTTTAGAGACAAGCCGTGACACCCGGCGAAAGAACTTGGTACATACTGTGGTACATGCGCAGAGGCGGGATTACAGTACTTTCGTCTGCTGAGGAGTGCCCGTTTCCCGCTCCAGCAGAACGAGAATAGCCCGCCGCACATTGGAGGAGAGGTCTGGCCAAACGGAGATTAGTCGATCGAGTTCAGCATCCCCTGTAGGGTGGTTTGCGTGCGGCGCTCTTGTGCTGCGAGCGGAATCTGACGGGAACAGAATGCCCGTCGCCAAATCGGGAAGGCTTTCAATCGCACTGGCTAGATCGGCCATGCCCAGGCGAGTGTAGGTTCCCATCGTCAAGTTGATGTCGCTGTGGCGGGCAAGCGTCTGGGCAGTGGCTGGCACCACGCCTGCGCGAGCAAGGCTCGTGATGAACGTGGTTCGTTGACCGTGAAAATCGATCACACGGCCATCACTGTCCACGGGCGCGATTCCAGCTTCCATCAGGTCTCTCCGCAACATCTCGGCCGATCTCCGCCACCAAGAGCTGGGCCAAAGGGGCAGAGCCGGATCGCGGCCGGCAAGGTATGTCACCAGGTGCTGGGCAATCTCCTTCGACAAAGGAAGCACGTCGTTCTTGCGCCGTTTGGACTTGGCGGCCTTGAGGGCGACGACCGGCGGCTCGCTCGACAGGTCGAACGATCGAGCGGTGAGGCTTCGCAGTTCGTTGCGTCTGAATCCGGTGCGCTGGGCAAGCACGTACAGAAGCGCGCGGTCCGGGCCTGTCAATCGTAAGCGTCCGGCGGAACACGTAGGGCGGAGTTGCTGGCTTGGCGGGAGCCTGGAGGGGGAATGATCAGGCGGGGCGCCAGCGGTGGGGGAGCAGGGCGAAAAGTTCCTCCTCGGTGGCTCCGGGGAGCATGGCCGGCAAGCGGGTGAGTACGTCGCGGTAGTAGGCCCACGGATCGTGGCCGTGGCGTTTGCAGGAGGCCAACAGGCTGAAATGGATTGCCGCGGCCCGGCCGCCGCGGTCGCTCCCGCAGAAGAGCCAGTTCTTGCGGCCCAGGGCGATGCCCCGCACCGCGTTTTCGCCCTCG
>Ga0209342_10007362_pt1 | contig 11090 bp, 13 predicted proteins | sample RifCSP16_2_FD_184023 | JGI IMG/M metagenome (GOLD analysis project Ga0209342, IMG submission 184023) | Soil microbial communities from Rifle, Colorado - Rifle CSP2_sed 16_2 (SPAdes) (version 2) | ecosystem: Environmental > Terrestrial > Deep subsurface > Rock core/Sediment | place: Rifle... | reverse complement strand
TTCTCGTCCCGTATTACCGCTCCGCCGCCCGTTGAAATAACGAACCCCTCGCCCTCAACGACCCGGCGGACGATCTTCGCTTCAATATCGCGAAAATAGGGCTCGCCCTTTTTCGCGAATATCTCGGCGATGGTCGTCTTCTGGTCGGCTTCGATGAGATCATCGGTGTCGACGAATTTGTACCGCAGGTCCTGCGCCAGCCGTGTGCCTACGCTCGTCTTGCCGACTCCCATGAAACCCGTGAGAATGATGTTTTTGAACATGTCTGTCAGCTCGTTGTTCTTAGCTCATTGCTCATGGCCACGAGCTATCAGCTATGAGCTGCCTCTTCCACTTCCGTCCTGAGCTTGAGGTACTTCATGTATGCAGAATAATTCCTTCGCATCTCATCGAGGCTGTCTCCGCCGAATTTTTCTATCAACGCCGACGCAATCTCGAAAGCCGCCGCCGCCTCCGCCACCACCCCTGCCGCGGGCACGGCGCAGACATCCGAGCGCTCCACGCTCGCCTTGAACGGTTTCTTGCTCGACAGGTCCACCGAGCGAAGGGGCTTCATGAGCGTGGGGATCGGCTTCATCGCCGCGCGCAGAACGATGTTCTCCCCGTTGCTGATCCCGCCCTCGATGCCGCCGGCATTGTTCGTCTTGCGGTAAAAACCCGTCTTCCTGCTCCAGAAGATCTCGTCGTGCACGAGGGAACCCGGACGGTTGGCCACCCCGAAACCGGACCCTACTTCCACTCCCTTGATCGCCTGTATGCTCATGAGCGCCGACGCAAGCCTGCCGTCGAGCTTTCTGTCCGCGTGCGCATGACTGCCGAGCCCCACGGGCGCGCCGGTAATGATCACCTCGAATATTCCGCCGAGGGAGTCCCCTTCCCGTTTCGCCTCGTCGATCTTCTTCATCATCCTCTTTTCGGCGTCTGCGTCTGCGCACCGAAGCTCCGAGGCCTCGGCTTTCTTTTTGATGACAACGGGCGACACGTTCCCGACTTTCGCGAAGACCCCGCCGATGCTCAACACGTGGCTGATCACCTCGATACCGAACTCCTCGAGCAATCTCTTGGCCACGGCGCCGACAGCCACGCGCATGGCGGTCTCCCGCGCGCTCGAGCGTTCGAGGATGTTCCGTATATCCGACATCCCATACTTCAAGGCGCCCGCCAGATCAGCATGGCCCGGACGCGGCCGGGTGAACGGCTCCGCGGAATTCAGGAACATCGGGTCCGGGGACATCTTGCCACGCCAGTTCTCCCAGTCCTTGTTGCGGATCATGAGGCCTATCGGGCTGCCCAGGGCCCTGCCCCAGCGCACGCCCGTGAAGATCTTGACCGTGTCCTTCTCGATCTTCATGCGGCCGCCCCGGCCGTATCCCGCCTGCCTCCTCGCGAGGTCGCGGTCGATGTCCGTTACTCTGATGAGCAGGCCCGAGGGCATGCCCTCGATGATCCCCATCAGCAACTCTCCGTGCGATTCCCCTGCAGTCAGGTATCTCAGCATCCTTCCTCCCGGAGTAACAAAATCCCAGTGTTTTATCTCACCGAAAAATAACCGCGAATGAACGGTGTTTCTCGGTAGTGCGCAATTTTACTAAAGTCGCTGCCGTTTGGCAAGCATTATCAGGGAAAGTAATTCCCTGCGGGGCTAAAAGTATGGGCATCAGGCTGATAGTTTTATGAGTAAAGCTCAACAAATCAACGGGTTAACTATTTATGCGGAAAAGAGGAAACCGTCAAATAAATGCGCGGGCAGCCCTTCCCTCATGAGTTCCCAACCAATCCCAATCCTCGTAAAGCCGGGAATTTCCAATAGAAGCGCAGTCAAAATTATGCTATATTTCAAGCTCAGAACAGAAAAATATGTGGCCGCGACAAGGAAGCGTTCGTGGGCTGCGTAAGGACAGCTCCGTGATCCTGGTCGTCAAGGCAGCGGTATCCTTTTATGATCGCACTTCTCTGCGCCGTTCCCATAGAGTCAAAACTCCTCCGGGCTTCCATCACCACGGAAGAATCCCTCACCCTCGGATCCAAGATCTTTATTCGAGGAAGGCTTTCCGGCCGGGAGGCCGTACTCTGCGCCGGCGGCATGGGCAAGGTGAACGCAGCGCATGCGGCTGCGCTCCTGATAACGCGATTCAACCCCGGGGCGATCATCATCTTCGGCGTGGGAGGCGCGTATCCTTCCTCCGGCGCGGATATCGGCGATATTGCCCTGGCATCGGAAGAGATCCTCGGGGACGAGGGCGTCCTGACATCCGAAGGTTTCAAAGACACCGAATATATCGGCATCCCTCTCGTGCAGAAAGAGAGCGCTCTCTTCCACAACCGCTTTCCTTCGTGCAAGAAGCTGTTCGCCGCGGCACACAAGGCCATCTCTTCCCCGAAAACAAGCGGCCGAATCCATACCGGCAGGTTCGTGACCCTGTCCACGTGCACCGGCACATCGGCCCGCGCACGAGAACTGGAGGGACGGTATAAAGCGCTTTGTGAAAATATGGAAGGCGCGGCGGCGGCCCAGGCGGCGATCATTCATGGCATACCCTGGCTCGAGGTGCGCGGCATCTCGAACATCGTGGAGGACCGCGATCTGAAGAAATGGGACGTCCCGCGCGCAGCGCAGGCAGCGCAGGAGGCGGTTCAGCAAATTCTGGAGGGATGGAACAGATGACCCGCACCCTGACCATAGGCTACTCGCCATGTCCGAACGATACCTTCATTTTTTACGGCCTCACCCACGGAAAGGTGAAGATTCCGGGCATCGCGTTCCAGGAACGGCTCGAAGACGTCGAGACCCTGAACCGGCTGGCGCTCGAAGGCGGCCTCGACATCACCAAGGTCTCGTACCATGCCGTGGGGCATCTCCGCGAGAACTATGCCCTGCTCCGCTCCGGCGGCGCGCTCGGCCGCGGCTGCGGCCCCCTCATCGTGGCGAAGCCGTGGACAAAACTCGAAACCCTGAGATCAGCTCCCGTCGCCATCCCGGGCAAGCTCACCACGGCATATCTCCTCCTCCGTCTTTTCGATCCCTTGATCGAAAATGTCGTCGTCATGACCTATGACAGCATTATGCAGGCGGTGGCCGGCGGAAAAGCGGCCGCGGGCCTTATCATACACGAAAGCCGTTTCACCTATCCTGCATATCGCCTTGAGAAGCTGGTCGACCTCGGCGAGTGGTGGGAACGGCGCACCGGTCTTCCCCTCCCGCTGGGCGGGATACTCGGGAGGCGTTCCCTCGGAAGGGATGTTCTCCTCCAGGTAGAGGGGGCGATACGCGAAAGCCTGAGCTATGCGCAGGCGCATCCCGATGAGATCATGGAATACTGCGGCAAATACGCGCAGGAGATGCAGCCCGAGATAATGAAAAAGCATATCGACCTGTACGTGACCGCCTTTTCTCATGATCTGACAATAGAAGGTCTCTCTGCGGTCCACCGGCTCTTTACCGAGGCGGAGGCGCGCGGAATATTTCCTCACTCGGAACGGCCGCTCTTGGCAGAGGAGATATGATCGGCAGAGAGTAAGATTTTACTCCATGTACCATGCACCATGCTCTCTTCCCTCTGCCCTATGCTTCAACTATTATGGTATAATACACGGTAACACAATGACATATTGTTAAGGAGGGAGCATGAGTGGATTGATCGTACTCGCCATAGTCGGCCTTGTGATAGCCTGGCTCATTCTGATATTCAACAGTCTGGTATCGCTCCGGAACGATGTCCAGGGCTCATGGAAACAGATCGATGTGCAGCTCAAACGCCGCCACGACCTCATTCCGAATCTCGTCTCGACCGTCAAAGGGGCGCTGGAGTTTGAGCAGGACACGCTCGAAAAAGTGATCTCCGCGCGGGCAAAGGCGGTAGCGGTATCGGCCGGCACGCCGCAGACCAAGGCAGCGGCGGAAAACATGCTCACCCAGGCGTTGGGAAAGCTCTTCGCGGTAATGGAAAACTATCCCGCGCTCAAGAGCAATCAGAATGTCATGCAGCTCCAGGAGGAGCTCACCTCCACGGAAAACAGGATCGCCTTCGCGCGCCAGCTCTACAACGACCTGGTAGCGAACTACCGGACAAAGCTCCAGGTCTTTCCGAACAACCTGGTATCATCCATGCTCGGCTTCCGCGCCGAGGAGTACTTCGGGGCCGAGGAAGCGGCACGCACCGCGCCTTCGGTGAACCTGAGCCTGAGGGGGAAGTAGGGCAGAGGACAGACAGCAGAAGACAGACAACAGAAAATACAAAAAGGAAAGATTGTATCCGTTGTCTGACTTCTGACTTCTGGCTTCTGGCTTCTGACCTTAACCATGCCCCTGACCTTCATCGACATAGAGAGACAAAAGAACTGGCGCGTCGGGGTGTTCTTCCTCTTCCTCCTGTTCCTGTACCTGGTCATAGCCGTCGTATTCTTCGCTGCGTATCTGCCTTTTTCTCTTCAATCGGCCCGCTTCTGGGTTTTCTCGATCGCGGCGGCCGCGCTCATCGCGGGGATCCACTTCTGGTTCTCGGCGTATGATATGGTCCATACCGTCATTCAGAGCCTCAACGCGCAGCCTCCGGACCCGCAGGATGATATTCATACAATGCTCAAGAACATCATGCAGGAGATCCATGTGGTCACGGGCAAAAGGAGGCCAATCCAATGCGTCGTCATTCCCTCGTTCTCGATGAACGCGCTGGCAGCGGCGGACCTGAAGGGTGAGGCCGTCATCGGCATAACCGAAGGACTGCTCTCGCGGCTCACCCGGCCCCAGCTCGAAACCGTCCTCGCGCACGAAGCCCATCATATCCTTTCGGGTGACTGCCTCGAAGCCACCGTGGCCGCGAGCCTGTTCGGCACGCTTTCGGCAGTGATAGAAAAATCCGCCCGGGCCTTCCGGGGAAGGGCGTTCGCTTCACCTGCCATTCTCATGGCCTGGGGCCTGCTGAAATTGAGCTACATGCTTAATATGTTCATTTCGCGGGAACGGGAATATCGCGCTGACGCCGCCTCGGTGCGCATGACCAGAAACCCGGTGGCCCTGGCTGAGGCCCTGCATCAACTCTCACGGAGCTGGCGGGGCGCCGGATTTATCGGGAGCGGGTTCGAGATGCTCTGCATCGTGAACCCGCACGTGAGCGCTCTGGACGAGGCGGAGGGTCTCTGGTCCGATCTCTTCTCAACCCATCCTCCCATCAGAAAGAGAATGGACGTCCTGCTCAAAATGGCGCGCGTAAGCATCTCGGAACTGGACGCAAAAGCTGACAAAAGAAAAGCGGCGGATAACGCGCAAAAACCTCCCGAGCCGAAATACTACGCCATGGATCCCCAGCAGCAGTGGCAGGGTCCGTTCCTCATGGCGGAACTCAGCACGCTTCCCTGGCTCACGCCGCTCTCCTGGATCACGACCGGAGACCAGGAGCCTGTTGATCGCGCATGGAAACAGCCGCCCATCAACGCCATTTTCACCGCGCGGCTTTCGCAGAAAGAGCAGTCGATATCGAGCTTCACCTGCCCGGCCTGTCGTCAGCCGCTCGTCACGACGGCATACGAAAGTACTCGGGTCTACCGGTGTAATTTCTGCGCGGGAACGCTCGTGGAGAATGACAAGATACCGAGGATCATCGTGCGTACGCAGCAGCCCTGCACCGCGCGCGTGATCGCGCTTGCAAGGGCCGTGGTGGATGAGAACCATCTCAAACTCTCAAAAAAAATGCTCGCCGGCGGCAAAAGCTCAATACCGCTCTCCCCGTGCCCCAAATGCAGCAACCCCATGAATAGAATTTTTTATAACAGCGTCTATTTGATCGAGGTCGACCGGTGCGGTTTCTGCGGCATTACCTGGTTTGACCATGACGAGCTCGAGATGCTCCAGTGCGTGATAAAACACCGGATGGCGCCGGAGGTCAAAGGGCTCGTCGATCCCTTACGCTCCGGCATCCGGTAGGCCCCCCTTATACAGAATCCGGCAGAAAAACACAAGCAGGATTGCAAAAACCGGGACCTCTCACCTTCTCACGACGAGGACCGGGATCTTCGTGTCCTTGTGTATTACACCAAATGCCACGCTCCCGAGGACTGCCGCCTTCAGCGCGCTTCTGCCGTGAGATCCAACGACGATCATATCAGCCTTTGATTTCCGCGCTTCTTTCAGGATCTCCTCCACCGGATGTCCCGTTCGAATGACCTTCCTTGACCGGACGCCCTTCTTCCTGCACAGCCGTTCCGCCTTTTCAAAATCTTTCTCGGCGACCTGTCTCAGATAATCTTCGAGCGGTTCTCTGATATGGGTTGGGGTCATCATTGAAGGGATCGACCGGGTAACAAAAAGGCTTTTATCTATTACTGCAAGAACCGTTATGGTCGCATCTGTTTGCTTCGCGAGTTCGACGGCATATTCCAGGGCTTTCCAGGCTGTTTTTGAGCCGTCCGTCGCTATGAGAATTTTTGAGATCATACATACCTCCTTCAATCTTTTTCTTCATCAAGCAGTTTATATCCGAGTTTTTCTATACTGTCTTTCGATATTTTCATGATGTCCTTTTCCGATATTTTCTCAGCATTAAAATCTATCACGATTTTTCCGCTTTCTACCTCGATCGCTTCCACGCCGTCCATCTTGCCGATGAACCGCCGGAGCGCGAGGGAACACTCCTCACAGAATTGTTTTTGCACTTTGAGAGAAAGTTTATTCATAGGCCCATTCTCTTGCCTATTCCGGCAATTTCTCGACAGCCGTGCTGCTACACATTGTCTCACCTGTCTTAATTATACATCAGAAACTTACCGCCTGGAAAAGGGCGTGGGTCGCTTCAGGAAGGGACGAATGAATGTGGCCGGCCTCTTAGGAGAATATTTTTCATTTTCCTCTTCCTTTATAAATAATACCGCTTTTGTCAAGTCTGTTATAATTATCAAGAAGGGGCAACATTGTTTGCCGCGGAGCACTCGGAGATCGCGGAGAAAAGGAATGATGCCTGCCGCCGAGAGAAGTCGGCGGCTTTCTCTAACAGAGCAAATCCTGGAAGCCGAAGGAGTCCGCAATGAAACCGATAATCGGCATACTGGCGTTGGTGAATATTCTGTTTGCCGCGGTTCCCGCAAGCGCGGGACAGAGCGCCGTAACAACACAGGGACACGGCGGATGGCCGAACATTTCGCTGGTTCTCAAAGCCAAAGGTCTGGATAAGATCACTCACATCGCCAATGCCGGCGACAAGAGCGGCAGGTTGTTCATTACCGAGCAATGCGGCCGCATCTGGATCGCCAAAAACGGCAGTCTGCTCCCGACGCCCTTTCTGGACATTTCGAAGCGGGTGAGCTGTGGCGGCGAGCGGGGACTGTTAAGCGTGGTCTTCCCGCCGGGTTATGCGAAAAAAAACTATTTCTACGTCAACTATACCGACCGCTCCGGAGATACCGTCGTCGCCCGGTACCGGATAACCGCTGACCCCGACCGCGCGGACCCCAAAAGCGAAGAGATCATCCTGGCGGTGAAACAGCCCTTCTCGAACCACAACGGCGGCCAACTCGCATTCGGCCCCGACGGTTTCCTGTATATCGGCATGGGCGACGGCGGCTCAGCCGGCGACCCCTTCGGCAACGGCCAGAAGCCTGGTACGCTCCTCGGCAAAATGCTCAGGATCGACGTCGAGTCAGGCGCATCACCCTATGCAATCCCGCCGGACAACCCGTTTGTGAACAGGAAAGGTTATCGTCCTGAGATCTGGGCCACAGGCCTTCGCAACCCCTGGCGGTTCTCCTTTGACCGGCCGGCAGGAGATCTCTTTATCGCGGACGTCGGGCAGAACCGCTACGAGGAAGTCGACTTCCAGGCAGGGTCGAGTAAAGGCGGGGAAAACTATGGATGGAACATCATGGAAGGCAATCACTGCTATAAATCGAAAAAGTGCGACGCCACGGGCCTGGTCCTGCCCGTTGTCGAATATGACCACTCCCGGGGCTGTTCGGTCACCGGCGGCATGGTCTACCGGAGCAAGCGATTTCCGGCGCTCCAGGGCATTTATCTGTACGGGGACTATTGCTCCGGCCGAATCTGGGGGCTTCGCAGATCGGGGTCAGGATGGGAGCACAAGCAGCTCATCGATTCAAAGCTGGCCATTTCCACCTTCGGCGAAGATGAGGATGGAAACCTTTACGTCGCCGATCATGAAGAGGGTGGTGTGTACAAGATAGAGGCCGGCTCAAAACCTTGATCGCAGACGCTGGAAGACGCTTATTTCATAGTCAGCCTGATAAACTGCGATACGGATAGAATAGTGGTTTCAGCGGCTTCTGCGCCTCTCCAAAATCGCGGTCGCCGGTAATGAGGTAGTCCGCGTCAGAGGCGTCGATCTGACGCTGGATTCGGTTCTCTCGCTGTCGGTCTTGGCCTCTGCTACGGTATCGTCCTGACCGTATTTTCCGGATAGCTCGTAATCTGTGTCTCTGAAGGAGTTGTTTCGTCATCCTGGTAGAAAAAATCCGTCTTGATGATTTCATGCGAGATGTCGGTTGGCAGATATGTCTTCATGCCGCCCAGCCTTTGCTTCCCGTCATAGTCATACACGGTATAGGAGAGAACCTTCTCATGGGCGCTCACTCCTGCGTGCGCCAACTCTTGAACTGTTGCCGGTATGCTGGCCGCCAGACCGACGACAAAACCGCCGACGCTTAACAGTATGACAGGGCCCACCGCCATGGCCTTCTCCGTGCCCGTTTGTACGGGTGATCCGGAGGCGTCCTTTTGCTGCTCTCTCCTGACCGAGTCCGCAAAGCTTTTGCCCGACGCCACCCCGGCCTTAAATCCTTTTCCTGTCCACTCATAAATGACCTTAAAGGGACGGGCCATGTCCGCTCTCTCCGGAGCAACAATGATGTCGAACGACCTCACGGGCTTGTTCCCGACATACTGCACCACAACGAACTGTTCCCCTTCATGGGAAGGACGCTCCTGCAATGCCGTGCTGAAAACAGGCTTTCCATGAACGTCATACTCTATATTCTTGAAGAGGGAAACAATCGGTATTTGCCCATCAGGAGGGTAGTACGCAGCAAGATCGGCCTTATGGGGTGCGCAGGCTGCAAGGATAAGAACGAAGAAACCGGAAAGATGCTTTGCCATTTTAGTGATTCCCTTCGACAATTTTTACTTCTTCCGTCACGGCTATCAGATGGGATCCTCATCTTTTATCCCATCCTTGAGCAATGTTCGAAACTCCTATTTACTTCCGCACAATTCATCTAAAGCTTATTTTGCCTGACCGCTAAGATAGTTTTTTACAACTTCAACAAACCGCTTTGCGTTATTCAGTGTTTCGCGGGCTTTTTCTTGTGAGATCGTCGCGAGGTTCTTGTAATCACATGCCTGCCGCAGTTCAAATGCCTTATGAAAGTCCCTGGAAAGCCCTTTGGGGAAAATGCCTTTTAAGGCGAACTCGGTGTCGAACAAGCTTATCACTCCGGTATGTTTGGAGGGGACTGTGCCGATTTTTTGCAGAAGGGCGAGCACCGCATAAAACATGGCATAGTAAGCCCGGTTCACGATGCTCTGCGGGCTGCGGTTGCCCTGAAGGAGAAATGCCGCGTCTTCGAGCGCGGTCTGTGCCTGCACCATTCGGTGTTGTATGAGACTTGAAATCTCCTCCTCTTTCACAGGAGCACCCCTTCTCGCTCAACAGCGCGGGCCAGTAAAGAGTAGCGTTCGGGGCTGTTTTCCCATTCGGTTCTGGTGAAGACAACCGGCACAACTACGATCCCGTATTCAAAACCCGCCTCCCAGGCGCAATCGCTGACATAATCGTAATCGTTCTCGGCGGGAGATCCCTCAAGAATCACCAGGACGTCCATGTCCGAGGAGGGCTCGGCGTCTCCGCGCGCCCGTGAGCCAAATAGGATCAACTTGTACAGGCTGACGCGCTTCAGGAGAAGCGCTTTAAATTTGTCGAGGACTGATTTTTCAAGGGCGGTCATTTCGCTCCTCCATCACCCGTTACTATATTTTCCGGAGCATAAGATTTGATAGCTTTGTATAGTAATTCTACCTGAATATTTCCCGTAAATCAATCAACCTTGGTCTATATTTCTTCCTCCATCAACCCGTACAACTCATACACCAACTGTTCAACCTGCCGGTCAGTGGCGTCGATCTGGCGCTGGAGAACAGTCTGTTCATGCTTGGCTGAAGCGAGAGAGTTCAATTTCAAGTCCCGCGAGCCCCCAAGATAATTTACTTCCGTGTCGGAAATGTTTTGAATTTTGCAGGCTTGCAACGCAACTGCTGATGCAGCTTTCGTAAATAAACGTACAAGTCAGTTATTTCCTCTCCTGTCAATAGAGCAGTGCACTGTTGAATGCCGGCATGGTTGAAGGTCCTTAACTCATTTCTCAGATGACAAAAGGCATAAATGTGGTACTGTCCGACATTTGTGAACTTCATGAGGTCGATTATGCGCTCGGTAGGCGGGCCATCGAGGCCGATATAGCGAATCTTGAAGGATATGATTGGCGTGCCGTTCATAAATTAAAAAAATATCTGTGTCAAAGATACATTTAATTGAAATTGGTCTCTCCGCGGATCTTTACCGCGTCTTCGTGGATGACGTCCTTGTACGCCTCGGCATAGCCCTGTCGGTTGGTCATGTCCCAGCCGAGCGCCTCGAAGAACGGACCGAGGAATTCCTGCCGGAGCTGCATCTCGTTATATTGCCCGGACGTGTAGGCATCGCGGTTCCGCTCGAAGCGTTCGACAAGCTCGGCGATTTCTTTCGGCAACCCCATGCAGTCCCCCGTTGGACGTGACCTAATTGAGTCCGAAAATCCCCCTCACCCTCTCCCTCTCCCCCTCCGGGAGAGGTGAAAAATGAAAACAGTTCAGGAATTGTCCCTTTTATAACAGCGTTGCCGCAAGTTCGGCGAGGTCAGAGCGCTCTCCCTTGACGAGCGTGACATGTCCCGAGAGCGCCTGCTCCTTGAACCGCTCTACCACGAAGGTAAGGCCGTTGCTCGACGAATCGATGTAGGGGTTGTCGATCTGGTAGGGATCGCCCGTGAGCACGACCTTGGTGCCTTCGCCCGCGCGCGTGATGATGGTCTTGAGCTCATGCGGAGTGAGGTTC
>Ga0209342_10007361_pt1 | contig 11090 bp, 9 predicted proteins | sample RifCSP16_2_FD_184023 | JGI IMG/M metagenome (GOLD analysis project Ga0209342, IMG submission 184023) | Soil microbial communities from Rifle, Colorado - Rifle CSP2_sed 16_2 (SPAdes) (version 2) | ecosystem: Environmental > Terrestrial > Deep subsurface > Rock core/Sediment | place: Rifle... | reverse complement strand
AGTTTCTCGCCTCGCTCGCCCAGAGCCACGACCACGCCAAAAGCCCCGAGCGTCATGAAGACATAGAAGAAAGCATAGGTCATGGTTGCCGAGACCCCTTCGGGTGTTCCGGCGATGAGGCCCAGCAGCGCGTAGCCTGCATGCGTGATAGAAGAATAGGCCAGCAGGCGCTTCATGTCGGTTTGGGGCAGAGCCAGGATGCTGCCCACGACAATCGAGAGGCCGGCGAGCACCGCCAGCATCGCCGGCCACACGCGAGCTTCCGGGCCGTAGGCGACCAGGCAGACCCTTCCCAGCGCTGCCAGGCCAACCGCCTTGGAACCGGCCGCCAAAAAAGCCGCCACCGGGGCGCTGGCGCCTTGGTAAGCATCTGGCGCCCAAGTATGCAACGGCACCGCCGCAATCTTGAAAGCCAGTCCCCCTGCCACCAGTCCTATGGACACTAGCAGGAGCAGGTTGCTCCCCGGGCTGTGCTGCGAGAGACTCGAGGCAATGGCCGCAAAGTCTGTAGTGCCTGTAACGCCGTAGGTCAGACTGATCCCGTAAATCAGCAGGGCCGAGGCGAACGAACCCAGAAGAAAGTACTTGATGGCAGCCTCGTTTGCCGTCGGCCTCTCCACCCGGATGCCGACCAGGATGTAGGAGCAGAGGGTCATGAGTTCCAAGCCCAGGTAGAGGAGCAGGAGATCCTGGGCTGACACTGCCAGCATCATTCCGGTCGAGGATAACAGGAGCAAGGCATGGTACTCGGCACGCGGAACTCGATCTACTTCCAGGCTCCTCGGGGAAAGAAGCACGGTCAGAGCCAGCGTCGAGGCGATGAGGACTTTGAAGAATTGGGAGTAGCCATCCAGGATGATCATGCCCCCAAACCCGGTCTGAGAGCTCCCGGAGGACGCCCAGCCCGAGGCCAGGGCAGCGGCCATGGCGGCAAGGAACGTCGCGACGGCGGACACGGACGTTTTCTGTATCCGGCGCGCCGCCAGAAGCAGTGCCAGGGCCATGCCGACCAGAATCAACTCCGGGATGAGTAAGGCCAGGTTAGACATAGCTCGCACCATTCACGGCGTGACTCCGGCCGTCAGGAGCTGGGCCACCGGAACACGAAGATAGGAGAGGATGTACTCCGGGTAGAGTCCGAGACCCAAGGCGAGTAAAGCCAGTGGGACCAACGTCGCCACCTCCCTGGCATTGAGCTCGAGCTTAAGACCCACCAGCGCTGGGTTCATTTCACCCATGACCACGCGGTAGTAAAACCAAATGATATACGCAGTTCCCAAGGCTACCCCCCAGACAGCCATGGCCCCGAGCCAGGGCTGGGTCTTGAACGCACCGCTGATGATGAGGAACTCTCCCACGAAGGAATTCAGACCCGGGGTTCCCGCTGCTGCCAGACAAAACAGCGCCAGCAAGGTGGAATAGACCGGGGCGGTTTTGGCAACCCCACCGTAGTCTTTGATCTCGCGCGTGTGGGTGCGCTCGTAGATCATGCCGACGCACAAGAACAGCGCCGCGGAGATGATCCCATGGTTGATCATCTGGAGGATGGCGCCCTCCACCCCGCTTTGGTTGAGTGTGAAGATGCCCAGGGTGACAAATCCCATGTGGCTCACGCTCGAGTAAGCGATGAGGCGCTTGACGTCCGTCTGGACCAAGGTCACATACGCGCCGTAGACGATCGCCACGGCGGAGATCAGCAGCATGGGCTTGAGGAACAATTGCACGCCGTGCGGAAATAGGGGAAGCGAAACCCGCAGGAAACCGTAGGCTCCCATCTTGAGGAGGATCCCCGCCAGAATCACGCTGCCCGCGGTGGGGGCCTCGGTGTGGGCGTTGGGGAGCCAGGTATGCAACGGGAACATGGGCACCTTGACCGCGAAGGCGGCCAGAAAGGCCGCGAAGAGCCAAGCTTGCTGTCCGGGCTGAATGCTTGCCTTGACGAGAGCCAGAGCCTGGAAGTCCAAGGTGCCGCAGATGCGGTAAAGGGCAATCATGCCCACCAGCATCAAGACGCTTCCGGACAGCGTGAAGATCAGAAACTTGACGGCGGCGTAGACCCGTCCCGGACCTCCCCACACGCCGATGAGGAGAAACAGGGGAATGAGCATGAGCTCCCAGAAGACAAAAAAGAGAAACAGATTCGCCGCGGCAAAAAGCCCGATCATGGCCGTTTCCGCGACCAGGAGCGCGGCGTAGAACTCCCGCACCCTGGATTGGATTGCAGTCCACGAGACGCCGATGCACAGCACGCTCAGCAGTGAGGCCAGGAAGACGAATGGGAGACTGATCCCATCCACGCCCATGCCGTAGGTGATGTTCAACGACGGGATCCACTCCCGAACTTCGACGAATTGCAATGCGCTGGAGGACTTGTCGAAATTCCCATAGAGCGGGGCCGAGACGGCCACAGTCGCCAGGGTCGTTGCCAGGGCGATCCAGCGCGTCAGCCGCTCGCTCCCCAAGAGCAGGATTAAAGCCGCACCCACCAAAGGCAGGAATGTTGTGCTCGTAAGGACCGGATAAGCAGTCATTGGAGGAAAATTGCCAGGGCCAGGAGTCCCAGAATCCCGGCTGCCATGATCAGTCCGTAATGCTGGGCGTTGCCGCTCACCATGGTCTTCAAGACTTGGCTGAAGCTCTGCGTGGAACGCCCCACGCCCACGATGGCGGAATCAACTACGCGGCTGTCGAGATGGCGCAAGAAATTCGCCACTCCCAACACCGGCCGCCGGATCACAAACTCATAGCTCTCTCCGACGAAACCGAACTCCAGGCGCGCCAGAGGGCCCCGGACCAGGGCCAGAACGTCAGCCGAGCCTCGGCGATAGAACCAGTCCGTGTCGAGGCTGATGGTGGGCTCGGGGTCGAGGTGCTTCAGCAGCAGGAAGAAACCGAGCGCGGTGAAGCCCAGCATCCCCAGCGTGCTGGTAATGTGCTGCAGCGTATAGGGGAGGAAATCCACCGGGTTTGGAAGGTGCTGGTACAAGAGTCCGGGGAAGACTCCAATCAAAACGCACGCGACCGCAGCCAGGCCCATGGCCACCAGCATGTTCCTGGGCGGCTCGTGGCCGCGCCGGCCGGAATCCTTGCCGAAGAACATGTAATAAGGAAGCTTGAGACCGGTGTGCAAGAAAGTTCCGGCCGAAGCTAACGTGAGCATGAGAAAGACCACCTCCCGGTGGGTTTCGCCGGCGGCAGCGACCACCATGGACTTGCTCACAAAGCCGCTAAACAGTGGCACTGCCGAAATGGCAAAGGCGCCAATCATGTAGAGGCCGAGCGTGAGCGGCATGGTCTTGTAGAGCCCGCCCATTTCGCTCAGTTTTCGCAAGCCGGTCGACTGCAAGACGGCGCCGGCTCCCATGAACAGGAGCGCCTTATAGAGGATGTGCGCGAAGGCGTGGGCCGTGGCGCCGTTGGTAGCCAGCGCCGTCCCGATTCCGACACCGCAGACCATGTAGCCGACCTGGCTGATGATGTGGTAGGCCAATAACCGGCGGGCGTCGTTTTCCAGCACGGCGTAGACTACGCCGTAGACCGCCATGACCGCACCCAGCCACACCAGGATTTCGGTCCCAGCGTAGCCGCGGATCAGGACGTAGATAGCGGACTTGGTGGTGAAGGCGGTCATGAAGACCGCGCCCGTGATCGTGGCTTCGGGGTAAGCGTCTGGAAGCCATGCCCCCAGTGGCGGCACCGCCGCATTGAGGAGAAACGCGACGAGGATCAGCGCCCAGGCCATGCCTCCGGAAAATGCTCCCATATCCCCGAAGGCCAGCGACCCGGTCTCAGACCAATGGAGCACGATCCCGGCAAGCAAGATGAGCCCCCCAAATATGTGGACCAGGAGGTAACGGAAGCCGGCTGCCACGGCGGACGGTTCGCGGCGCAGCCATACCAACAGCGAGGAGGAAATTGCCATGAGCTCCCAGAAGACATAGAGCGAAAGAAAGTCTCCGGCAAACGTCACACCGAGCGCTGCGCCCACATAAGTTAAGGCGGCCATGTGCTGGGAATCGTCTTCGACGTGGAGCGCGTAGAGCATGCCCAGGAAGCCCATCAGCGAAAAGACGTAGGAAAAGATCAAGCTCAAGCGGTCCACCCGGCCGAATACCAGCTCCTGCCCCAGGAAGCTCATCACGCCGTAGGTTCCAGGCTCCATGAGCCAGCAGTCAATCAGGGCCGCCGCCGGCAGGATGAGCATCGCCACGCGCTTGACCCGTCCTGAAAAGAACGGCAAGAGCCAGGCGCCGAGGATGAGCAACAGTCCCGGGTGCAGCCACTCAACGGTCATAGTAATCCTCGCGGCGCATGAGCCACAGCTTTCCAATCAGTTTTGACACGACGATGATCGCCACGCAGGAGCCGAACCCGTAGAGCGCCCCCCAGGCAGGAAAATCCTCAAACGAGAAATGCGATTCCCCACCGTGGAAGATGTGCGGCAGAACGATTTCAGCCCCAGCCGCCACTGCCAGGCCGGCATAAAACCAGCGCTTGATCCGGGCGAATCGGACGGGATCTTCCAGCAGCCTCTGCAAAAAGTTCACGGCATGATCCTTCCCGCCAGGTCCAGGACCAGGCCAGGGTAGAGGCCCAGCAGCAGACTCGCGGCAGCGCTAATCGCCAGGGGCGCAACGAGCCAGGGCACCTCGCGAACTTCCTGGTGAGCCGGCGACTCTGGTTCGAATTCGAAATAGGCCTTGTACAGAATCTGGCCGAGGTAGGCCGCACTCAGGAGCGAGCTGACCAGTAGCACACTTAATAAGGTCATGCTGTGGCGATCCACCGTGCCGAGGGCGAGGTACCACTTGGAGACGAATCCGCTGGTGAGGGGAATGCCCACGATGCTCAGCGAGGACAACGCGAACGCCGCCATGGTCCACGGCATGCGCTTGGCCAAGCCGGACATCTGGCTGATTTCGGTCTTGTGCGTGGAGACATAAATTGAGCCAGCGCAAAAAAACAAGGTGATCTTCGATACGGCGTGGTTGGTGATATGGGCGACCCCGCCGAGCACGCCCCTCGAATTCAACAGGGCCGCTCCCAGGATGATGTAGGAGAGTTGGCTCACCGTGGAAAAGGCCAGCCTCGCTTTGAGGTTGTCCTGGCCGAGCGCCAGGAGCGATCCGACCAGGATCGTCACCGAGGCGGCTGCCAGCGCCAGTTGGTCGGCGCCGATTTCGCGCATGGCGTTTATACCGAAGATGAAGAAAAAAACTCGCAGTGTGGAGAAGACTCCGCTCTTGACCACCGCCACCGCATGCAGCAATGCGCTTACCGGCGTGGGGGCCACCATGGCCGCCGGCAGCCAACTGTGCAGCGGCATGAGCGCGTTCTTGGCGAATCCAAACAGGAACAGGGCGAAGATCAGGAACAGAAGCCTGGGCTGCTGCGTGATCTGCTCGGCCGGCAGGATTCCTCCGCTGCGAAACTCCAGGGTTCCTGCCACGTTATAGGTCAGAATAATGGCGGCCAACAGGAACACTTTGGCGGCCCCTAGAAGATAGATGACGTATTTGCGGGCGCCGGCCTTGGCCTCGGCCGTCTCCTTGTGACCCACGAGCGGGTAGGTGACCAAGCTCAAGGCTTCATAAAACAAAAACAGGGTGAAGAGGTTGGCGGCGAAGGCCACTCCGATGGTGGCGGAAAGGGCCAGGGCAAAACAGGAAAAGTAACGGGTTTGCGCGTGCTCTTGGAGAGAACGCATATAGCCGATCGAGTAGAACGAGGTCAAGATCCAGAGCGCCGATGCCCCCAGGGCAAAGAGTAGGCCGAAGCCGTCCACCCGAAAAGCCAGTTCGATGCCGGGGAGAATCCGGAACAAGACGCATTCCGGCAGGCGGCCAGCCAGGACCTGCGGGATCATGGAGGCTACCAGAGCGAACATCGCCACACCGGCCGCGACGGACCAGAACTCCCTCAGATTGGCGCGACGCTCGCCCGTGCAGGCGATGAGAAGCGCGCCCAAGGCCGAGACGAGCACAGCGAGCAGCGGTATCACCGAAAACATCACCATTTGAGTTTGGTCAGGTCCGCCACGCCGGCCCCAGGATTGTTACGGTTCAAGGCGATCACGAGCCCCAGACCCACGCCGACCTCCGCGGCTGCCACGGCGATGACGAAAAGGGCGATGACTTGGCCACGCAGGTCTTCGAAGTGCTGGCTAAAGCCGGCCAAACTGAGGTTCACGGCATTGAGCATGACCTCAATCGAGATGAGCATCAGGATGATATTGCGGCGGGCCAGGAAGCCGAATACTCCGATCCCAAACAGAATCGCGCTCAATCCCAGAACCGCACCCGCCGGCACAATCATGGTGCTGCTGCCTTTCTTCTGGCGAGGACGACGGCGCCGATGATGGCCGCCAGGAGCAGCAGGGAAGCCACCTCGAAGGGCAACGCGAACGGACCGAAGAGCGCCATGCCTAACGACGCCAGGCTCCCCTGAAAAGGAGCTTCCGCTGTCACGCCCGTTGCGGCGGGTGCCACCCCAACTCCCGCGCGGGCGAGCCAGGCCAGGGTTGCGAAGCAGAGGCCCACCGCAGCGGCGAGCGGCCACTGGTTGCCGAAGCGCGGCCGAGCCTCCTCCTCCGGCAGGTCGAGCAGCATCACAACAAAGATGTAGAAGATCAAGATGGCGCCCGCGTACACGATGACCTGCACTGCGGCCAGGAACTCCGCGCCCAGCAGCAGGAAGATGCCCGCCACATGCAAGAAGAGCGCCAGCACCCAGAGCATGCTGTGGACGGGATTTTTCCGTGTGACGGCCAGCAGCGCGCTCGCGACACTGGCGGCCGCCAGGTAATAGAAGGTTGCGGTAAGCCAGGTCATGAGCTGGGGTAATTGCCGGAGACAAAATTCCCGAAGTGGCGGATGGTACGATGCTGAATTGTGATCCCTCGGACAACGCCGCCGAGCAACAACCTTCTCCTGATTCTCATTGATCTCCCCCGCTCATTCAACCGTGGTGCGATTTTGGCGTGGAGTCCGCCAGATTGTCAACATCCTTTGCGACCTTCGCCGGACTGCAAGGTGAACTGAAATGTTGCACGAAAAGGTCCTAAGATGCAAGGCGCAAGCATTCGGTGAATGGCCACCTGTGTACTCACTTTTTTCCACTAGGAGGGACCCGGTCGGTATGCTAATCTCATAGCGGATTGCCACAAACGAAGGCGGTTTCCCATGAAGCGGGTCTCCGATCTCCTGAATGACAAGGGTCGGCACATCTGGTTCCTCCCCCCCGACGCTACGGTGTACGAGGCCATTGACCAGATGGCACAAAAGGCGGTCGGAGCCTTGCTGGTCATGGAGGACGAGCGGTTGGTCGGCATCGTCTCGGAACGAGACTACGCCCGCAAGGTGATTCTCCAAGGGAAGTCGTCCCGGGAGACCCAGGTCCGCGAGATCATGTCACATCCGGTCATCTGCGCTCGTCCCGAGCTCACGATCGAACAGACGATGACCCTCATGACTGACCACCACGTCCGACACCTGCCGGTGATGGTCGAGGAGAGGGTCGTGGGCGTGATCTCGATCGGCGACGTGGTGCGGAGCATCATCGAAGACAAGGAATTCGATATCCAGCAATTGCGGAACTACATCACCAGCTCCTGAATGAGCCGATGGGTAAACCGGTCCGCCAATTTCCACGCCATTACTCGGGTTCAAAGACACGCTGAGGGGGATTTGTCTGCCGAAGGCATAAACCATGACGCGGCTCTCGGAGGGCAATGGCGCGCATCGACAGTCCTCGAACCATGTCCTGGTGTGCGACATGCGGCAGCAATCGAGTGGGATCGAAATAGGCGGATTAGGGACCGCAATCGGTTATGGGAGGATAGAGGGGAACAGCTCCGCCAGTCGGAATCCAGCACCACGAATCAACCTCATCTTAGGCTGGACTGGTTGGATGCAAGCTTCCTCCCCGAAGAAAACGTTACGCATTTTCTTCCTGCTGTAAAAAAACTCGAATCTCCGTGCTACGGCACTGCGAGTTCCTCTCCTGGCCCTTGAGTATAAAAAGCGAAGCGGGCCGTAAGTTCTTGAGAAGGGGTGAACCACGGATGGATATCGAACCAGCTACGCCAGCCCTTTTCAGGGGCTACTTACCGACTCAGCTAAGGGGTTCAGGACCAGAGGAAGTGCCAGAGAGAGAAGAGGTTCCGGATATCAAGTTCTAGGACTGTTTGGGAGGATTTGGGATGTTTTCGCTTCTAAAATGTTCCCGTATTGTTCCCAGGACTAAAACTTGAAACCGGTTGAACGGGCGGGCGTATGATCTCCGACGCTCAGGCGGCCGAGTCCTACCGGCGATCGGAAGTTTTGCTGATACAGATACGCGAATACCCAATCGGCGGGATCACCTCCGCAGGTGTATTCGCGAGCTGACTGGATAAGGTGGCACGCATGCCGCCCCTGCCCAACCTTGGGGTGCTGCTCAGTGCGCTACATCGCCGAATCGTGAAGCGTTTTCTTTGCTTGGATATGGGCGCGGGAAGCCTCGGAATTGGAACTCACATCCGGTTTCAATTCGTGGATGGCTTGTCCGAGACTCTTCCCGTTCATGAGCTTTCCTTTCAATTCGCCGAACGGAATGCCCAAATTATTCGAGACGTGCGCCGCGGCAACAAAATCGCCCAGGTTTTTGAACCCGGCCGCCTCCGTCGAGAGATTCGTTCCGGCAGGAAAGAACTTCTGGAGCTGGTCAGAAAGCTTCGGGTTCGAAGCCAACTGGTCTGCGGATGTCCGCGCTGGCGGCACGTACTTCTGATCTGACGCGGCTTTTGGATCGACGGCGCTCCCATGACTGGCTCCGGAGGTTCCTCCCGGAGGCTTCGAAGAGATTCCCGGGTTCGAGGCCCCGCCCGTCTGGCCGGAAGCCGCTATCGCTCCATGACTCCCCCCGGCGGAGGAAGACGACCCTCCCTGTCCTTTTTGAGCACCGAGGGGCGCTCCCGAGCCGATGATCAACAGTGCAACGGTTGCGGAAATTGTTGAGTGAAAACTTGATTTCTTCATGGATGAATTCCTCCTTCGCCCAATCGGGGGGCGGTTATGATGCCTTAATTGGCTGCCACATCGGGGAACTAGCAATTGTGATGCCGGCGGGAGACTGCCGGTTGCCGCTGCTCAGAATTGAATCCCATAATCCATTCACCGGCCTCTAGTTACAACGCCACGGCGGGACGGCTGGGCGGCATCTTTCGGCTGGCTGCAAATTCTGAGTTCTGTTGCAACAGACAATCGCGGGGAAATTTTTCCCGGAATCGGCTGACGCACGAATACGGCGCTTTCTCGCACTGGCTAACAAGTTATTGAAAACCAAAATCTTGACTGCCAATCGTGTTTGGACCGTTAATTGCCACAGTAGGTTGCGACAGCGCGGACAGGCAATGCATTCGCGGTGTCGTGAAATTCAAACAGGGCGGGGATTCTGGGGTGCAAGACTCCGCCCTGCGAACCTGGGTGAGTTTGTTACCGCCTTGTCCGCCGTTCCCCCCCAGCAAAATCACGCAATGGAGGACATCAATGAGCACATCATGCCCTCCGAACGCTGATTCGGCACGACAGCCGGGCGAGGACGCGTTTGCTGATGAACTCGAAGGCCCGTTAATCTCTAGTTCCCCCGTCGGAAGTCAAATTCAGTATTTTCGCGGGAGAAGCAGGAGGAAACCATGCGCAAATGTTCGTTTCTTGGAACGATTGCAATTACCGTGATCACGCTAGCGTCTGGGGGCTACGGACAGACGCCGGTGTCAGCAGCTCAGCTCTCCGGTCAGACCACCAGCCAGACCGCAACGCAGGCCACAAGCCAAGCGGGCTCTTCCGCCCGCAAGCAGGCGGTGGTTGCGGCCAACACGCAGATCAACGCAGCTCTCGAATCCACCGTTGATGCAAAGAACGCAAAGCTTGGAGATGAGGTGTCAGCGAAAGTCACCAAGGATGTGAAACAGGATGGCCAGGTGGTCGTGCACAAGGGCGACCGGCTGTTGGGCAGGATTGTTTCCACGAAATCAAACGGAACAGCGGACGCCGGATGGCAGATGGCGGTGCAATTCGACCGCTTGAAAAGCGGAGGCGCCACCACGCAATTGCAGACAGTTGTGACCAGCGTAGTCAATGCGTCGCCACGACCCCCGAATGAGGATGTCACCGGATTCGGAGGGCCCGCTCCGATGGCGATGCCCGCGCCGCAGGCTGGCGCCGGAAGATCTTCAGCAGGGGGAGGTTTGCTGGGGGGTGTCGGTTCGACCGTCGGATCGACGCTGGGCGCCGCTGGCTCACTGGGAGGGAATGCCGGCGGAGTTCTGGACGCCACGGCCGGCTCCAACACTGGATCCTCTACTGGCGTCCTCGGCTCCATCTCCGGCCGCGCGATCCATGTTGAGTCGGAGGGCTCCGCGAGTCAGTCGACTGGCTTGAACTCTGTGTTCAGTGTGCCGCAGGGGAATCTCCGCCTCGATTCGGGGACAGACATGCAATTTCGGGTGGTTGGGCAAGCGGAGAAGCCTGCCGCGCCGAAATCGCAGTGAGTGATCAGTAAACGCCGCGCCCGGTTCGCTCCTTGGAGCGCGCCGGGGCGCGGCAGCGACCACGTTTGGCGGCTGCTTGCATATCCTGTTGATCCTCGCTATTGCCGCGGTGTTGATTCGAATGATTCGGGGCCGCCAGCCGTTTGGCTAGAGCATTTCTCCAATTAGTGTAGCGCGTCCGGCACAAGTAGGGACAGGCCTCCAGGCCTGTCCTCTGAGGGGCAGGCAAGAATGCCTGCCCTACCTGGGCGGCATACAGCAACAGGAGAAACGCTCTAGTGATCGAGCAACCGGTTCGTGTGCGAGGGGTTTTCTGACGACCCCAAAACCTCGGAGGTGTGAAATGACTCGATGCCTCATTACAAGAATTTTTCCAAGATGGTTGTGGCTGGCGATGATGTTGCTTCCAGTCCCGCTCATGGCCAGGCAGCATCACTCTCAACACTCTCAACACTCTCGACCGGGGCCGGGCACTCCGCTCGGGATCGTGTTTCCCGAGTGATCGTTCTGTCTCCCGCTCTGCAACGGTCCCGGAGGCCTCCGGGCTGGGGCCGCGGCC
>Ga0209342_10007360_pt1 | contig 11090 bp, 11 predicted proteins | sample RifCSP16_2_FD_184023 | JGI IMG/M metagenome (GOLD analysis project Ga0209342, IMG submission 184023) | Soil microbial communities from Rifle, Colorado - Rifle CSP2_sed 16_2 (SPAdes) (version 2) | ecosystem: Environmental > Terrestrial > Deep subsurface > Rock core/Sediment | place: Rifle... | reverse complement strand
GTTGATATTTGTGTAATACAACGGCCGGCCGGTCAAGCGAGGTTTCGAGCTGTTGTTCGTCTGACCAAAGGAGATCCACATGAAAGCGATGGCGAGGGCTCTCGCAAGCCAGGTGCGCGCGGCGATCTTGAACGCGGCCGTCACGGTCCACGAGGCGATGACAAACGATATGCAAGCGTGCGTGGAAGCGTGCGCCGGCGCCGCGGCGGCCTGCGAGGCGTGCCTCGCGGAATGCCTCGACATGGGCGAGGCGATGGTCGCGATGGCCGACTGCATGAAGTCCTGTTTAGAGTGCGCGGGTATGTGCCGCCAGTGCGCATCGACCGTCGCGATGGGGGGCTCGATGATGGCCGAGATGTGCGGCGCCTGCGCCACGATGTGCAACGCCTGCGCCGCGACCTGCGAGAAGCAGGCCGAAGAGGAATGCTGCCGCGAGTGCGCCGCGGCCTGCCGCGAGTGCGCCGCGCAGTGCGCGAACATGCGGGAGAAGGCGCCGAAGGCGCGCCGGCCCGGCGTCGTCTACCGCTGAACCGTTATCGAGGAGATCCAACCATGGCCATCACGTCGCGTCGCGCGCTTCCGCAGCTCTCGGCTCAGAGACGCCCTGGTCTCAAGTTCCGCCTGCCGGCGTCGGTTCAGGCGAGATACGACGGAACCGTGCGCGCCGCGGCCTCCTCGCCGGCGGAGCACTGCATCGAGATCATGAGCGTCATCGGCGACGATGGCTGGGAACAGGGCGTGACCGCGGTCCAAGTCAAGCGGCAGCTCGAGGCGGCTGCCAAGAAGCCGGTGCGTGTGCAGATCAACTCGCCTGGTGGTGACGCCTTCGAGGGCATCGCGATCTACAACGTCATTCGCGATCACCCGCACCCGGTCACTATGGAGGTCTTGAGCCTCGCCGCATCGGCGGCATCGATCATCGCCATGGCCGGCGACCGCATCGAGATGCGTGAGGGCGCGATGATGATGATTCACTCCGCTTGGGGCCTGGTCGCTGGCAATCGGGACGACCTGCTCGAGTTCGCCGACCTGCTCGACAAGATCGATCAGTCGGTGGCCGAGCTCTACGCGCGGCGCACAGGCATGCCGATGCAGCAGGTCCTCCAGCTGATGGCGGACGAAACCTACATGACGGGGCCGGAAGCAGTTGAGAACGGCTTCGCCGACGTATGCGTGCCAGGTCCGGACAAGGACGTGGGCGCAAGAGCAAGCTCGGAGCTCCCGGTGGTCTCGCTCGCAGCCGCGCATGGCAGAAGTGCGGCGAGACCGGCCGTGATGATGAGCGCAAACCTCCCCGGCGCTGCGGGATCCCTCTCAGGAGCACGAAACGTGAAGACGATCCAGGAACAGATCCAGGCGTTCGAGGCCACCCGTGCCGCGCGCGCCGACCGGGCCGCGGCCATCATGGCCAAGGCCGGCGACGAGGGCCGCACGCTCGATGCGGCGGAGACTCAGGAGTACGACGGCCTCGTGGGCGAGGTCGAGGCGATCGACGGGCACCTCGTGCGCCTGCGCCGCAGCGAGCGGCTCGTGGTAGCGCGCGCCGTGGCGCCGGCGGATCAGCCGTCGGCGGTCGTGCGTCAGGCGCCTGCCAATCCCGACGGCAACGTGCTCTTCGTGCGCTCGAACCTCGAGAAGGGCATCGCGTTCACGCGCTACGTGAAGGCGCTCGCGATGGCGAAAGGCAACCCGATGGGGGCGCTCGCCATCGTCCAGGGCAACAAGAAGTGGCACGACGAGACGCCGCAGATCGAGAAGGTCCTGATGGCAGCCGTCGTGGCCGGCGACACGACCACGGCCGGCTGGGCAAGCGAGCTCGTCTACAACGAGAATCTGGTGAACGAATTCCTCGAGTTCCTGCGCCCCATGACGATCATCGGGCGGCTTCCGGACCTCCTGAAGGTCCCGTTCAACGTTCGGTGGGGCTCGCAGACCTCCGGGTCGACGGCGAACTGGGTCGGGCAGGCGAAGCCAATCCCGGTCTCGAAGCTGACGACTGGCAGCGGCACGCTCGGCATCGCCAAGGCGGCCGGCCTGGTCGTGCTGACCGAGGAGCTGGTGCGCTCCAGCCAGCCGAGCGCCGAGATTATGGTGCGCAACGATCTGGCCAACGCCATCGCGCAGTTTCTCGACCAGCAGTTCATCGCGCCGGACTACGCGGCGGTCGCGAACGTGTCGCCCGCGTCGATCACCAACGGTGTGGTGCCGACGGCAGCGAGCGGGACCGCGGCAAGCAATCTGCGGCAGGATGTCCAGACGCTGTTCGGCGCCTGGATCGCGGCCAACATCGACCCGCGCGGCGGCTGCTGGGTCATGACGCCGACGACGGCGCTCTCCATCAGCCTGATGATCTCGTCGCTCGGGGAGCCGCTCTTCCCGCGCATGACGATCAACGGTGGTGAGTTCATCGGTTTGCCTGCGGTGGTTTCGAACTCCGCCAAGCAGGTCGGCTCGCCGGTGAGCTCCGAGGGCAACCTCCTCGCGCTCTGCCACTGCCCGTCGATCGCGCTCGCCGATGAGGGCGGCCTGGTCGTGGACGCCTCACGCGAGGCGGCCCTCGAGATGCTTGACAACCCGACCAACGACGGATCGACGCCGACGGCAACCTCGATGGTCTCGATGTTCCAGACGGACAGCGTCGCAATTCGCGCGGTGCGCTTCATCAACTGGAGCAAGCGGCGCTCCAGCGCCGTGGCGTACATCAAGGACGCGGCCTACGTCGCGACCTGATCCTGACGCCTGAAGTACGGGGCGCGTCCCTCCTCTGGGGCGCGCCCCTTTTTTCGAGGTCAATCGAAAGGGCTAATACATGGCGCTGATCAGAACGGCGAAGATCGCGATGGAATATCCGCAGGGCCACTGGCGTGAGCCGGGCGAGCAGTTCGAAGTCGATTCGCAGCGCGATGCGTTCATCCTGGAGGCACTGGGGCGCGTTGAGGTGCAGCGCGAGGCGGAAGGAGATAATCCAGCATCCAAGCCTGCGAACTCTTTGAAATCGCGCAAAACGTCGCGGTCGTTGGTAGTGAGCGTGTGACGATGAGACGGCTCGCTCGCTCGCTAGTTGGCGCGATCGTCCGGCTGCTCGTGACGATCACGCGCTTCCTAGCCGCGCCGGTGTTCCTGGCGATCGCTACCTTGATCGCCGGCATATCGCTCTGCGTAGCGGGGATTTACGTGCTGTTTGGTCTTGGCTGGTCGCTGATCGTCGGATCAGTCCCGTTCCTCGTTCTCGCGACGATCCTGATCCGCGGACTGCTGCGCTATGGCTGACAATCCTCTTATCGCCGTACTCCGCGCGGGTCTGGCGCGCGCTGTTCGCGCCCGATCATCCGGTTTGACTTCGGTCGGCCCGCAAAGCGGCTGGTTCGGCATCCTCCGCGAGTCCTACGCCGGCGCGTTTTCCCAGAACGTCACGATCGATGCTCCGCGCAACATCCTGGCGTTCTCCGCCGTCTACGCATGTGTGACTCTCATCGCCGGTGACGCGGCCAAGCTGCGTCTGAAGCTCATGGTCGAAGGCGAGGACGGCGTCGGTCGCCCAGTCGTCTCTACCTCGCCGTTCTGGCCCGTCATCCGGAAGCCGAACCATTATCAGAACCGGCTCCAGTTCGTGACTCAGTGGGTCATGAGCAAATTGCTGTACGGAAACACGTACGCGCTGAAGGTCCGCGACGCGCGCGGCATCGTAGTTCGCCTCTACATCCTCGACGCGCAGAAGGTGACGACGCTGGTCGCACCGGACGACGGCGGGGTCTACTACAACCTGTCGGTGGACGGGCTCGCGGGGATCCCTGCGGACGTGACGGTCCCGGGGACGGAGATGATTCACGACATCATGAATCCGCTCTGGCACCCGCTGGTTGGGGTCAGCCCCCTGTATGCGTGCGGCGTCTCGGCGACGATGGGGAACCGCATCCAGGCGAACTCGACGCGCTTCTTCGGCAATGCCTCGCGACCCTCCGGCGCCCTGACTGCCCCAGGCGCGATCTCCGACGAGACCGCGGTGAGACTCAAGAGCGAGTGGCAGGAGAACTTCGGCGGGCAGAACATCGGCAAGCTCGCGGTCCTCGGCGACGGCCTGAAGTACGAGGCCATGACGATCCCGGCGACCGAGGCTCAGCTGCTCGAGCAGTTGGACTGGACTGTTGGCGATGTGGCGCGCGCTTACCACATGCCGCTCTGGAAGATCGGCGGGACGAAGCCGGACGCGACGCCGGTCCAGGTCCTGAACCAGATCTACTACGCCGACTGCCTGCAGGCGATCATCGAGGCGCTCGAGATCTGCCTCGACGAGGGCCTTGGCCTGCCGCCCGGCTACTACACGGAGCTCGACCTCGAGGGCCTGATGCGCATGGACACCGAGGCGCGCTACAAAGCGAAAGGGCAGGCGGTCAAGGACGGTTGGATGAAGCCGGACGAGGCGCGGCGCGGCGAGAACCTGGAGTCCGTCCCGGGAGGCGACACGCCCTATCTTCAGCAACAAAATTTTTCCCTCGCGGCGCTCGCCAAGCGTGACGCGAAGGATGATCCGTTCGCCTCTCGATCGACGGCCCAGGGGCAAACGCCTAGCGCGAATGACGAGACGGTAGCACTAGTGCGCGACTTTGTCAGGGCTCTCGATGCAGTCTGAAAACCTACTCGCCGAGTTAGAGGTTCGTATTGTCGCGCTTGAGGGCGCCATGAGGACAATGCGTGAACTTGCACGCGGCGAGCCGGGGCGCGACGGCAAGGATGGGCGCGACGGGCGCGATGGCAAGTCGATCAGTGTCCAGCGACTGAGCTCTATGTTGCAGTCGGTGGGAGCCTCGATCATACGGCGCTTCGGTGAGGATGGCGATAGAAGCATCGTGCTGAAGGCGCCCGACGTACATGTGGATGTGAAGGCGCCCGATGTGACCGTGGCTGCACCGGAGATCACGCTCGAGGCTCACATGCCGCAGTTGGCGATGCCTGACATCAAGGTGCATGTCGCCGGCGCGGTCGTAAACGTCCCGAAGGAAGCTATCGCTGTCAAGGCGGAAGTTTATGCGCCAAAACCGTGGTCGACCGAGACGACGATCACGGAGCGGGACGACAAGGGCCGCGCGAGTGTCATGGAGACACGCCCCATAGATTGAGGAAGGAACGGGGTTTTCTGTAAAGGAATGAAAACATGCCACTGATCACCGATCCCAGCGACCTGAGCCAAGGTGGCTCAACGACTACTACCGATGCCGTGTGGGAAACGCCTACCGGCAACGAGGTGGAGATTACCAGTATCGGCGCGGGCCTGCCTGCTGTCACGGCGGCGGATTTCATCGAGGTGCGCGATCACAGCAACCCGGCAAACAATGGGCTGTATGTCGAGACGGGCGGCACGCCAAGTACCTCGGCGATGACCGTCACAAAACTCACTGGCACGCTGCCGCCGGCAGCGGCGAGTTCCGAATCCGTAACGATCCTTGGCAAGAACGCCGACAAAAAAAACGTGATGTTTGACACCTCGGCCAAGAATGTCTGGCTGTTGGAGAAGGGCGCGCTCTCGACGGCGGGCGTGACGATGCTGGCGATTCACAGCTTCGCGAAGGAGGCGTGGAAGTCAGACGCTTTCCTGATTGCGGCGGCAGCGTTCCCCATGATCGGTATATCGTTCGCGGCTGGCCAATGGCAGTTCGGTGTGGACCCGTCCGGTAATTACAACGGGTGGAGCCCAGCGGATGACATCACGAGTCCGGTTACGGTGAAGACGCGGCGACTGACCCGTAACGCGGGCTGGGACGAGTTGAGTGCAGCCGGTATCACGCTACGCAAATACTTCAACGTGAGCACCCTTGGCACGTTTGAGGACACAACAAACGACAAGGCGTATTACCGCTTTGGCTCAGACGCGACGAACCTCGCGGCGGCGGCGGACTATGAATTTGCTGGACCGGTGAACGAGCCGGTGATGTACTACAGGGAGTTTGGAAACCCGCCGACCTGCTCATTTCCCACTACCAGCACGATTACGCGGGCGAGCGGTTCATTCGTGGATGATGGCTACCAGGTGGGCGGGCGCGTGACAGTGCGCGGTTCGGCGACGGGCGACCATAACGGGACGTTCGAGCTGACTGCTGTGGCGGCGTTGACGTTGACGGTGACGGGTACACCATTTACGGCGAACGGCGCGGATGCCTTGGCTATGTTGTCGGTGGACAATGCCAACGCATTTACGACATACATTCGGGTTCGGGACGCTGACCCGAACGGCAAGACGTTCCAGCAGGCGAATTTGGCGAATGCTGGTGAGACTGCGGTCAGCTCGAAGATCATCAAGTTCCCGCTGGCCAACGCGACCGATCTTGACATCGACGAGACCGATGCCAATGTCGCAGCCAACGAACCCTACACCGAGATTCGGTTACGGTATTTGCCTGCGGCGTATAACCGCGAGGTAGATAGCGCGACGCCGCGCAACTTCGGCATCATCGTTGATGTCGGAACGTACTCGAAGCACAACGGCGCAAGTAACACCACTACGCTGTTCACTTCTGCCGCGCTGTCGCTGGGCGCGGGTGAGGCACTTGCCGATTACACGGGCGGTAGCCTCATCATCCACGAGGGGACGGACGCTGGCACCCATGTGATCGACGGCGCGCCGGTCGATAACGCAGGGGTGCTGGAGATTACTCTGACGGGGGCGCTGACCGCAACCGAATCGAATCTCTCTTTCACCATGCAGCGGGCTACGCCGATCAGTGCGAGCAAGAACGAGATTTACGAGAAGGTCCATTATTTGCTGAGGCAGGACGCGGATATCGATTCGACCGCAGGTGTGGTGAACGGTCGCACGGCGGACGATCTGGCGGTATTCGTGGGACCGGATCTGAAATTTGGCAGCTACACACCAACCAATCCGAACGGCGGTGGCAGCGGCGTGTTGGTTGAGGGGTTCGATGCCAACGATACCAACAACCTGTTCTTCTTTGACAACAGCGGTACGTCGCGCAACTATCCGTTTGTGGCGGCGGGCACCCTGACGTTCTCCCAGAACCTCGTGGACGACTCGGACGGCGAGTATTGGCTGTTCTACGAGTACACGGCGACCTCCACCAACGCCGACCGCGACTGTATCGGTAACAGCGGCTCGACCTACGATCTAGAGGGCACGCTGCCAAACCTGGCGGCGGACGATTACATCCTGATCTCCGGCTTTGCGCAGGCAGCGAACAATGGCCTGTTCCGCGTTACGGTGGAAAATACGGAATCAGCCGACTACACCGTGGTCAAGGTGGACGGGACGGCGGTTGGTACGACGGAGACGAATCAGAGTGTAACCGTGCGGCAATCCCCGTGGCCGTCACCGCAGGCGGTCATAGTGACGAGCAACCCGTACCCGGGCGGCGCCGGGATCTCGGGTCCAATCAATGCCACGTCAGTAGCATTTGACTTTGACTATGACAACAATGCGCAAGGTGGACGCACGCCGAATACCACCGCAGCAGTGGTGCTGGTGGCCGCTGGGCTGGAATCAGCGCAGGTGGCGGTAGCCACTGGTCTGACCATCACGCGGGCGACTGGTCTTTCCTTCTCCGTGACGGCGGCGACGGAACGCAACTATGCGTAACGCTAATGACCGTTCAGGAACTCATTGATGCGTTGATCGCGCTCGGGCCAGAGCGGGTGTCATCCTCTGTGATTCTCGTAGGGGACGGCGTATTTCGCTTTGAGGCACAGTCTCTAGGCGTTGAGGACGATCAGGTTATTATCAGTTCGACGGGCACGGGTGAGTAGATGCCTGGCGCAATTACAACTGATCTGGTGCTGATTGACGCGGCAGAGGCAACGACGAGCTGGGCGACGGTTGGAACCTGGGGCGCGGCTCCAGCCGCGTCCAGCGATATTTACTTGGAGCAGGCGAACGCCATTAACGCCCGCGCCTCCGCCGCATCAGGTCCGACGGAACGCTATGCGGGCTCGCTAGTTGCCACAGTTTCTAATCTAGACCTGACGACGGCCAACCGACACCTGTATTTTTGGGTCAAGTGCTTCAGTCTTCCGGCGATGAATACACGCGCGAAAGGCGGGATCGGCATTTCGATTTCCTCGGACACCTCGCCCACGCGCACGCCGACTACGGGTGGCGAGCCCTGGGTAGGACCCTCGAACTCAAAGAATTGGTTCTTCACTGGCAAAGACTTCGAGCCCGAGTCGGGCTGGGTGTGCTACGTCGTGGACCCAACTGGTGTGTCAGACTACGACATTGGCAGTCCGGTGATGAGCGCTGTAAATCGCGCTGGTATTCGCACTGACGCGCTGCTCGTGGTTGGTGGTGGTTCGGTGAAGCCGCTTCCGGTGATATGGGATCGGATTGCCTACGGATCATCCTTGACCATCAAGGATGGTACTTCCGGAGCGCCAGTCACACTCGAGGACATATACGCGGCCGACTCGGCAAACGGGAACCAGTACGGAATTCTCCGCAAGAGCATCGGCGTTTATCTCGGCGCGGGCAAGTTGATATTCGGCAAGACCGATCAAACCGCCATCACGCACTTCCAGGACACGAACCAAGTCCTTGTGTGGCAGGATTTTCGTCAGAACGCGGCGCTGTACGAGATTCAGATAGTAGGCGCCGGAAGCTACGCAACCACTTTCCAGCTCGGGAATTATTCCGGGGGGCTCGCTTCTGGGGGTTGCATTATTCGCGGCTCTGGACTGGGTGTACGACGTGCCGTTGCTCCCGTGATCGTTAGTGGCGGGACGGCTTATACGGTGGGAGATATTCTTACCGTTTCCGGCGGCATATTCACCGCTGCCACAGCTTGTAAAGTGATCGCTGTCAGCGGCGGCGTCATAACTGAGCTGAAGATTGAGACACCAGGGTCATACTCAGTTCCGCCCAGCGGCACGTTAAGCCTTACCGGGGGCACAGGTAATAGCGCAACTTGTACGCTGACTTTCGTGGGCGGTTCCATCTGGGTGTTGACGGCGGACGCCGCGAACCAGACAACGAACTTGTACGGTTGCATCCTCTCGGAGATGAAGTCCGGTGCGCTGACCACTACATCCGCTGTTCGAGGTTGTACCTTCGATAACTCCGGTCAGATCACTGTCGGCGGCGCAACCATGACAGAAAACGTATTCCAGAATCTCCGCGCCACGTCACCGATCAGCGCAAGCTACCAGCTCTCGGTAACGGGGAGCAACGTGCCCACGCTGACTAACAACAAGTTTGTTAATGCGACCGTGGCGGTGTTGTGGGACATTAATGCCTCGACGAGCGGCAAGCTCGATGGATGTTCCTTCATCTCCGGCGGGACGGGTTATGGCATGGAGCTGGGGACGAACTGCCCAGCGGCCATTACGCTGACTGATGTAGCGTGGTCTGGCTACGGCGGAACGACCGGCTCCAATATGGTTGAGAACAGCGGCAGCACCGACGCGGCGATCCATAATACCAGCGGCAAGACGATCACGATCAGCATTAGCGGCGGTGACACGCCGTCGATTCGCAATGATGGGAGCGGATCGTTGACGGAAGTTGTTTCGAGCACGACGGTAACTTTCACGGGGATGAAGGACAACACCGAAGTGCGGGTGTACAAGAGCAGTGACGGCTCAGTAGTGGACGGGATTGAGGATGTGACAGATGGCACGAGCAACAATCGTTCGTTCTCGTGGAGTGCTGCACCAAGCCTCTCGGTGGATTATGTGATCCACAACGTTGAATACGAAACGATCCGCGTGAACGGGTACGTTGTTCCTGGTGCTGCGACATCGCTGCCAATACAGCAGCGCATCGACCGCAACTACGAGAATCCTCCCTAATGGCTGACGCAACCTTTGATGGCGGTACTATGTTGGTGCTGCTGCCGTCCGAGCAGAGCGAGGTGGATGTCAAAGGCCAGATATACGGCGCCTGGAAGCGCTGGGCGAAGACCGGAACGAACGCGCGCTTCCTGCCGGCCTTTGAGAGTATCGGCGGTGACCCGACAACTGCGGCTGGGAAAGTATCACCATTTTTCTTCCTGCGTAATGATCTTGGTTGGCGGATTCGGTGTGCAGAGGAAGATATTGAAGTGACGCTGGTCGGTAATCTTTACGGGCGCGACCCGGCGCTGCCAATCATGGTGCCTACGCTAGGCGATTTCACGGTGCTCATGACTCTGGAGCGCGATGCCTCTTCCGTCGTGCAGACCCTTGGCAGTGGTCTATCCAGTGAGCAGGATACGCGACTCGCTGAATTGCATCGGTTGGGGGGGCTACAAGCCGGCACCCCGCTTACGGTGACCAGCACCACTCGTAGGGTCGGGGCGGAGATCACGCAATCGATCGAGCAGATCGGCGATACGGTTACGGTGACGAGAACATGATCAATCCACGGTCCATCGCTCTCGAAGGGATCGGGTTCGGCCCGGCGCTGATGGCGCTGGCTGGCTTCGGTCGATGGGTGGTTGCAGTCCGGCCGCCGGAAGGGGCGCTATGGTCCGGAACGCTCCGCAGCGGAGTAGAACCGGCCCACGAGGATGAGATCGAGGAAGAAGATATCTTTATCTTTGCGGCAACGCGATGAGGACCACAACGATGAACGAACTCTTGCTCAAGGAGATGCTAGAGTCCGTGAGAGGGTACGTCGCGCGCCATATCGCGCCGATCAATGGGCGCATAGAGGAGATCGAAAAATACCTCCCGATGAAGGGAGAAAAGGGCGATCCCGGTGAAATCGGCCCGAGCGGGAAAGATGGACGCGATGTCGATGTGGCGATCGTCCGCCAGTTGATCGCAGAGAAGGTAACAGAGGCACTTGCGCATCTTCGCCAGCCGGTCGATGGGCGCGACGGCCGCGCCGGCAAGGACGGTGTGGACGGCAAGGACGGGCGCGACGGCAAGGACGGGCGCGACGGCAAGGACGGGAAGAGTCCGGATCTTATAACCGTCGGTGCCTGCGTAGCTGAGTTGCTGCCGCCATTGGTAGAACGCGCTCAAACCGCTCTTTGCGCGCGGATTGATCTGGCGGTCGCAGGTATTCCGGTCCCAAAGGACGGTGTGGATGGCAAGGACGGGCGCGACGGCAAGGACGGGAAGAGTCCGGATCTTATAACCGTCGGTGCCTGCGTAGCTGAGTTGCT
>Ga0209342_10007359_pt1 | contig 11091 bp, 11 predicted proteins | sample RifCSP16_2_FD_184023 | JGI IMG/M metagenome (GOLD analysis project Ga0209342, IMG submission 184023) | Soil microbial communities from Rifle, Colorado - Rifle CSP2_sed 16_2 (SPAdes) (version 2) | ecosystem: Environmental > Terrestrial > Deep subsurface > Rock core/Sediment | place: Rifle... | reverse complement strand
TGAACACGTAACACAAGCCAACGTGAAAAGCCAACGTGAACGTGTTTTTTTAAAAGCGAAAGATCAAAAGAAAAAGCCAACGGAGTCGGCACAGGAATCATTGCACGCTGGTGAGTTGAATATTGATCACGGCGATGGCGCGGGTCATGATCTTGATCAGCGCAAATCTTCGACAATCAGCGCAGCATCACCAGATGCTGATGATTATAGCGCATCCGAATTCGACGCCGAAGTCGATAAATCTGTGCAGCGCCTGCTGGCATCATCGCCGCCGCCCGCGCAATCTCCACTTATGGCAATGCTGCGCGAAGACTACAAACCGTCAGAGCAGCCAGAGAGTGAGTTGCAGCGAAAACTGCGAGAGGCCGCTGATCTAATTTCCGCGGCTGAATACCAAGCCCAAAGCGAAATCCCCAGCGCTGAGGAATCCGGTGTTTCTATTCGCGAAGATCACGAAATCTTTACGCAAGAAAAGCCTGCATGCGATGAAGCACCACAATCCCAGCGAGCACCGGCAAATACAAATTCTCACAATGACGAAAGTGCTAAGTTTCGCGCGCATCTTGGTCAGGCCAAAAACGAAGGCGAATTTTACGCCATCGTAGACCACTGGTGCGGAGAAACCGAGCACGATGAAATCGCCGGTCGCATTGCTCGCGGCCTCTTGTACATCCGCGAGCAACTTGAAAAACTTCATCGCGTCAATGGGGGATGTGATGAAGAGTTGTTCAAGAACTGGCGCCGTCACTTCCAAATTTGCCGCACCCTTGCGCTGAAAGATCAAGTCTTGATCGTCGCGCGAGTCTTCGGCGAGATGTACGAAAGCGCCAAGGATACCCCGAGGTGCTTTAAGTTTCCCGGCGCGGTTTATAACGCGCGGGTTATAAAATATGCTGCCGAGCAAGGCATTGACCTCGGCAGAAAGATGCCCAACGCCAAAGCCGCAATGTCCACGCGAGCGGCTGCGGTAAATTACTGAGGTAATCATGCTCAAGATAACTTGGGATGAAATTGAAAATCTCAAATCATCAGGGAAATGGATGGTTAGGTTTTCCAACGATGGGGTTAGTCATGATGGATTTAAGTGGAACCAGATTGGAGAATGGACTGAAGCTCCAGACTGGAATACCAAACCTGTTTGCAGCGGTGGCCTCTTTGGACAGAATTTGAATGGATCTGGGTATTGCAAGCCTGGATCAAGGTTCGAATTCTGTGAGATTGATCTCCTCGTTAAGGTAGACGGGGAAAAAGTAAAAACCAACAAAGCGAGAATATTGGCAGTCAATGAAACCGCCTTTGAGGTGGCGGTTATTTTTGGATTCAAAGGCTCTCTCGACTTGCGTGATTACGCGCATCCGCTGCCCGCGTCTTTGACCAGCGACTGCTTGTGAATACTGCAAACGAACCCAGCAGCCTTGATCGGCTGCCTCCCCAAGACCTCGAAGCAGAGAAGCACGTGCTCGGCTCCATGATGCAAGAGCCGGAAGCACTGGCCAAGAGCGTTGAGATATTGCACGAATGGTGCTTCTACCGCAGCGAGCATCAGAAGGTTTACACCGCCATCGTCGGACTGTTCAACGATGGCCATCCGGTGGATTCTCTGACCGTTGCTAACCGTCTTGAAGCCATGAAGGAGTTGGACAACATCGGCGGAAGGTTTTTCATCACCGAACTCATTGGCGGGGTTCCATCGGCAGCCAATGTTGAATATTACGCGCGCATTGTCCTTGAAAAATCCACCATGCGCCGGTTGGCCGGTATCGGTGTTGAGATCACCGACGGCGCATTCAACGTGATGGAAACCAGCGCGGAAGTGCTTGAGCGGGCCCAGCAGAAAATATTCAAACTCTGCACTGGAAAACGAAACGGCATGATCAAGATCGACAAGGTCATGAACGAAACGTTCCAAGTGATCGAAAATAACCACCAATCGCATAACGGTGTCACGGGAGTGACCTCTGGTTTCGACGAGATTGATGAGTTCACCGCCGGGTTTCAACCATCTGATTTGATCATCGTTGCGGGCCGGCCTTCGATGGGAAAAACCGCGTTTGCCCTCAACATTGCTCGCAATGCCGCGATAATGGCAAATAAAGGCGTTGCCATTTTCAGCCTGGAGATGGCATCGTATCAGCTTGCAATGCGTCTCTTATGCGCCGAGGCCAAAGTCGATGCCCAGGCCGTGCGCCGGGGAAGACTGGGCCGTGATAAATTTCCACTCCTGGTGCGGGCCGTTGGGCGCCTTGCCGCAGCGCCCATTTACTTTGACGATACCCCGGGACTGTCAATCATGGAGATTAGGGCTAAGGCCCGCCGGATTGGTATCGAAAAGCAAATCGGTATGGTCATTGTTGACTATATCGGCCTAGCGACGTCCGGCCAAAGAGTTAATTCACGAAATGACGAATTGGGACTCATCAGCAAGGGCCTGAAAAATCTTGCGAAGGAATTGAATGTCCCGGTCATTGCGCTGTCGCAGTTGTCTCGCGCGGTGGAGCAACGCGGCGGAGACCTGCGGCCCCGTCTTTCCGATCTGCGTGAGTCGGGAAACATCGAGCAGGACGCCGATGTGGTGATGTTCATCTACCGACCGGAAGTCTACACGCGCGAGCTGAATGACGGCCAAGCCGAAATTATCATCGGAAAACAGCGTAATGGCCCGACCGGCACGGCGCACCTCCTGTTCTATAAAGCCTACACCAGCTTCGTGAGTCTGAGCAAGCGCAGCGAACCCGAGTTTGCGGCGGCATCGAGTTTCCATGAACCGCAATCGGATCGCGACGAATCGCTGCCATTCTGAAAACACGGAAGTCAAATGTTAGAATGGACTCTAAAGTTTTAAATATTTTGGTCACTGGTTATCATGCGCAGAGACGCGGTCGAAGCGAAGAGGGCATGGCATCTCAACCGCCTGCTCGCCTCTGACGATCTCATTTTCAAGCCTAAAGCAATTCGCCGCCGCGAATTGCAGATCACCGAAGGCAACGTCAATCTCATCGAAACCAATCTGCGCCTCGCATTGCAACAACGCAGCGAGCGCAAAACCAAGTACATCATGTAATCCACCCGGCTGGCGCGCGGCAAGGCGGTTCTCCTCGCGCCCGCTCTCAACGCCATTTATCGCGCCGGCCGGTTTTTCATCACGAACTGCAACGGGAGTTTGAATGAGCAAAGAAGTTATACTCTCTCCGACCATTCAATCAGAGATTGAAGAACTCAATCTCGCGTCAATGGTTATCTCCATCGCCAACAACGAACAGTATGAGCAGGCCGCCGCCGTGCTCATCGAAGTCAAGGAGCGCCGTAAGGCTGTAGCCGACTTTTTCTGCGAGCATGAGAAAGTAGCTTACTCGGGATGGAAGGGACTTGTTGCTTCCAGAAAGACGTATACCGACAAACTTGATATCGTCGAAGGAAAATACAAGGCGGCGATGATCTATTTCCAAAAAGAACAGGAAAAGGCTCGCAAAGAATTGGAAGTCAAGCTTCTGGCTGAAGCCGAGCAGAAGGCAGCTAAAGAGCGCACCAAGTTGCAGAAACAAGCCGATCGCGCCGAGGAAAAAGGTCAGAATGAAAAGGCCTCGCAACTCAACCTGAAGGCTGACTTGATTGTAGCCGCTGCTCCTATGGTGCAGAGCCACGTGGCCAATGTGGCTGGTATTCGAACGAAGAAGATTTGGAAAGTCAAGGTCACCAACAAGGAAGCATTTCTGCGCGCGGCTATCGAAAACCATCTCTTGCTGAAGTTGGTGGAAATCAATGAATCAGCATTGCTGAAAACTCGCGATGTGTTCACTGAACTCCCCGGCATCAATTTCTACCAAGAAGATGTCATTACCGTCAAGTCCATGGCCGCCTGATGCAAACCTATTCATCCACAATGCTTCGCTACTTTGTCGAGCACTGTCCCAAGGCGCTCGACTTCCACTTGCGCGGCGAACCAGAAGAAACCGATATCTACCAAGCCGGCATTTCGGCCCATGCGGTCTTGCAGGTCGTGGGAGAGAAAAAGGCCACGTCACCGGAAAAAATGCGCAAAGTCGCTGATGCCGTAGTTCATGAACTCATCACAACCGGTAGATCATATTACGGCGCACCGCGTCCACCGATGAATCCTGAGCCGGCATTTGCCGGGCGCGAGATTGCGCTTGAATATCTCGCAGCCCATCAACTGCCCGGAGACGAAGAAAAAGCAAGGTTCGAAATTGCTCTCGGCATGGACGCCGAGGGCAAGCCTTGCGATGTCACAGGCGCGCGCTGGCGCGCCATCATCGACGTGGTTTATGAAGACGTCCATGGTGACGAAGATTTCAACGCCGATGTCGTGGTCGTGCGCGATTACAAAAGCGCCTGGCCAACCGGCGAGTCTGAGCTTGAGACGTTGCAGCGTAAAGGCCAGGGTGTTCTCGCCTGGCTACAATATCCAGAGAAGCAGGGCGTACGCATGGAAGTTGTCAATCTGCGTACCCACCAAACTTTCTCTCGCGTCGTATACTTTGACGACGCCGGCATTGAGCTTTTGGAAACGTGGCGCAGAGACATTATGTCTCTGTGCAAAGCCGCTGATGTAACTCGGGTGGCTCGCCCCGGCACCGGTTGCGTGACGTGTCCATTCATCACTCGCTGTCCAGACGCCCAGAAACTCGCCACCGCAGCCGAAAGTGCCGTCAGCCTCGCCGTCTTGGAAGGCTTGCGCGAATCGCTGCGTGAACGCTTGAAAGCCCAGCTTGTCGAAGCCGATGGCATTGAAGTCCCTGGCGGCTTCGTGGGTTTTAAAAGCGAGAGCAAAAGCGAGATTGTAGGGGAAGCCATCGACCAGATCCTCGCCATGTGGTATAACAAACCGCTGAGCGCGGTTTCGAGCATGTCGATGGAGAAGAGCCTACTCAAGGCTATTGGACTCGGTTCATCTCAAGTTGCCAATGTCGCCAAAATCCTATTCAACGGCGATTCCAAAGCTGCCCGCGAAGATTTCATCGCCCTTTGCACGAGGAAAATCTCGCATCCCAAATTTGGCGTATGGGAAGCCAGTCCCGAGCAAATGGCCGGCATGAAGTTTCTCACAAAATCGGCCAAGACGAAGAAGAAAACGGAATCCAAGCGCCGCAAAATAGAGGTCAAGAAAACCATCACGCCCTCGCGGTCCACCAAGTCCAAAAAGTCCACCGCGAAGAAGCAAACATCCCGCGCCAAACGCACGGCCCGAGCAAAGGTCAAAAAATCCCACACACGCAAAAAGTCTGTGGCAAAGACATCAATGAAAACGCAGCGCAAGAAGGTGAAGCGTGGAAAAAAGATTTGAAGGTATCGCTGGTCTTCAAGGCCGGGAGCCGGTTGGAGCGGTTCTTACGATTGGCGTAAAAGAAGCGCAAAAAGGTTTCCCTACTGAGACTGATCGCTTTCACTTGGTATGCCCGCGAGAAGAAAATGGCCGCCGCGCGCTTCATCCGGCTTTTATGAAATTCAACACCGCTCCACCTGAAATGCGCAAGGTTATCAGCGGGAATTTGGTGCACTCGATTAGTCAGGAATGCTTTGAGTTTCATCTCAAAGCTCAGGTTATCACCAATGCTCATCCCAATAAAAAACCGGCTTGCACTGGAGATGGTATAAAGGCGCTTCGTTGGATGGGAAGATCCCCAGATGATTTTGCCGAAATAAAATGCCCGCATGAGAGGTGCGAATTCAGGTTGACCAAACCTCCCATGTGCAAGCCGTTTATGAGATTCCTGTTTCGTCTGCGTTGGGAGAATGGCGTCAATCTACCGACGCCACTCGTCAAACTCACCAGTGGATCGTGGAACTCCACTTCAAATTTCAAGGGTTTTTTCGATCACATCGCCAAAGTGGCGCAATCACTTGCATTGGTCGATTACACTCTATTTGGATTTCCATTCATGCTATCCCTGGCTTATCAAACCAAGCCCAGCGAGAAAACCAGATTTCCAGTCATGACCATCTCTCCGGAAGTTGATCCAGTTGCTTTTTTCATGCAACAGCGTCAACAGATCAAACAACTATCCACGCCTCTGCCAGTGGCCTTGCTTGACGCTGGCGAGCAAGGTGCAGATGTGATTTATGAAGATGTGAAAAGCATCTCTATTCCTGCGCCATCAAATCAAAAAGAATCGCAACCAGATGAACACGGCAGAAAAAATTATCCTGCCATCGAAATCGCGCTCCCGGAAAACTGGTTACGGCTGCGATCAACAAACAGGAGCGCGGGCAAACTTTGGGGTGAATTTTCGGACGGCGAACTCAGCGATATCGTCCGCTTCGACGATAACGAAAAGCACCGCAAGGCCGCGCGCTGCGAGCAAATCTGGCGCGAGCAGCAATCTCAAGTTCCATCTGAATCTAAAGACTCCATTGCGCTCTGGCCCGAAGACTGGCCCATGCAGCGCAAGACATCTCATTGGGACAAAGTGAAAATCGCCGAACTCGAAAAGCGGCGCGCTGGCGGCGAACAGCCCGCACTTTTCGAGCTACGTTATCGCTTCGACTCAAGAAGCGGCGGCGAGACCATGCCGACAGACGATCAGATTTTCAAGCGCCTACAAGCGCTTGAAGCACAAAAGGATTAGCATGCAATTTAGTGTCAGGGATATCCTGATCGCCATTAGTGCGGGATTCAATCTCGCTGTCATCGTGATGATTCTGAGGTATATCGAAACATCAAGGAGAAAGGCATTGTGTCAGCGGTAAGATAAAAGTTTCTAAACGAGCGTCATGATCTTGTTCTTTTTGATGATGATTAAAAAAATAAACCCGCTCAGCCGCTACATCGAACATCGCGATTGGTTCGACAACGCCAATGGCAATGCCAAGGAAATATGCGCCGACATCATTGCCGCGGCTGGTTATGTATTCTACGCCGAAAAATTCCGGCAAGAACCCAACCGCTCGACCGCACGGGTAACCATGTTCTATCTGCTAAAGATAGATAAAGACCTTGCGTTGAGATTCGAAATCCTTGTCAACGAAGTTCTGGATATGCCGCTATGAGTTCAAACGGATACCAGAGTTTCATTGCAAACAAAACGCATCTGGCTCCCAAGTCGGGATTCAAGCCATTATGGATTCCAGACTTTCTTTTCGATTTCCAGAAATATCTCGTGGAGTGGAGCATCGAACGGGGTCGGTCCGCAAACTTCGCGGATTGCGGACTCGGCAAGAGTTTGATGGAGTTGGTTTGGGCAGAGAATGTAGTACGGCATACCAATGGCCGCGTTTTACTGCTGACGCCGCTTGCTGTTGGTCATCAGATGGTTGCAGAGGGGAATAAGTTCGGCATTGAATGTGAGCGGTCTATTGACGGTAAACTCGTTGGAAAAATAATCGTCACCAACTATGAACGCCTGCATTATTTCAACTACAATGATTTCACAGGCGTGATTTGCGATGAGTCAAGTATTCTAAAAAACTTCGATGGCGCGACGCGCCAGGCTGTTACCAATTTCATGATAAAAACTCCATACCGCCTGCTTGCCACGGCAACGGCGGCTCCTAACGATTTCATGGAACTTGGTACCCATTCTCAAGCCCTTGGTCACATGGGTTTCATTGACATGCAAAACAGATTCTTCGTTAATGACAAAAAAAATGCGTCCAATGGAAGATATTACGGCAAGAAGGTGGAATGGCGGTTTCGCGGCCACGCGGAAACATCTTTCTGGAGATGGGTCTCCTCGTGGGGGAGAGCAATCCGAAAACCGTCTGATTATGGATTTGATGACGGCCGGTTTATCCTGCCTCGTCTCATGGAGAACGAACATTCAATCGAAGTGAAAGAGAAGGCTCCGGGCATGTTGTTCAATCTGCCTGTGACCGGATGGCGCGAGCAGCGTGCAGAAAAAAAACGTACTATCAAAGACAGGTGCCATAAGGTTGCCGAACTTGTCAATGATACCGGCAAAGCATCGCTTTCGTGGTGTCATCTTGATGCCGAAGCTGATCTACTTGAAAAAATGATTGACGGCGGGGTTCAGATAAGCGGTAGAGACAGCGATGAAGCAAAGGAGGAAAGATTCATTGCTTTTATCAATGGTGAAATCCTTCATCTCATCACCAAACCAAAGATCGGCGCATGGGGATTGAATCTCCAGCATTGCGCACATTGCACTTATTTCCCGGATCACAGCTACGAAAGATATTATCAAGGCGTGCGCCGGCATTGGCGGTTTGGACAAAAGAATGACGTTGTAGTTGATGTGGTGACAACTGAGGGTGAGAAGATGATTATGGCCAACGTCAAGCGCAAGGCCGATCAAGCCGATAAAATGTTCACGGCTCTTGTGAGTGAGATGAATAATGCCATAACAATTGAACGCGAAGAATATTTTGTAAATGAAATGAGGGTTCCAGAATGGCTGTAGCCGATCAACAAATCACTGAGAGATATTCTATCTACAACGGCGACTGTATCGAAGTGATGAGCCATCTCAAGAGCAATTCGATTCACTTCTCGATCTACAGCCCGCCATTTTGCGGTCTGTACAATTACTCGTCGGATGAACGAGATTTGTCGAATTGCTCAAGCTACGATGAGTTTTTCAAGCACTACGCTTTTGTTGTCCGTGAAAAGTTTCGGATCACCATGCCGGGAAGATTGAGTGCAGTCCATTGCGCCGATATTCCAAGCGCAAATCACGGTGGTGATTATCTCGTGGATTTTCCGGGCGATATAATAAAACTTCACGTTCGTGAGGGATGGCAGCTCAAAGCCCGCCATGGAATTTGGAAGGAACCACTCGCCGTGCGCAACCGCACGATGTGCAAAGACCTGTATCATGAGACCATAGTGAAAGACAGCGCCAAATTTGGCGTTGCTACAATGGACCAACTATTGATTTTCGTCAGGGATGGTAAGAACAAGGTTCCAATCATGCACCCAAATGGATTGGAGGATTACGCTGGGGCAACAAAAATTCCCAATGAACTTTTGCGTTTCAAGGGCCACAGGGGCAGCCAAATTGAAAATGAATATTCGCACTGGATTTGTCGGCGTTACGCATCATCGTTTTGGGATGATGTTCGTCTAAAACACGTTCTCCCATTCAAGGAATCGCGCGAAGAAGACGACGAAAAACACGTCCATCCTTTGCAACTCGATGTAATCGAGAGAGCGATTATTCTTCGTACCAATCCCGGAGAAATTGTGCTCTCACCATTCATGGGAGTTGGTTCGGAAGTTTTTTGCGCATTGGAAAAAGGACGAAAGGCTATAGGAATAGAACTGAAGGCAAGCTATTACAAGCTTGCTATTAAAAATATCTCTACCTGCGGGATGACCAAATGTGAGACCGGAGACCTGTTTGATTCAATCTCAAGCGTGGAGACGTGCCCATGATCATCATCGGAATCGACCCGGGCCTTGAGGGCGGCATCGCTGCTATCAGAGATGGCATGAAAGACGTTACTGATATTCCAACCATCACGCGCCAAAAGACCAAAGGCACAAAACGCGAGTACAACATCTCGGCGATGCGTGAAATGCTGAAGGATTTCAAACGTCTCAAGATGGAAGTTCGATGCGCCCTTGAATCTGTCCACGCCATGCCCAAACAGGGCGTGAGCAGCATGTTTTCCATGGGTGAAGGCCTCGGCATCTGGAAAGGCCTTCTGACTGGACTTGAGATTCCTTTCGAGCTTATCACCCCGCAAAAGTGGAAATCCGAAATGCTCAACGGTACCGGCCACGACAAAGAAGCCTCGCGCCTCCGCGCCATCCAGCTTTTCCCTGCACTGGCCGAAGCACTCAAGCTGAAAAAAGACCACGGCAAAGCCGAGGCATTGCTCCTCGCCGAGTTCTATCGCAGAATGTTGCGGCAATGAAGAAAAAAACCTATCTCACCGTGACCGATCAATTCTGCGGCGCCGGTGGCTCGAGTATCGGGGCCACGTCTGCCGGTGTTGAGTTGCGCATGGCCATTAACCATTGGCCGCTCGCGGTTGAAACGCACAACACCAACTTCCCTGAATCCGATCACGACTGCGTTGACATATCCGCCGCTGATCCGCGGCGTTATCCCAGCACGGATATGCTGATCACTTCACCGGAATGCACGACGCATTCACCGGCGGGCGGTGGCAAGCGCTCAAAACCGCAACGGGATCTTTTTCAAGCGCAATGCGATAGCCCTGCTCAGGTTCGCTCGCGCGCTACCATGTGGGATGTACCGCGTTTCGCCGAGTACCATCAATACCATGTCATCGTGCTTGAAAACGTAGTGGAAGTCACGCGCTGGACACTATTCAGCACTTGGCTTCAGGCAATGAAAGTTCTCGGATATGAGCACCGCATTGTTTCGATCAACTCCATGTTCTGCCATCCCACGCCGCAGTCACGCGACCGAATTTACATGGTCTTCTGGCGCAAAGGAAACAAGGCCCCGCGGATTGATCTTTTTCCGGCCTCATGGTGTGCTAAATGCGAGAAGCAAGTGGAAGCACGGCAAACCTGGAAAAACGGCCGCCGGCTTGGCAAATACAAACAGCAATACGTTTACACGTGCCCGACATGCTTCGGAGAAGTCAGCCCGTACTACTTCGCCGCTTTCAATGCCATTGACTTCAGCATTCCGGCTGAACGCATCGGCGATAGAGCAAGACCATTGCGCCATCGCACCATTGAACGCATCAAATATGGCCTGGAAAAGTTTAGCAATATTGGCCTCGTGATCAGGACCAATATTGACGCGTTAGTTTCTCCATTATCGTTCATCGCCGAAACCAATTGGAGCGGAGAAAGCTTTCATCCACCGCGCTCAATTGATTTGCCGTTACCAACACAGAGTACTCGGCAATCATCCGCTTTGGTGATTATGCCACCATTAGGAATCGTGCCACAACGCACCAACAATGTGAGCCGAGATTTGGCGGAGCCTTTGAACTCATTTTGTACCGGCAATCATCACATGCTTATTTCGGGTTGCGCACTGGTCTCGCTCCAATCAAATGAAAATATCGCGCGGCTAGTTGATATCGCACTTCCAACGCAACTGGCCAATGGCCCGCATCATGGAATCGTGCAGAGATCGCCATTCCTGGTTTCCTATTATGGTTCCGGTCGTGGCGCGGAAGGGATTGCAA
>Ga0209342_10007358_pt1 | contig 11091 bp, 9 predicted proteins | sample RifCSP16_2_FD_184023 | JGI IMG/M metagenome (GOLD analysis project Ga0209342, IMG submission 184023) | Soil microbial communities from Rifle, Colorado - Rifle CSP2_sed 16_2 (SPAdes) (version 2) | ecosystem: Environmental > Terrestrial > Deep subsurface > Rock core/Sediment | place: Rifle... | reverse complement strand
CGTACTGCCGGCGATCCTGCCGGTGGTGCGAATCCCACGAGCGCGCCGATGAGGCCCCGCACCACCGGCAGGATCGCCGGCAGTACGCCCTGCGGCTGTTGGCCGATCGCTGTCTCGCTCATGCTTTGCTCCTCCGGCCCGATGCCCCCGCCCCTACTGAGCGATGAGCGTGCCCGTCATCGTGTTCGGGTGCGCGTCGCACTGGAAGAAGTACGTGCCCGCCTCGGGCGCGGTGAACGTCAGCTCCTGCACGATCGGGCCCACCTCCAGCTCCGTGCCCGTCAGCGGCGGCTCCGCGCCCGCGGCCGCGTCTTCGTTCGTGTACAGCGCCCAGTTGTGCGTCACGCCCTTGTCCTGGTTGTCCACCTTCAGACGCACGGTGCCGCCCGCCTTCACCGTCATGGTCTCCAGGTCGAACCGCACGTTCTTCGCCACGATCGTCAGGTCCTGCACCTCGCCGGTCGGCGTGCCCGCAGGGGTCGGCGTCTCCACCCGCGCGTTCTCCTGCACCCACGCGTCGAACTCCGCCCGCTCTACGACCCGCACCGGAATGCTCATCCGCGCGTGGCTCGTGCCGCACAGCTCCGCGCACTGCACCCGCATGTTCGGGTCCATGTCGAAGTCGCCCAGCTTCGTCGTCTTCATCGTGATGGTCGTCTCGAGGCCCGGCACAGCGTCGATCTTCATCAGGAACGCCGGGACCCAGAACGAGTGCAGCACGTCGCGGCTCGTCACGTGGAACATCACCTCGGTCTCGTTCGGCAGGACGATCTCGCGCGCGCTGGGCACGCTTTGATCCGGGTAGTTCACCAGCCACGTCCACTGGATGCCCGTCACGTTCACGTGGAGCTGGTCCGGCTTCTCCTCATGCCCCATCACTGCCGCGATCCCCGTGAAGCCCGGGTACACGATGATCACGCCCGTCAGCACGGTCGTGATCGCCACCCAGCTCATCGGGAACCAGCCCCGTCCGTGCAGCGCCGGTCCGTCTTCCTCCGGCATGCGCTGCGTGGGCGATTGGAACATCAGCGAGATGAGCGCCGCCACGACCATCGTAAAGATGGGCACCGCGAAGTACACGAGCACGTCGAACGCCTGCTCGATCTCTTCGCCTTTGTCGGATCGTGCCGTCGGGTGGACGTTGAGGAAGATCGCTGCCAGCTCGCCGGCCGCGGTGAACGCGAGCCAGAGCACGCCGAAGACAAGGACGTTTCGCTTCATTCGGAGTCAGGTCCGCCGTTGATCCAAATGGAGCAACAAGAACGGCCTCGCGGCCGTACAGCTGCTCCTTCTGGCGGCCCCGCTCCGAGCACGCCGTTGTCGGCGTCACCATGACCGATGAGGCCCAGGCGAAAAAGGGCCGGATGGCCCCCCTTCTCCCCGGCCAAATGTCACACGGGCGCCAGCCTGTTGGGCAGAAAAAGCCATGCTCCCGTTGCACTATCCCGCGCTGCCAGGAAGAAACGCGCCGCCCGGCACATGAGCCGGCGGCGCGTGGACATTCGTGGTGAGCCGCCCGGGAGTCGAACCCAGAACCGGCTGATTAAGAGTCAGCTGCTCTGCCAATTGAGCTAGCGGCCCGTCTGCTCACCGCATGTTAGGTAGCGCGACCAGTGTATCACGGCTCCACCTCGCGACAAGCGCCACGTCGTCGTGCCCATTGCTGCCCCCGCCGACCCGCCCGGCTCTCGCGACATGCATGGTGGGACACGAGCATGCGTGTCTCCCTGATGGACACAGCCCAATGCGTATCCCAACAAGGCCGCACCCCTCGCGAGGTTTGCCCGACCTCCCACCGTCGCACATAATCCAGAGAGCGCCGGTTGCTCGCCGGCGCCTTCGCTTCTCCGGGGAGTCCTGCTGTGACCACCGTCATCGGCCTCACGGGCGGCATCGCCAGCGGCAAGTCCGTCGTCAGCCAGATGCTCGCCGAACACGGCGCCCTCATCATCGATGCCGACAAGGTCGGCCACGAGGCCTACCGCCGCGGCAGTGGCTGCTACGAAGCCGTCGTCGAAGCGTTCGGCGCCGACGTCGTCGGCCCCGACGGCGAGATCGACCGGAAGGTGCTCGGCAGCAAGGTCTTCGGCGACCCCGCCCAGCGCAGACGCCTCGAAGGCATCGTCTGGCCCTGGATGAAGCGCACGATGGACGAGCGCCTCGCGAAGATCCGCGCGGAAGGCACGCCCGTCGTCGTGCTCGAGGCCGCCGTCCTCATCGAGGCGGACTGGATCCCCCTCACCGACCAGGTATGGGTCGTCATCGTCCCGCCCGACCTCGCCCGCGAACGCGTCGTCGCCCGAAACGGCCTCACGCCCGAGCAGGCAGACACCCGCATCGCCGCCCAGCTCACCAACGACGAGCGCGTCCAACGCGCCCGCGTCGTCATCGAAAACGCCGGCACCCTCGACGATCTGCGTACAAGAGTTGACGCCGAATGGAACAACCTGATGGCCGCCGCAACCTGAAGGAGCAACCGCAGCGCGGGCCGAAAAGCCCGCGCGGTACCGAGGCTTGCGAGTGGTGACATGACCATCGCCGCCAAAACAACGTAGAACAAGTTCCGGGCCGCCGCCCGGATGCAAGACGGGAAGGACCGGAACATGACCACCATGGAGCAGACCGAGACCGACGGCGGCTACCGCGTCTACGCCATCGAGGAATACCACCCTCACCGCGAGCCCTACTACATCCCCCAGGCCGACGAGGTCGAGCTCTTCCAGGCCGCGTTCGAGTCCCACATCCCCGTCCTGCTCAAGGGCCCGACCGGCTGCGGCAAGACCCGCTTCGTCGAGTACATGGCCTGGAAACTGGGCCGTCCTCTCACGGTCGTGAAGGACAAGGGCAAGACCGCCACGAAGGACACCGGCGCGATCCAGGCCCTCCCGCTCGTCACCGTCGCGTGCCACGAAGACCTCACCGCCAGCGATCTCGTCGGCCGCTACCTGCTCGAGGGCGAGTCCACCCGCTGGATCGATGGCCCGCTCACCCGCGCCGTGAAGGCCGGCGCCATCTGCTACCTCGATGAGGTCGTCGAGGCCCGAAAGGACACCACGGTCCTCATCCACCCCCTCACCGACCACCGCCGCATGCTCCCCATCGAGAAGCGCGGCGAGCTCATGGAGGCGGGCGAGGGCTTCCTCCTCGTCATCTCTTACAACCCCGGCTACCAGAGCGCCCTCAAAGACCTCAAGCACAGCACGCGCCAGCGCTTCATCTCGCTGGAGTTCGCCCACCCGCGCAAGGAGCTCGAGGCGAAGATCATCCAGCACGAGAGCGGCGTCTCGCCCGAGACCGCCGACGACCTCGCCAAGCTGGGGGAAAAGGTGCGCAACCTGCGCGAGCACGGTCTCAGCGAGGGCGTCAGCACCCGCCTCCTCGTCTACACCGGCAAGCTCATCCAGCAGGGCATCACCGCCCGCCGCGCCTGTCAGGTCGGCGTCGTGTGGGCCCTGACCGATGACGCCGACGTTCAGCGCAGCATCGAGGAAGTCGTCAGCTCCATCTTCGAGTAGGCCGACGTTGACGAGCCGGATGGGCGAAGATTCGTAGCGCGGGCCTTTCAGCCCGCGATGCTCCGGACCAGACCACATTCACACGAGCATTTCCTCCGATCAGCCAGTCGTCTGCTATCGTATTCCCGAGCACCTGAGGAGGAGTCGAGGGCATGAAGTGGTTTGCGATCGCCGTCGCGGCCTTGGCCGTGACGTTCGCCGCCTGTGGTGGTGATGACAACGACAAGGACAGTGACGGCGGCTCCAACACCGTGACGGCGCAGTACGACACCAGCGCCACGGTTGACGCGAACTCGTCCGAGGGAACGCCCGTGGCGACGTCAGCAGCCCGGCCAACGACAACCGCCGCGGCAGCCGGCACCCCCACGAGCACAACCACGCAGAACCAGACGGGAGGCACCGAAACGAAAACCTACTCGAAGAAGCCCGACCTCACCATCGACACCGGGAAGAAGTACGTCGCTACCATCAAAATGGACATTGGCGATATCAAGATCGAGCTCTACCCCGAGGAAGCCCCCGAGACCGTGAACAGCTTCGTCTTCCTCGCCCGCGATGGCTACTTCGATGGCCTCACGTTCCACCGCGTCATCCCCGGCTTCGTCGCCCAGGGCGGCGATCCGACGGGCACCGGCCGGGGCGGCCCCGGCTACACCATCCCCGACGAGGTCAACGACCATAAGTTTGTCGATGGAGCCGTCGGCATGGCCAAGACCTCCGCCCCCAACACGGCTGGAAGCCAGTTCTTCATCTGCTACGCGCCTCAGCCCAACCTCGATGGCGCCTACACCGTCTTCGGCCAGGTCGTCGAAGGCCGCGACATCCTCGACAAGATCACACCGCGCGACCCGGCGCGCGGTGGCCCGCCCGGCACCGTCATCAACACGATCGAGATCGAGGAACAGTGATCGCGCCGCCGCCGCGGAGTTCGACGGCGCCTCACTGCCGCACGAACAACCCCTTCATCGCCCGCAGCACGCGCGTGCTCACCGGCGGTAGCGGCTCCGGCGGGTTGATCTCCGCATCGTACGCCCCAGCGTGGTACTCGCCCAGCGTCGCCACCAGCTCCCCGCCGATGAGCAGGATGTTCGAAGCCATGAACATGTAGAAGAGGAAGATCAGCAACCCCGTCAACGATCCGTACACCAGGTCGAAGTTGTTGAAGTTCGCGATGTAGAAGGCGAAGGAGTTCTTCAGGATCTCGAACAGCAGCGTCGCCAGCGCCGCCCCCGGCAGCACGTCCCGCCATCGAGGATGCGCCGCCGGTACGATCTTGTACAGCAACGCGAACGCGGCGTACGTCAGCATCGCCGGCCCCAGGATGCCCGGCAGCTCCCACAAGTTGTTGTCGCTCGCCAGCGGCCCCACGTGACGCGCGCTGATCTCCCGCACCGTCCGTACGAAGCCGGTCAGCGCGATCGAGCTCAGCAGCACCACCGACACGACGCCTACCTGCAGCAGGTCGATCAGCTTTCCCTGCGCCCACGGCCGATGTTCCGCCGCCCCCCACACCGTGTTCAGCGCCCGCCGGATCGAGGCGAACACCGCCAGCGATGCCCACAACGTCACGAACAGACCAACGACGGCGACGGTCGCGCTGACGCTCTGCACTTGCTCCACCACGTCCGCCACCGACTCTCGCCCCTCCGTGTCGCTCAGCGGGATGATCTCCAACACCCAGTCCACCACCTTCTCCCGCACGTCCTCGCCGTTGAAGAACAGGCCCAGCATCGCGATCGAGAAGATCGCCAGCGGAGCGATCGAGAACAGCGTGTAGTACGTGATCGCCGCCGCCTGCTGCGTGCAATTGTCGCCCGCGAATCCCAGGACCGTGCGCTTGGTGATGACCCAGAGCCGGATGAACATCTCGCCCATTGTAGGGAATGGCCCCGGAGCATGGGCGCGGGGCCAACCCCGGGCGACGGGAACGCCTCGGGCCGTCGCAACGCCGGTATAATCTCGCGACATTCAGGTGGTGTGAACGCAGATGCCGAAGAGACCGCCCGCCCGCAAGTACACCCGCGTCGTCGCGAAGTTCGGCACCAACCTGCTGACCGCCGGCAACGAGCGCCTGCACCCCGCCACGATGGCCGCTCTCGCCGGTCAGGTCGCCACGCTCATGCGGCAGGGCCGCGAGGTCGTCGTCGTCTCTTCCGGCGCCATCGCAGCCGGCCGCGAACGGCTGGAGCGCGTGCAGGCCCGCCGCGACGTCCCCTTCCGGCAGGCCCTCGCCGCCGTCGGCCAGGCCCGGCTCATGCAGGCCTACGATCGCCTCTTCGCCCGCCACGGCCTCGTCGTCGCCCAGACCCTGCTCTCGAAGCGTGACCTCCACGACCGCATCGGCTACCTCAACGCTCGCAATACCCTGCTCGGCCTGCTCGAGCTCGGCGTCGTCCCCATCGTCAACGAGAACGACGCCGTCGCCATCGACGAGATCGCCGGCGCGAAGATCGGCGACAACGACAACCTCTCGGCCCTCGTTGCCAATCTCATCGATGCGGACCTCCTCGTCCTCCTTACCGATACCGGTGGTCTCCACACCGCCGATCCCGGCACGACAAAGGGCGCGAAACTCATCGAGCGCGTCGATCGCATCACGAAGGAGATCGAGCAGATCGCCGGCGGCAGCGAGAGCGGCCGTGGCACCGGCGGCATGATCACCAAGCTCCAGGCCGCGAAGCTCGCCACCAGCGGCGGGTCCGACGTCTACGTCGCCAGCGGCCACGATGCCGATGCCCTGGTCCGCATCGCGAACGGCGAGCACGTCGGCACGCTCTTCCCTGCCCGCCGCAGCCGCGTCGAGAGCCGCAAGCGCTGGATGCTCTCCGGTCTCGCCACCCGGGGGGCCATTGTCGTCGATGCCGGCGCCGGCGCCGCGCTGATCGACCGCAAGAAGAGCCTGCTCCCCGCGGGCGTGCAGGCGGTCCAGGGCGCTTTCAAACGCGGCGACAGCGTGAACATCGTGCTGCCCGATGGCCACCCCATCGCCTGCGGCATCACCAACTACGGCGACGAAGAGGTGGCTGCTATCCGCGGCCTCCGCTCCGACCGCATCGCCGAGGTGCTCGGCTACCAGTTCGGCGCCGAGGTGGTCCACCGCAACAACCTCGTCGTCCTGTAACGCCAGCCCCTGCTACGCTGCCCTCACATGAGCGACTCACCCGTTCTCTACGAAAAGCTCCCCGGCGGCATCGCCTGGATCACCCTCAACCGCCCCGCCGTGCTGAACGCCATCAACATGGAGGCCCGCGACCTCCTCTGGTCGTTCATGCTAGCCGTCCGCGACGACCCCGAGGTCCGCGTGGCCGTGTTCCAGGGCGCCGGCGATCGCGCCTTCTCCGCCGGCGCCGACGTCAGCGAGTTCGGAACTGCCCCCTCCTACGTCGATGCTCGCCGCGCGCGTCAGCAGCGCGACGTCTGGGGCATGATGCTGCAGGTCACGAAACCCCTCGTCGCCGCCATCCACGGCTTCGCCTACGGCGCCGGCTGCGAGGCCAGCCTCCTCTGCGATATCCGCATCGCCTCCGAAGACGCCACCTTCGCCCTCCCCGAGGTCACGCTTGGCTACATCCCATCCGCAGGTGGCACACAGACCCTTCCTCGCACGGTCCCACCCGGCCTCGCCCGCGAGATGATCTACAGCGGCGGCCCCATCACCGCCGGACGGGCCCTCGCCGCCGGCCTGGTGCACCGGGTCGTCCCTCGCGCGCGCCTTCACGACGAGGCCGAAGCCGTCGCCCGCGTGCTGGCCTCCATGCCAGAAGCGGCGGTCCGCGGCGCGAAAGAAGCGCTGCTGCGCGGCGAGGGCCTCCCGCTCGAGGCCGCCCTTTCCATCGAACGGACGATCGCCGCGCGTATCACCTCAGGGGCCGCGCGATGACGCAGGAGACGCCCGAAGCCGAATCGCCGCCCGGCCGCCGCCTGCCCGGGTGCGGCGGCGGCTGTCTCCTCCGGGGCCTCGGCGTTGTCGCGGCCCTCGTCGCGCTCGGCCTCGCCATCGGCCTCATCTTCGATCAGGGCGAAGACGCGAAGCAGCCCGACCGGCGGCACGTTGCCGGTCCCGCGGCCGAGTACAAGCTGGGCGATGTCAACTACTTCGAGCTGCAGCACGTGTTCCTCGTGCATCTGCCCGATGGTGACTTCCTTGCCTTCTACGACAAGTCGGCGCGCCAACAGGAGCTCGGCGGGTCCTGCCGCATCGCCTACGACGAGACCGCCGGCACCGGCACGCTCGAGCCCGTCGCTGGGCTCGGTGGCGCCTTCGTCGAAGAGTGCGAGGGTTCCCGCGCCGTCTGGCGCGTCGATGGAAAATTCGCCTTCGGAAACGGTTACGGCGATCTCGATCGATTCACGGTTTCGATCGACGATGCCGGCGACGTCGTGATCGACCTCAGCTCGCGCACCTGCACGCGCAGCAAGGGTGTGCCCGGCATCGAGCCCTTCGAGGTTCGCACCTGCGGCTCACCCTGAGCATGCCGCCACCGTCCAGCTGAAACCGAACGCCGCCGTCTCTCCTGGCGCCAGCTCCAACCGCCGCACGATCGATAGCGAGATCCCCTGGAACACGCGCTCCACCCCGCCCTCTGACGACGACACGCTCTCCACAGGGAAGTGCCAGACCTCCGCCGGCGCATCCGCCTCGCAGCGCAGCTCATAGTCCGCGCTTCCACGCACGGCGAAACCGCGCACTGCTCCCACGGCCCCGGCCGCCCCCGTCGCGTCGATCGTGCGCTCACCCGCCTCGATCACCGCCGTCCGGTCGTCCCCCTCGGGCGACTGCGGCGGCGAGAGGTTCCACTCGCTCACGAACACCGCCGCCCTCCGATCCGCGCCGATGTTCGTGTACCGATACCCGATGCCCACGCGCTCCGCGTCCCCCTCCAGCGCGATCTCCTTCTCGACGCGCCACCCGCCCGCCTCGCGCGAAAGGAGGATCCGCACGCCACCTGCCTGTTCGGCGATCGTCGTCTCCCAGGTCCCCTCGGGCTCGAACGACATCGGCGCATTGCCCCGGGCGAACTGCTCCACCGTCGCGCCCGCCTCCAGCAGCCACTCCTGCAACCCGCCCCTGCGATACCGGTCGAAGACCAGAGCTCGCGCCAGCCCCTCCTCCTTCACCCGGACATCGCCATGAATGTTCGTCGCATCACCCGAGCCGGCGCTCGACTCGGCCGTGCCCAGCCCCTCGTGATATGCCTCCCGGCGACGGGCCAGCACGTCCAGCAGCGCGGCGTCCCGCCGCCGCAGGTCCAACTCGCTGATCATCCCGCCGGCCTTCGGGTGTACCAGCATCGAGATCGCCGGCGTTTGCGCCAGGATCTCTTCGTGTCCGTCGAAGTCCACGTCCGCCCGCGTGATCCGCACGCCGGCTGGCTGCCCCTCGTCCGCCAACCGCTCCGCGCGCACCAGGTTGCTGTTCGTCGCGCGCCGGATGTGCCGCAGGTACAGCCCGCCGAACACCCCGTGCCAGTACGGACAGTTGCACTGGGCCGCCCACAGCGCCTCCCGCGCCTCGGTGTTGTCCGCATGCTCCAGCTTCTCGCCGATGCGCAGTCCCCGCTTGTGCATCGCGTTCGCCTCCGGGTACTTCGCCAGGAAGTACCGCCAGGCGCCGCCTCGCACGAACGCCAGCACGTCCTGCCGCGCGGTGTCCCGCAGCTCCCGCACCACCCGCTGGTACGCAGCCGAAGACTCGGCCGGCATCGCCCACTCCATCATTTCCGCATAGGACGCAGTTGGCAGGTACGTCAGGCCCCGCGCCTCGAACCGCCGCATATACGCGCCCGGCGTAATCGTCTCCAGCCAATCGCCCGCCGCCTCGATCGCGGTGAAGAACGCTTCGATCCAGCCCTGCTCCCAGACGTGCTCGTACGTCGTCGGCCACCCGCCGAACTTCTCGCCGTCGTCACCGAGCACCAGGTACGGCGCCTCGGCCGTCGCCCGTTCCGCGTACCCGTGAAGCTCCGCCATCAGCTCGTCCACGTTCAGCCAGGGGATCGTGTATCGCAGCCGCTGGCTCCCCGGGAACAGCGCCACGCGCTTCCCCTGGTCCTCCGTCACGAAGTACCCGTCCAGCCGCTCCCCGGCCACGCCTGCCATCCGGAAGTGCTCGTCATCGACCAGCGTCCACTGCACGCCCGCGTCCGCCAGCGGCCCCGGCAGCCCCGGCTCCCACACGCGCTCCGTCAGCCACAGCCCGGTCGGTCGCTGCCCGAACCGCCGCTCGATGTACGCCGTCAGCTTGTCGATCTGCCCCCGCTTGTCCTCGTCCCGGATCATGGGCAGCACGGGCTCGTAATATCCGCCCGTCAGCATTTCCACTTGGCCGCGCTCGCACAGCGCCCGCAACCGCGTGATGTACTCCGGCCGTTCCCGCTCGATCCAGTCGAACAAGCATCCCGACGTGTGCAGCGCCACGCGCACGCCCGGATGCCGCTCCAGCGCCTCCAGCATCGGCCGGTACGCCTTCTCGAACACGTCCTCGATGACGAAGCCGTAGTTCCCCACCGGCTGGTGGTCGTGCAGCACAAGCCCCAGATACAGCCGCATGCCCGCAGTCTACGCCAGTACCACCGTTCGTCAGCCACGCGTAGCAGCCCGCACCGTGCTGCGGCTCCAACCGTAACCATGCCCCTCCCCGCTCAGGTTCATCGCGACTCTCATCTCCCACTTCGCACTTCTCACGTCTCCCGTCTCGCCGCATACTCAGCGCATGAAGGTGCGGGATGCTGTGGTGATTGTCACGGGGGCCTCGGCCGGGATCGGGCGGGAGACGGCGCTGGCGTTCGCGCGGGAGGGGGCCCACGTCGTGCTGGCCGCACGGCGGGAGGAGCGGTTGCTCGAGCTGGCGGCGCTGTGCGAGGAACTGGGCGGGCGGGCGCTGGTGGTGCGCACGAACGTTGGGAAGGCGGAAGACGTGGAGGCGATGGTGCGGGTGGCGATGGAGGCGTTCGGGCGGGTGGACGTGCTGGTGAACAACGCGGGGTTCGGCTTCAGCGGGACGGTGGAGGAGACGACCGAAGCCGACATGCGGGAACTGATGGACGTGAACTACTTCGGCGCCTTCAACGCGATCCGCGCGGTGCTGCCGCACATGCGGGCGCGGCGGCGCGGGCACATCGTGAACGTGTCGTCGGTGGTGGGGAAGCTGGCGTTTCCGTACCACGGAGCGTACTCGGCGACCAAGTTCGCGCTGGTGGGGCTGACTGAGTCGCTGCGCGGCGAGCTGACGGGATCGGGGATCACGGCGACGGTGGTGCTGCCGGGGTCGACGCGGACGGAGTTCTTTGAGGCGCAGCGGACGAACGACGGGCACGTCTCGGCGCCGACGGGGCCGCAACAGGATGCGGACGTGGTGGCGCGGGCGATCGTGCGGTCGGTGCGAAAGCCGACACCGGAGGTGAACATGGTGCGGATGTTCCGCGTGGCGTACGGACTGAACGGCTTCTTTCCGTACCTGCGGGACCTCGCGCGCCCGGACGCCGAGTTCGTGCACCTGTTCGGGTTGACGGGCGACATGCTGGGTTACTTCGTGCCCGAATTCGACTATAAGCTCGACCCGACGAATCCGTACATC
>Ga0209342_10007357_pt1 | contig 11093 bp, 10 predicted proteins | sample RifCSP16_2_FD_184023 | JGI IMG/M metagenome (GOLD analysis project Ga0209342, IMG submission 184023) | Soil microbial communities from Rifle, Colorado - Rifle CSP2_sed 16_2 (SPAdes) (version 2) | ecosystem: Environmental > Terrestrial > Deep subsurface > Rock core/Sediment | place: Rifle... | reverse complement strand
GCGAGCTCCTGCTGGGCCACACGCGCGCCGCGGAGGAGCTGGCGCGCGGCGCCCAGGCGGCGGCGCCCCAGGCCTCCGCGCCGCTCGCGCTCCGGGCGCAGATCGCGCTCGATCGCGGGGAGGCGCGGCGGGCGGTCCCGCTCGCCCGGGCCGGCGCCGAGGCCGGCGACGGGATGGCGCTGGCGGTGCTGGCGCGGGCGCACGAGGCGCTCGGGCGCCGCCAGGAGGCGGAGCGGGTCAACCGCGCGGCGCTCGCCGCGCGCCCCGACCTCGTCACGGCGCGGCTTCAGCTGGCCCGTCTGCTCCTCGAACGGGGCGCCGTGGACGAGGGACGGGCCGCGCTCGTCGCCCTCCTCCGGGAAGAGCCGTCCCTGGGGTCCGCGCGGCGGGCCCTCCTCGAGCTGGAGGAGGGGACCGCGTCCCGAAGGCCGTAGCCTTGTCGGCCCTGTGGCCGTGCTATAAACCGAGGCCCTCATGCGAATCCTGGTCGTCGGATCGGGTGGCCGCGAGCACGCCCTCGCCTGGAAGATCTCCCGGAGCCCGCTCGTCCGTGCGCTGTATGCTGCCCCGGGCAACCCCGGCATCGCTCAGGTCGCGACGCTCGTGCCGCTGCGGGCCGACGACGTGCAAGGGATCGCCGCCTGGGCCCGCGGCAACGCCATCGACCTGGTGGTCGTCGGGCCAGAGGTGCCGCTCGTCGCGGGGCTGGTGGATCGGCTCTCCCACGGCGGCGTCCTGGCGTTCGGTCCGACCGCCGCCGCCGCCCAGATCGAGGGGTCCAAGGCCTTCGCCAAGGAGGTGATGGCGGCGGCCGGCATCCCGACCGCCGAGCACGGCACCTTCACCGAGCTCGCGCCGGCGCTCGCCTGGGCGCGCGCGCGAGGCGGCCGCGTGGTGGTGAAGGCGGACGGCCTCGCCGCCGGGAAGGGGGTCGTGATCTGCGGAGACGAGCGCGAGGCCGAGGCGGCGCTGCGCGCGGTGCTGATCGAGCGGGCCTTCGGAGACGCCGGGGCGCGCGCGGTGGTGGAGGAGCGGCTCGAGGGGCCCGAGGCGAGCTGCATCTGCTTCACCGACGGCGAGCGGGTCCGCCTGCTCGCGGCGGCCCAGGACCACAAGCGGATCTTCGACGGAGACCGCGGGCCGAACACGGGGGGCATGGGCGCGTTCTCCCCGACGCCGAACGTGGGCGACGACATCGCGGCGATGGTGGAGCGGGACGTGCTCCTCCCCGCGATCGCGGATCTGGCGCGACGAGGGCGGACCTTCCGCGGGGCCCTCTACGCCGGCCTCATGCTCACGCCGCGCGGCCCGCGCGTGCTCGAGTTCAACGCGCGGCTGGGCGACCCGGAGACGCAGCCCATCCTGCTCCGGCTGGCCAGCGACGTCGTCCCGGCGCTCCTCGCCGCGGCGAAGGGCGATCTCTCCGCCGTGGAGCTCGAGTTCGATCCCCGCGCGGCGGTGGGCGTGGTCCTCGCCGCGGAGGGGTACCCGGGCGACCCGGTCAAGGGTGACGCCATCGCGGGGCTCGACGGCCCGTTCGCGGAGGGCGTGCAGGTGTTCCACGCCGGCACGGCCCGGGCGCCGGACGGGCGGGTGGTCACGAGCGGCGGACGGGTCCTCACCGTGTGCGCACTCGGGAATGACCTCGACGACGCCGCCCGCCGGGCCTACCAGGCCGCCGGACAGGTGACGTTCCGCGGGATGCAGCTCCGAAAGGACATCGGGAAGAAGCCGTGACCACTCCACTCGTCCTCATCCTCATGGGCTCCGACTCCGACTGGGAGGTCATGTCGGAGGCGAAGGGCGCGCTCGACGACATGGGCGTGCCCTGCGAGGTGCACGTCTCGTCGGCGCACCGGACGCCGGAGCGGACGGGCAGGCTCGCGCGCGAGGCGGCCGGGCGCGGGATCCAGGTGATCGTCTGCGGGGCCGGCGCCGCCGCCCACCTGGCCGGCGTGTGCGCGGCCGAGACCGAGCTCCCGGTGCTGGGCGTGCCGCTCTCCGGCAGCGACCTGTCCGGCCTGGACGCGCTCCTGGCCACGGCCCAGATGCCCGCCGGCGTGCCCGTCGGCACCCTCGCCATCGGCCGGTCCGGCGCGCGCAACGCCGGCCTGCTCGCGGCGCGGATCATCGCGCGCGGCAGCCCGGAGGTCGCCGAGCGGGTGCGCGCGCAGCGCGCGCGGATGGCCGACGAGGTCGAGGCGAAGGACGCCGCCCTGCAGGCGAAGCTCGCCTCGAAGGGATAGCTCCGCGGTGGGGCTCCTCGATCGTTACCTGGCGCGGGAGATCCTGCTCCCGTTCGGCGCGGGGCTGCTCTTCCTCACGCAGCTGCTGCTCGCCACGCAGCTGCTCGGGCAGGCGGACATCCTCTTCGGCTCCGGCGTCGCCCTCGCCGACGTCGGGATGGTGGTCCTGGCGCTGCTCCCCCGCTTCCTCGCGTTCGTGCTCCCCGTCGCGTTCCTGCTCGGCGCCGTCCTCGGCGTGGCGCGCCTCGCAGAGGATCGGGAGGTGGTGGCGATGGGGTCGGCGGGGCTCACGCCGCTGAGGCTGGTCCGGGTCCCGCTCCTCCTCGGGGTGGTGGTCGCGGCGCTGGGGGTGTGGCTCTCGCTCGAGGTGGAGCCGTCGGGGATGCGGGTGGTCCGGGCTCGCCTCACCGAGATCGTGAAGCAGAACGTCACGAGCGACGTCCGGCCCGGCACCTTCTACGACCAGATCCCCGGCTACACGCTCTACGCGGAGAGGGTGAGGGGCAGCCGCTGGGAGAACGTCCTCATCCACGACCGCTCCGGCGGGGACGTGTCGGTGCTGGCGCTGGCCCGGCAGGGCCGGCTCGAGCCGGTCGGCGCGGGCCAGGAGATGCGGCTCGTGCTGGACCGCGGCGAGGCGCACCGCGAGGAGGCGCGCTCCGTGGAGTACGTCGCCGCCGAGTTCGAGCGCGCAGAGCTCGTGATCGCGCTCGGCCGGGCGCTCACCGAACGGAGCGCCCTCGCCAGCGGCTCGCGGGAGAAGTCGTTCGAGGCGCTGCGCGCGCTGAGCGCGGACGCGCGCCGGCGCGGCGATCTCAAGCAGGCGTGGCGGTACGAGGCGTACCTGCACCGCAAGATCAGCTCCGCCCTGGCTGTGCTCGCCTTCGCCCTCCTGGCCGTCCCGATCGGCGCCTCTCCCTGGGCCGGCCGGGCGTTCGGGGTGGGGGCCACCTTCCTCCTCATCGTGGTTCACTACCTGTTCCTCCGCGGCGGTCAGGTGATGGTCCAGGCGGGCCGGCTCCCCGCCTGGCTCGGCCTCGAGCTCCCGAACCTGGTGCTCGGCGGCGTCGGCCTGGTGCTCCTGGCGATCCTCGCCCGGCGCGGGCCGGGGGCGGTCCGGTGATCCTCGCCCGGTACGTGGCGGTCCGCACCGCCTGGGCGATCCTCGCGGCGCTCGTCGGGGTGGTCGCGATCTTCCTCGCGGTGGACTTCGTGGACAACGCGGGCGACTACGGCGGGCCGGGCTGGGTCCCGGCGGTGGTGGAGCTGTACGCCAACCTCGCGGTGGTGGTGGTCCGGCAGGTGGCGCCCGCGGCGATGCTGCTCGGCGCCGGGATCGCCGCGTCCACCTTCCGCAAGACCCGCGAGTACACGGCCATGCGGGCCCTCGGGCTCGGGCCGTGGCGGATCGCGGGCCCGTCGCTCGCGGTGGTGCTCCTCGCGGGCGGGACGCTGGTCGTGGTGCACGACGCGGTGGGCGTACGGGCCGAGGCGCGCGCGGAGGAGATCCGGACCTTCCGCTTCGGCGGGGGCAGCGAGGTGTCCCGGTACCAGGCGGCGCGGGAGCCGAAGCGGTGGTTCCGCGGACGGAACGGGCGGTACGTCTACCACCTGCGCGGCGCGCTGCCCGGGGGCGGCTTCGACGGCGTGACCGTCCTGGAGATCGGGCCCAGCTTCCGGCTGGCCAGGCGGATCGACGCTCAGCGGATGCGCCCCGCCGGTGCCGACTGGATCCTCGAGGAGGTGGAGGACCGCACCTTCCTCCCGGACGGCTCGCTCCGGCTGGAGGTGGCCGCGGAGCGGCGCTACCGCTTCGACGAGCCGTCCGACGCCTTCGCGGTGGTGCCCGGACGCGCCTCGCAGATGCGCTGGGCGACGCTGGTGTCGCAGATCAGGATCCGCAGGCGGCTCGCGCTGCGCGTGGCGGACTTCGAGCTGGAACGGTACAACAGGCTCGCCTACCCGTTGTCGGGCGCTCCGGGGGCGCTCCTCGCCATCGCGCTCGCCCTCCGCGCCAACCGGAAGGGACACGTGGCCGCCGCGCTGGTCGAGGCGGTGGGCGTGTCGCTCCTGTTCTGGGGGGTGCAGGGGGTGACCTGGGCGCTCGGGCTCTCCGGGCTGTTCGCCCCCTGGCTGGCGGCCTGGGCCCCCAACCTCCTCTTCCTGGTGGTCGGGGTCCTCGTGGTCCGGCGGGCACGGTAGGAGGGAGGCAGGGAATGGACCCCGAGCTCGAGCTCCGTCTCGCCGCCGCAGCGGCGACCCTGCGGCGCGGCGGGATCGTCGCCTATCCCACCGAGACCTTCTACGGCCTGGGCGCGCTGGCGGCGGACGAGAGAGCGCTGGACCGTCTGGCCCGCGCCAAGCTCAGGCCCGAGGGGAAGCCGCTGCCCCTCCTCGCCGCCGATCGGGCGCAGGTCGATTCGGTCGCCGTCCTGGAGGGCCCGGCCGCGCGCGTCGCCGACCGGCTCTGGCCCGGGCCGCTCACGCTGGTGTTGCCCGCGCGGGCGGGGGTTCATCCGGGCATCACGGCCGGCACTGGCACGGTCGGGATCCGCATCCCGGGAAGCGCCGTGGCGCGGGCCCTCGCGGCGTCCGCGGGCGGGGTGCTGGTCTCTACCTCGGCCAACCCATCCGGCGGCCCCCCTCCGACGCGCGTGGACGAGATCGATCCCGCCCTGCTCCGCGAGCTGGACGGCGTGCTGGACGCCGGGCCGACCCCAGGCGGGCGCCCCAGCACGGTGGTCGCGATCGAGGCGGGAGGGCTCCGGGTCGTCAGGGCGGGCGCCGTCTCGCTCGAGGACCTGACGCGCGCCTGCCGGTGACGGTCCGTTCAGGTCCGCCCCTTGCGGCGGCCCGAAGCGCCCCCGTCCGGTCCGCCGCCCACGCCTTGCACCGCACGGGGCACTGTTCTACGGTCCGGAGCCCCATGGCCGAGCTCTTTCCATTTCGCGCCGTCCGTTACGCCTCCGCGAGCGGCGGCGCTCTCGGAAAGCTCCTCGCTCCGCCGTACGATCAGGTCTCGCCCGAGCAGCGGGACGAGCTCCTGAGGCGCAGCCCCTACAACGTGAGCCATCTCTCGATCGGCGAGGATCGCGCCGGGGACGGACCGCTCTCGAACAAGTACACGCGCGCGGCGGAGCACTGGACGAGCTGGCTTCAGCAAGGGATCCTGAGGCGCGATTCGGTCCCCTCGCTCTATCCGCTCGAGCAGAGCTTCTGGACCCCCGACGGCCGCGAGGTACGGCGGCGCGGGTTCATGGCGGCGGTCCGGCTGCACGAGTTCCGCGAGGGCATCATCGTCCCGCACGAGAAGACGCTGATCGCGCCCAAGGCCGACCGGCTGGAGCTGCTGAAGGCGGTGAAGGCCAACCTCTCCCCGCTCCTCGGCCTCTACCGGGACGAGCAGGGCGCGACGGCGCGGGCGCTCGACGCGATCACCGCGGCCGAGCTGGTCGCCGAGACGGACTCCGACGACGGCGTGCACCACCGGCTGTGGCGGACCGAGGCGCCCGAGGCGATGGAGGCGCTCCGGGCGCTGGTGCGCGACCACCGGATCTTCATCGCCGACGGGCACCACCGGTACGAGACGGCGCTGGTGTACAGCCGGCTCCTCGACTCGGCCTCCCCAGACCTCCCCCCGGACGGAGGCCATCATCAGATCCTGATGTTCCTGTGCCCGATGAGCGATCCGGGGCTCGTGCTCTACCCGACGCACCGGCTCGTGTTCGGGCTGCGCGACGTCACGGTGGCCCGGCTCCTGGATACGCTCGCCCGGTACTTCACGATCGAGACGCTCCCGGAGGACATCCGGCGCCCGACGGGGCGCGCCTGGGCGGTGGCGCGGCTGGCGGAGCACGGGGGGAAGGCGAGCGCGTTCCTCATGGTGACGGCGGAGGACCGGCGGGCCCGCGTCCTCACGCTGCGGGAGGACGCCGACCTGGAGGAGGCCGAGCTTCCTCCCAACGAGACGCTCCGCGCCCTCGACGTGACGGTGCTCCACTCGGTCGTCCTCCAGCACGTGCTCGGTCTCTCCGCGCGCGCGCAGGAGAACCAGGAGAACCTCACCTACGTCCGGGACGCGGGCGAGGCCGTGAACCGGGTGCTCTCCGGCGAGCACCAGATCGGGTTCCTGGTCAACCCCACGCCCATGTGGCAGGTGGAGGCGGTCGGGGACGCGGGAGAGACGATGCCTCAGAAGAGCACGCTCTTCTATCCCCGCCTGCAGAGCGGCCTCGTCATGCGGGAGGTGGATCCGCGGGTTCGGCCGTGAGCCCTGAAGGCGCGCTCGCCGCCCACGCGCCCGGCCTCCGCCCCCCCGCCGCTTTCCCGCTGTCCCCGACTGCGCTATGAAGCGCTCCATGGCCTTCCCCCAGGAACGCCCCCGCCGCCTGCGCCGGACAGAGCCCCTCCGGAACCTGGTGCGCGAGACCACGCTCGGCCCCGACGACCTGGTCTGGCCGCTCTTCGCGGTCCCCGGGCAGCGGGTGAGGAACGCGGTGAAGAGCATGCCGGGGGTCTTCCAGCTCTCCGTCGACGAGCTGGTCGCGGAGGCGCAGGAGGGGTACGAGGCGGGCGTCCGCTCGGTGATCCTCTTCGGCGTGCCCGAGCTCAAGGATCCGGAGGGCTCCGCCGCCTGGGCGGAGGACGGGATCATCCCGAGCGCGGTCCGTGCGCTGAAGGAGAAGCTGCCCGCGCTCGTGGTGATGACGGACGTCTGCCTGTGCGAGTACACCGACCACGGCCACTGCGGGATGCTGAGGCCGCCGCGGGCGGGCGGTCCGGGGCAGGATCTCGGGGTCGACAACGACCTCACGCTGCCGCTCCTCGCGAAGGAGGCGGTGGCCCACGCGAGGGCGGGCGCGGACATCGTCGCGCCATCGGACATGATGGATGGCCGGGTCGCCGCGATCCGGGCCGCGCTCGACGCGGCTGGCTTCGGGGAGGTCCCCATCCTCTCGTACGCCGCGAAGTTCGCGGGCGCGTTCTACGGCCCGTTCCGCGACGCGGCCGAGAGCGCGCCGCGCGAGGGGCCGGGTATCCCGAAGGATCGCAGGGGGTACCAGATGGACCCGGGCAACTGGCGCGAGGCGCTCCGCGAGGTGGAGCTGGACGTCGCCGAGGGGGCCGATCTGGTGATGGTGAAGCCCGCGGTCCCCTACCTGGACATCGTGAGGCTCGTCCGCGACCGCTTCCTGCTGCCCACCGCCGCCTACCACGTGTCGGGTGAGTACGCGATGATCAAGGCGGCCGCGGAGCGGGGCTGGATCGACGAGGACCGGGTGGTGCTGGAGACCCTGCTCTGCTGCCGCCGCGCGGGGGCGGATCTGGTGCTGACCTACTATGCCAAGCACGCGGCGCAGCTGCTCACGGGGAAGCGGCGGTGAGCCCTCGGCCCGCGACGCCCGACGCCGCCGTGTACAAGGTGGTGGAGGTCTCTCCGGTGTCGGAGGAGACGCTCGAGGCCGCGCTCAACCTGTGGACCGCGGATGGGTGGGGGTTCGAGTCGCTCCACTTCGTGATGCGCGAGGGCTCGCACCGCCCCGCGCTGGCCTACCTGTTCTTCGCGCGGGGGGCGGCCGGGAAGGCCCGCCCGGCCGGCTAGGATGCGCGACGCCCGCCGACAGAACCCGTATCCCAAGGCCGACCTGGCGCTGCGCGGGATCGCCCGGCTGGTCGACTTCGCGTTCGCGTTCGCGCTGGTGAAGACGTCCACGCAGGTCGGTCCCTTCCTCGCCGCCCTGTACCTGCTGGTCGCCGACGGGCTGCTGAGCGGCCAGTCCATCGGCAAGCGGCTCCTCGGCGTCCGCGTGGTGGTGATCCCGCGCCGCGTCCCGGCGGGCTATCACGAGTCGCTCCTGCGCAACGCCCCCTTCGCGCTGGTGGTGGTGTTCTGGTCGGTCCCGGTGCTGTGGCCGGTGCTGCTCGTCGCCGGCGTGCCGATCCTCGCCCTGGAGTCCTATCTGAGCCTCACCGACCGGCTCGGCATCCGGGTCGGGGACATCTTCGCGGACACGCAGGTGGTGGACGCGAAGGTGCTCGCCAAGGACCACGAGCTCGAGCCGCTCGCGCCCGCGACCCCGGCTCCGGCCCCACCCGGAACCTCCGCCAGCGCGCCGCGCGACGCGGCCGCCTGAGCCACCGCCCGATGCGAATCGCCCTCACGCACAACCTGCGGCTCTCCGACTCCGAGGAGGAGGCCGAGTTCGACACCCGCGAGACGGTCGACGCCCTCGCCGGCGCCATCGAGCGGCTCGGCCACCGGGTGGAGCGGATCGAGGTCTCCGGCCCCGCCTCCCGCACGGTGGCCCGCCTCGAGGCGTTCGGGCCCGATCTGGTCTTCAACACCGCCGAGGGCCGGCGCGGCCGGTTCCGGGAGGCCTTCTTCCCGGCGCTGTTCGACGAGCTGGGGATGCCCTACACCGGCTCGGACGCGTACGCGCTCGCGCTCACCCTGGACAAGCAGCTCACCAAGCTGGTCCTGGCGCAGCACGGGGTGCCCACCCCGCGCTGGCAGTACGTGGATGAGCCCCGCCAGCTCCAGGTGAACGCGCTCCGCTACCCGGTGATGGTGAAGCCCAACTTCGAGGGCAGCTCGAAGGGGATCACCCAGGACTCGGTGGTGGAGGACCCGCTCCGGCTGCACGAGGTGGTGCAGGAGGCGCTGGCGCGCTATCCGGCCGGCCTGCTCGTGGAGGAGTTCGTGGCCGGCCGCGACGTCACGGTGCCCTTCCTGGAGGTGGCCGCGCCGGAGCGGAAGGGGGTGCTCCAGCCGGTCGAGTACCTGATCGACGAGGCCGCCGCCGCCACCAGGCGCTACGCCATCTACGACTATGAGCTCAAGACCCGGCTCGACCGGCACGTCACGGTCCGCGCGCCGGCCAGGCTGAAGCGGTCCCAGGCCGAGCGGATCCAGGCGATGTGCGAGACCGTCTACCGGGTCCTGGGCATCCGGGACCTGGGACGGATCGACCTGCGCGTCGGCGACGACGGCAACGTCCACTTCCTCGAGATCAACGCGCTCCCCTCGCTCGAGCCCGGCGCGGGCATCTACGCCGCCGCCGCGCTCGAGGGGCTGCACGCGGACGCGGTGCTGGGCGTGGTGATCCAGAGCGCCGTCCAGCGCCACAACATCGTGGACAGGAGCGCCCGGCGCGGGCGCCCGCGCAGGACCGACCGGCTCAAGGTCGGCTTCTCCTTCAACGTGAAGCGGGTCACGCCCGATCCCTCGGGCGAGCAGGACGACGAGGCCGAGTACGACTCGCCCAAGACGCTCCAGGCCATCCGCGAGGCGCTCGCGAGCTGGGGGCACGAGGTGGTGGACCTCGAGGCCACCGCCGACCTCCCGGTGGTGCTCGCCTCCACGCCGGTCGACGTCGTCTTCAACATCGCCGAGGGGTTCAAGGGGAGGAACCGGGAGTCGCAGGTCCCGTCGCTGCTCGAGCTGCTCGACATCCCGTACACGGGCTCGGACCCCGCGGCCCTCTCGGTGTCGCTCGACAAGGCCCTCGCGAAGCGCATGGTCCGCACCCACGGCATCCTCACGCCCGACTACGCCGTCCTGCACACCGGGAAGGAGCGGCTCCCGCGCGAGCTCACCTTCCCGCTCCTGGTCAAGCCCGTGGCGGAGGGGACCTCCAAGGGCGTCACCAAGAAGTCGATCGTGCGGGACGAGGTGGAGCTCAGGGAGGTGGCGCGCGAGCTCATCGCGAAGTACCGGCAGCCTGCCCTGGCGGAGCGCTACATCGCGGGCCGCGAGTTCACGGTGGGCCTGCTGGGCGAGCGGCGCCCGCGCGTGCTCCCGCCCATGGAGATCGTCTTCCTCGACCCGGGGGACCCCACCCCGATCTACTCGTTCGAGATGAAGCAGGACTGGAACGACAGCATCCGGTACGAGGTGCCCGCCCGCCTCTCGCCGCGCGAGTTGGACCGGCTGGAGAAGGCCTCGCGGGAGTGCTTCAGCGCGCTCGGCTGCCGGGACGTGGCCCGGCTCGACTTCCGGATGGACGCGGACGGCCGCCTCTACTTCATCGAGTGCAACCCGCTCCCGGGGCTCGCGCCCGGCTGGTCCGATCTGGTGCTGATCGCGCAGGCGGCGGGGATGGAGTACCGCGGCCTCATCGGCGAGATCCTCTCCTTCGCCATCCGGCGCTTCCAGGAGCGGGAGCGCGAGCGGGAGCGGGCGCGGCGCGCCCAGGCCACGGCGGAGCGCGAGGCAACGGAGCGGGTGGCGGCCCAGGCGCGCGATGCCGCGGACTCCGCAGCGCCCGCGCCGGCCAATGGCACACCGGCCCCGGCACAGGCGAACGGCGATCCCGGAGCGCCGTCGCGCGGGGAGGAGCCGGTGAGCTGACGTCGGGGTGTCCGAGGGCTTCCTTCACGAGCCCAGGCCCCCGGCGGGGCTCTCCCGCTCGGCCGCTTTTCCCCCTTCGCCCGGGGCCAACCCTGGACTAATTCTCTCTCATGCCCGAGACCGGTGCCCCTTCCGAGCCACGCTGCCGCGCCCGCGACCTGGGCATCTCACTGGGTCGTTTCAAGCCGGGGCGCTGGAACGCCATCACCGACGTCGCCGGAGTGAGGGTCGGCCACTCCACCGTCATCCGCGGCGCGGGTGGCCCGCTGCGCGTCGGCAAGGGGCCGGTCCGGACCGGCGTCACGGCCATCCTCCCCAACACCACCAACGTCTTCAAGGAGCGGGTCGTCGGCGGCGGGTTCGTCCTGAACGGCGCCGGCGAGGTGTCCGGGATGACGCAGCTGCTGGAGTGGGGGCTGGTCGAGACCCCCATCTTCCTCACCAACACCCTCTCCGTCGGGGCGGTCTCCGACGCGGCGGTGAAGTGGATGGTGGAG
>Ga0209342_10007354_pt1 | contig 11094 bp, 8 predicted proteins | sample RifCSP16_2_FD_184023 | JGI IMG/M metagenome (GOLD analysis project Ga0209342, IMG submission 184023) | Soil microbial communities from Rifle, Colorado - Rifle CSP2_sed 16_2 (SPAdes) (version 2) | ecosystem: Environmental > Terrestrial > Deep subsurface > Rock core/Sediment | place: Rifle... | reverse complement strand
TTCTTTAAAAATTATCACATCGTAGTCAATGGGTATCATAATTCCCTCCTTCTTTTATTACTATCATTTTTACATCCATCAGTAGGTAACATATTTTAAAGAATATTTAAAGAGAAAATACTCGACTCTGAAAGGGATTTTATTAAATTAGGGGATGAAAGAAGGTGAATATTAATGAGGATAGGGAACAGAGTAAGTATGAAATGTATCCTTGCCGCACTCCCGCTTTTTAAAAGGGGGCAAAGCAAGCTCTGTCAAACAATAAAATTCCTTGACAGGGAAGAACCCCGCGGGCCGCGGGGTTCTTCGATCAATATCGTTGCTAATATCCCAGAATAGAAATCAGGGTATTTAACCTTATCTCCAGGGTTGAGGATTGACCCATTCCATTACTCATTAGTTTACTAAGTACCCTGAGTGAAACCGCCGGGTCGTATCCGGCAGCCTTTAAAATCTTTACACTATATATATCTGCATCAATCTCCTTCCACAATTCAGCCGGGATGTATATCTCTCTGGAGATATGCAGCATCCCTGTTTTATTGTTATAATAATGCAGTCTTGCGAGATGGGCCACCTCATGTCCAATTATAAAAGCCATCTCATCAGCATCTTCAAACATCTCTATAAGCCCTTGGGTTACAACTATATAGCCCATAGGGTGACTGTATGCCTCTGGCCTGTACTCAGACGCATCCACTACAATTCTGATATCTTGACCTGCCGAGACTGCCAGTTCCTCTGTAATCGCCCTTACTCTATTTGCATCAATTCCGAAGGCTGGCATAACCCACAGAAACGAGATGCCTATCAGGATGGTGTACCAAGTCAAAAGGTTAAACCTGTATCCAGATATATGTGCATATTGTGGCTTCATACATTTCCCCTTTTATGGCAACTATCGGGTATTACAAAATTATCACCTCAAGAAGAAACAAGGTTTTTCACAATGCGGATAGCAAAATCCCTCCATAAGCATGTTTCGCCCATAAACTAATGGCCACCATCAGCATCACCTGATTTAAGGGGTTTGAATACCTTTGGCACCTCTTCACCTGTAACCTCAAGGATTCCAACAGCGCCCTTATCAATGGCACGGAAGATGGCATGGTCAACAAGTATATATGCACCCGGGACATCTACCTTAAAATCAACAATAGCTGCACCGCCTGGCGGTATTGAGGTTGTCTGGACATTTTTTGCAGGATCAGAACCTACAGCGCCCTGTTGATACACTGTGTCAAATATCTCTCCTATAACATGAAAGGCTGATGTAAGATTTGGCCCACCATTGCCGACATAGAGACGGACCTTATCCCCAACATTTGCCTTTAAGTTGCCGGGTGTTGCAAGTGGATTAAACTTTACATAGTCAGGCTGTTCTGCCCGTGCCTTTTCTACAGAAAAACCCTGAGCACCTTTCTCGCCTGCTTTACCAACAGTATAGAAATCCCCCTGCACTACATAATACTCCTTATCCACCTTTGGGAGTCCTTTCTTTGGCTCTACCAGAAGCAAACCATACATGCCGTTGGCAATGTGGGTCGGGATGTGCTTGGTTGCACAATGATATATGTATATACCAGGATTGAGCGCCTTCCACTGAAATGCTGTTTTCCCTCCTGGAGGGGTCTGCGTTGCCTTGGCACCACCACCGGGGCCTGTTACTGCATGTATATCAATAGAATGTATATTTTTACTCTCCTCATGATTCTTCAGGCTAAATGTAATAGTATCTCCTTCCTTTACGCGAATGAACGGACCAGGGACTGTCCCATTAAATGTCCAGAATGTATATTCAACACCATCTGCCAGCTGTCCCACCTTTTCAATGGTCTCCAATTCTACACTTACATTAGCCCCTCCTGCCCTGGTAATCGCTGGCGGGACTTCCGGGGGTGCAGTAAGCTTTGCAACCTCATCTGCCCCATAACCTGCTACAGGAATACCAACAATAAATATCCCTATCAAGAGTAAAAGTTCCCATTTTCTTCTCATCACAATACCCCCTTTTCAATTTGAGATTTTGACATGTTCCAAAATATACTTTACCCCGTTAGAGAAAGCCATCGACTCCTGTCGGTAGTATAAATCATTCCTTAGAGATGGTGGTTCAATACCACCATCTGTGATTGTTAGAGAACATAGTTCTCTAACGGGGTTTACTTATTCTCTGCAAATTCGCGTGCCTGTACTGATGATTTTCCTAATTCCCTGATATAGTTAACAACCGCCCATATCTCTTCCTCACTAAGCATATCCTCAAATGCAATCATGCCGCTTTCTGTACCATTTGAAATGGCCCAGAATATCTCACCATCTGTTCTAACCTTTTGCCAGCCAATATCATCTGCATCATAGAAATCCCTTGGCCGGGGGTCAAATGAACCTGCTAATGGGCCATCCCCCTTACCTTCCTTCCCATGACAGTTAACACATGTACCTTTTCCATTGTAGATTGTCTTACCCTTTAAAACGGACTTCTCACTCTTTGGCACCGTATTCTTTAACACCTTTACTGCTGCCAACTTGTCTGATGGAACCCTCGGTTCCAATATCTGATGGGTATCAGTAGAAAATACTGGCGAAGCATTTCCGTATAAAAAGTATACGGATACAATAGAGAACAGTGTAATTCTTAATCCTACCTTCCATGTTCTCATATCCTTCACCTCCTCTTTGAATATTTTTATATTTTCCTTAATTTAATGATACTTGAAAGATAGAGAACTGTAAATTCCCCAAAGGTAGGATATTTATCCCCTCTGGGAGGCTAAACATCCCCCATAAGGGTGAGAGGGCGGAGAGGGTTTTTATTATTTTAGGTATTCTATCAATTAAAAGCAGTATCTATGGGGACCATTTCCACACCGCTGCATTAATCATGAGTCCCTGGAGCCATGTGGGCCTTAATTGCTGCCATTTGGCCTGCTGGAGAATTGAGCTTACATGCTCCCTATGGTCTTCCAGTGTCTGCTCTGACGCCGCCTTTTTTTCCTCTAACCGTATTATGTGATAACCGTACTGGCTCTTTACAGGGGCGCTTGTCTGGCCGGGAGATAAGGAATAGGCTGCATCTTCCACCTCTTTTAACAGCTCTCCCTTACCATACCACCCCAGGTCCCCTCCCTTATCCTTTGTAAAGGTATCCAGGGAATATTTTTTTGCCAGAGCCTCAAAGTCCTTCTTTTTCTTAAATTCCTTGATAACCTTTTTGGCCTCCTTCTCTGTCTCAACAAGGATGTGGCTGATATTGATAGAATCCTTATTAAGGCTTGTCTTATTCTTCTCATAGTAGTCTGCTATCTCGCTATTAGTGATTTGAAGTTCATCCTTCATCAGATCTTCTAATTTAATTGCCATCAGATTCTGTCTGGTTTCTTTTTTCCAGGCAGTGATTGTTATCTTGGCATCGGCAAAGGTCTTCTTAAAGACCTCCTCTGATGGAAATTGCCTTTTCATCCCTTCGAGGTTTAAGTCCACCTCCCTATCTGTTACAACGATCTTCCTCTTTAGAGCCTCCTGATAGATTACCTCACGAACAATCATGTCACTAATAGTGCGGGCTATAGCCTTCTTCCTCTGTTCAATGTCCATGGCATCAAAACGCCCTGGGTCCATAGCCCTGCTCTGGGTCATCCGTCTCTCCAGCTCTTCTCTGGTGATGTTATGGCCATTGACAGTCGCCACTACATCAGGGGTCTGAAGGGAATCCTCTGCCAGTAATACCGGGGTCATATAGGCAAGGCTACCTGTTATGATTAAGATTATTATCCATTTAATATACAAACCTGCCTCCTAATCCTCACTGAGTTCCATATCAATATCTGATAATGCGGCCCCATGTTCCACCACGACGGCTTCAGGTTTTTCCCTGGAGCCGAATATCCCGTAAGGTTCATCCAGCTGTCTCATCCCATCACTATTGATGTCTAAATATGCACCTAAAAGATACGACTCAGGATAAATGTTATCCACCTTATATTCGCCATGTGTGGTAACTGTTGCGCTAAATATGGGACGTATAAAAAGCCTCATGAATGGGGATTGAGAGCTCGCCCAGAGCCCTATCCTTATTGTCCCCTTTTTGTTCCCTGAATAATTGATTGTGCCAGAGATCGTTCCTGGCAGCGGTAATACCTCGATATACAGATCTGCGGTTGCAGTGGAAGAGGACGAATCTGTTGCCTGGACAGTAAATCTATACAGACCAGTGGGGGCCTTCAGGCATAAGCAAAGGGGGTCATGACTTATAAGGGGTTCACCTATATCCTCATGCAGCTTATGGTGAGCCTCGGCCCCTTCAGCCTCATCTTCACTCCTACTCGCTATTTCACCTGTCAAGGGGTCAAGATGCAGGCTCGGGGGAAGTGACCCTGATAAGACTACCCAGTTATAGGGCGGCACTCCACCCTTAGCCTTTAATTTCTCGCTATAATATAGACTTCGACGGCCATAGGGAAGCAAGTCTGTGGTTATAGCCAAAGGTCTTACTGTGTTATTGATAAATATGGAGAGCTCACCGCTCAGCCCGTTTGTTACAACAATATCCAGGTCTTCATCCATGTCTATATCTCCAAGGGTAATGGAATTCGGGCCTTTTGGGGATGGGAAATCCACCACCCCTTGAAATGTTCCATCACCGGTATTCTTCAGGATGGATATAGTATGACTCTTATAATTTGCCACAACAAGGTCGTTATCCAGGTCTGAATCTAAATCGCCTGCAATCACAGATACAGGCATCTTTCCAGTAGTATAATATACCCCCTGGGCAAAGGTGTTATCACCATTGTTTAATAGTACAGATATACCATCTTTGCCTCCTATAACAATATCACCTCTTTTATCAGAATTAAGGTCAGCAGTGATCTTGGGGGCGGGATTAACACCAGCGGGATAGGAAAGGGTAACATCAAAGCCACCCTTCCCATCATTCAATAAGCTTGTGGTTTTTTCCTCAGATAATACGATAATGTCCGGGTCTCCATCTAAATCCATATCAGATGGGCTTATAGAGAAGGAATATGGTTCAACTGGATAGACCCCTCCAGCAGAAAAGAGTCCGCTCCTATCATTAAATAGGGTGCGGACCTTTCCATCTGAATCGAGGACCACCAGATCAATATCAGAGTCGCCATCTATATCTGTTGAGATAATCGATATAGGATAACCATCTATTGGGTAATGATTTGAAATCTCAAAGGTGCTGTCCCCTTTATTTAAAAGGATGACAATACCGTGTTTGTCAGGATTTGTTACTATAATATCTAAATCCCCGTCAGAGTCTATATCTGATAGTGAGGCAGCCCTCGGGAAACCGCCTAAGCTATATGTCCTGGGAACAAGGTCTATAACCGCCGAGCTCCCTTTCACAAATGCAGTAGCAGGTCCATACCAGCACAGGGTTATTAATATTAATAATACAATCTTAAATCTCATGCCTTACCTCGGCAAAAATAATGGGGAGTATTTCTCCTCCCCATGTTTTATACTCTTTTTATATATACCCCCCTCACCAAGGTGAGGGGGGTATATTATTTACATTCTTACGGCCATGGTGTCGCTGCAGGGCGAACAACAATACCCTGACCACCTGTGTTGGTGCCAAGATGCAAGTCGAGTTCTACTTTCGTGTTAATTGTTCCAGGACTGGTAGTGTTTCCACCGAATCCACCGCTGGTGGCAGAACTACAGTCATTTAAAGTTCCACCAGCCGAAAGCAGTGTGTCAACTGCACATGATATTGTGTCAGTATCCACCCATACCTCCTCTTTGAGGTAGGTATACTTAGATGCAGCGCCATTGGCTGTCAGGCTTAGGGGCGCTGTGTAAGTTCCTCCAAGTGGCGCGCCTGTAGTCGGGGTCAGCGGGATGTCACCCACATGGACGCCACTTCTGCAATCCGGGCAGAGGACTCCTATAGGCAGATTGGCTACATAGAGGGTCACAGTGGGGGGGATGCATTCTCCCTGTTCTGGTGCCCCATTAGAGTTACTGACAGCAAGACAAGCTGCATTACCCTCATAATCAAGGTCAGTCTCTGTATTCATTGCCCCAATGCCGCATTTAAGGAAGCTGCCAAAGCCTCCGCCATACTCGTCACCCACAGTGAAGTCATACGTCAGATTACCGGCCGTCAGGTCGGCAACATCACAGAGACTGGCAACAACAGGGTCAAGGGCTGCAACCGCTGCAACTGCCCCACCCTCCACATAGACACTCTCTGATAAAAGGGCTGAGCCTGGCGCTCCCATGCCGCCGTTTTCTATCTTCTCCAGGTCATAGACGCTGACATAGTCCTCAAAGGTGTTTGTGACATAGGCGTAGTAGCATGTACCAGCCCCATCATCACATACACTCTTCTTCCCATAGGTTACGCCATGGGCACCGAGGCCGGCAGGGAAGGTATATACTGCGGCAGGATTACCCGACGCATCAAGCGCTGTGACAGACACATTGAAACTCGCCTTGTTTGCCGTTACCATATAACGTCCGTGGCCGCCTGGTACGGAATCTGCCGGACTCACAGGCGTCTGGACGGGTAGATGGACCCATCTTGCCTGGGTTATTGTCTCTGGGACAATCGGGCTGGCTGCCTGGTCATCGGTTGTATTCCTGAGCTGGATATTGCCAGCCGCGTTCTTATACAACCAATTAGCGCTATTAGCCGTCCATGCGGTATTCCTTGCAATACTCTCTGCCCCTGATGTTGAATTTATATTGTAGACAGATATATCTGCTGTTAAAGCGTTATTTGTAAAGCCTCTGCTGCAGTCATTACTAAATATACTTGGCGCAAGTGGCGCTTTTCCACCTGAGCCTGCTGTTACCCTGGTCTTTAGATTTATGTTATACAACGTCGCTGAGTTGCCTAAGGTATCAGCTGTCAGGACATGTACCCCATCATTGCAGAACCAGAGGCCGTGGGGCGCTGTTGCACCCTTTATGGTGCCGCCGACATTAGGGTCCTGCCCGAGGGCAAGTTTATTAACATCTATCTCCTGCAATGCCCTGCCGCCCATATGGGTTACATAGAAGCGCTCGGCAGAACCAGGTGTAACCTGTATATGCGCAGTAGCCGCCCCTGAGCGCCTTGTCTTGAGTATGGTGTAAGGGAAATTGGCATCCATCAATGTTACTGAATTGTCGTGCCAGTTTGCGGACAGGACTACATCGCTGCCTGCGGCATTTGTGCCGGGCCAGGCATTGTGCGGATTGTTGCCTACATTGGCGACGTAGTCTGCACTCCAATCAGCAGCATCTATCACCTGATAAGCCCCGTCCATATCAGCGACTGAATTGTTAGTTACTGCTGTTGTATTCTCATACAACTCTTCCTGACTCTGAGCAGTTACCCATACCGCACCAACTCCAGGGACAGGTGGAAGCGCCATGGGGTGTTTATGCGCCCTTGTCAGACCTAACGGAGCTGTTGGTTCAGCCGGGGTATTGCCCGATGTGCATACCTCAACCTGCATGTATGGGTGAAGCTTGCACAGATATCTATTACAACCTGCTTGTAGGCCGGTTGTCTGGTCAGCATAGTAGTAACCAATCCCATCAGGTTGACCCTGATTTAGGTCCCCGATAGCGTCCTTGTAATTACCCGCATAGCCGACAAATCCTGAGTCCTTGCCGAGTGCGCTGTTTGTAAATGTGTGCCATGTCCTGCCGGTGTTTACTACCTTAAGGTATTCGGTTGGCCCCAGGGCTACTCTTCTAACATCGTCACCTGGATCTAACCCATTATCGAGACCCCCATCGCTGTACCATGGGTCTGCATCAAGGATATCGAGTTTGACTGCCACCCCACCAGATGGCGCACTTGGTGCCGGCACACCAGTTGGGTTACTGTAGAGCCAGTTTGCCAGGCTATTTAATTCGGCATCTGTTATCTCTTCTGGTCCGAAGGCAGGCATTGCACCACTCCATGACCCATTTCGTACCATAGATTTGGTAAACGATGTAGTCTTGCCAGCGATCTTTGGGGCTACCCTCTTATCACTGGGGCCATTCTTTACGAATGTAACACCACCTAAGCCCTTACCACCGTGGCAGGTAGAGCAGGCAGCAGCAAATATTGTGGCTGGCGACTGGGCCTGAATGGAGCTGGCATAGGCATCACTACTGATTATGAATATGGATATTGATGCCAGCCATATCAACATTCCCAGAGGAATCGATTTGGTCTCCTTTAGTGTTCTTATTGTTCTCATTTCATACACTCCTTTCCATCTGGACTTTGAATTACTCGTTCCCATGCAGAGCATGGGAACGAGATTTGTCTCTTGGCTTTTACCCCCGATAGATACATTCGTGGGCAGGCTTCTTGCTTCTTACTTATTATGGCATGTTCTGCAAACACCAGAGTTGGAGTTACCGCCAACCCTTCTTAAGAACAGACCGTCAATTTCCTTGTCGTTTTGATTAGTTGCATCATAAGAAGCAAGAAGTGCGGGGTCATCATTTGTCTGGTTCTTATAATGCGGGTCATGGCATGATGCGCACTGCACCATATTGCCCTCCCTTAAAAGGTCGGAAATTTGTGCGTCACCCTCCCTGATATAACCCTTTACAGCCCACAGATTGTCGCTTCTGCCATAAGCAGAGCCGCCGGTTCCGCCGATTTCCTTGGCATTATATATGTTAATGCTGCTTATTACAGTGTCTAAAGGCCTGAGTGATGCTAATTTAACACCGGTAGGATCGCCATAATAAACTACACCTATCGGGTGGTCATTGGACAGGTCAACTGCTGCAGCATTCCTTGAACCAGCATTGTTAGCACCGATATTGAGCCTGGAAGCCCCTGTACCGCCTATAGTGTCAGTGCCGATTTCGCCGAATACCCAGCCCTGGTCTGCGCCAGTCCCGTCTGTCCTGCTGCCTTTGCCCGGCTTGTTAATGAGGTTATCAAGTGTTGTTACACCATCATGGCATGAAAGACATGCAAGGCTTGAACCGCCAACGCTGGTGCTTGTCCCGGCAAGGGTTTGCTCGCTTGCCCCGTACGCAACATAGCCTGTTGCTGAGGTTCCCCTGTTCCACAGAGGGGCCGTATCTGTTTGACTAAAGTGAGGCGTATGACAGAATACGCATACCTCGGTTGTGACAACAGTCTGGGCGTTATTGCTCCCATCTACTGATGTTGTTGCCTGATAGTGCTCGCCATAGGATGAAAGGTTGTGTCTTGTCCATACAACGCCGCCTGCTGAATCGCCTGCATTGCCTGTAGTTGAACCCGGATAGTCACTTAGTACGGTACCCCAGTCCATAATTTGGGTGGCAGCAAATGCTGTGGTGCTCATCGCTATTACCAGTGTGAGTGTTAAAAGTAATCTTTTCATTTTTTCCTCCTGAAGTTTTCTCTTTCTATTTAGCCTCACATCAAAATCCTTTGCGTGGGGGTTTACTGCTTTAAGCTAAATCTCAGGACCTTAAGGCCCTGAAGCTTTTGGGTTGGGTCTATCCCCTGTTTGAAGCCTATCCCTGTTTAAAACCTGCAGGGACAAGCAAAAAAAAAGGTGATAGACGCTTCCCTACGACTGCGAGGCGCCATCACCTCAAATCTACCCGCCGCCATCAGCGAGTTAGATTCCAAATACAAATAGAGGCGCCATCACCTCCTGTTTTTTTACCCGCCACCATCAGCAGATAATGCAACAGCATTTATTGTATTTGTATTTGGTATGAGATATTGTAATGGAAAGCAGGAATTGTTGACAATTACCCAAAGGTAGGATTTTCATCACCACTGTGGGGGTAAATATCCCCCCAAAATAATGAGATAAGCTTTAAAACAGATGGTTGTGATGTTCTCCTCAGAAAAAAAGTTATTCTTTTTCTCTTGAGAAGAGGAGAGATGCAACCTCCAATCTGCTCTTTACTCCGAGTTTTCTATAAATGTTATGTAGGTGGGTTTTAACTGTCTCTGTGGATACATATATGAGGTCTGAAATCTCTTTATTGCTTTTACCCTTAAGAAGTAGTTGCAATATCTCCTTTTCTCGTCCTGTCAAAGAAAACTTTTTAATATCTTCCTCGACATCTTCGTCTCCTCTGGCAGGATCATCCATTTTATACAGGATTCCCGGGGAAAGATTGGCAAGAAATGGCGAGGTTATACTTTCCCCGTAAAAGGTGCTTCTTATAATCTTTATAAACTCCTTATGGTCAGCATCCTTCAGGATATAACCTGATACCCCGGCCCTGATGGCAGCAATAACCCTTTCATCTTCATTGTGCACGGAAAGCATCAGTATCTTTATATGGGGATATCGCTCTAATATAAGGCGGGTAGCCTGGATGCCGGCAAGTTTAGGCATCTCTACATCCATAAGGACAATGTCGGGCTTTGTTTCTTGAACTAATGTAAAGGCATCTTGACCATCGCCAGCTTCACCTACAACCTCCAATTCCTCCTCTTGCTCTAATAGGCTTCTCAAACCCTGACGGAAAAGCCTTTGGTCATCAACTATCAGAACTTTAATGGGCAACTTTCTCATCTTCTCCGGTTGGGATTCTGACATAAAAAACCGCTCCTCCTGTCTCTCTGTTTTCAGCCCAGATATTTCCATGGTGAAGCTCAACTACTACTTTACAGAAGTAAAGGCCTAAGCCTGTTCCCGTAAGACTTCCCTTTTTCTCATGCTTTAGATAAAATGGCTCAAATATTCTTGAAAACTCCGAAAAGGGGATACCTGGCCCATCATCCTCGATTTTAAACAATATATAACCGATTCCATTTACTATTATGGGATCAAAGGCAATGGTTACTTTACCACCTGTTGGTGAATATTTGATGGCATTATCAAGAAGGTTTATAAACACCCTTTGCAACCGCCTTTTATCCCCTTGGACCATGGTTACTTTATGCCCGTTAAAACTTACATGTATCCTCCTTTCCTCAGCTTCCATCTGTAAGAGTTTGATCGCCTCCTCTATAGCCTCAACAGAGGAAAAGATGGAGATGATTAACGGAATCTCTTCGTAACTATTCTGGTATACATCAAACACATCATTGACCATTCCTGCAAGGAGCGTACTGCTTGTAATAAGGTCTGACAGCACCCTTTTTATCTCCCCGTGGCT
>Ga0209342_10007350_pt1 | contig 11096 bp, 8 predicted proteins | sample RifCSP16_2_FD_184023 | JGI IMG/M metagenome (GOLD analysis project Ga0209342, IMG submission 184023) | Soil microbial communities from Rifle, Colorado - Rifle CSP2_sed 16_2 (SPAdes) (version 2) | ecosystem: Environmental > Terrestrial > Deep subsurface > Rock core/Sediment | place: Rifle... | reverse complement strand
CTCCGAGCCTACTCTGCCGAGCGTGGCCTAAAGACCGTCTCGCTGCGCTACTTCACGGTCTACGGCCCGCGCGCCAAAGAAGACCATGCCGTGATGGCGATGATAGCGCGGGCCTTCATTGGCCAGAACCCCTTCGAGGTGTGGGGAAACGGCCAGCAGGTTCGAAACTGGACCTTCATCGACGATATTGTGCGCGGCACTATCTTGGCAGCGGAGAAGATCGACGATGGGACAGCCATCAACCTGGGCACTATGGAACGCATCCAGGTCATCGACGCCGTGCAGGAAATCCTGAGCTACACGCGTCGGAAGGCCGAGATCAAGTTCCTCAGCGACATGCCTACAGGTCCCCTGAACCGGGTGGCGGACAACCGGCTAGCTAGGGAACTGCTGTGCTGGGAGCCTCAGGTCCCCTTCGCCGATGGTGTCCGGCGCACCATCGACTGGTATTTCGCCACAAAAGACCATTGCGAGGTCGAAGCGGCTCTCGGCCATCTATTGACAGAGCGAAAGTGAGACGAGCATGAGAGGGATCTCCGTTGTCGGCCTGGGTAAGCTCGGCCTTCCTATGGCGGCCTGCCTGGCGAGCAAGGGCTACAAAGTCATTGGGGTTGACGTCAGTCTGAAAACGGTCATGGCCGTGAACGGCGGTCGGTCGCCCATCTACGAACCGGGGCTGCGGGAGCTGTTGGAGCGGTGCCGCGGTTCCCTTTCAGCGACCGACGATTTCAACCGTGCCATCGATGACTCGGACGTCACCTTCATTGTGGTTCCCACCCCGAGCAACGATACGGGAGGCTTCTCGACGAAGTTCGTTGAGGCGGCGGTCGCGAGTGTTGGCCGGGCCCTCCGTTCCAAGCAGGGCTTCCATGTCGTAGCGCTGACAAGCACTGTGCTTCCCGGAGTCACCGAGCGGGTTCTAAGACCCCTGCTGGAGTGTGCCTCCGGCAAGCAGTGCGGCGTAGACTTTGGCCTCTGCTACAACCCTGAATTCATCGCCCTGGGAAGCGTCATCCGTGATTTCCAGAACCCTGACATGGTTCTCATCGGTGAGTCGGACCGGCGGGCGGGGGAGATCGTGGCTGACATCTATCGGAGGGTCTGTGACAACGATCCTTCGCTGGCCAGGATGACGCCCTACAACGCGGAACTGACCAAGATTGCGCTCAATACGTACGTCACCATGAAGATCGCGTACGCCAACACCATCGCCGAGCTCTGCGAGAACATCCCTGGCGGCGACGTAGATGTGGTCACCGGTGCTCTGGGGCTTGATGCCAGGATAGGCTCAAGATACCTGAAGGGAGGGCTCGGATATGGGGGGCCGTGCTTCCCTCGCGACAACAAGGCCCTCTCCTTCTTCGCTCGCGAGGTCGGATGCCAGGCGAAGCTGTGTGAAGCCACAGACAATGTGAACGACTATCAGACCGATCGGATAGTGCGCTTGGTACGGCAGAAGCTGGTGGAGGTTGAGGGAAAGAAGATCGCGCTCTTGGGGTTGACATATAAGGCGGACACTGATGTCACAGAAGAGTCCGCCGCCCTGAAGATAGCCACAGCCCTGATCCAGAGCGGGGCAAAGGTGCAGATCTATGATCCGTCGGTGACCAGTGGCGGTTGGTCTGCGCCCAAGGACGAAAAAATGACCTTTGCAGATTCCGCTTTCGCCTGTCTAGACGGAGCCGACCTCTGCATACTGGCTACTCCCTGGCACGATTTCGCCGAGCTCACGGTGGAGGACTTCCAGCGCAATATGAAGAGCCCCGTGCTCCTTGACTGCTGGCGGTTCTTCGACCGGCCGGAGTTTCGGGAGAAACTCGACTTCCTGGCGGTTGGAATGGTTCCCGCACAGCAAGTAGCAAAGGTGGAAGTGGCGTCTTGAGGATCGCGGTTCTGGGACTCGGACACGTTGGCTCCGTCGCCGCCGCCTGCCTGGCGGAGGCCGGGCACCAGGTGTTGGGTATCGACATGGATGTCGGACGGGTACGAAGCATTCAGACGGGCCAGGCCAACTTTTTTGAGCCGGGACTTGACCAGCTACTCCAGACAGTTCTTGACTCCCGTGCCCTCACCGTAAAGGCCCCTGATGAGGTTGAGAACCCGGACGCGCAGGTGGCGGTGATAGCCGTGGGCACCCCTCCCCTGGCGAGTGGTGGCGCTGACCTGTCCGCGGTCAGGTCGGCCCTAGGCTGGCTGGCTGAGCGCTTTCCTCGGCGCCCGCTGGTGATGATGAAGAGCACCTTGCCGCCTGGAGCGGGCCAAAATCTCGCCCGGCAATTCGGTGTTCGCTACGTCGCCAACCCTGAGTTCCTGCGGCAGGGCCAGGCCCTACACGACTGGCGCCGGCCTGACCGGATCGTCATCGGAGGAGAGTGTCAGCGGGATATACAACTGGCCAAGAAACTCTATGTCGATGTGGAGGCCCCCTTTGTTGTCACCGACCTTTCGACGGCCGAAATGATCAAGTACGCCGGTAACGCGTTCTTGAGCACCAAGGTTAGCTTCATTAACGAGATCGCCAACCTTTGTGACCATGTAGAGGCAGATATTGACGACGTAGTTGCCGGCCTGGAGATGGACCCCAGAATCGGCCCCAGCTTCCTCCGCGCAGGGATCGGCTACGGCGGCTCATGCTTCCCCAAGGATGTCCGCGCTCTGGAGTACGCGTCGGCGACGAACGGGTATTCTTGCGATCTGCTGAAGGCCGTCATCTCCGTCAACAAACGGCAGCGCCTGCTGCCAGTCTATGTCCTCAGGAGGGAGCTGGGCTCCCTGGCCGGCCGGCAGGTGGCCATCCTGGGGCTGACGTTCAAGCCGGGGACCGACGATCTCCGCGAGGCCCCGGCCCTGGACATAATGACGTTCCTTCTTGGCGAGGGAGCCCGGGTGACGGCCTATGACCCTGTGGTTAAGCAAGGTAGGAGCGAATTGCCGATAGAGGCCACCATCACCGCGAGCGCCGAGGATGCTGTGGCCGGCGCCGAAGCCGCGGTCCTCTGCACTGAGTGGGAGGAGTTTTCAGGCCTGGACTGGCAGTCGGTCCGCCAGGCTATGCGCCCTCCCTACCTGATCATCGACGGCCGCAACGCTCTGCCGGCCGAAGTCCTCAGGACTCTCGGGTTCAGGTACGTGGGGGTGGGACGGGGGCGCCCCACGGGCGCGGGAAGCAGATGGGGAAAGTCCTGTGAGTAACCTCGCAGTCCCACGTGCATTGGGGGGTATCCAGGCGAAGGCCACCGGGCAATCGCCCGCCGTGGTGATTCAGTCGTCCCCGGGGTGGGCCCTACCTGATCTGGCCGAACTATGGCAGAATCGAGAGCTTCTCTACTTTCTTATTTGGCGGGACATCAAGGTGCGTTACAAGCAGACCGCCGTTGGCGCCGCCTGGGCGGTTGTCCAGCCCCTCCTTATGATGGTCGTATTCACGCTCTTCTTTGGTAGAGTGGCGGGCATCTCCTCAGGAGACGTGCCCTATCCCATCTTTACCTTCTCAGCGCTGCTCCCGTGGCAGCTCTTTGCGCTGGGTCTAACCCTGGCCAGTACCAGCCTCGTGGTCAACGAGCGGCTGATCACCAAGGTCTACTTCCCCCGTATCCTTGTCCCCACCGCAGCCGTCCTGGCCGGCCTGCTGGACTTCGGCATCGCCTTCCTCCTGCTCATTGGCATGATGATCTATTTCGGCATCGTGCCCGCCTTGGCTGTGTTTGCGCTGCCCCTGTTTCTGCTACTGGCTGTGATAACCGCCCTGGGGCTTAGCTACTGGTTATCCGCCCTGGACGTGCAATACCGGGATGTGCGCTATACGATCCCGTTCCTCGTCCAGATCTGGTTGCTGGCCACGCCCGTGTTCTATCCCAGCAGTCTGATTTCAGAGCGGTGGCAGTTCCTCTTGGCGCTGAACCCGATGACCTGTGTTGTGGAAGGTTTCCGCTGGGCCCTCCTGGGCCAGGGCGGGACGCCTGAACCCATGGTGGCGGTCTCCGCCCTAGTCGCCGTGGTGATGTTTGTGGGGGGAGTCCTCTACTTTCGCCGCGTGGAGAGATACATGGCCGATGTGGTGTGAACACGAAAGCATTGCAGAAAACGGACAGGACTGAAGATGAGTGACGTTGCTATCCACATAGAAGAGCTCGGCAAGCTGTATCGTCTGGGTGAACGGGAACCGTACAAGGCCTTGAGGGACGTCCTTGCGACCGCCTTCACTGCACCTTTCCGCCACCTGACGGGCCCAGACGGGCCCCCGTCCGGGGGCGGCCGCCGTAATGGAGCGCCCAGCCAGGACTCGCGCAACATCTGGGCCCTTAAAGACGTAACCCTGGACGTGAAACAGGGCGAAGTCATGGGAATCATTGGGCGCAACGGGGCTGGGAAGACGACCCTGCTCAAGATCCTTTCTAGGGTCACCGAGCCAACCCGAGGATGGGCTGAGATTCAGGGTCGCGTCGGCTCGCTGCTGGAGGTGGGCACGGGGTTCCACCCGGAGCTGACCGGCGGCGAAAACATCTATCTCAACGGAGCCATCCTGGGGATGAAGAAGGCCGAGATTGCCCGCAAGTTCGACGATATTGTGAGCTTTGCCGAACTGGAAAGGTTTATCGATACTCCCGTCAAGCGCTACTCCACCGGCATGTTCATGCGGCTAGCCTTTGCCGTGGCTGCCTTTCTGGAGCCGGAGATACTCATGGTGGATGAGGTGCTGGCGGTCGGTGACGCTGCCTTTCAGCAGAAGTGCCTCGGGAAGATGGAGGATGTTGCGCGGGGCGGTCGCACCGTGCTTTTTGTCAGCCACAATATGGCCACTATATCCAACCTCTGTTCGGTAGCCTATCTCCTGGACAAGGGTGAGATCGTAACTTCGGGTCCGCCGCAAGAGGTCATCCAACGATATCTGGCGATGGTGAGGGCATCGTACGCTGTCCCTCTGCGGGAGCGCGAGGATCGCGTCGGTGACGGGCAGATGAGGCTCACCGGCCTGAGCGTTCGGGATAACGCGGGCAATCTTTTGAGCGCGGCCGCCTGCGGTCAGGATGTAGAAATATGGCTAAGCTACGAAGCTCCCGACAGCAAGCCCCTCCGCAACGTGGTCGTTGGCATCCCCTTGTTCGATGCGTTTGGGCAGACGGTGGTCTCCTGCGGCAACGAACTCACCGGACAAGTCTTTGACTCTCTGCCACCGTCGGGAACAATAGTCTGCCGCATTCCGCACCTGCCTCTATACCCTGGTCGCTACGACTTCAATCTCCAGGTTAGGGTCAGCAATGACGTGATAGCCGACTGGCTGACCCCAGCCGGCGAACTCACGGTGGTAGAGGGGGATTTCTACGGGACAGGCCGATTGCCTGCCCTCAGTCATCGCAGTCTGCTGGTGTCTCACGATTGGAGATTAGCGAAAGCGTTGCCAAACGAGGTTTAGCGGCCATCTGATGGCCTGGCAAAGTGGGAGAGCTATGAGCCAAGCAGGGCTAGACATAGAGACAAGCGACATCAAGGAAAGGATTGAGACTTTAGTCCGGGAGCACTTCTCCCGAAACGACGGCGTGCGTGCGCACGGCGCCACTAGAATCCCCCTCGCCGTTCCAACATTTGGCTGGGAGGAGGTCTGGGAGGGCATTGAATCCCTTCTGAGCGCCAACGTAACGATGGCGGACAAGGTCAGGGAATTCGAGGGCCTGTTCGCTCAGTATTTAGGAGCGCGCCACGCCATTATGGTGAACTCCGGCTCCAGTGCCAATCTCCTGGCATTATCCATTTTGACGAATCCCGCTACGGAGAACCACATCCGGCCAGGCGACGAAATCATTACTCCAGCAGTCACATGGGCAACGACTGTATTTCCCATCATTAACTGCGGGGCGCTGCCTGTTCTCGTTGACGTAGACCTGGAGACTTTCAATCTTGACGCGGACAAGATCGAAGAGGCTATCACAGAGAAGACGAGAGCGATAATGGTCGTCCACCTGCTCGGCAATCCGTGTGACATGAATAGGGTGTTGGAGATAGCTAAGGCACATAACCTCCTTGTCATAGAGGATGCCTGCGAGGCACACGGGGCCGAAATCAACGGCCGGAAAGTTGGCAGCTTGGGTGACCTGGGGACCTTCAGCTTCTACTTCTCGCACCACATCACCACCATTGAGGGCGGGATGATTGTCACAAACGATGATGGATACGCTGAACAGGCCAGGTCGATCAGGTCCTTCGGCTGGACTCGAGACCTGAAGGACGCGCACAAGGTCGCGGCGGAGCACAGTGACATCGATCCTCGGTTCCTGTTTGTCAACCCTGGCTACAACCTTAGACCCACAGAGATCCAGGGAGCGTTCGGCATTCACCAGATAAAGAAGCTCGATGGATTCATAGAAATACGGCGGGACAATGCGAGGTTCTGGACGGAGCACCTGGCGGAATACTCCGACCTTCTCTGGGCGCATGAGGAAAGACCGGGCACCAGACACGTCTGGTTCGGCTACCCGCTGATGGTCAGCCCCGATGCCCCCTTCACGAGAAAACAGATCGTGGATTTCCTCGAGGTCAGGGGAGTCGAGACCAGACCTATAATGGCAGGCAATTTTGCTGACCAGCCGGTTATGAGGCTCCTCCCCTACCGCAAGGTCGGAAATCTGCCCCATTCCACTCTTGTCATGCGGAACGCCTTCCTATTTGGAAATCACGCCGGCATAGGTCAGGAAGAAAGGGAAGCCGTGCTGGACTATATTAGGACGTTCATAAAGCAGACCTGCGGCCCGAAATGCTAACAATTTCGCGCCGGAATCTCTCGTTGGGAATCATGGCTGAGCCGCGCCCCAATCTTCAGGAAGTTTACTCCCCGTGCCGCCGCAGCTTACCCATCCGGTTCCCGAGTAGGTACAGCGAAAATGGATGACTACACCACCATTGATCGTTGTCGGATTTGCGGCGCCAATCGGCTGCAACCTGTTGTCAGAATTGGACCGCAGTTCATCGGGTCAACCTTTGTCAGAACCAATGAGGACAATCCTAAGGCCAAGATTAAGATTCCGATGACCCTGTTGCTCTGCCGGGACTGTGGCCTGGTCCAGCTGCGGGAAACAACGAGACCAGATCTGCTGTATGAAAGCTATTTCTACCGTTCGAATGTCAGTAACACGATGCGGACTGACTTGCGGGACGTGGTTCAAAACGTACTCGGGGAGGTCCAGGTTGCTCCTGGCGATGCTGTTCTGGATATCGGCTGCAACGATGGCCTGACGTTGAGCATGTTTCCGCCCGATCTGACAAGGGTAGGGATTGATCCCGCCAAGAACATCGACTGGAGCTCCCTGGACGGACCGATCGAAATTCTCAATGACTACTTTCCGAGCAAGCTCCTGGAAGGCCGGAGCTTCAAGGTGATTACCGCCACAGCGATGTTCTATGACCTGGCCGACCCCAATCATGCGATACGTGAGCTAAAGAGGTTGCTCGTCGAAGACGGGGTGATCTGCATCCAAGTCAGCTACCTCTACCACACGATCAAGGACATGAATTTCTACGATATCTGCCACGAGCATCTCGTTTACTACTCCCTAAAGTCATTGAGCCACCTGATGCAGCGAAACGGCCTCGAGGTATTCGACGCTTCGACCAACGCGGTCAACGGGGGCAGCCTTCGGGTAATGGTGGCTCACGCGGAGGCCGAAAGAAAGAAGTCGAAGAACCTGGAATACCTACTGCTCAGGGAAAGTGTGTTGCATCTGGAAAATCCTGCCACCTACGATACATTTTCCAAACTGATCGAGTTGAATGCCGCGCGTGTCAGGGGCTACATCCAGGACCAGGTTAATGACAACAAACTGGTCATTGGCTTAGGGGCATCCACCAAGGGCAACGTCCTACTGCAGATCGCCGACATCTCCAAAGACCTGCTTCCCTATATCAGCGAGCGGAGTCCCGTAAAGGTTGGGCTACGGACTTTGGGCACAGATATTGAGCTTATCTCCGAGGAAGAGGCCCGGAATCTGAATCCCTCAGTGATGTTCGTAATACCCTGGAATTTTAAAGCAGAGATCGTGCAACGGGAGGAAGAATACCTGAAAGCCGGCGGGAAGCTACTCTTCATCATGCCGTACCCGTACCTCATTGACAAATACGGAGAAACGCGGCTGTGAATAGGCCGGGTCAGCATGGGGACGCAGAGTCCGGGCGAACCTGTGGCCTGGACCCATGCCACTCGCGGGACAGGATCATGCGTATGAGGCGTCATGATTGAGATTCACCCCAACCTGGGGAACCAGTACTCCTGCCCTGTGTGTCATGGCCCCGTGGAGCTCAGAGATTTCATCATCAATGGCATGCGGAACCTGGTGGATATCAGCTGCCCCGCCTGTGATCGGAACTTCTACGCTGACATCCCTGTTGGCCACGGCCTGTTTTACCCCTTCACCATAGACCAGGAATCACTGGAGGTTTTCCAGCCCCTGAACCCCTTTGGGAATGTCTTGAGACTGAACTGCCGGCAAAAACGGCCTGACGACGTGGAACTGAAGACGATTCGCCACTTTGAGCGCGACGAGATCGTCCTCTTGAATTGCCTGGATTTTGCCTACGGACACTGCCTCTTCAAACTGTTCAACGCCCAGCACTACATAGATAACTACCCGGAGCTGGGCTGCTGCGTGCTGGTGCCCCGGCAACTCACTCACCTGGTCCCCGAGGGGGTAGCCGAGATCTGGGAGGTCAGCGTCCCCATATGGGAATACCGCTACTGGTGGGTGTCTCTTGAGGAGAAAATAAAGTCCGAAATAACAAGGCGGAAGAAGGCGTACCTGGCTCTGGGATACTCTCACCCCCATCACACGGCCTTTTCCCTTGCTCGCTTCGCGAAAGCGGCCGGAGGCAGTGACGGCGACGCGGGAACACCGACTATCGTGTTCAGCTACCGCACGGACCGTCTCTGGGGGGCCAGTTCGAAGAAGCAAAGAAAGAACATCATCAGATTGCATCAGCTTCTCCGCAACGCCTATCCCGAGATGGCTTTCGTCCTCATGGGGTTCTCGGACCGCCTCAGATTTCCGCCGGAGATCGTCGACAGGAGAGTTGACAGCTTTGACCCTGAGATGGAGAAGTCGTGGCTGAGACTCCTGCAAAGAACCGACTGTGCCATAGGGGTAGTCGGGTCAAACATGTTGCTGCCAAGCGGCTTGGCGGAGTGCGCCGTTGACCTGCTCCCGGAGCAGTTCTACAGCAATATTCTGCAGGATCATCTGCTTAGGGACGATTACGTCGATCCCTATGAAAGCCTGTTCCGCTTTCGGGTCTTATACGGGAACGAGCAGTTGACGGACGTCTCTCCGCACAGGGTGGCCCAGGTCGTGAGCAGCCAGCTCACCTGGTGGGAACGCTTCAGGTCAGTGCTGCACGCGGGAAAGCCTTCCGAGAGTTCAGATCCAGATGATTCCGCGCCAGAGCGCATTGTAGCGGTGCATGCCAAGTATCGGGATCTTAAGGAGCCATCTCTAGGCGCCCCTGGACGGACAGCTATGCTCAGGCGGGCCCTCTGGCATGCCAGGAAAGTACAGGCAGCGATTCCACTCCCATGGTCGTGACACCACCATATTGAGCATCTCATGAAGATAGCGGTAGTTGAACCCGAGGCGGCACGGAACAATACTGCGTTTCAAGCGCAGACCAGGATGTGGGAGTTCATCGCCCAGGAGTACAGCTGTAGCTTCACGGTCTTTGCTGATCGGAGGCTGAAGTATCGCAATGAGGGGCTTGAGGTGAGGGCTCTGCGCCGTATCGGCGGCAGATTCTGGTTCCCCCCCTATCCGGCTCTGCTCACTCAGCTCAAGGGATATGAGGTGATAATCACTGGTGACCCCAGCCTCTACCCCTATGCTATCTGGGCTGCTATAGCCGCAAGAGCGTCAAAAAGCAGGCTGGTTCTGGATACCAGCGTAACCTTATTGAAGCCGGAAAGGGACACCAGGAGGGGACGCCTCATACTGCGTGTGGCTAAAGCTATTTTCGACCTGGCCCACCGGGTTATTGTCCCTACGCCCCTTACCGCCGAGCGCCTGGTGAAGCTGGGCCTGGTTCCCGGGGATTCCGATAAAGTACTGGAGCTAGGGCATCCAGTGAATACGGACCTATTCCGGCCCAGGAATACCCCCAGAGCCGGCTCAGGCATAGACATTCTCTCAGTTGGGAAGCTGGTCTACGAAAAAGGTCATCACATTGTTATTGAAGCGTTGGCCGAATCGCTCAAGAACCATGCCGGCCTGCGACTTCTGATTGCCGGAGACGGGCCGTATCGTCAGACCCTGGAAGAGCTGTGCCGCAGGTACGGCGTTGCCGACAAAGTATCGTTCCTTGGCTTGGTGCCTAACGAGCAGCTCGCCGAGATATACAGGAACAGTCGCATCTTTGTGCACCATCCGGTGACCGTGGACTCGTGGGAGGAGTACTTTGGCGTCGCTCTGGTGGAAGCGATGTCCTCTGGGCTACCCCTGGTAGTCTCCGACTGCGGATCTTTGCGGTATGTGGTGCCTGAAGGTGCGGGCTTCGTAACTGGACAAAACGATTCTGAGATCCTCCGAGAAAAAGTCGAACTACTGGCTGAGCATTCTCAGCTAAGGGACGAGATGGGTGCGCGGGGGAGGGCCCATGTGTGCCAGCGTTATTCTCTCCCCGAGATCGCCCGAAAATGCTATGAGAAGGCGCTCTGTTGATATCCCGAAGGCGCCTCGATGGGGAAAGCTAGCGAGATGAGAATCGGCTTACTGCTTCAGGCGGATAGAACGGATGGCGGCGTTTACCAGTACTCGCTGAGCGTCGTTGATGCCCTGGCGAAAAGCGACCCTTCGTATCAATACACGGTTATCAATCCTGGAAGGGACGCCTCTAAAGTCTGTGAGGGCATCGATACCGTCTCGCCTCCCCGAGACGGGTTTCCGTTTGGGGTGCTGAGAAGACTATATGTCGAATCCCTGAAGCTGCTTCCCGTCCCCGTACCCCTCCTCATCCCTTTCAGTCTGACCACTCTGGGACGCTGGCACAGACGCGAGCATACGGGCAACGGGATGGGGCTGGACCTTATGGTCTGTACCGTCCCCACGGCCGCGGCTCGCCACATGAAG
>Ga0209342_10007349_pt1 | contig 11096 bp, 12 predicted proteins | sample RifCSP16_2_FD_184023 | JGI IMG/M metagenome (GOLD analysis project Ga0209342, IMG submission 184023) | Soil microbial communities from Rifle, Colorado - Rifle CSP2_sed 16_2 (SPAdes) (version 2) | ecosystem: Environmental > Terrestrial > Deep subsurface > Rock core/Sediment | place: Rifle... | reverse complement strand
CATTCGTAACGCGGGGAGGGGAAGCGAGCGTGGAAGAATTCAGCAGCCTGATGCAGGGCTTCAACGTCGCGCTCACGTATCAGAACCTGATGTTCATGTTCGTCGGCATCCTGCTGGGGGTGCTGATCGGCGTGCTGCCCGGGCTCGGCGGCGCCAACGGCGTGGCGATCCTGCTGCCGCTCACCTTCACCATGCCGCCCACCAGCGCCATCATCATGCTGTCGTGCATCTACTGGGGCGCGCTGTTCGGCGGCGCCATCACCTCCATCCTGTTCAACATCCCGGGCGAACCGTGGTCGGTGGCGACCACCTTCGACGGCCACCCGATGGCCAAGGCCGGTCGCGCCGGCGAGGCCCTGACCGCGGCGTTCACCTCGTCCTTCGTCGGCGCCCTGATCGCCGTCATCGTCATCACCTTCCTGGCGCCGCTGGTGGCGAAGTTCTCGCTCCAGTTCGGACCGCCGGAATTCTTCGCGGTGCAGCTGCTCACCTTCTGCAGCTTCGTCGGCCTCGGCAAGGGCCATCCGGCCAAGACCATCGCCGCCATGATGCTCGGCTTCGCGCTCGCCGCCGTGGGCCTCGACACCGTCACCGGCACTCTGCGCATGACCTTCGGCACCACCGAGCTGCTGCGCGGCTTCGACTTCCTGATCGCGGTGATCGGCCTGTTCGGCATCGGCGAGATCCTGCTCACCATGGAGGAGGGGCTGGCGTTCAAGGGCGTGCACGCGCGCATCAACCCGCGCGTCGTTTGGCACACCTGGAAGCAGCTGCCGAAATACTGGCTCACAGCGCTGCGCGGCACGCTCATCGGCTGCTGGATGGGCATCACCCCGGGCGGCGCGACGCCGGCCTCGTTCATGAGTTACGGCATTGCCAAGCGTTTTTCCAGGGACGGCGAAAAATTCGGCACCGGCCAGATGGAGGGCGTGGTGGCGCCGGAAACCGCCGCGCATGCCGCCGGCACCAGCGCGCTGCTGCCGATGCTGACGCTCGGTATCCCGGGCTCGCCCACGGCGGCGGTGCTGCTCGGCGGGCTGCTGATCTGGGGCCTGCAACCGGGACCGCTGCTGTTCGTGGAGCAGAAGGACTTCGTGTGGGGCCTGATCGCCAGCATGTATCTCGGCAACATCGTCGGCCTGATCATCGTGCTCACCACGGTGCCGTGGTGGGCGGCGATCCTGCGCGTGCCGTTTTCCATCATCGCGCCGATCATCGTGGTGATCTGCGCCATCGGCGCTTATACCGTGCACAACGCCATGCTGGACGTGGCACTGATGCTGGTGTTCGGCGTCGTCGGCTACCTGTTCAAGAAACTCGACTATCCGCTGGCGCCGCTGGTGCTGGCGCTGGTGCTGGGCGACATGGCGGAAAGCTCGTTCCGCCAGTCCATGCTGCTGTCACGCGGCGAAGTTTCGATATTCTGGTCCAACGGCCTGGTCGGCAGCATCTGCGGGCTAGCGATGCTGATGCTGTTCTGGCCGGTGATCACCAAGCTGCTGGCACGCCTGCGCCGCGGCGATAACGACCTGGACGATGTGCGTCCGGTGGAATGATCAAGACAAAGCATCCGCAGATGAACGCAGATACTAAGAAGATAAACGCAGATAAGCTGAAATTATCGTTTATCCGCGTTCATCCTGATATTAATCTGCGTTAATCTGCGGTTTAAAGTATTTAAAAGGAGAACCTCCCATGCCGGTGATCGCCATGAATCAGGAGATGGGTTCGCAGGGAAAATTCGTCGCCGAAAAGCTCGCCGAGGAACTCGGGCTGGAGATCGTGCGCCACGAAATCATCGATCACGTGGCGCAGAAGATGCACATGCGCAAGAGCGCGCTGCAGCGCTTCCTCGAGGGCAAGTCCGGCCTGCTGGAGCGCTGGGGCACCGACGAGGCCAGCCTGGCGCTGTTCAAGGTCGAGGAAATCCTGGCGCTGGCGGCGAAGGGCAACGTCATCATCCGTGGCTGGGGCGCCACGCATGTGCTGCGTCCGATCCCGCATATCCCGTGCGTGTGCGTCGGCGCGCCGTTCGCCACGCGTCTCAAGTGGGTCATGGATTCGCTCGGCACCGACGACGAGGACATGGTCGCCGAGGAAATTCGCCACAGCGACGCGGCGCACCGCGCGAACATGTAGCACCAGTTCGGCGTCGGCTGGGGCGAACCCATGCAGTACGACATCACGCTCAACACCGAGCGCCTGTCGGTGGCGACCTGCGTCGAGATGATCAAGCAGTTGTTGAAACGGCCCGAGTTCGAGGAGACGCCGGAATCGCGCGCCAAGCTCGCCAACCTCACGCTTGAATACCACACACGTGCCGCCTTGCGCGCCAGCCCAAAAACCGCCGACGTCAAGATTGTGATCAGCGCGGATAACGGCAAGGTAAAGCTTGAAGGCATCGCCGCCAGCACCGAGGAGCAGCACGCCATCACCGAGGTGGTTTCGCAGGTCGCGGGGGTGAAGGGCGTGAGCAATAAACTAAAAGTCATGAAGGACGTCAGGATTTTTCCGTCGTCCAAGACCTAGGAAATTCTGATTTAGCCTCCCTCCCTTTTTCATGGGGACCCTGGCCACGGTTTTAGGTTCTCCGCCTGCTCGCTTGAAGATCAGTGGCATGACAGTTCAATATACCGATATGATTCGACTGGCTGAAACTTTAAACGCCTGGGGAACGCCTGATTTCAATAACATCCTCAAAAAGGAAATTGAACAGCTGGATGCCGGGCAGCTCCCCCTGCAGCAGGGATTAACGACCGGCAGCTATGCCATCGACGGCAAGCTCAATGCGATGATCATTGGTGTTTCCGAGGAAGCAGGTTTTATACGTGTAAAGGCCGGGATTTTTTATTCAGGAATCATCGCCGGTTGCAGTTGCGCCGACGACCCCACACCCGTCAACGAGGAAAGCGAGTACTGCGTCGTGCGGCTGGATATCAATAAATCGACGGCAGAAACAACGGCCACTCTTCTGGCAGAATAAGCGGGTGTGGTAATACAGGAATAGCGAGGACACATAATGGGTGCGCAGTGGAAAACCAAGATCAAGGAAACGACGGCCGCCGCGAAGGGCCGCATCTTCACCAAGCTGGCCAAGGAAATCATGGTCGCGGCGCGCGCCGGCGCCGATCAGGACATGAACTCCAAGCTGCGCATGGCGGTGGACCAGGCCAAGAAGGCATCCATGCCCAAAGACACCATCGAGCGTGCCATCAAGAAGGGCGCCGGGCTGCTGGACGACGGCGTCACCTACGAGAAACTCACCTACGAGGGTTTTGCGCCGCACCGGGTGCCGGTGATCGTCGAATGTCTGACGGACAACGTGAACCGCACCGTCACCAACATTCGCATGTTGTTTCGCAAGGGGCAGCTCGGGACCTCGGGTTCCGTCTCCTGGGATTTTGATTATCTCGGAATGATTGAAGCCGCCCCGCAATCACCTGACGCAGACCCCGAAACCGCCGCCATCGAGGCCGGCGCCAGTGACCTGGAGTCCGCCGAAAACGGGGCAACGCTGTTTCTTACCGCGCCGTCCGATCTGGACGCGGTATCCCGCGCTTTGCCGGCGCATGGATTTGTCGTGCAGTCCGCCGAATTGGGCTACCGGCCGAAAAATCCGGTGACGCTGGATGACGCGGCGCGCGCGGAAGTCGAGGCGTTCCTGGAAGCCGTCGATGCCGATGATGATGTGCAAAACGTATTTGCGGGGCTGGCGGGTTAAAGCCGGATGTCATTTCCGCCTGTCTTTCCTGGAATTATGCCGCCTGACCTTGCGCTGCTTCTGACAAAAATATGCATGCAATGACAAATTCGCCATGTGGCATCAGGCTTTTTCCCCATGATTCGAATCATTGCTGAAGTTAATTAAAAATTTAACTTGTCGGAAAGATGAGAAAGGCGGAAAAGCAATAAAGCACATATGCCGTTTTTTTGATCACGAAGGCATATGAATAATAACCAATCGACCTCGAGGAGACCTCCATGCAAGAACCAATCAAAGTTGTGTGCGGCATGATAATGATCGCATCATTTTCCTTATTGACTGTGAATGCCATGGCAGCAGGCGCGAAGAAGCCACCCACCGACAAACAGCTGATCGCGAGCGCCATGTCCGCAGCCCCGAGCAAGGTTGCAAAGGGCGCGACCATTGTGGCCATGGAGGCGGACGGCAAGATGCGCACGCTGCGGGAAGGAAAGAACGGCTTTACCTGTATGCCGGACAATCCGGCGACTCCCGGCCCCGATCCCATGTGCATGGACAAGAACGCGCTGGATTGGGCACACGCGTGGATCGGGCACACGAACCCCGCGCCGGGGAAAGTCGGCTTCATGTACATGCTCTCGGGCGGAACCGACGCCAGCAATACCGACCCCTATGCGGCCAAACCCGATGCCAAAAATAACTGGATCAAGACCGGGCCGCACATAATGATCGTTGGCGCCGATCAGAATTTCTACGACATGTATCCGAAGAGCGCCGACCCCGACACTTCGGTCCCCTACGTGATGTGGGTCGGTACGCCGTACCAGCACCTGATGGCGCCGGTGAAGTAGGGTTCGAATTGAAAAAGCCGAGCTTTTTCAAGCAGTAAGAAAATTTACATATAGAGAGGGGCAACGTCGGCCAATGAAAAGAGTAGAGACACGTGACTGAGTGAATTTCCGGCCTATTACCTCGCTTTCATTGACTTCCCGTGAGGGAAGGCAGATGATTTTTTTTGCTAGGGGCGATAAGAAGACAATAACCCGCTGCTCTTATCTCTCATGGTGGCGTGCTTAGTAACTAAATAACAAAGAACCACGAGGAGAAATTTCGATGAAAACACATTTCTTAGGCGCAGCGTGTGCCTGTGCGTACACGCTTGCTGTTTCCATGTCCGCCAATGCCGCCCTAGTAGATCGCGGCGGCGGGCTGATCTACGACACCGACCTCAACATCACTTGGCTCGCCGACGCCAACTACGCCATGGCCTCTGGCTACGATGCCGACGGTCGCATGACTTGGACAAATGCCATGACTTGGGCCGCTAATCTGTCCTATGGCGGTTATATCGACTGGCGCCTACCCACTACCTTGCAACCCGATCCTACTTGTCAATTTAACGATGCTATTGGCTCCTATGGCTACAACTGTACCGGCAGTGAGATGGGCCACCTGATCTATACCGAGCTGGGTGGTTGGACAGGCCAATCTATCGTACCCCCGGCGTATCACAATGGTAACTACAGTCTATTTACCAACATCCAGGGATACAGTTATTGGACAGCCACAACGTATACTGCCAACCCCATGCTTCGCATGGTCTTTCAATCTTTTAAATAACAGCCAAGGCGCCAACAATAAGTTTACCGATAGCATCCTTGCGTGGGCCGTCCGCGACGGCGATGTCGCCGCCGTGCCGCTGCCGGCCGCCACATGGTTATTCGGTTCGGGATTGCTGGGATTAATCGGGGTAGCCAGACGTAAAGCACGCGCCTGAGATTAATAGGTCATTCGCATTACCAGCCCCGCTTGACGGGGCTTTTCATTTCATAACACTAAAATAATGAACGTAAGCACCTGGCCGAAAGCGCACACTGCCCTTAACAGAAGTAATTCCCTAACGGCGTATTGTTGACCCATTCGGCTCAACTGATTTTCTCCACTTTCAACTTTCCTTTTTCCTCGCCTAGCGTTTTGGCAAGCAGCTTGACGCAGGCATAGACCGAATCGATATGCGGCGTCGGGGTCTGGGTGAGCCGGCCCAGCTCGATCACGGCGCCGACCAGGGCGTCGATCTCGATGGCGCGGCCGATTTCAATGTCTTGCAGCATGGAGGTTTTATGCTTGCCCACCTTCTCCGCGCCGGCGATGCGTTACGCCGGGCGGATCGGGCAGGGCGCGCGCCTGCGCTGGCAGTCACAACCGACCGTGAAGGAGGTCGAGCGCTGCATGGCGGAGGTGTGGCAGCTGGAGCACGGCCGGGGGAGCCGGGGCATTCCGGGAAGGCCGGGATTTAAATAACCCAGTATTTGGCTGGCGGCGTCCAGGCTGCCATCAGAAAGGCGGGTTAGCTCAATCCGGCCGTGGTTTTTGCGGTTTTTCATTTGAATCACCTCCGTGCCGGGCCTACAATTACTGCATGATTGATTGGTCTTCCTGTCCGGCCGTGGAGCGTGACCCCGAGCGCGTGAGTGGCGCCTGGGTCTTTCGCGACACTCGCGTTCCTGTTACCGCGCTGTTCCAGAATCTCGAAGACGGAGCCCAGGTCTCGGACTTCATTGCCTGGTTTCCGGGAGTTACGCTCGCGCAAGTCCGTGCGGTACTTGAGCACGCGGCCCGTTCTCTCGAAGCGGCTTGAGTGCGCGTTCTTTTCGACCAGGGCACCCCGGTTCCTCTTCGCAAGCACCTCGCCGCCCACCAGGTTGCCACGATCTTTGAGCTTGGTTGGAACAAGCTGAAGAATGGTGAACTGCTGCAAAAGGCCGAAGAGAGCGGCTTTTCGGTTCTGGTCACGACCGACCAGAATCTCCGGTATCAGCAGAACCTCGCGGGTCGCAAAATCGCGATTGTCGTGCTGGCCACCACCAGTTGGCCACGCATCGAGCGCGCGGTTGAAAGCGTGGCGAAGGCCGTTAATACCGCCGCGCCGGGCAGCTATGTTGAAGTTTCAGTGCCCTCGTGACAGCTAACCCGGCTTATCCACCCTTGCGTTTCAGCGCAAGCCTCAACTGATTTTCTCTATCTTCAGCTTGCCTTTTTCCTCGCCGAGAGTTTTCGCCAGCAGCTTGACGCAGGCATAGACCGAATCGATGTGCGGCGTGGGGGTCTGGGTGAGCTTGCCCAGCTCGATCACGGCGCCGACCAGGGCGTCGATCTCGATGGCGCGGCCGATCTCGATGTCCTGCAACATGGAAGTCTTGTGCTTGCCGACCTTCTCCGCGCCGGCAATGCGTTTCTCCAACGATACCCGGAACTCGATGCCGAGTTTATTCGCAATGGTCTGCGCCTCGGTCATCATGTCGGCGGCGAGCTGGCGCGTCAGCGGGAACTGGCAGATGTCCACCAGCGTCGAGTGGGTCAGGGCGCTGATCGGGTTGAAGCTGAGGTTGCCCCACAGCTTGAGCCAGATCTCCGCGCGAATATCTTTCAATATCGGCGACTTGAAACCGGCCTTGGTGAACGTCGCCGTGATGTTTCTCACGCGCTCGCTCTCGGAGCCGTCCAGTTCGCCCACCGGGAAGCGGCTGCCTTCGATGAGCTTGATGACGCCCGGCGCGGCGATCTCGGCCGCGGGGAAGACCACGCAGCCGAGGATGCGCTCGACCTCGATGCTGGCCATGAGATGACCCTGCGGGTCCACCGTCTCGACGCGCCGGCCCTCGAATTCGCCGCCGTGCTTCTGGAAATACCACCAGGGAATGCCGTTCTGGGTTGTGACCACGATGGTCTTGTCGTGGAACAGGGCGGGAATCTCTTTGGCCATGGGCTCGACCTGGTGCGCCTTGAGCGCCAGGATCACGACATCCTGCTTGCCGGCCTCGCTCAGCTTGCTCGTCGCCTTGACGTTCTTCGCCACGTGCTCGCTGCCATCCTCCTCGATCAGCTTCAGGCCGTTTTTTTGCATGGCTTCGAGATGCGCGCCGCGCGCGATCAAGGTGACTTCCTCGCCCGCGAGCGCGAGCTTGGCGCCCATCAGACCGCCGATGGCGCCGGCGCCGACGATGCAGATTTTCATGGATTAACCCTCCGGATAATTTTATTGCCCCAGACAACATGAAAAAAATCGGCCACAGAGTACACAGAGGTCACCGAGTAAAACCATTTTTCTCCATCTCTGTGTGCTCTGTGATCTCTGTGGCTGAAATTTTAACTTTCATTAATCCTATAAATCCTGTCGATTTGTTATGTTAGTTCTTATATTCGTTGGACAGCGTGCCGATGCCGTCGATGACGATCTCGACCTTGCTGCCCGGTTTCATCGAGCCGACGCCCACGGACGTGCCGCAGGAGATGACATCGCCCGGGTACAGTGTCATGTCGCGCGAGATCAGGCTCACGATCTGCGCCGGCTTGAAGACCATGTCGCTCACCGGGTAGTTCTGCCGCTCCTTGCCGTCGAGCAGGGTTTTCACGTGGAGATCGAGCGGATTTACGTCCGTGGCAATCACCGGACCGAACACGCCGAAGCTGTCGAAGCCTTTGGCGCGTGTCCACTGGGCGAAGGTCGGGTCCTTCTGGATAATCTCGGCGGCGGTGACGTCATTGGAGCAGGTGTAGCCGAAAATGTATTGGGCGGCATCGGCCTCGGAAACGTTCGAGGCGCGTTTGCCGATCACGACCCCGAGTTCGCCTTCGTACACGACCTTGCCGGAGTAGGAGGCCGGCACGCGGATGGTCTGGCCGCCGGCGAGGAAGGAATTCGGCGCCTTGAGCAGGTATAGCGGTTCGGGCGGCGCCGTCAGGTTGAGCTTGGCCGCGAGCGCGTGGAAATTGTTCCAGAGCGCGATCATCTTGGTCGGCGCGCAGGGCGTCAGCAGCGTGACATCGGCGAGCGGCACGGTCGCGTTCGTCGTGCGCGCCCCGGCGAACATGTCGCCTTCGTGGATCTGGATCACGCCGTCGCGCAGTGTTCCGAATCCGGTCTGTCCACCGCGCTCGAAACGAACCCAGTGCATAAAGCCTCCTCCGCCGTGTTATCGTGACGATCCACCGTCGCCGCGGATCGTGAGACGTATGCTACCTTCTGGCGCCGCGTGTCGCCAGCCGCCTCTTGTTTCCACAAGACGAAATTCGTATCGTGGCCGCGAAATCGTAAAACCGAGTTTCACTAGACGAAAATATGCGCGACAACCAATACCCCGGCCGTTCGGTCGTCATGAGCACGCGCGGCATGATCGCCGCGAGCCAGCCGATGGCGACGCAGGCGGGACTCGCGGTGCTGCAAGCCGGCGGCAACGCCATGGACGCCGCGATCGCCGCGAGCGCGGTGCTGAGTGTCACCGAGCCGCAGGCGACCGGCATCGGCGGCGATTGTTTCCTGCTGTATCACGAATCTAAAACGGGAAAGCTCCGCGGGCTCAACGGCAGCGGCCGCGCGCCGGCGCGCGCCACCCTGGAGGAATTCGAGCGGCGTGGCCTGATGCAGGTGCCCGAGCTCGGCATTCTCTCGGTGATCGTGCCTGGCGCCGTGGACGCGTGGCACACGGCCCTCGAACGTTTCGGCACGCGCAGTCTGGATGAACTGCTGCAACCCGCGATTGCGTTTGCCGAGCATGGTTATGCGGTAACCCCGGTGGTATCGAAGGCGTGGAAGAATAATGCCGCCGTGTTGGCGCCGCATCCCGAGAGCCGGCGCGATTTTCTGGTCGATGGCCATGCGCCCGCGGCCGGCACCGTGCATCGCCAGCCGCGGCTCGCCGAGTCGCTGCGCCAGATCACGCGCGGCGGGCGCGATGCTTTTTATCGTGGCCCCATCGCCGAGGAAATCGTGCGCTTCAGCCGCGCCCACGACGGCCTGCTCGAGCTCGAGGATTTCGCCGCGTATCGCTCGGAATGGGTCGAACCGATCGGCACCGATTACCGCGGCGTGCGGGTGTATGAAATCCCGCCGAACGGACAGGGCATCACGGCGCTGATGACGCTCAATATCCTGGCGCACGCGGACCTGCGCGGCATGTCGCACCTGAGCGCCGATCACCTGCATCTCGTGATCGAGGCCTTCAAGCTGGCCGTGGCCGAGCGCGACGAGTACGTCGCCGACCCGGCGTTCAACCAGTTGCCGGTGGACGAGATGCTGTCGAAAGAATTCGCCGACAGTCAATACGCGCGCATCGATCCGCAGCGCGCCGCGCGTTATCCCATTCAGCCGGCGGCGCGCGTGCACCGCGACACGGTGTATCTCAGCGTGGTGGACCGCGACCGTAACGCCGTGTCTTTCATCAACAGCCTGTATTATCCGTTCGGCAGCGGCGTGGTCGCGGGCGATACCGGGATCATACTGCAGAACCGCGGCGCCGGCTTCGTGCTGGAGGCCGGGCATTTCAACTGCATCGCGCCGCGCAAGCGTCCGCTGCACACCATCATCCCGGCGATGGCCTATCTCGGCGATGACATATTGAGCTTCGGCGTGATGGGCGGGGAGTATCAACCCATGGGGCATGTGACCGTGCTGACCAACTGGCTCGACTTCGGTCTGGATTTGCAGGAGGCGATCGACGCGCCGCGCTTTCAGCCGGGCGGTGGCGTGGTGGCGCTGGAACGGCCGATACCGCAGGCGGTGCTCAAGGCGTTGCAACAGCGCGGGCATGTGGTCGGGCGCACCGAGCTGTCGCTCGGCGGCGCGCAGGCGATTTACGTCGATACGAAAAACGAAGTGTTGTCAGCCGGCTCCGACCCGCGCAAGGATGGCTGCGCGCTGGGCTATTAAAAATGGCGCGTGGTACGCGCCCTACGTAATTAATGTAGGGCGGGTTAGGCGGTTTTTGCCGTAACCCGCCGGATGTTTTTCATGCCAGCCCGAGTTTTTGCGCCAAGCCGATGCGCTGCAACTTGCCGGTCGCGCCCTTGGGGATTTCAGCCAGTATTAAAATCTTGCGCGGCACCTTGAAGTCCGCCAGCCGCTTGGAGACGAACTCGCGGATTTCCTTTTCATCGGCGCTCTTGCCCTCGCGCAGCACCACGGCCGCGGCCACGTCCTCGCCCAGCTTGGCGTGCGGCATGGCGAAGGTCACGACCTGCTGCACGGCCGGGTGGTCCATCAGCACCTCGTCCACCTCGCGCGGCGAGATTTTCTCGCCGCCGCGGTTGATGATTTCCTTCAACCGGCCGGTGATGCTGAGATAGCCCTCGGCGTCCAGCACGCCCTGGTCGCCGGTGCGGAACCAGCCGTGGGTGAACCCTTCGGCGTTGGCCTTGGGATTGTTCTCGTAGCCGTTGGTTACGTTCGGGCCGCGGATCACCACTTCGCCGGTCGTGTTCGGGCCGAGCAGCTTTTCGTTTTCGTCCATGATTGCCACTTCCGGTCCGGCGGCGATGCCGACGGTGCCGGGTTTGTGCGGGCGCGGCGGCAACGGGTTGCTGGTCATCTGGTGCGAGGCCTCGGTCATGCCGTAGG
>Ga0209342_10007348_pt1 | contig 11098 bp, 9 predicted proteins | sample RifCSP16_2_FD_184023 | JGI IMG/M metagenome (GOLD analysis project Ga0209342, IMG submission 184023) | Soil microbial communities from Rifle, Colorado - Rifle CSP2_sed 16_2 (SPAdes) (version 2) | ecosystem: Environmental > Terrestrial > Deep subsurface > Rock core/Sediment | place: Rifle... | reverse complement strand
TAATCTCCGACCTTGATATTGAGGGGGTGGTCAGAAAGAGGCTTCATGACACGAGAAGAAGGAAGGAAAGGCGTGATATAAAGCCCGGGGATATAAAGGAGATAACGCTTCATGCCGCCAAAAAGAAGGTAAAGAAAAAGCCCCTTCCAAAAAGGCCGCAGGTTATTCCCTTAAGCGAACCGGAGGAGGTCCTGGAGGCGCTTATTCTTGGAACAAAAGACTATGTCAGAAAGAACGGCTTCAGGCACTGTGTCACAGGGTTGAGCGGCGGGGTGGATTCATCGGTTGTCGCGGCGGTTTGCGCTCTGGCGCTCGGGCGGAAAAATATAACAGGGGTTTTTATGCCTTCAAGATATTCTTCAAAGGAGAGCAGAAGGGACGCGGAGAAACTCGCGAAAAACCTCGGCATAGAATTCCTTGTTGTCCCGATAGACCCCCTGTTTAAAGGTTATTTGAAGACCTTTAAAAAGGTATTTGGGAAACGCCACCCGGATGTTACGGAAGAAAACATTCAGGCAAGGATACGCGGCAACATCCTTATGGCGCTTAGTAATAAATTCGGATGGCTCGTTTTGACAACCGGAAATAAAAGCGAGATGAGCGTTGGCTACGCAACCCTTTACGGGGATATGGCAGGGGGGTTTGCGGTAATTAAGGACGTTCCAAAGATGATGGTCTATGAGATTGCCTCATTTGTCAACAGGCGCGCCGGAAAGGATACCATACCCAAAAGGGTTTTAACCAAGGCCCCGACCGCGGAATTAAAGCCAAACCAGACAGACCAGGACACGCTCCCTCCCTATGAAATCCTTGACCCCATACTCAAGGCGTATGTGGAGGATGACCGCTCAATAGATGAAATCGCGGCGATGGGATATAAAAAGCCCCTTGTAAAAAGAATTATAGAGATGGTGGATAAGAGCGAGTATAAGAGGCGCCAGGCCCCTCCCGGAATAAAGATAACGCCGAGGGCTCTGGGAAAAGACAGACGCATGCCGATAACGAACGGGTATGGGAAGTAGGAGAGGGTGTAATCCCCCTTAGTCCCCCTTTAGCAAAGGGGGAAACGCCCCTCTTTTTTAAAGAGGGGTGGGGGGAGATTACACTCTCCCCAGAAAATCTTGACAGGAGTAAGGTGGGCTATACCCGCCGCACCGCGGGGTTTTCCATTTCACGGCAGGGCAAATTGACTAAAAACGGCAACCGTGATAATTTATTAAGTGGAGGCTTTCATGCCTGTCTCTAAAAATCTCCATGTCAGAGAGTCCGTTGCTTAAAACGGCTGTTCTTATCTTTTCTTTTTTCTTTTTACCCTTCAGCGCGTATGGTCAGGATAAGGGCATCAATATCCTTTACACCGGCGCGATAAAAGGCGAGTTGGAGCCGTGCGGCTGTTCTCCCAAGACCGAATCAGGAGGGCTTGCGAGGCTCTCCGGATATATCTCTTCCAACAGGGAAGAATTGAAGCCTTATGTCCTCGTGGACGCCGGCAACTCAACCGGAGAAGATACCCCTCAGGGCAGGCTTAAGGCCGAGGCCCTGCTCAATTCCTTCGGTATCATGGGTTATGACGCCGCGGCCTTTTTAGAACACGATGCGCTGCCCGATGGAATTCTATCTCCTCTTATCGAGAAATACGGAATCCAGGCTCTCTCGGACAGCGCCCGTTACCGGAGTTCGGTTCCGGTCGCGCGCGGCCCCTTCAGTATAAACATAAGCGCGGACTCAAAGGGTTATAAAAAAGGGAGTTTCAATATCCTTCTTACCGGCAGGCCGGTATCCGAAGCCATGTCCTCCATGTCCATTGATGGCTGGGATGTGATTGTGACCTCTTCCGGCGAAATACTCGAAGAGCCTGTCCAGGCCGGGGAAACGGTTATCGTCTCAGGGTATCCAAAAGGTGAAAAATTAGGTATCCTTGCCGTTCAAACCGGCAGCGGGGGAAAAATCTCAAGTTTCATTCATAGATGGCAGCCGCTCGGTAAGGATATAAAAGAGGATTCCAATGTCCGCGATGTGCTGAAGGAATACGACAGGAAGGTGGCGTCGCTGGTAGATGATGAGGAAAGGGAATTTTCTTCCAACGGCCCTTACCTCGGGGATGCAAGCTGCGGGGTGTGTCATCAGCCCTTCATGGAGGGCTGGAAGAGGACAGGGCACGCGGCGGCGTTTCTCTCTCTGGAAAAGGCAGGCAAGTCCAGGGACCCGGAATGCGTCATATGCCACACGGTGGGCTACGGAGAGGAAGGCGGGTTTTACAGCGGCGCCGTCACCCCCGCCCTCGCAAACGTGCAATGCGAAGCCTGCCACGGCCCCGGGAAAGGGCATGTCTCTGATTTCACAATGCCCATGAGGCCCGTCGGGGAAGATGTCTGCTTAAGATGCCATACCAGGGAAAACAGCCCGGATTTTGATTTTAAAATCTATCTCGAAAAAATAATACACAGATAAGGAGGAATGCGATGCGTTTGAAAAAATTATTCTTGATTCTTATAATTCTTGGCCTGTTGCCTTTATCCGTTTTTGCCGGCGAGAATCCTTCTATAAACGGTGTGTTCTATCGCGTCCCGGACAAGCCTTACAAATTTGACGGAAAGACCGTTGAGGTAATAGAGTTCCTGAGTTTCTATTGCGGGCACTGCTATACCTTCGAAAGGTCAATCCCTGTAATCAAGGGGAATTTCCCCAAGAAGATTAAATGGAGGATAGTCCCTATTTACTGGGGAGAGGGCTCCTCAAAACCGGGAGAGGCCTATTTCCTGGCCGAAGAGGCGGGAAAGGGCGACCAGATGAAAACGGCGCTCTTCCAGGCCAATTTTGTCGAAAAGAAAGACATAGGGAAGGTGGAGGTGCTTGACGGGATAGCCGCGAAACTTGGGCTCGGCTTTGATTTCAGCCGGAGGCTGAGGGCCGGAGAAAAGGCTAAAGACGCGCAGAAGGCGCTTGAAATGGCGAAGGCCTACGGGATAAACGAGACCCCGACCGTAATAATAGCCGGGAACCTGATGACGAACCCCGACATGTTTGAGCATAATCTGGACTCCTTCAGGGATAACGTGATTACCGTGATAAAAAGCATACTGAACCCGGGGAAGTGAAGGGGGGACGGGAGGACGCCGATAAAGAGCGGCTACGACGGGGGGAAGGCAAGAGAGAGATGACCCAGGCTTCGGGTTTGCTTAACAGGCTGCTGAAAAAGCTGCTTCTGTCATTGCGAGGAGCGATTTTGCGACGAAGCAATCTCTAACTAATTGATTTACATAGAGACGAGTAGGGTGGGCACAGCTCACCATTTGCATGCTCCGTTACCCTCTGCTGATTTGCTAATCCCTCTGAAACTTCTGTCTTTTATTTGCCTGGAGTATTTTTTTCCTGAGGCGCACGGACCTGGGCGTTACCTCCACAAGTTCGTCTTCCCTTATGAATTCTATCGCCTGTTCAAGGTTTAATATCCGTGGCGGCACCAGTTGAAGGGCTTCGTCCGCGGATGCGGAGCGCATGTTTGTTAGTTTCTTTTCTTTTGTGGCGTTTACGTCGAGGTCGTTTTCCCTTGAATTTTCGCCCACGAGCATCCCCTCATAGACCGGGGTGGTTTCGCTTACAAGAAGAGTTCCTCTGGGCTGAAGGTGAAAGAGGGCGTATGTGGTCGTCTCTCCGGCCCTGTCCGAAACGAGCGCGCCGGTATTCCTTTTTGTCATTTGGCCGTGCCATGATTCATAGCCGTCAAAGAGGTGGTTCGCGAGGCCCGTGCCCTTCGTATCCGTAAGAAACTTGGACCTGAAACCGATCAGCCCCCGCGACGGTATCCTGAACTCAAGCCTCGCCCTGCCGTGGCCGTTATTCTGCATCTTTAGCATCTTGCCTTTTCTTTGACCCGCCTCGCCGGTCACAACGCCGATAAATTCCTCAGGCACATCCACGGTAAGGAGTTCCATGGGCTCATGCAAAAATCCCCTCACCCCAGCCCCCCGGATCGAGTCCGGGGCAGGCTCTCTCTCCCCAAGGTGGAGAGGGAAGACGCGTAGGGCAGGGCTTCAGCCATGCAAAAACGCAGACCTGAAGGTCTGCCCTACACGAAATTTCAACATGAGATTGCTTCGCCGAGTTCCCTCGCTCTGCTCGGGACCTGCCTCGCGATGGCTGATGGACAGGGGATTAAGAGCCCGGCTTGTTTTTTACCTTCTCAACCTCCGTCAGTACCCCCCTTAGCATATTCACCTCTTTTTCCATAAGGGCGCATCTTCCAAAGAGCCTTCGGAAGTTTCTCATAATGCTTTCAATGAGAAACTCCCCCTTTTTATTCCTTCCGTAGCCGAGTTTTTTGAGGACACCTTCAAGGTGGGCATACATGTTTTCCACATCATTTTTCGGCGCGGCTGTAATAGAAGGGGACTGCGGATTTTCCGCCTTAAACAGGGCATGACATACGGCAAAAACGGCATGGGAAAGGTTAAGCGACGGATAATCGCCGTGTGACGGTATCTCCACGAGCATATCGCAGAGGGGAATCTCCTCGTTTTTAAGACCCCTGTCCTCCCTTCCGAAGAGTATTGAGACTGGATTTTTTTCAGCCATCGTTATTATGGACGCAAGCGCCTCGTCAAGGGTAAAAAGCGGGGTGCGGATTCTGCCCTTTCTCCTTGTTGTGCCGACTATAAAACGGGAATCCGAAAGCGCGGAATCAAGTGTTTTAAAAACCCTTGCCCCTTTAAGCACGTCTATCGCGTTGCATGCGAAGGAAAACGCCTCATCGTTTATATAATCCACGGGGTTTACAAGCAGGAGGTTCCTGAAACCGGTGTTTTTCATAACCCTTGCGACGCTTCCGATATTGCCCGGGCTTTGCGGCCCGACAAGGACGATGGATATATTTTCCGGATGCGTCTTTCCCGGGGATTTTCCGGCCACGGATTTATCAGCCCCGGATTTATTAGCCCCTGATTTCTTAACCCCAGACTTGTTAACCATGGCCGCGCCTCATTATCTCCCTTGCCGCGATAACACCTGAAACGCTTGCCTGAACAATCCCGCGCGTGACTCCCGCGCCGTCTCCCGCCGAAAAAAGGTTTTCCACCTCGGTCTCCATCGTAGGCTTCAGTTTAAGCCTCATGGAATAGAACTTGACCTCAACGCCGTATAGAAGGGTTGAATCAGCGTTTATCCCCGGACTTACCCTGTCTAAAACGCCGAGCATTTCGATGATATCCGAAATATAGCGATAAGGGATTACAAAGGAAAGGTCTCCCGGGGTTGCCTCGGCGAGGGTTGGCCTTACAGGGTTATTCTTTATCCTCTCGGCCGTTGAACGCCTTCCCGAAAGAAGGTCCCCGAGCCGCTGCACTATTATCCCCTCTCCTAAAAGGTTCGCGAGGGTCGCAATGTACCTTCCGTAGGCTATCGGCTCATGGAAAGGCTCGGTAAAAAGCGTTGAGACGAGTATCGCGAAATTGGTGTTTTCGGATTTTTTGTTGGAGTAACTGTGGCCGTTTACCGTGGAGAAACCCTCGTGCCTTTCGTTTACCACAACGCCGTACGGGTTCATGCAGAATGTCCGGACTCTGTCTCTGAATCTTTTCGAATCATAGGTAAACTTTGCCTCATGAACGACTTCGGTTATGGGACTGAGAACAGATGCAGGGACCTCAACCCTTACCCCTATGTCAACGGGGTTGCCGGCAATGGTTAGTCCTGTCTTTTTCGCGAGAACCTCAAGCCACTGCGAGCCGGCCCTTCCGGGCGAGAGTATGACAAAGCGGGAAAAAAACTCCTCTCCGTCCGAAGTCCTCACGCCCTTTACGCTCGCGCCTTCCACGATGATATCTTTTGCCTCTTTGCCGAATCTCACGTCTATCTTCCCGTCAAGATGCGTTCTTATATTCTGGAGGAGCCCAACGCACCTGTCCGTGCCGAGATGCCTCAGATTGAACGGCACAAGACTGAGCCCGGCCTTTTTTGCGGCATCTTCAATCTCTTTAACCTTCCCTTCATCTATGCCCTTGAGTTCCTCCGGAGCCCCGAATTTCAGGTAAAGCCCGTCAACGTGCGAGATAAGCCCGGCAAGCGTTTCCCTGTCAAGGTAATCGCTTAAAAAACCCCCGACATCAGCCGAGAGGTTGAGTTTCCCGTCGGAAAACGTCCCTGCCCCTCCCCAGCCGAAGAAAAGGTCCTTTCTTTCCCTTTCGGGGAGGTCTTTACCCTTTTCAAGAAGAAGGATTCTTAAACCCTTTTTCTCTGAAAGTTCAAGGGCCGAGAAAATTCCGGCAGGCCCGGCTCCAACGATTATGACGTCGTAGTTCATTCTTTAGAAACCTCCAAAGAAGGAGTCCTTGCGAGCCCCGCTCGCCGCAGGCTCCGGCGAAGCAATCCCGTCTTTATTGATGCCGTAGAACTAATGTCCTATGTTCACAGTTTTTCTGTCATGCCGCACCTGTCTGCGTGCCTGCCTGTTGGGCAGACAGGCAACGCACAGGCAGGCTTGATGCGGCATCCAGTCTCCATGCCCTTTTCTGGATTCCCCGGTCAAGCCGGGGAATGACAAATAATAGGACATTTATTACGCCGGCATCAATAGTTACAGATTGCTTCGGGGCTAACGCCCCTCGCAATGACAAAGAAAGGGTCATGACTATAGAGTATAGCAGAATCGGGTTTTGCTTAAAACTGATTTTGAGGGAAGGGTTTAATCTCCTTGACTAACAGGAGGTGAGTTGCTATTTTCGTTATGTGAAAACGGAATACGGAAACAGCCGTTTTACCCAGTTAGCAACCGCTTGACAAAAGGGAGCAGGACAGATTTAATTAAATATCTTATGAACTACTACATAGATTTATTTTCTCCCGAAACCGCACGAGCTTTTGAACAGTCAAAGCGGGATGTTAGCGGTTATCGTATTTCGCGCAAAACCTACGTTGAAAATCAAAAAATTGGCCCCGGTGATAAATTTATTTGTTATGTGACTCGGCTGCAACGTCTCGTAGGAGTTCTGGAAATCACTAGCAAGCATTTTATAGATGAAACTCCGCTATTTCAAAGAGAAAATGATCCTTATGTTTTGCGCTTCAACGTAAAGCCCCTAGTGTGGCTTCCGCTCGAAAAAGCGATCCCTGTTCATGAAGATTTTATTTGGAACAATCTTTCGTTCACAAAAAGCCTTACCAAAGATAGTACCCGATGGACATACATGGTCTTTTCTAGTCCACGCGCGTGGCCAAAAAGTGACTGCGAATTTTTGGAAAAAGCCCTTGCTGATCAATCACAAAAGCTCACCGAATATAAATTTAGCGAGGATGACGAGAAGAAGCTAAAATCTCCTAAAATTCGCTTGCCTGGCAAGAAAGAGGTTTCTGTTTCCGTTCCAGAGGACGAGGAGCCGACAGTTGAAAAACAAGAAACTGCACCAGTAAGCGAAGAGCGCGAATCAATCAAAGTTCAGGCAAAACTATCGGAAATTGGCGAAAAACTTGACTTGAAAATATGGCTTCCACCCAATGATCGTGCGAGTGTATTGGAAATATGGAGACCGAAGGAAAATGTTCTGCTTGAAGAATTGCCATTTTCTTTTGATGATGTAACTTTGCGAACGATTAAAAATATAGATGTTCTTTGGATTCAGGGCCGGACAATAATCCGCGCGTTTGAAGTTGAAGGAACAACGTCAATCTACTCCGGTATTTTGAGAATGGCTGACTTGCTTTCTCTTTTGCCAAATATAGAAATTAAAATCCATATTGTCGCTCCTGATAACAGACGAAGTGAAGTTTTTAAGCAAATTTCTCGTCCAGTTTTCGCGGTTATGGAAAAGGGACCGCTGTCGGAACTTTGCTCGTATATTTCTTATGATTCGATTCATGAATTAGCAAAAGAGAAACGGCTTAAGCATATGACTGACTCTATCCTTGACGAATATTCGGAATATTCCGAGGAATAAGTTGTGGCAGCAAGGACACCTATTCCATCAAAAATTGAACGAGAAATCCTTTTTTGAGCAAATTCAGGAACACTTCCTGAATTTTCCATACTTAAGACCGCTTCTACGGCAAGAATAAAAAAGCCGGAGAGGAAAATCTCCCTCCCCGGCTTATACTGAAGTCGGCTCTGCCCTATCTCCTCATCCCCATCGCCTCAAGCCGCGCTATCCTTTCCTCAATGGGAGGATGCGTTGAAAAAAGTTTCAGAAGGGATTTCCCGCTCAAGGGATTTACTATGAACATGTGCGCGGTCGCCTCGTTTGCGCCCTGCATCGGAAGCCTTTTATTGTAGTAGGCGAGTTTCTTGAGGGCATCCGCGAGATAAAGGGGATTCCCTGTAACCTCGGCCCCGCCCCTGTCCGCGGCGTATTCCCTGGAACGCGATATCGCCATCTGGATGATAAGCGCGGCAATGGGCGCTACAACTATCATAAAGATAAGGGCAAGGGGATTCCCTCCTCCCTCCCTGTCATCCCTTCTTCCGGCGAACATGGAAGACCACATCGCGATCCTTGAGATATAACTTATCGCGCCGGCAATCGTCGCGGCTATCGTGGCAATGAGGATGTCCCTGTTTTTTATGTGGCTCAGTTCATGGCCGAGAACCCCCATGAGTTCTTCTTTTGAAAGAAGCCGCACAATCCCTGTCGTGACCGCGATTGCCGCGTGCTCCGGGTTTCTCCCGGTCGCAAACGCGTTGGGGGTCTCGCTTTCTATCATATAGACCCTGGGCATGGGTATCCGCGCCATGGTAGAGGTCTGCCTGACAGTGGAGAAAAGCTCGGGGGACTGGGCTTCCGTTGCCTCCTTTGCCCTGTACATCGCAAGCACTATTTTGTCGCTGAACCAGTAGGCGCCGAAGTTCATCAACCCGGCGAATACAAGGCCAAAGATTGCGCCGTTTGTTCCGCCCAGATAATCCCCTATGAACACAAACAGCGCGGCGAGCGCGGCAAGGAGTATTACAGTTTTAAAGTAATTCATGTTGCCTCCATATATATATGATAGGGAAAACTCCGGTTCCTGTCAAGACCGGTTCAGACAGATGACGCGGCCGCCTCCGGGATTGACGGCGCGCTTCCCCGGAGAAGGTCTTTTATCGCCTTTCTTATGTCCTCTATCTCAACCCCTGTCTCAACGCAGTAGCCGCGGGGACGTTTATTCACAATCGCAATCACGGGAAGGGGATACGCGTCCTGCACCCCGCTTGTGAGGTCTCTTTCGCACGCGACGGCCACAACGGCGGAAGGCCTGTATTCCATGAGCTTTCTTCTGGCGACGGTTCCGCCCGTGAGAACAAAAAGTTTTATATTATATTCATCGGACAGGCTTACGAGGTTTCCTATCTCGCATCTGCCGCACCCCCTGCAATTCCTCACGTCCCTTGTGACCTTGATCTTGCAGTCGTCGTACTGTATGCAGTGTGGAAGAAGTATCAGTATGTTTCCGGGGTTGAAACGTTTGCCGGCCTTGACCATCGCCTTTACCATCCGGTTATTCAGCTCAATGAACGCCTGCTCTATCTTTATCCTCGGTATCTTCAATATCCCGCCCGCAAGGACCATGAGGGGGAGGAAAAATTTTACAAGAAGCCCCCTGAACCGGGGTGACGGGAAGACCTCTTTCCCCATCAAAAGCGAGGATGATATGCCAAAGACGGCGCCGAATATAAAAAGGCTTAGCCCGATAAAAACCGCGCCGGTGATGTAAGGGAGATAGGGGTGGATATTTTTCAGCCCTACGGTTGGTATATACCAGAAGATAAACGCGGCTGTTACAACACCTATGGCGCACACGCCGAGGAGCAAAAGAAAAACCTTCACATCCGGCCTGTACTCAACGCTTTCGGGGCTTCCGTTCCACTCTTCGTTTTTAGGGTTTTTAAACAAAGACTTCTTTTCCAAGCCCGTAACCTCTCAAAAATTCCCGCGCGCTTAAGCGCCTTTTGCCTTCAATCTGGAGTTCCTTTATCTCAAGAACGCCGCTGCCGCATTTAACCCTGATACGGTCTTTTTCCGCCTCAAAGACCGTGCCGGGCTTTAGGTCCACGGAATCGCCGCTGTCACCTTGCGCCTCGGCGCTGTGAATCTTCAGGAGCTTACCCCTTAAGAAGGTATACGCCCCGGGCCACGGAGAAAGCCCCCTCACAAGGTTTTTTATGCGTTCCGCGCCGAGATTCCAGTCAATTTTGCCGTCCTCTTTTTTAAGAAGAGGGGCACAGGTTGCGTTTCTATCGTCCTGAGGGGCCGGTTTTATCCTGCCTTCCAAAAAAAGTTCAATTGCTTTTACAAGAAGAGCCGCTCCAACCTCTGAAAGTTTGCGGCTTAACTCGCCGGCCGTCTCATCTTCTTTTATTCCCGCCTTTTCAGAAAGAAGGATAGGGCCCGTGTCAACCCCCTTATCCATGACTATCGCCGTTACGCCGGTTTCTTTATCCCCGTTTATTATCGCCCAGTTTACGGGAGACGCCCCCCTGTAAGAAGGAAGAAGGGAGGCGTGCAGATTTACGCAGCCAAACCTTGGAATACCCAAAACCTCTTCCGGGAGTATTTTACCGTATGCAACGACAACTATCAAGTCCAAAGAGAGGGACCTGAGTTCGTTTATCCACCCCTCGTCCTTCAGGCTGCGGGGCTCGGAAACAATAAGATTATTTTTAAGGGCAAATTCCTTGACGCGGCCGGCGGATAATTTCCGTCCCCTGCCTTTTGGCTTTTCCGGCTGCGTTACAACCAGGACTATGTTCTTTCCCGCGGACAGAAGCGCCCTTAAAGAGGGAACGGCGAACTCCGGCGTCCCCATAAATAAAATCCTTTTGTCTGTCAAGGGTATATTTCCCAGGCTAAAGGGCCCTCTCTTTTTCCATCGCTTTTCTGAATTTCCTGAGAACCAGTTCCCTTTTAAGGCGGCCGAGCCTATCCACGAAAAGCATGCCGTTTATGTGGTCTACCTCGTGCTGAAGCGCTATTGCGAGAAGCCCCGCCGCTTTTATGGTAACGGGGTTTCCTTCTTCATCAAGCGCCCTCACAATCACATCCTTTGCCCTCCTGACCTCGGATGTTATCCCGGGCAGGCTGAGGCACCCTTCTTCGTATTTTATCTCCCCGTCTAAAAAAACAATCTCTGGATT
>Ga0209342_10007347_pt1 | contig 11098 bp, 7 predicted proteins | sample RifCSP16_2_FD_184023 | JGI IMG/M metagenome (GOLD analysis project Ga0209342, IMG submission 184023) | Soil microbial communities from Rifle, Colorado - Rifle CSP2_sed 16_2 (SPAdes) (version 2) | ecosystem: Environmental > Terrestrial > Deep subsurface > Rock core/Sediment | place: Rifle... | reverse complement strand
TCTCGACCATGCTGTCAGGCACAGCCTGACCTACGAGGTGTCACGATTTCTCGCGTGGTCGCGTCGGTTCGGCCGTCGGACACCCTGGCCATGGCGGCCAAGGCCCGGGAAGTGCGCGACCAGGGACGGACGGTGTTCGACCTGAGCCTGGGCGAGCCCGACTTCGACACGCCGCTGCACATCTGCCAGGCGGCCATTCGGGCGATGGACGAAGGCCACACCCACTACACGCCGGCCACGGGCATTCCCGAGTTGAAACGGGCCGTCGTCCGGCAGTATCGCGAGACGCACGGGCTGGAATACGATCCGGCCCAGGTGGTGGTGAGCAACGGCGCGAAGCACGCGCTGGCCAACGTGTTCGCCGCGCTGTTGGATCCGGGCGACGAGATGATTATTCCCGCGCCCTATTGGGTGAGCTACGCGGCGCTGGTCGAATTGACCGGCGCCGTGCCGGTGATCGTCGAGACGCGCGAGGCGGACGATTTCAAGCTGCTGCACGAGCAGCTTCGCCGCGCGATCACGCCGAAGACGAAGGTTTTGCTTTTGTGCAGCCCGTCGAACCCGACGGGCAGCCTGTACTCGGCCGACGAGTTGGGCGCGCTGGCCGACGTGGTGCTGGAGCGGAACCTGCTGGTGGTGGCCGACGAGATTTACGAGCGGCTGGTCTACCCGGGCCACCGGTTCACGAGCTTCGCCACGCTGCGGCCCGGGCTGAAAGAGCGGACGATGCTGGTCAATGGGGTGAGCAAGGCCTACGCGATGACGGGCTGGCGGATCGGCTGGAGCATCACACCGCCGGAGGTGGCCAAGGCGATCGGCAACTTGCAGAGCCAGCAGACGTCGTGCCCGTCGAGCGTGAGCCAATACGCCGCGGTGGCTGCGCTGGACGGCCCGCAAGAGTGCGTCGCCGAGATGCTCGTCGAATTCACCCGCCGGCGCGAGTTCGTCGTGCGGCGGATCGCGGAGATCCCGGGCCTGAGCTGCGCGGAGATGGGCGGAGCGTTTTATGCGTTTATCAACATTTCGAAGCACCTGGGCCGCAAGTACGGCGGCGTGCAGGTGGACAACTCGGTCCAGTGGTGCCTCGAACTGCTTTCGCAAAAGAGCGTGGCCACGGTGATGGGCTCGGCGTTCGGCGTGGAAGGCTACGCCCGAGCGTCGTTCGCCACGAGCATGGAGAACCTGGAGGAGGCGTTTGCGCGGATTGAGGAGTTTGTCGCGGGAAAATAACTCCGAAATCCCTACTTTCTCCATCTTAATCCACCCCAACACCTGCCTGATCTCGACCGGCTGATTTTCACCACTGAGCCTCTTGAATAACACTACCTGGGAGGGGGATTGCGCGTGGGCGGAAACTGGGTACCATAATCGTTCAAGTATTGCCTCTTTGTGCAGAAGTCACGAGATGGTATGATGCAAGGAAATGTGAACCAATGTACACTCTTCAGGTTTCAGGGATTGGCCAGTGGCACTTGAGTTGAGCAAGGTGCATCAAGGGGACTGCGTGGCGAAGCTGACACAAGTCGATGCGGGCAGCGTCGATCTTGTGTTTGCGGATCCGCCTTTCAACATCGGTTACGACTACGATGTGTACAACGACCAGCGATCCCGGCAGGAGTATCTCGACTGGTCCCGACAGTGGATGAGGTGTGTTTCCAAAGTCCTGAAGCCGACGGGTACATTTTGGTTGGCTATTGGCGACGAGTACGCTGCCGAATTGAAACTCCTGGCACAGGAGAAGTGCGGTTTCACCTGTCGTAGTTGGGTGATCTGGTACTACACGTTTGGCGTCAATTGTGTTCGTGCCTTCAGCCGATCGCACACGCATTTGTTTCATTTTGTGAAAGACCCGGACAACTTCACGTTCAATTCCGAGAATCCAGCGGTTCGCATTCTCTCTGCTCGCCAACTCGTGTACAGGGATGCTCGCGCAAACCCCAAAGGTCGACTGCCGGACAATACTTGGATCTACCGCCCGCAGGACGTTTCGGCCGGGGGCTTTTCGCCTAGTCACGACACCTGGTATTTCGCACGAGTTGCGGGGACGTTCAAGGAGCGAGAGGGGTTTCATGGATGCCAGATGCCGGAGCAGTTACTCGGACGAATCATCCGAATATCGAGCAATCCTCAGGAACTCGTGCTCGATCCGTTCGCGGGGAGCGGGACCACTCTGGCCGTTGCCAAGAAGCTCGGGCGGCGCTGGGTTGGCGTGGAGTTGTCGGAAGACTACGCAAAGAAGATTCGTGCGCGTCTTGGGCGTGTCAAGGCCGGCGATGGACTGGACGGACCGGCGGACCCAGTGCGAAGTGCGCCACGAACGTCGGCTGGGAAACGGAAAGGTCGGTTGCGTAATGGGCGTCCGATCCTCCAACTGGACGAAGATGCGGAACGAGGCATTGTTGCCGCTTTTCGCGAGACATGCCACGGTAATTCGGTAGATCAGATCCTCTGCAATCCCGAATTGGATGCTGAATTCGTCAATGTCTGCCGCAAGCATGGTCTGCGCGGTGACGCATTTGTCTGGAATCAACTACTTCTGAAAATCCGAAAGAAAGGGAAGCTGCCACGGATTTGCACGACTCGCAGAAGACTCACTTTTGAGATGATGGATGGATACAGCTACGCGAGTGAAATCGCGATGGAACTGATGAGGCTCAATTACGGCTATCCCATTGACGTAGTGCTGTGTTCACCCAAAGCGGCTGCGGAGTTTGATCAGATTGCGGAGCAGTTCGCTCCAGGCTTCTTGCCCTTCGAATATCGCTGGGCAGCCCTGGCAATTCGCAAGAGGGCCACACAATCCATATCACTTGCGAAGGAGCGGTTTTGTGAATGGAGGAACAAAGCCCTTCCGCAGTCTATTTCTTTGTCGCAATGCAATAGTTCCAAATATGAGCAACCCGGGGTGTATATCCTCAATAACGGTGCCGAGCACTTGTACGTGGGGGAGACGTTGAGTCTGAGAAACCGAATGGGCCAAATGCTACGCGCCAGTCTCGGGACCAACTTCTCTCCGCGGTCCGTGATCTTTGTTCCAATGAACGAAGATCAGGCACGACAGCATGGCTTGCAGTCTGTCCTAATTCATCGCATGACTCCCTTGCTTAACTCACAGCTTCTAGTGCCAAACTTAGAAGCGACTCCTTGATACCTCGCATGCTCTGCTCTATAGGGTCATTATGCCGGACTCGCCAGAATCAATCGCAAGAAGGTCTTTGGCCATCTGCTCTCTCTTTGAAAGCGAGATTCTCGTCTGGCTGTTGCTACGCAACTGGAATCATCCGTTCGCCGAGAACAGTGACTTTCGTGGTCAGCTCCTGGAAACGGCCACGGAAGTCCTCAGAGCAGCGGTTGCCGAAGAGCGAAGTTGTATCTTCATCGAGGGATTGCCCGCATCGGACATGAACTTGATCGCGGCCGTTTGGTATGTCGAGAATCGTGCGTTAGAGGATCCGGACATAGAATCTGGCGAGGATCGTCCGGCCAGACGTGATTGGCTGGCGTCGGTTCGCCGAGCCATACCCTCTTGTTTCTGTCCGCAGGATCATCTACCGTAGTCCCCTCCATAACGTCCTCAGGAGCAGTACTAATGGCCAAGAGACCCCGCCAGAAGCTTACTATCACCTTCGATGACCTTCCGCTCCAGGAAGCCGTGCGAAAGCTCTTCGAAGACCCTGAATTCGTCCGGACAGAGTCGTTGCTGATCGAAGAGCGAGGGAGAGAGTGGATCTTGCAGAAGATTATCGCGAACTTGCCGCAAGAGTGTATCGGCAAGTACCGATTCGAAACCATTCTGCTCTCCGTCAACCAGTTTCGCAAGTTGAACCAGGAACATCTTAAGAAACGACTCATCATCCTCGAACACGCTCGAAAGATGACCGTCCATGAATGCTTCTACAGAGGCAAGGTCGAGACTGAATGTTCAAAAGAGGTCGATCTGGATCGGGTCAAGCCTGGCAAGAGAGGCGGTGAATACACTCTTGAGAATACGGTCCTGAGTTGCTCAAAACACAACCGCCAACGAGGATGTAAGGAGGTCGTCGAGTATTGGCGGCAGTAGATGAGCAAACGATTTTATCTCGAAACGGTCGGCTGCCAGATGAATGTGCTCGACAGCGAGTTGGTCGCGTCGGGCCTTGCGCGGGCCGGTTACGAGCCGGCGGCGACTCGGCGGGCGGCCGACGTCGTGTTGTTCAACACGTGCAGCGTTCGACAGCACGCCGAGGACAAGATCTACAGCGAGCTGGGCCGGCTCAAGCGAGCCAAGGAGCAAAACCCGTTGAAAATCATCGGTGTGTTGGGCTGCATGGCGCAGAAGGATGGACCGTTGATCTTCCGCCGCGCGCCGCACGTCGATCTCGTGGTGGGGCCGAGCCACTTGGGCGAACTGCCGCGATTGTTGGACGAGGTGGCCGCCGGGGCGGGGCCGGTCATTGCGATTAGCGAAGATCGCAACCAAGAGAACCACCGGCAGGTCCGGGAGAGTCTGAGTTTCGTGCCGTTCGATCCGGCGCGGCAGGTCGATTCGCGGGCGGCCGCCCATCAGGCGATGGTTCGCGCGGCGTTCGGGTGCGACAAGTGTTGCAGCTATTGCATCGTGCCGAGCGTCCGCGGGCCCGAGCAGAGCCGGCCGATCGGGCGGATCGAGGAGGAAGTGCGGCAGTTGGCTCGGCGAGCGATGGAGCGAGAGGTGGCCCTGGAAGTGACGCTCGTGGGCCAGACGGTCAACAGCTATCACTACGCGGACGGCGGGCGGACGTTTCGACTGGCCGACGTGCTCGAACGGTTGAACGCGGTCGAGGGGCTCGCGCGGCTGAAATTCGTCACCAGCCATCCGCGGCACATGACGGCCGACCTGATCCAGGCGGTGCGCGACCTGGACAAGGCGTCGCCCTATTTTCACGTGCCGGCGCAGAGCGGGTCGGACGGCGTGCTCAAGCGGATGCGCCGCGGCTACACGGCCGCGGCCTATCGCGAGATGCTCTCGGCGATCCGCGAGACCGTGCCTGGCGCGGCCGTGACGAGCGATTTTATCGTGGGATTTTGCGGCGAGACGGAGGAGGATTTTCAAAAGACGGTCGATCTGGTCGGCGAGGCGCGGTTTAAGAACAGTTTTATTTTCAAATACAGTCCCCGGCCGGGCACTTACGCGGCCGATCACTACGCGGACGACGTACACGAGGACGTGAAGCGGCGGCGGAACAACGAGCTTCTCGCCGTGCAAAACGCGATCAGCGAGGAAGATAATCGGCCGCTGGTCGGGCGTCGGGTCGAAATCCTGGTCGAGGGGCCGAGCAAGACGAGCGTCCGACGGCAGTCCGAGGGCGAGGTCGTTCAACTCGTCGGACGGACCACGTGCGATCGGATCGTCGTGTTCGACGGGACGGAGAAGCTCGTCGGGCAAATCGTGCCGGTTCAAGTTGAGGAGGCCCATGCGTTTACACTGTTTGGAAGAACGGCGGAACCGCGGATGAACGCGGATGAACGCGGATAAGGGGAAATTTGGAGAGGGACTGTCCCCACCGGGCTTGTCCCGGTGGCTTGTTGGTTTGGAAACTACAGGGGGTGTTGAAAATGGCGTCCGGCCTTTTTCTCCCGCCGCCCGCCGGAGGCGGGCGGCGGAAGAAAAAGGAATGCTTTATAGTGCGAGGCGGCCGTAGTTGCCAAACCGTTTACCACCGGGGCAAGCCCGGTGGGGATGGGGGAGATGAGGGCGACCCATGAAGGTCGATGTGCTTCGGCAATATCTCGACGATGCGGACACGGCGGCCGTGTGGCTGGCGTCGATGGGGCTTGCGCAATTGGCGCGGGCGCACGCCGCGCTGGTCGAGATGGCCACCTCCGGGATCACGCTCGATCTGATGGCGTCGCTGTGCGGCCACCTTCAGCGGTTTCTGCCGGAATGTCCCGACCCAGACATGGCGCTGAACAATTTGGGCCGTTTCGTCGCGGCGACGCGCAATCGGCTGTCGCTGGCCGCGTTCCTGGACCGCGATCCCGTGAGTTTGCGGATGGGGTTGCAGATCTTTTCAAACAGCCAGTATCTCAGCAACCTCCTGGTGTCCGACCCGGAGAGTTTTGATCTGTTGCGGCTCACGCAGGGTCAGCCGCCGTCGCGCGAGACGCTCGTCGAGGAGTTGGTCGCCGAGATCGAGGCTCTTTCGCAGGACCACGCGGTGCTGGGGGCGCTGCGTCGGTTCAAACACCGCGAGACGCTGCAAATCGCGGTGGCCGACATCATTCGCGAGCAGAGTCTTCGCGTGGTGACGCGGCAGATTTCGGCCGTGGCCGAGGCGATTCTGGAGGCGGCGCTTCGGGCGGCCTGGCGCAAGACGACAGCCCGACGGGGCACGCCGCGGCGCGAAGACGGCCAACCGGCCCGGATGGTCGTGCTGGCGATGGGCAAATTGGGCGGCGGAGAACTGAACTACAGCAGCGACATCGACCTGATCTTGCTCTACGACGAGGACGGCACGACGGACGGCGCGCGGCCGATCGGCAACCGCGAATTCTTCAACCACCTGGCCCAGGAACTCGTGCGACTGTTGACCGAGGGGACCGACCTGGGGATCGCCTATCGGGTCGATCTGCGGCTGCGGCCCGAGGGACAACGCGGGCCGATGGTCCAGAGCGTTGCGGCGGCGCTGCAATACTACGATCTCCGCGGGCGGACGTGGGAACGCCAGGCCTACATCAAGGCGCGGCCGGTCGCCGGCGCGTTGGACCTGGGCGAGGCGTTTTTGGAGCGGTTGCGCCCTTGGATCTATCGCCGCTATCTGACGCGGGCCGACATCGCGGGCATCCAGACGCTCAAACAACGCATGGAGCGGCGAGCCAAGGACCAGGGCGTCGACCAGCGCGACGTGAAGTCGGGCCACGGCGGTATCCGCGACATCGAGTTCGTCATTCAGTTTCTCCAGTTGCTCAACGGGGCCAACGCGCCGCCATTGCAGACGGGCAACACACTCGAAGCGATCGCGCGGCTCGAGGCGGTCGGTTGCTTGAGCAATCTGGAGCGGTCGCTGCTGGAGGAGAACTACGCTTTTCTGCGCAAGATCGAGCACCGGTTGCAGATCATGCTCGACTTGCAGACGCACTTGCTGCCCGACTCGCCGGCCGAGCTGCGCAAGCTGGCCCTGCGGATGGGCTACGCGGACACGGCCGATTGCAGTGCGTTGGAGGCGTTCGCGGCCGACCATCAGGACCGCACGGCCGTGAACCGGCGGATTCTCGACCATCTTCTTCACGAGGCGTTTCCCGGCGACCCGCAGACCGAGGCCGAGGTGGACCTGGTGCTCGATCCCGACCCGCCGGCCGAGCGGATCGAAGAGGTGCTGGGCCCCTATCGGTTCCGCGACGTGCCCCGGGCGTACGCCAACTTGATGGCGTTGGGCGAGGAGAACATCCGCTTCCTCTCGACTCGCCGGTGCATGCATTTTCTGGCCGCCATCGCGCCGCGGCTGTTGAAAGCTATTGCCGAAACGCCCGACCCGGACGCAACGCTTGTGAATCTCGGCCAGGTGAGCGCGTCGCTGGGCGGCAAGGGCGTGCTGTGGGAACTGTTCAGTTTCAATCCGCCCTCGCTGCGGTTGTACGTCGAGTTGTGCGCGTATAGTCCCTACCTGTCGAGCATTTTGACGAGCAACCCGGGCATGAGCGACGAATTGATGGACAGCCTCGTGCTCGACCGGCTACCGTCGGCCCGCTGGCTGGGCGAGGCGATTGCCGAGTTGTGCGAGGGGGCCGAGGATCTGGACCCGATTTTGCATAGTTTCAAGATCGATCAGCAGCTTCGGGTCGGCGCGCGCGACATGCTGGGCAAGGACGACGTACAGGCGACCACGGCCGCGCTGTCGGGCATCGCGGAGGCCTGTCTCGCGCAAATCGCGCGGCGCCAGTACGATCATCTCGTCGCGAGGTTCGGCCGGCCGACGATCGCGGGCGAATCGGCCGACGGGAAACCGCGACGGGCCAAGCCGTGCGAGTTGATCCTCCTGGCGATGGGCAAACTGGGCGGCCGCGAGATGAACTACCACAGCGATCTCGACCTGGTGTTCCTCTACGAGGGCGAGGGCCACACCGCGGCCACCGACGGCGCCCATCAGGAAACGACCACCAATCAGCATTTTTTCAGCGAATTGGGCCAGCGGATCATCAACATGATCGCCCGCATGAATTCCACGGGGCGGCTCTACGAGGTTGACGCGCGGCTGCGGCCCACCGGCAAGAGCGGCGCGCTGGCCACGTCGTTGGCCGAGTTCGACCGTTATTTCTCCGAAGGACACGGAAAACTCTGGGAACGCCAGGCCCTGTGCAAGGCCCGGGTCGTTTTTGCGTCGCCGCGCGCGGCGAGGCTGGCGGAGCGGGCAGTGGGCCGCGCGGCGTTCGAGCACCAGTGGCGCGACGGCGACGCGCGCGAAATCCGCGAGATGCGGCGGCGACTCGAGGCCAGCGCCGCGCCGGACGACCTCAAACGCGGGCCCGGCGGAATCGTCGATATCGAGTTCGTCGTCCAGATGCTCCAACTCAAGCACGGTCGCCGCCGCCGGGACGTCCGACGCGCGAACACGCTCGAAGCGCTCTCCGCGCTCGGCGAAGCAGGGTTGCTCGCGGACGAGGATTACGCGGCGTTCGAGCGGAGCTACCGGTTCCTGCGCACCCTCGAGGCGCGGCTGCGGCTGATTAGCGTGACGCCGCAGAGCAAGCTGCCCGACGAGCCGACCGAATTGGCCAAACTGGCCCACCTGATGCGCTACGCGGACGGCGAGTCGCTTCTGGCCGATTATCGAGCGTGCCGCGTGGAGAACCGACGTCGGTTTGAGAAGTTATTTGGGCAAGAGTAGAATACGTCTGGACGCACCGCGGTGGCCCAGAAGACCTGTAGGGGGCGATTGCCGCGAGCGTCAACGCGAATGGCGAAACAAATAATGTCCGCCGCTCGCGGCAATCGCCCCACCCACCACCAACCGCCGGAGAGAAGACCCATGGAAGACCGCGAACCCGAAGGCCCCGTCGAAATCGCCGTCGTCGGCGACATCACCGAAAACGAATCGGACCTGTTCGAAAAATTGCTCGCCGTCGAGCCGGGCGACGAGTGCGTGCTCTACTTCGATTCGCTCGGCGGAAGCGCCTACGCGGCCATCGCCCTGGCCTCGGCCATTCGGCTCCGCGGCTTGAAAGCGACCGGCATCGTCGTGGGCGAATGCACCTCCGCCGCGTTGTGGCCGTTCGCCGCGTGCCGCCGGCGGTTGGTCACGCCGCTGAGCGTCCTGCTGTTCCACCCCATGAAATGGCAAAGCGAAGAGAACGTCGCCCTGGCCGAGGCGGCCGAATGGGCCCGCCACTTCGGCTCGCTCGAAACCGAAATGGACCGCCTCCTGGCCGACCTGTTCGGCATGCCCATCGAACGCATCCGCGAGTGGTCCTATCCGGGCCGCTACATGTCGGGCAAGGACATGGCCGACGCGGGCCTGGCCGAATTGGTCGACCTGAAAACGCTCCCCGAACTCCGCAAACGATAGCCTGAATCACTGACCACAAGGACACAGAGGTTTTTCTTGAAACTACAGATGAACACAGATAAACACAGATAAGGATCAAAAATCTATCTGTGTTTATCTGTGTCCATCTGTGGTTCCCTTTAATCGTCTCCGTGCCTCCGTGGTAAAAAATTCGTCGTGTATTTGCCATGACCAGTCGCAACCCTCGCCGCTGCCCGACCGATGCGCAAGGAAGTATTCTGCGCGTCGCGCGGCAAGCAATGGGCAGCCAGTTCGAAGTGCTCTTCAACGCGGGCCAGTACGCCGAAGCCACGGAGGCGGCGCTCGCGGCGTTGGACGAGGTCGATCGACTCGAAGAACAACTTTCCGTCTTCCGGCCCACCAGCGAGATGAGCCGGATCAACCTGCTGGCCGCCGACGGGCCCGTGCCGGTCGAAGAGGGCCTGTTCGAGCTGCTCCGGCTGGCCGTCGAGCTTTACACTCAGACCGGCGGCGCGTTGGACGTCACGGCCGGGCCGTTGTCCGACGTCTGGGGCTTCTCGCGCCGCGAGGGCAAAGTGCCCGACCGGCGCGCGCTCGACGAGGCCCTGGCCCGCGTCGGATCCGACAAGCTCGAACTGAACGCCGAAAATCGAACCGTCCGCTTCCTCGTGCCCGGCATGAAAATCAACCTCGGCGCGCTGGGCAAGGGCCACGCCGTCGATCGATGCGCCGCGATGCTCCAGTCGCAAGGCCTCGCCAACTTCATGATTCACGGCGGGCAGAGCAGCGTCGTCGCGCGGGGCTCGTCCGCGTCGGGCAATCCCGTAAATCCCCAAGAAGCGTCCGGCGGTTGGCTCGTCGGCCTGCACGACCCGGCTCGTCACGGCGGACGGCTGGCCGAAATCCGGTTGTGCGATCGCGCGCTAGGCACCTCGGGCTCGGAGAAGCAATTTTTCCGCCACAAGGGCCGCCGCCTGAGCCACGTGCTCGACCCACGGACCGGCTGGCCGGCCGAGGGCCTGCTGTCGGCCACCGTCGTCGCCCCGACGGCCGCCTTGGCCGACGGCCTATCGACCGCCCTGTTCGTCATGGGATCGGATCGGGCCATCGAGTTCTGCAAGGCCCGCGACGACCTGGCCGTCGTTCTGGTTCCGGCGACCGGCAGCCGGGCCGAAATCCGCTCCTCGGGCTTTGGGCCCGGCGAATTGTGGTCCGTCTAAGGCGGGGCAATTGTCTCCTATCTTCGCAACCAATTGTCAATTAACGACTTCCGTTGCAAGCATCGCCGTCGGTCCGCCGCGGTCGCCCGATCCTCGGTTGTCGCCCAACGGCTTTTCCTTTAGGATAGGACGTTTCGCACAACTGGGTCAGTTCTACCGTCGAGGCGAATCCGCCCGCAAACCATCCTTCCATGACCGATTTCCTACTGTCCCACGGCTCCTATTTGGGGATCATCATCTTCATGATCCTCACCGGGGCCGGTCTGCCGTTTCCGGAAGAAGTCGCCATCGTGGCGGCGGGGGTGCTCAGTTCGCTCGGCGAGCTGGATCCCTGGCTGGCGCTGGGCTCGTGTCTCTTGGGAGCGTTGATCGGCGATTGCATGATGTATTGGATCG
>Ga0209342_10007344_pt1 | contig 11101 bp, 9 predicted proteins | sample RifCSP16_2_FD_184023 | JGI IMG/M metagenome (GOLD analysis project Ga0209342, IMG submission 184023) | Soil microbial communities from Rifle, Colorado - Rifle CSP2_sed 16_2 (SPAdes) (version 2) | ecosystem: Environmental > Terrestrial > Deep subsurface > Rock core/Sediment | place: Rifle... | reverse complement strand
GCTCGGCGTCGTGGGCATCGTGCTCTCCGCCTCGTGGCTCGCCGACCAGGCGCTCCGGTTCGGGCCGCCCGAGTACTTCGCGCTGAGCGCGATGGGGCTCGCGATCCTCTCGCGCCTCTCCGGCGGCGCGGTGCGCATGTCGCTGCTGATGGTCGGGCTCGGGCTCGCGCTCGGCACGGTGGGCATGGAGCCGATCTCGGGGGTGCGCCGGTTCACGTTCGGCGTGCTCCAGCTCGCGCAGGGGATCGAGCTGGTGCCCGTGATCATGGGGCTCTACGGTGTGGCCGAGGTGATCGTCCTCGCCGAGGAGGGGCTCCGGAAAGCCGACCTCGCGCGCGTGCGGCTGCGCGAGCTGTTCCCGACGCGCGAGGAGTGGGGGCGCTCCGCGATGCCCATCGCGCGGGGTTCCGTCGTCGGGTTCGTCGCCGGGCTCGTCCCGGGCCCCGCCGCCGTGCTGTCCACGTTCGTGTCGTACGCGCTCGAGCGGCGCGTGTCGAAGACGCCGGAGCGCTTCGGGCACGGCGCGATCGAGGGCGTGGCCGGCCCGGAGGCCGCGAACAACGGCGCGACCGCGGGCGCCATGGTGCCGCTGCTCTCGCTCGGGATCCCGTTCGCGCCGGCCACCGCGATCCTCCTGGGCGCGCTGGTCATCCACGGCGTCCAGCCCGGACCGCTCCTGATGGTGCAGCGCCCGGAGGTCTTCTGGGGCGTCGTGGCGAGCATGTACATCGGCAACCTCTTCCTGCTCGTCCTGAACGTCCCGCTCGTCGGCGTGTTCGTGAGCATCCTCCGGCTCCCGCAGCACGTCCTCTCGACCCTCGTGCTGCTCCTGTGCCTCGTCGGCGCGTACAGCCTGAACAACAGCCCGCTCGACCTGTGGGTGCTCGTGGGCATGGGGATCGTCGGCTGGGCGTTCCGGAAGCTCGCGATCGACCCCGCGCCGCTGATCGTGGCGCTGGTGCTGGGGCCCTTCATGGAGAACACGCTGCGACAGACGCTGTTCATGGCGCACGGGGACTGGAGGCTCCTCGTGTTCCGGCCGCTGAGCCTCGCGCTCCTCCTCGTCGGCGTGCTGGTGCTCGCCGCGCCGCCCCTGGTCGCGGCGCTCCGGCAGACGCTGTTCATGGCGCACGGGGACTGGAGGCTCCTCGTGCTCCGGCCGCTGAGCCTCGCGCTCCTCCTCGTCGGCGTGCTGGTGCTCGCCGCGCCGCCCGTGGTCGCGGCGCTCCGGCGGACGCGCCGGGCGGCGTGAGCGCGCGTCCCGCGAGGCGGCGTCAGAACCGCACTTTCACGTCCGGCCGCGAGTCCACGTGGATGCTGTCGATGAAGCGCACCCGATGCGGGCGGGTCTGCATGACGAGCGAGCTCGTGCGGATGCCGTCGCCGAAGAACCGCACGCCGCGCATCAGCGCCCCGTCGGTCACGCCGGACGCCGCGAAGATGATCGAGTCGCCCGACGCCAGGTCCGTGGAGCGATAGACGCGCCGGGTGTCGCGGATCCCCATCGCGTGACACCGTTCCTCGTGCTCGGGCTTGCTGACGACCAGCCGGGCGAGGATCTCGCCGTTGAGGCACCGCATCGCCGCGGCCGCCAGCACGCCTTCGGGCGCGCCGCCCGTCCCCATGACCGCATGGACGCCGCTGCCCGCCACGGCGGCGGCGATGCCGGCCGACAGGTCGCCGTCCGAGATGAGCCGGATCCGGGCGCCCGTGGCGCGGATGTCGGCGATCAGCTGCGCGTGGCGCTCACGGTCCAGGACGATGACGACCAGGTCCTGGACTCGCCGATCGAGCCGGCGGGCGATGGCCTGCAGGTTGTCGGCCACGGGGGCGTCGAGCTCGACGACGTCCTTCGAGCTCGGCCCCACGACCAGCTTCTCCATGTACAGGTCGGGGGCGTGCAGCAGCCCGTTCCGCGTCGAGGCCGCCAGCACGGCGATCGCATCCGGAGACCCGGTCGCGCAGAGGTTGGTGCCCTCGAGCGGATCCACCGCGATGTCGACCTGCGGGAACCCCCGGTCGGCGCCGCCGCCGGCGCGTGCATTGGCGAGCCCCACCTTCTCGCCGATGTAGAGCATCGGCGCCTCGTCGCGCTCCCCTTCGCCGATGACGATCGTGCCGTCGATGGCCACCGAGTCCATCTCGCGCCGCATGGCCTCGACGGCGACCTGGTCGGACCGGTGGCGGTCGCCCTGCCCCATCGTGTGGGCGCAGGCGATGGCCGCCTGCTCGACGACGCGCAGGAACTCGAGGGAGAGGTCGGAGTCCACGCTCCGGGCATTCTATCCCGAATCGAGTCGTCGACGTCGAGCGGGTGCACAGGGTCCGTCATGCCGTCGTGGGCCTCGTTCTTCGGCGCCGGGGGCGGAGTCACGAAAACCGCTTGCATTTCCAGTCGACTGGAAGACGTACATTGTTTGCCGTCGGTGAGGAACCTCATCCACGGGAGGCAGTCCATGCGGATCGGCGAGCTGGCCCGAGACTGCGGCGTCAACCCCAAGACGATCCGGTACTACGAGGAGTTTGGCCTTCTGCCCAGGGCGGCCCGGGCGCCCTCGGGGCACCGGACGTACTCAGCGCACGATCGTCAGCGCCTTCAGTTCATCCGTCGCGCCAAAGGGATCGGCCTGCCGCTGACCAGCATCCGGCAGATCGCGACCTACGCGGACACTGGGACTTGCCAGCATCTGCGCCCCCGCCTCAAGGAGCTGGTCGCTGCGCAGATCGCCGAGATCGAGGCCCGGGTCAAAGACCTCCGGGCCCTACAGCGAGACCTGCGTGGACACTACGCGTCCCTCTGCCGGCCTCACACACCGCGGCCAGGGGAGACAGGCTGCTCGTGCCTGGACGGGGGCTCACAGAAGGCAGCGATTCTCCGCGGGGCCGCACTGGTCAAGCGGCTCCGGAGGAGGAAATCCTGACCGAAAGGAGATGAGGGAAATGGGCAAGCGGATCACCAAGAAGAGCCAGGTGGCCCGGCCGTCGGCCAGCAGCAGGTGCGGCTGCGGGTGCGTGGCGGCGACCAAGAAGTAAGACGAGGGGAGACACCGGCCGGGCCCGGGCCCGGCCGGTCCACCTGCCAGCGTGCTCTGGCAGGTACCGATCGCGCGAACCATCGGGTGTGGACAGCTAGCGTGTCCTGTTCAGACAGACGTTCCCCAGGTCCTGCTCACCGTCCGTGGTCACGACGGCGCGGAAGGCCTCGTAGCCTTCCTTTCTGATCTCGAGCCGGTACTTCCGGTGCTCCTCGACGTCCCGCACCCGGAACTCACCGAACGCATCCGACAGGACGGTGACCGATCCGTCCTCGAACAGATCGACCGAGGTGATCGCCGCGCCCGAAATCACCTCGTCGCTGACCGCGTCCACGACCGCGCCCGCGATCCATGGCTTCGGCAGCCCCTTCCAGTAGACCCTCGGCTGCGCCGTGTACTCGGGGTGATAGACTTCCCGCCTCCCCCCGCGTCCGACGTCAGCGAAGACACCGTCGGCCGCGTCACCGAAGACGATGGCGTCGTGCGGACAGACGTCAACGCATCGGGGCAAGGCCCCTTCGTCGACGCGGTGCGCGCAGCCCGTGCACTTCTGGGCAATGCCCAGCTCCGCGTTCATATAGATGACGTCGTACGGACACGCCTCCCGGCAGAGCCCGCACCCCGTGCACGCCCCGGGGTCGATCCAGACGAGGCCATCGTCCCTCCGCTTGATGGCGTCCCCGGGACACGCCTTGATGCAGGGCGCATTCGCGCAATGCTGGCAGAACACCGGCAGATAGGTCATCCGGACCCTCGGGATCCGACCCCGTTCCATCGCGTGGACGGCGATCCAGAAGTGGCCGGTGTCGGGCTGAGGCCGCGTCCACGGCGGATAACCGCTCCCGACGTGCTCGTCCTTGCACGCGATGATGCACAGGCTGCAGCCGGTGCACTTGTCGACGTCCACGAGGAATGACTTCCCGCCCGTCATGCGCTCAGCCCTGATCCGGCGTCGCCACGATGTCCGCCACGTCGATCCTCTCGGCCTGCGCCAGGAACCCGCTGACGCTCATCTCCGGTATCGTGATCTCCGCGCCGATTGCGTATTTCTCCCGCGGCGAGGGCGCGATCAGATTGATGCTCCCTCCCCGGTCGACGCGCTGGCCCCGGAGCATGGCGGGGTCGATCCTGGCGCCGTGTTCGATCCCCAGGGCGCCCGGAACGATTCGCTCCGTCACCACCGCTCCGACGAGCACGGCGCCGCGCTCGTTGTGCACCATGACGACATCGCCGTTCGCGATGCCTCTCGGGCCGGCGTCGCGCGGGTGGATCCAGCACGGTTCGTACAGGTAGCCGTCCGGCCCGCGGACCTTGCCGATCTCCCGGATCCAGTCGACGTCGTCCCCCTGCACGTGGAAGCGGAAGCGCGGATGATTCGAGACCACCGACAGGGGATACGCGTGCGACCGGGGCGAGCCCTGCAGCTCGGCATGGGGCGTCCACTTCGCCAGCGGTGGTCGTTCCGCATTCGCGGGATCGAGCGCCGCGATCCTGGACGACACGAACTCGATCTTCCCCGACGGCGTCTCCAGCGTGCCGCCCCCCGACCAGAACCAGTGGAGTCCGCCCTCGTGCGGCCCGAACCCGTGCTCCTGCTTGATCTGCACCCACTCGTCCCAGGTGGGGCAATCGTAGACGACGACCTGCCTCTTCTTGAACTCCTCCCACGTGATGCCAAGCGTCGTCGCGGCGAGCGTTCCCTCGTACGCCGCCCGCAGCCAGTGGTCGGCGGGCGGAAACGCCGCGTCCAGTCCGAACCGCTCCCCGATCATCCTGTGGATCTCGAAATCGCTCTTCGATTCGCCCACCGGCTCGATCGCCTGCTCCTGGTAGAACATGGCCGGCAGGTCGGTCCTCTGCACCGTGATGAGATCCGCATGCTCGAAGTGCGTCTGCGCGGGCAGGATCAGATCGGAGAAGGGGATGTCGTTCTCGAGCCACGGGTGGATCCCGACGACGAAGTCGATCGTCGGACTCCGGAGCGCCTCCAGCCACTTCCATCCGTGTCCCCAGCTTCCCGCCTGACTGCCATTCTCGTTCCACACCACGCGAATGCCGGGATGCCCGTCGCGCGGGGGGAAGCGGTAGCGCGTGAACTGGTCCTCGGTCTTCGCCAGCGCCGCGGACGACCCGCGCCATGCGATGGGAGGGTGCAGGATGGCGTCGGCGGCGAGGGTGCGCGGGACGAACACCGGCGACGTCGGTCCCTTCCCGATCGCGTACTCGATCATCGGGTTCATGGCGAGCCCGTGCTTGTCGACCGCGGGATAGCGCGGTACCTGCGCCAGCGCCCGCTTGTAGAACGAGGGCGCGCCCGTCCGGAGGAACTGCCGTCCCGGGCGGCCGATCCCCTGCATCGCCAGGACGTAGGCCTCGAGCCGGCCGACCAGATGCGAGCGGGTCCCCCGGATCTTCGGACCCCCGAAGTAGACCGACAGGGACGTCTTCCTGGCCGCCCACTCCCGGGCGAGCGCCCGGATCGTGCGGGACGGGACGCCCGTGATCGGTTCCGCCCACGCGGGGGTCTTCGCGACGCCGTCGTCTTCGCCCAGGACGTGGTGCCTGAACTCCTCGAAGCCGGTGGTGTGCGTGCGGATGTAGTCCTTGTCGTACAGGCCCTCGGCGATCCACGTGTGCGCCAGCGCGAGATAGAGCGCCGAATCCGTGTTCGGCCGGAGTGGGATCCACGTGTCCGCGTGCACGGCGGCCGCGTAGTTGAGGTCCGGCGAGATGGCGACGATCTTGATGCCGGCCTTCTTCAGCCAGGTGGGCATCACCAGGGCGGTGGATCCCGACATGCCGAGGCCCGTCGCCTCCGGATCGTTGCCCGAGAAGATCACCATCTCCGCATGCTCGAGCACGTCGTCCCAGACCGCGTCCTGGGGGGGCTCGCCCAGGGTGTCGTCGAAGCCCCAGACGTGCTTGGCGCCCCAGTAATACCCTTCCCAGCTGTCCGGGTTCCGGAGCTGCTGCGTCCACCATCCCCATCCCCGGCGCTCGCGGCCCATGTCGAAGAGGTAGTGCCCCCAGAAGTGCAGGGACTGGAGATAGCCGCTCTGCCCGTGGCCATCGGCTTGCACCAGCACGGGCTCCATCGAGCCGTATGTCGCGCGAACGCGGTCGAGCTGACCGACGACGATGTCGAGCGCCCGGTCCCAGCTGATCCGGGAATAGCCGCTGCGACCCCGTGTCGCCGGATGCGGAGCGTCCGGGCTCCAGTCGTCGCGCAGGAGGGGATACCTGACCCGCGTCGCGGCGTGCACCCGCCGCTTCCAGGCGTAGGCCAAGGGCATCTGCACGTCTTTTCTGGGCCGCGTGTAGACCCCCCGTGACGTCTTGATCTCGTAGAGCCGGACGTCGTCGGGGATCTGGAAGGGCAGCGATCGGACGATCCTGGAGCCGGCCACATGGCACACGAGGGGGAAATTGGACCTCGCCAGGCCGCTCGCAGGGTGGGACACGTACACGACCCGGTGCTCTCGATCGTCAGCCATGGATCACCCCCCGAAGAACCGGACGCCCGGTGGCCCGCCCGCGAGTATGGCGCCGCCCGTGAGCGCGGTCAATCGGCGGAGCGCGCGCGCCGCAGCCCGAGCGTGAGCGCCGCCGCCAGCACGTTGGAGGACAGCATCACCACGAACGCCAGGTCGTAGCCGCCCAGGCGGTCGAAGGCGGCGGCGCCGAGATAGGCGCCGAGACCGCCGAACACGTGGTGCACCATGATGATCAGGCCGCTGAGGGCGCCGAGGTGCTTCGTGCCGAAGCTCTGCACCACGAAGACGACGGTGAGCGGCGCGGTGACCAGGAAGGTGGCGCCGAACATCAGGGCGAAGATCGCCACCGAGACGGTCGACTGATCGGCGAGGATCAGCACGAAGACGGCGAGCCGGGCGACGAACGAGACCGCCGTCGGCCACACCGGCCCGGATCGATCGCTCCACACCCCCGACGCCACCACGCCGACCAGCGCCGCGAGGCCCATCCACGCCAGCAGGCTGCCGGCGAGGAAGGCGTCGAGCCCGCGGTCCTGCGCGAAGGCGACCACATGGGTGCTGACGAAGAAATCGTCGAGGCCGCACAGGGCGTAGACGCCGAGCAGAAGCCAGAACTGGCGCGTGCGCGCCGCCTGCCGGGCATCGAGGCCGGCCGGCGCGGCGGCGGCGGCCGCGCCGCCGCGGCCGCCGGCCGCGGGGATCGCGAGCAGCAGCAGCGGCACCAGCCCCAGATGGGCGACGCCGAGCCAGAAGAACACCGAACGCCAACCGATCGCGACCAGCACCGCCGCCAGGGCGGCGATCACGACGAGCTGCCCGACGCTCATGCCCGAGCTGACGACGGCGTTGGCGAGGCCGGTGCGGCGCGAAAACGCCCGCGTCACCAGCACGCCCACCGGGATGAGCGAGGCGGCGCCGTGGCCGATGGCGAACACCACGCCGTAGAGGAGGAGCGCGTGCCAGGGCGCGGCCATCAGGCTCATCAGGCCGATGCCGAGCCCGGCGATGGCGAGCCCGCCGCCCAGCACGAGGCGCGGATTCGTGCGGTCGGACAGGCGCCCGGCGACGTACATGCAGGCGGCCGAGACGATCTGGAACAGCGCCACCGCGATGCCGAGCTCGCTGCGCCCCCAGCCGAATTCCTCGACCACCGATTTCAGCGTCAGCCCGATGGCGAAGCGGGCGCCGCCGCCGATGAACAGCACGCCGAAGGCGGCGGCGAGCACCATCGTGGCGCTGGTGACGACGGGGCGTGCGGTCACGGGCATTCGTCCGCCGGATCGACAGGGGGATCGGACGAGCGGGTCAGATCCCGGGCGCGCGATCGACCCGCGCGGGCGCGCAGCGAATGACGCCGGCCTCCTCCAGCTCCTGGATGACGGAGGAAGCGTACCCGAGCTCTCGCAGGATGGCCTCGGTGTGCTCGCCCAGCAGCGGGGCGGGGCGCGTCGCGATCGGCCCCGAGCCGTGCAGCCGCACGGGCGAGGCGACCATGGTCGCGCGGCCCGCGAGGGGATGCGTCGTCTCCACGAGCATGGCGTTGGCGGCGAGCTGGGGGTAGGCGAAGACCTCCTCGCGCTCGAGGACCGGCGCGCTCGGGACGTCGTGCTCGGCGAGCACGCGGACCCATTCGTCCCGGTCGCGGCCGGCGAACGCGCTCTCGAGGATCGCCGCCAGACGCGCGCTCGCGCGCGCCCGGTCGAGCGGGCCCGCGTACGCGGGATCCGCCGCGAGATCGGCGCGGCCGAGCGCCCGACAGAGCCCGCGCCACTGCTCGTCCTGGACGACCACCAGCATCAGGTAGTGCCCGTCACGGCACCGGTACGGCGCGAACATGGCCTGCGTCGCGTAGTCGGGGCCGTCGCCGGGCGGCGCCGTCGCGACCTGGACCAGATCGGGGCTCTGCATGGCGAGCGCCGCGTGCAGGAGCGACGTGGTGACCATGCGCCCCCGGCCGGTGCGCGCCCGCTCGAAGAGGGCGAGCGCGATGCCGTAGGCGAGCTCCATCGGCGCCGAGCAGTCGGCGATCCACACGCCGGAGGGCCGCGGCGGGCCGTCGGCCGAGCGCCGCCGGGCCAGGATGCCCGACAGGGCCTGGAAGAGAAGATCGTACCCGGGCTGCTGGGCGTGGGGGCCCTCGACGCCGTAGGCGGTGATCCACGCGTAGACGAGCCGCGGATTGAGGGCCTGCAGGCTCGGGTAGTCGTAGCCGAGGCGCTCGGCCACGCCGGGGCGGAAGTTGTGGACGAGGACGTCGGCGTCGCGCAGGAGCGCTCGCAGGATGTCGCGCCCGCGCGGATGCCGGATGTCCAGCGCCATGCCGCGCTTGCCGCGGTTCAGCGGCAGGAACGCGCGGCTCTCGCCGCCGCCGACCGGCGCCTGGGTGAAGGTGACCCGCGCGCCGTCGCCCGTGAGCGGCTCCACCTTGATGACGTCCGCGCCGTGGTCGGCGAGATACATGCCGGTGCCCGGACCGGCCCACATCTGCGAGCAATCGACCACGCGGACGCCGGAGAGCGCGCCTGACATCGCGCCCCAGCATACCGCAGTGGCCGGCGCGGGATCGGCGGATCCTCCCGGCGCGATGACGGCGCCGGCGTGCCGCGCTTGACTTCCCCCGGGGGGGCGCGCGATTCTGGCTCGCGGGCGGGGCTCGCGGGAGGACGCGTCGCGGATGGTGACAGCCGGCATCGACATCGGCCACGAGAGCGTCGCCGTCGTCCTCCTGCACGACACCGGGCCCCTGGGCCACGCGACGTTCGTCATCGCGGGCGAAGTCGGCGCGGTGGCGCGCTGCGCCTTCGAGCAGACGCTGGATCGACTGGGCCTCGAGCGCGCCAGCATCCAGCGCATCTTCGCGACCGGGATCGGACGCGAGAACGTCGCGCTCGCCGACGGCCATCGCACCCCGATGCTGAGCCATGCGCGCGGCGCGCACTGGTGGTTCCCCGGCACCCGGACCGTCATCGACGTCGGCGCCGAAGGCACCCGGGTCATGCGCTGCGACGCGGCCGGGAACCTGACGGACTTCGCCCTCAACGACAAGTGCGCCGCCGGCTCGGGCGTGTTCCTGGAATCCGTCGCCGAGATGCTCGACGTCCCCCTGGCCGAGATGGGCGGGCTCTCCCTCTCCGGGTCGCGATCGGTCGTCCTCACCAGCACCTGTGCCGTGTTCGCCGAGTCGGAGATCGTGGCGGAGATCCACCGCGGCGCCGCCCGCGCCGACATTCTCTGGGGGGTCCACGAGTCGCTCGTCGCCAAGATCGTCGCCACGGGCCGGCGCGTGGGGATCGAGCCCGACCTCGTCCTCACCGGCGGCGTGGCCAGGAACGTCGGCGTCGTCCAGGCGCTGCGCGAGCAGCTCCGGATGGACGTCGCCGTGCCCGAGCATCCCGAGATCGCCGGCGCGCTGGGCGCGGCCCTGCTCGCGCGCGAACCCGCCGGGGCCGCGTAGATGGTCGTGTGCGGCATCGACGTGGGCGCGCGCACCGCCAAGGCCGTGCTGCTCGTCGACGGCGCGATCGCCGCCCACAGCATCGTCCGGACCGGCCCGGAGAGCGCCGCCGCGGCAGTGGCGGCCCTCGACCGCGCGCTCGCGGGCACGTCCCTCCGCCGCGAGGACATCGGGTTCACCGTCGCCACCGGGTACGGCCGGGTCGTGGTGCCGTTCGCCCAGAAGAACGTGACCGAGATCGCCTGCCACGCCCGGGGCAACCACCACTTCTTCGCCGGGGTCCGGACCATCCTCGACATGGGCGGGCAGGACTGCAAGGCGATCCGGTGCGACGCGGCGGGGCGCGTGACCAGCTTCCTCATGAACGACAAGTGCGCCGCGGGCACGGGCCGCGCCCTGGAGGTCATGGCCTCGCTGCTCCAGGTGCCGCTCGACGACGTGGGCCGCCTCTCCCTGGAGGCGGGCAACGGGCGCGTGACGATCAGCAACACGTGCGTCGTGTTCGCGAAGTCCGAGGTGCTCGCCCTCGCGCGCCAGGGCGTCCCCACGCGCGACATCCTCGCCGCGCTGTGCGACGGCGTCGCCGAGCGCGTCAAGGGGCTCCTCCGCGCCGTGGGGGTGGAAGAAGACTTCGTGATCAGCGGCGGGATCTCGAAAAACGTCGGGGTCGTGCGCCGCCTCGAGCAGAAGCTCGGGACGACGTCGCGCGTCTGCTTCGAGCCGCAGGTCGTGGGGGCGCTCGGCGCCGCCCTGTTCGCGCGGGACTTCCTCGGGCGGACGGCCTAGAGGAGCGACTCCACGAAGGACTGCACCCGCACGTTCAGCTGCTCGACCGAGCCCGGCGTCGCCTCGGCCTCGAGCTTCAGGTGGGGCAGCTGCCAGCGGTCGAACCGCTCCTTCAGGACCGCGTACTCCAGCGCGTAGGCGTCGCAGTAGAGCTGGACGAGGTAGATCAGCCCGCGGGCGCCCGCCCGCGCCATGGCGTCCCGGAGCCCGGCGGCCCGCGCCTCGAAGGGGTAGAGCCCCGGCGCCGGTACCCGGCGCAAGTACCCGCGCGCCAGGGCCCGGAACGGATCGCCGTCCGTCGGCACCTGCGTGGAGCCGTAGCGCGCGTTGTG
>Ga0209342_10007342_pt1 | contig 11104 bp, 9 predicted proteins | sample RifCSP16_2_FD_184023 | JGI IMG/M metagenome (GOLD analysis project Ga0209342, IMG submission 184023) | Soil microbial communities from Rifle, Colorado - Rifle CSP2_sed 16_2 (SPAdes) (version 2) | ecosystem: Environmental > Terrestrial > Deep subsurface > Rock core/Sediment | place: Rifle... | reverse complement strand
ATGGCGCGCGAGCTCGACCAGCTGCCCCGCCCGCCGCACGCCGAGCACCAGTCCCGCCCGGCGCGCCGCGGCCCGCAACAGCGCCGCCGACACTGCGTCATCATAGCGGGCGAGAGTCTCCCGGGCAACTTCGAAGCCGTGCGCCGCGAAGTGAACGTGAAGCTCGGGAACGAGTTCCAGCATCCGGTCCCACGCGCGGCGCTCGGACGCGGCCGCGCGACCGAGGCGCAACAGGTCGGCGCGCACGCGCGGCCCGAGCCGCACGACGAGCAGCGGCAGCAGCTCGACGCGCAGCCACGACCGCAAGTGACGCGGATCACGGTTTGCGGGATCGTCGTGGCTCGGCAGGCCGCGCTCCGCCACATGGGCCGCCAGCTCGGCGCGGCTGAACGACAACAGCGGCCGCACGACCCCTCCGCGCCCGCGCGCGGACATGCCGGCGAGGCCGGCCGGCGCGCTGCCCTTCAGCACCCGCAGCAGAACCGTCTCGACCTGATCGTCCTCGTGGTGCGCGGTGACGAGATAGCGCGCGCCGTGGGCGCGCCGCACCTCGCCCAGCCACCCGTAGCGTGCCCGCCGCGCCGCGGTCTCCGTGGCTCCGGGGCCCAGGTGCACCTCGCCCAACTCGAAGACCAGCCCGTACCGGCCGGCGATCTCTCGAACCGCCTGACCCACTGACCGACTACCCGTCTGAATCCCGTGGTCCACGTGCGCCACGACGAGGGAGAGCTGGAGCGCCGGGGCGACCTCGGCCATGAGGTCGAGCAGGGCGACCGAATCCGGGCCGCCCGACACGGCGACCACCGCGCACCCCGGCTTGGGAAACAGCCGGGCCTGCGTGACGTGCTCACGGAAGCGCTCGAGCAGCGAGGCCATACAGATAATGATATCTTCGCCCTCGAACTCGCGCTGGGACGCTCGCGATGCGGCCGGATGAGACGTACCAACTGCTCCGCCACCTGACCTCTCCCGTGGTGGCGATCACCAGCGAGCGGGATGGCAAGCGCAACGGCATGATCGCCGACAGCGCGGTGCGCGCCTCGATCGTGCCGGCCATCCCCCGGATCTCCGTCTACATCCACAAGTTCAACTATTCGCACGACATGGTATTCGACACCGGCCGGTTCGCGGTGCACCTCCTGCGCAACGACCAGTTCGACCTGATCCACCGTCTGGGGTTCGGCAGCGGGCGGGCGCGCGAGAAGCTCGCGGATATTCCGCATCACCTGGGGAGCCTGGCCATCCCGGTGCTGGACGAGTGTTACGCCCACTTCGAGTGCCGCGTCGCGAACGTGATGGACACGGGGAGCTCGACGTGCTTTCTCGGCGAGGTGGCCGCAGTGGGGTTCGGGAAGCACAACCGCGCGACGGGAGTCGTGATGACCGCGGCCTACTTCCGCGCCAACATGCCGCCCGAGTGGCGGCCCGAGTACGAGGCGCAACTCAAGGCCGCGCAGCGGTTCGCGGAGGAGCGCTCGCGGGACATCCGGGCGGTGATCTGGCGGGACCTCTCACCCTGACTCCCGGCTACGCGACTGCCAAACGCCGGCCCACGGCGCGGGGCTAGCCCGCGGCGTTGCGTTCCTGCGTCTGCTCCCGCATCGGATCGTGCGGCTGGGCGCTGACCCAGACGCCCGGGTGGGGGATCGTGACGGTGAACCCGTCGGTCGCGCGGGGAGGCCGCGCCGCGTAGGCGGCGAGCGCCTCCCGCCACTCGCGCGGCAGCTGCTCGGCCGAGCGCAGCGGCAGCGCGATGCAACTCCCCACCCGGCCGAGGACGGTGTTTTCGACGACGTTGGTGAGCGGCCGGCCCGCGGGATCGCGCAGCTTCGACAGCGCCACGTGCCGCGCCGCCGGGTCGCCCGCCGAGATGATCGCGGTCGAGTAGTACAGGAGGTTCGCCTCGATGTGGTCGAGCAGGAGACCGAATTCGCCGCGACTCGTCGCGCCTTCGAAGCGGAGCAGGCGCTCCACCTCGGGCAGGAGGCTCCGGTCGAGCAGTGTGCGGCGGATGATGTACCCGAACCGCCGCACGATGTCGGGCGTCGCGACGTTGGGCAGCCGGAAGGGCACGAAGATGACGGGGCGCACGCGCGGCGTCCGCACCACGACCCTGAAGCGCTCGAGCGGCTCGAAGAAATGGAACGTGACCAACCGGTCCGGGCTCGTGTTCCGCACCGTGCGGATCGACGCCTGCGACGGCGCCTCGTGGTTGGCATCGACGACACCGAGCGGCCGGCGCCGCAGCGCGTGGCTCATCCGCTCCGTGCGGTCGCGGATCATGTGGACGGTGTCGCTCGCCGCGGCGTCCAGCCCGGGCTCGGACAGTGTCAGCGGGTCGAGCTGGAGCTCGGGCCGGAGCGCCGTCACGAGGTCGCCGAACATCGAGCTCCCCACCATGCGGGCGAGGATCTGGAGCGGCCGCTCACGCGCCTCGGCCTCGCGGCGCCACCGGCCGTCGAGCACCGCCAGGCGGGCTTCGTCTCCGGGTGTGAGCGATATGCTGTAGAGCAGCTCGCCCCACTGCACGCCGAGCGATTGCCAGTACTCCTCGACTTCGATCAGCGCCCCGTAGCGCATCGACCCCCCCGCCTGGTCTGCGGGAAGCGCGAAGAAGTCCGCCGCCGCATCGCGCGGCGGCCCGGCGGCCACGGCCGGCCGCTCGACGAACATGACGAGGCGCTGGAAGTAGAGCACGTGCCCGGGCGTTTCGCCCTGCTCGGCGGGGCGCGGCGACGGAGCGGCGGTGATCGGATCGGGCTCGCTGCGGTCCGGGCGATCGCCGCGCTCACCGCGGCCTACGGGGGGGGCGGTCTTCGGGAGCCACGTCGGCGCCGCGAGGTCGATGGGACCATCGGCCAGCGTCGCCGTGACGAGCTCGATCGGCTCCTCGTTGCGGAGCCCGACGCGCAGCCGGAGCTTGGGCACGTCGCGGCACGGGATCTCGACCGTTCCGTCCGCCTCGCTCACCCAGTACCCGGCTGGATTGCCGCTCTTGTCGAGCACCGTCACGGGCACCCCCGGAGCGGGCTTGCCCGTGTCCTGGTGCACGATCCGGAAGATCCAGACGTCCTTCGCGCCGTGGGCCATAGGGGGCACCAATATGCAGCCGGCGGGATGAAACGGACAGCGATGCAGCTCTCACCCGGACGATAACTCGTTGCCCGGGCGAATCTTGCTCCGGGGCTACCGATGCGCCGCCGGGACGAACACGCCGTGGAAGTCGCCCGTCTCCTGATTGCCCAGCTTCACGATCTCGACGAGCTTCCGCCCCGGCACGTCCACGACCGCTACGCCGGGCGTTTCTCCCACGGTGGCGTGCGGCATCGTCGGGGCCGGCTTCGGCCCCCGCAGCGTCAGGTACGCGCGGCTCGCGTCGGGTGACAGCGCGATCAAATCGGGCGTCCTGCCGACGAACGCGATCGTGGCGTAGCGGTGCTCCGCCCTGCGGATCGTGCCGAGCGGGTGGATGGTCACGTTGCTCGAGACGCGATGCGCCACCCAGAGCTCGCGGCGTACCGGGTCGATGGCCACGCCATGCGCGTCCTTGCCGACGGCCGACAGGTTGTGCGTGCGGACCAGCTGCGGCTCCCGGCCGGCGACGTCGAACGTGTACAGCCAGGACGACTCCATGTCGCCGGCGGTGACGTAGAGCTCCCGTCCGTCGGGTGACAGCGCGAATCCGCAGCCGTACTGGGCCACGTCCGCGCGGCCCCACGCCTTCACGACGCGCCACGCCTCCACATCCACGACGGCGAGCCCGCCGTTGAACAAGGTGACCAGCAGCAGCCGCCCGTCCTTCGAGAATCCCACGCACACCGGCCGGCGGCTCGGGAACTTGGTCGTGTCGGCGAGCGCGGGGTCGGCCTTGAGGTCCAGCCACCGCGCGGCCTTCCAGCTAGGTCCCGCCGCTCCGGGCTCGCGGACGATCTCGGTGATGGTCTCGCCACGGTCTGGCTTTCCGTCCGCGCCGACCGCCTGCGGGCCGATGTTCGTCACGTAGATCCGGTCCGGTCGCGTGGGATTGGGCTGCGCGGCGTGCGGCGACTTGCCGACCGGCTGGATGACGGCCTTGACGCTCGCGTCGTCGCGGTCGAGAACCGTGACGGAGTTGGAGACCGTGTTGGCGCTGTAGACGAACGCGTCCCCCGGGACGCCCCACAGCATGTGGGGGCGCCGGGCGTTGCCGAGCGCGGCGCTGTCCAGGGTGCGTCGGACGCGGCCATCGGGATCGAGCACGTAGAGGAGGTTGCCGTTTTGATCCGCCGCCCACACCTCGTAGGTGGCGCGGGGGGCGGAACGGGGGGCGGGGTGGGCGACTGCAAGCCCGGCGACGAGGACGGCGCCCGCGGTCAGCGATGCACGAGCGGTCATCGCGGGACTCCTGGCAAAGGGTGTACATGATTCTGCGCCCCGGCGCGAGGAGCGTCAAGCAAGGCCGAGCGTGATGAGGGGCCGTGCCCCAAAGAAGCGCAGGCCAACAACCGAAGCCGTTGGCTTGTCGGTAGTAGCGGCGGTCGGACTCGAACCGACGACCCGCGGATTATGATTCCGCTGCTCTAACCAGCTGAGCTACGCCGCCGTGATTCGCAGAGGAAGAACCTAGCAAACCCGCGGGCGCGGCGGGAGTGGCCGAGCTTCGCCCGCATTGACTTTGGGGACGCGGTGCGCAGCTTCACCTCATGAGCCCGGGCCGCGCCGGTCGACTCAGCCGCCTTGTCGCGGCGCTGACGCTGGGCTCGCCCGTCGCGGCCCACGCCGTGCAGTGCCCGGACGGCTCCCCACCACCATGCCGCGCGGCCACACCACCGCAGCCGAGCGTCGCCGCCGACCGCCTGGCCGTGCTGCCGTTTTCGGTCGTCGGAGGCGCGGGCGTCGCGAGCCTCGGGCAAGGCATGGTGGATCTCCTGAGCCGCAATCTCGACGGGGCGGAAGGCCTGCGCACGATCGATCCCGGCACCGTCGTGACCATCGTCGGACGGCATGCCGGCCCGGTGCCGCGCGACGCCGGTACGGGGCGGGCGATCGCCCGGCGCCTGGGCGCCGGGTTGTACGTGCTCGGCAGCGTCCACGTGGTCGGCCCGCGGCTGCGGATCCAGGCGCGTCTCTACGATGACACGAACGTGGCGGCCGGACCGCAGGCACAAGGGAGCGTCGAGGGCGACACGACCCAGCTGTTCGAGCTGGTGGACCGGCTCTCGGCGCAGTTGCTCCTGGCGCGCCGCCGTGGACCGGCCATCCTGCGCGCCCCGACCGCGGCGCTCACGACCCATTCGCTGCCCGCGCTCAAGGTCTATCTCGACGCCGAGCGAGCCTTGCGCGCCGGGAAAGTCGATTCCGCCATCGCCGGATTCCAGCGAGCCGGCCTCGAAGACAGCACGTTCGCCCTGGCGCACTACCGCCTCGCAGTCTCGGCGGTTTGGGAGGGCCCCGGCCTGCCTCCCCCTCGGTGGGGATTGGCGGCGGCGGCCGCCCGGCTGGCGGTCGCGTTCGGCGACCGGCTCTCGGCGCGCGACCGGCGCTTGTTGGCCGCGCACGCGCTGTACTTCCGGGGCGCGGCGGACAGCGCGGAGCGGGAGTACCAGGCGATCCTCGCCGACTATCCCGACGACCTGGACGCCGAGTTCGAGCTGGGCAACCTGCTGCACCACTACAACCCCCTTCGCGGACGGCCGCGGGCGGAAACGCGCGAGCTCTTCGATCGCGTGCTCGCGCTCGACCCGGGATTCCTCTGACCGATATGACCCATGTGGGACCTCGCCGTGCGCGAGGCGGACTACGCGGCAGCGGAGGACATGCTCCGACGGTTCCAGGCGCCACCGCGGCTGCAGATGGCGCCGCTGAGCATGCGGATTCTGCAGACGTTCGCGCGGGGCGACTCGGCCGCCCGGGCGCGCATCCTGGCGGAGGCGACCGTGGCCGACAACCGCCAGTCCCAGATCGGCGCGCGTTTCATCGCGACGTACCTTGAAGACCTGGCGGCGGCGCGCCGCGTCGCCCAGCTGGATCTCGCCCCGCGACGCCGCCCGGCGATCCGGGCAGGCGCGCAGGAATCACTCGCCTGGCTCGAGCTCGCCGCAGGGCGATGGTCGACCGCGGCCGCGGAATTCGCGGCCGCCGGGCAGATGGACGGCGCGGCCGGGGTGATCCGGGTGAGCCGCGCGCTCGCCGTCACGTTGCCGTTCCTCGCCGTCCCGCGCGCCGACCTCGAAGCCGTCCGCGCCGACCTCGAGCGCTGGCGGCCGGAGTCCGACGCCCCCTGGGAGTCCCCCGGCCTCCCGGTCCCGCTCCGCCCACATCTCCGTCTCTACCTGCTCGGCCTCCTCCACACCCGTCTCGGCGACGACGCCGCGGCGTTGCGCTCGGCCGCGGCCCTCGACAGTCTCGCGACGCCTCCCGAGGCTGGCCCGACCGTCCACGGTCTGGCGCAAACGATCCGCGCCGATGTCGCGTGGCGGAACCGGCGCGCCGAGGAAGCCCTCGACCTCCTGACGCCCGTCCGGGGAGAGATCCCCCTCGAGCTCGTGAGCGTGCCTGCGTACGCCAACCTGCGCGCCTTCGGCCAGGAACACTCCCGCTACCTGCGGGCGGAGCTGCTGTATCAGCTCGGTCGCGATGGCGAGGCCCTGACGTGGTTCCGCGCCGCGTTCCAAGGCAGTCCCCTCGAGCCCGTCTATCTCGCGCCGGTGCATCAGCGGCTCGGGGAGCTCTACGAGCGGGTGGGGGAGCCGCCGAGAGCCGCCGACCACTATCGGCGCTTCGTAGCGCTGTGGCGGAACTGCGATCGCGAGCTGCAGTGGCAGGTCGAAGAGACCGCGTCGCGTCTCGCGCGCCTCGGCAGCCACGTCCGTTGAGCCGGTAAACTGACGCCGGCGCGGGCGAGGCGTCAGCAGGCCGTGGACCTACCGGTGCGAAGCGCTCCCCCCGTCTTATGATTCCGCTGCTCTAACCAGCTGAGCTACGCAGCCCTGGACGCCGGAGGAGAACTTAGCGCGTCCATCGGCTCGGGGTGAGTGGCGCCGCGCCTCAGGGACGTCTGGGCGCCGGAGTCGCGCTCGTGCCCGCGTCCGCCGGTGGCACCAGCCGGTAGAGGATCTCGCCCTTGCGGATCATCCCGAACTCCTCCCGCGCCGCGCGTTCTTGCGCCACGGAGTCGCTCTCGAGCGCGTGGGCCTGTCGGGCCAGCGAATGCACCTCGATCTCGAGCGCGCGCACCGCCTGGCGCTCCTCGGTGAGCTGGCGCCGCAGCGTGAGCCAGTCGAGGGTGCCGTACTCGCCCGCCTGGAAGGCGAGCGCGGCGAGCACGACGGCGGCGACGAGGCCGGCGATGCGGGCGCGGGTCACAGGCCGTACAGATCGCGGCCGGGATAGTAGGCCACGTCCCCGAGCTCTTCGGCGATCCGGATGAGCTGGTTGTACTTCGCGACACGGTCGGTGCGCGAGGCGCTGCCGGTCTTGATCTGCCCCACGCGCGTCCCGACCGCGAGATCGGCGATGAAGGTGTCCTCGGTCTCGCCCGAGCGGTGCGAGATGACCGCGCCGTAGCCGTTCGAGCGCGCGTGCTCGATGCATTGCAGCGTCTCGGTGAGCGTGCCAATCTGATTCAGCTTGATCAGGATCGCGTTGGCGCACCCTTCCTCGATGCCACGGTCGAGCCGCTCCACGTTGGTGCAGAAGAGGTCGTCGCCCACGAGCTGGACACGCGTGCCGAGCGCCTCCGTGAGCTTCGCCCAGCCGGCCCAGTCGTCCTCGGCAAGGCCGTCCTCGATCGACACGATCGGATAGCGGTCGATCCAGCTCTTGTAGAGCGCGACCATCTCTTCGGCCGACTTGGTGCCCGCCCCACTCTTCTTGAAGACGTACGCGCCGTCCTGATACAGCTCCGACGCCGCCGGATCGAGCGCGATCGCGACGTCCTTCCCCGCCTCGTAGCCCGCCGCCTCGATCGCCGCCATCACCGCTTCGAGCGCGGCCTCGTCGCTCGCCAGGTTGGGCGCGAAGCCGCCTTCGTCGCCGACCGCCGTCGAGAGGTTCCGCTTCGCGAGCACCTTCTTGAGCGCATGGAACACCTCCACGCCGATCCGCAGCCCCTCCGGGAAGCTCTCCGCGCCGATCGGCACGACCATGAACTCCTGGAAGTCCACGGTGTTCGCGGCGTGGGCGCCGCCGTTCAGGATGTTCATCATCGGGACCGGCAAGACGTTGGTGACCGGGCCGCCGAGGTAGCGGTACAGCGGCAGCCCGGCGTCCTGCGCCGCGGCCCGGGCGACGGCCATCGACGCCGAGAGAATCGCGTTGGCCCCGAGGTGGCTCTTGTTGGGGGTTCCGTCGAGCTCGAGCATCGCGTAATCGACCGCGATCTGGTCCTCGGCCGACACTCCCTCCAGCCGCGGTCCGATGACTTCGTTCACGTTCTTCACGGCCTCGAGCACGCCCTTTCCGAGAAAGCGCTTCTGATCGCCGTCGCGCAGCTCGACGGCCTCGTGCTCCCCGGTGGACGCCCCGCTGGGCACGGCCGCGCGGCCCGAGGCGCCGCTCGCCAGGGTGACGTCGGTCTCGATGGTCGGATTGCCCCGGCTGTCGAGGATTTCGCGCGCGTGTACCGAAATGATCGTGCTCATGGTGGCCCCTACCCTAGCGGGAGCCGGCGCCCGAGTCAACGCGGGCCCTGAGGTCGAGCACCGCGGCCCGGGTGCGCTCGGCGAGCTGCTGGCGGTCGCCGATGGAGAGCCCCGTCGTGGGGATCGGCTCGCCGATGAAGACGCAGATCGGTCGCGGCCGGAACCGAAACCGCCCTTTGGGCAGGATCTCGAACGTGTTGTGGACGTATACCGGCACGACCGGCACGCCCGCGGCGATGGCGAGGCCGAACGGCGCGTTCTTGAACGGCAGCAGCTCCCCCGTGCGGCTGCGGGTGCCCTCGGGAAAGACCACGGCCGAGATGCCACTCTTGATCACGGCGGCCGCGCGCTCGTACGCCGCGAAGGCGCGGGCGCGATTGAAGCGATCGATCGCCACGTGGCCCGCCGCGAGCATCGCGGGGCCCACCAGCGGGACCTTTACGAGCTCCTGCTTCGCCACGAAGCGCACCGAGCCGGGGAGCGTCGCCGCGAGCGCCCAGATGTCGAACATCGAGGAGTGGTTCGATGCGTACACGACCGGCATGCCCCGCGGGATGCGCTCGAGCCCCTGCACGTGCACGGGCGTGCCGGCCGCCTTGATCAAGTCTTTGCCCCAATCGGCCGCGCCCCAGTCGTAGATGCCGCCCGGCCGGCGCCGCACGCCGAGCAGCGCCGCCACGAGCACCGACCCTGCGTGGATGACGCTCGAGACCACGAGCACGAGGTAGAACCAGACAGTACGGATCATCCCGACGGAAAATGATCGAAGCCTGGAGGCGGCGGAACCGGCTGGCCGGTGAGCGTGACGTGAAGGCCGCGCCCGCGCACGCAGCGGCCGATGCGGGTGAGCGGCAGCCGCGTCGCCCGACGGAACGCGCGCGCGCCGGCCGCTCCGAACCGCGGCGGCAGCGCGACGAGCAGCTCGAACTCCTCCCCGCTCGCCGCGGCGACGCGGGGCGCGACGCCGGGCCAGCAGGGGATGCGCTCGAGCTCGATCTCGATCCGCGTCCGCGAGGCCGCCGCGAGGTGTCCGGCGTCGGCGGCGAGCCCGTCCGAAACGTCGATCATCGCCGTCGCGCCGTGACGCGCGAGCCAGCGTCCCGCCTCGACGCGCGGGCGCGGGCGTGCATAGCGCCCGAACAACCGCGGGGAGATCCCGCGCCGGGCGCGCAGGGCCGCGAGCGCCAGCGCCGCCCCACCGAGCGTGCCCGTCACCCACACCCCGTGACCGGCCCGTGCGCCCGACCGGCGCACCGGCCGGTCGGCGGTCCCGAGCACGCACACGTCGACCAGGTAGCGAGCCGAGCGCGCCAGGTCACCGCCCAGCACCGCGGCGCCGACGCTCCGGGCGGCGGCCGCCACGCCGACCATGATCTCCGGGGCGGCCCGTTCCCCCGTCCGCTTTCCCCGGACGGCGCTCGGCAGTCCCAGGGAGACGAGCACCCCGACAGGGGTCGCTCCCTCCGCCGCGAGGTCCGAGAGCGCCGCTGCCGCCGCGCGCCAGCCGATCTCCTCGAACGACAGCCAGTCGGTGCGGAAATGGACGCCCTCGACGCTGAGATCGATGCTAGCGGCGAGCGTCGTCCGCCCGAGCTGGATGAGGGCGCAGTCGTCGCCGAGATCGCGCCCCCCCCCGGCGCCGACGCGCGCGAAGATCTTCCGGAGGAGGCCGAACTCGCCCCCCTGCCCGCCTCCGAGGCGCAGGTTGGGACTCATCGGAGCGCCGCGTCGCGCGCGAACCGTACGAGCCCGCTGTCGGTCGCCACCCAGAGATACGGCGGGTCCACCGCCAGATCCCGCACGGGGGCCGGCACGTCGAGCGGGACCTGGAGCGTTCGGAAAGTCCCGCGCGGGATATCCCAGAACGCGAGGCCGTTCGTCCCGCCGATCCACACCCCCCCCTCGTCCGCCCCGAGCGCGGTGACCCGCCCCAGCTCGGGGCGCGCGGGCATCAGGGTCCAGCGCCGCGTCGCGGGATCGCGCCAGGCGAGCCGGTCCGCGGTGACCGCCACGAGCGTGTCGCGCACCAGCACGAGCGCGCGGATCGGCGCCCGCAGCGCCGGCTGGTCGGCCAGCTCCGGCGGCACGGCGATGTCGCTCGCTCCGGGCGCGAGCAGCGCGAGGCCGCTCGCCGTGCCGACCCACAAGCTCTCGCGCACCACGGCAAGGCTCAACACCGGCTGCCCGACGACGCCGACGGGCACGACCCTCTCATCGTGCGTGATCACCCTGAGGCCGCGCGCGTCCCCGACCCAGACGCCGTCCGGCGCGGGCGCGAGGCTCTGCGGATCGTCTGCGTCGAACAGCCGGCTGCGGTAGGTTCGCGGGTCGATCTTCGCGACCCCGCGCTCGCAGGCGAGCCACAGCGCCCGCCCGCCCGCGAGCAGGCGCCGCCCCTCGAGGCACGAAAACCCGAGCGCGCCCGGGCCCTCGATGATCGTGTCGGCGGTGAGGTCCGCCGCCACCCACGTGAGCCCACGCCG
>Ga0209342_10007341_pt1 | contig 11104 bp, 9 predicted proteins | sample RifCSP16_2_FD_184023 | JGI IMG/M metagenome (GOLD analysis project Ga0209342, IMG submission 184023) | Soil microbial communities from Rifle, Colorado - Rifle CSP2_sed 16_2 (SPAdes) (version 2) | ecosystem: Environmental > Terrestrial > Deep subsurface > Rock core/Sediment | place: Rifle... | reverse complement strand
GGCGCGCACCCTCGGTGCGAGGCGCGGCTGGACCGCTCCCGACCTCGCGGACCTCCTCGCCTGGGCCGACGTCATCGACGCCGCCCGGTTCCCCTCCGCCGGCGTCGCCGTGCGGCTCGAGGAGCCAGCGCTCCGCATCATGACGCTGCTCGAGGGGACGAAGGACCCCGCGCTCCCCGCCAGGGTGATCGAGGCCATGCGCTCGCGGCCCCTGGCCGAGATCGCGGCCGAGCCGTGGTTGGCCGGGCCGCTCGGCCCCATCCTCGACCGGCACTTCCGCTCCGTCGACACCGTGAGGAGACTCGCGAGGCTGGAGGGCGGCGTGGTGGAGATCGACCTATCGGAGGAGGAGATCGACGGCGCCAACAAGTTCATCGCCTACGAGCTCTTCCCGGAAGCGCGGTACGCGGTCGTGGTCACGCACGATCCGAAGCGGAGCAAGATATCGGTCGGATCGAACCCGTGGTCCAGGGTCCCGCGTTCACACGACATCGCCAGCCTTTGCGAGCGATATGGCGGCGGTGGACATCCGGTCGTGGGCGGAATCACGCTCGGCCCCGAACGCCTCCTTGACGCGCGTCGCATAGCGCGAGAGATCGCCAGCATGCTCCGAGGCGAGGGCTCGCCATGACCCCCGGCCAGTACATCCTGGTCGTCGACGACGACGACGACTTCCGCGAAGCGCTCTCGGAGGTGCTGACGGAGGCTGGCTATCCGGTCCAGCAAGCAGAGAACGGGGAGGTCGCGCTCGCGCGCGCGGCGGACGAGCAACCCGGGATCGTGCTCCTCGACCTCAAGATGCCGGTGCTCGACGGCTGGGGCGTCATGGAGCGGATGCGAGACGACTCCAGGAGCGCCGCGGTCCCCATCCTCATCCTCTCCGCATACGGGTTCGAGTGGGAGGCGGAGCTCCTCGGCGCGCAGGGATACATCCCCAAGTCGGTGGGGATGGAGGAGATCCTGGATCGGGTGCGGAAGGCCGCCGGGCCGCCGCCGATGAGGCACTAGAAGAAGTCGTTCAGTGTGGTCCGCTCGCGTACCCCTCCTCCGCCGCGACCTCCAGCCCGGGCCCCGCGACGTCGACGACGCGGAAGCGCTTCCCCTGGAACAGGCGGCGCAAGAGCGGCATGGCCACGTTGTAGACGGGCACGCCGTTCGGCGTCCGCCCCTCGGGTGAGCCGTGGTGCGCGTGGCCGTGGAACACGGCCTGGGCACCGAAGGCGTCGATGGGTGTGCTGAGGCGGCTCGTGCCCAGGAAGGGCCGCAGCTCCGGGTTCTCGCCCACGGTCGTCCCGGCGATGGGCGCGTAATGCGTGATGACCACGCGGTGCGGCGTCTCGATCTGAGCCAGGGCCGCCTCGAGCTTCAACGCCTCGTTGACCGACTCCTGCACGAACGCCTTGACGATCGGCTCGCCGAACGCCTGCAGCACGCCCCGGTCGAACCCGCAGCCGAACCCCTTCACCCCCGCGACGCCGAACCGCCTGTCGAAGATGGCGTGATCGCCGTCGAGCACGTGCACCCCCGCCTCGCGCAGCACCCGCACGATCTCCCGCACGTTCCCGGCCTCGTGGTCGTGGTTGCCGAGCACGGCGGCGCAGGGGACGCGCAGGTCGTCCAGCGCCTCGGCGAGGGTCCTCGCCTCCTCGACCAGGCCGCGGTCGGTGAGATCGCCGCAGAGCACGAGGCCCTCCGCCTCGCCGTTCACGGCCTTCACCAGCTCGCGGAACCGGCCGTGCTCATCCTCCCGGCAGTGGAGGTCACCCGCCGCCGCCAGACGAAACGAGGGGGCCATCCACCGCTCCTTCCGCAGGCTCCGCGGCCTCCTCGGCCGCCAGCCGCCGCACGTCCTCGAACCCGAGGTGCTGCAGGACGTGGAGGTACTGCGTCTTCGAGACGAGCGGGCCCCGGCAGACGCGCCGCTCCCAGTCGCCCCGGGCCATCCCTTCCCAGGTGCGCCGCAACAGCTCGCGCATCACCCAGTCCGGCACCTTCGTGCGCTCGCTGGGGAACGCGAACCGATAGAGCACGAGGTGGCTGAAGAGGACCTCCCAGTGCGAGTCGAAGCGCGCCAGCAGCCGCCTCCAGTCGAGAGCCTCGCCGCACGCCCGCACCAGGTGCGCGATGTCGTGCCCGTCGAAGCGCTCGCGCTCGCAGACGAAGGCCTTGGACCAGATGATCTCCTCTGCCGGCGCGAGCAGCACCGGCAGGCCCATCACCTCGCCCCGCCGGGCGTGGGCGAACCAGAGGTCGTCGACGACGGCCAGGCCGTTCCCCGACGAGAAGATGACGTCCACGAAGAACTCGCCCCGGAAGCCCTTCCCCAGCCAGACCGGATCGAGGAGCTCGGTGCGGAAGCCCGCCCGCTCCAGGCTGGCGAACGCGCGCTCGAGCTCCTGCCGGCGCAGGAAGACGTCGAGGTCCTTGGTGTCGCGGAAGATACCCGTGTACTCGAAGAAGGCGTAGGCGCCTCCCACGAGGCACGACACGCCGTCGTCGCACAGCGCGCGCAGCGCGTCGGCGCGGCAGTCGAGCTCCGCCGGGGACCGCCTCTCCCATGCCTTCTCCTCGCCCACGCGCATGCGCATCCCTCTTACGTGGGCATCGCGGGCGCGCAGTGGAATCGGCGCGGGCGAGCCGGCGGGCGCACGGGCGGGCGGGCGGGCGGACTGCGGCTCAGCCGCCAGCATTTCGAGGTCTCAGTTGAGATGATCTCGTAAACGAGCCCGAGCCCGAGGAATACCGGGCGTGGGCTCGGGCTCGTTTACGGGCTCGGGGCTCAGTCCTCGTCTTTCCCTGTCGCCGTGCCGCCGAGCCTGACCACCGCCTCGCCGAAGCGGTCTGCGAGCTCGTCGAGCGCCGCGTTGAGGCGAGCGCGCCGGCCCGGCTCCCGGCGCGGATCGAACAGCCCGAGCTGCTCCGCTCCCGCCGGCGCGAAGCCGCTCACCGCGACGCCGGCGAGCCGCACGGGCCGGCCGAGGTCGGCCCGCGCGAGCTGCGCGCGCGCCGCGTCGTAGATGACGCTGCCGTCGTCCGTTGGATCACCCAGCGTCACGCGGCGGGTGGCCAGCTCGAAATCGGAGTACTTGACCTTCACCGTCACCGTGCGGCCCTGCAACCCCGCCGCCCTCAGCCGCCGCGCCACGCGCTCGCAGTGCTCCCTCAGGCGCGGCAGGACTGCAGCACTTCCCGTGATATCGCGATCGAAGGTCTCTTCCGAGCCGATGCTCTTCGCCTCCTCGTCGGGGATCACCTCGCGCGCGTCCTCGCCGCGGGCGAGCGCGCGCAGGGCGCGCGCGTGGCGCTGGCCCACGGCCCGGGCGAGCAGCGCCTCGGGCGCGTCCGCCAGCTGGCCGATGCGGTGGATGCCCCGGTCGGCGAGCGCCCCCTCCGTGACCTTCCCCACGCCCCACAGGCGTGACACCGGCAGCGGCGCCAGGAACGCCAGCGTCGCCTCGGCCCCCGCCGGGACCTCCACCAGGCCGTCGGGCTTCCCCAGGTCGCTCGCGATCTTGGCGGCGAGCTTCACGTCCGCGACGCCGGCGGACACGGTGAGCCCGACCTCGCGCTTGACCGCCCCCTTCACGGCGAGCGCGATGTCGCGACCGCTCCCGTACAGCCGCGCGCTGGCGGTGACGTCGAGGAAAGCCTCGTCGAGGGAGAGCGGCTCGACGAGCGGCGTGTAGCGGCGGTAGATGCCGAACACCCTGTCCGACAGCTCGGAGTAGCGCGGGAAGCGCGGCGCCAGGAAGACGCCCGCCGGGCAGAGCCTCCGCGCGCGGGCGGTGGGCATCGCCGAGCGGACTCCGAATCGCCGCGCCTCGTAGCTGGCCGCGCACACCACCCCTCGGTGCGAAGGGCCGGCGACGACCACCGGGCGCCCGCGCAGGGAGGGATCGTCGAGCTGCTCCACCGACGCGTAGAACGCGTCCAGGTCGAGGTGCAGGATGACGCGGCCGGCCACCACACGCGAGATGTAGCACCGCCCTGCCGGGTTGGCGCGGCGGTCGAGTCGATCCCGTAAACGTGCCCGTGCGCGTCTCGTCCGGGCTCGGGCTCGGGCTCGCTTCAACAGGGTGGCAGCGAGACGCGGGCGCGATAGGCGCCCGGCTGTAACTTGACGTGGGTCACACCGGCCGATTAAGGCGGCTCGTCATGGATGCGTCCGCCGCAGACCGTCCGGCGACGGTTCGTTCAGGGATCGCCGGACGCCTCTGGGACGGTGCGCGGAGCGAGTTCTCGCTGCGTGGCTACCACGGGGCGCGGGTCCAGGGCATCGCGCGGCGGGCGGGCTGCAACGTCGCGCTGCTCTACCGGCACTGGAGCTCGAAGAATGCGCTCTACCTCGACGTCCTCCGGGCCGCATGGCAGTCCATCGGCCGCGAGCTCGACGGGGTCTTCGCGGGTGGTGGCGGCCCGTCGACGGTCGTCCAGGCGTATCTCGACGCACACCTCAGCGATCCGGTGCGCGCGCAGATCCTGGTGCGCGAGATCCTCGACGGTGGACCGTTCCTCTCGCAGCTCCTCACCAGGGAGCCGGGGCTGCTCGAGCCGATCCGGCGCGCGAGCGTCGCCCTCGCTCCGGACAGCGGCCATCCCGCTCCACCGGCCGAGGCGCTCCGCCCCGGGCTCGACGCCACGCTCTCCGTGCTGTGCATCGGCGGCCTGGCCGCGCTCGTGGCCTCGGCGCACGAGGCGGCGCGGCCGTTCTTCGCCGGCGAGCCGCCCTCGCTCGATGACTGGAGGCGGAACCTTCAGGACCTCCTGCTCCACGGCGTCGCCGGGCCTGCGGCCTGAAACCCCCGTAGGGCTATGCCTGGGGGTATCGGGGGCGGAGCCCCCGATGTCAAAGACGGCGAAGCCGGCGGCCCGCTTTGCGCCGAAGGCGCAGCCGCCGGGGCACCGCTGCGAAGCACCACGGGTGAATTGGCTCGTAACTTGTGCGGAGCAGTACTAGTCTCCCCCCATGCGACACGACGTCGTCATCATCGGAGCGGGTGTGCAGGGCTGCTCGGTGGGGCTGCGACTCGCGCAGGCTGGCAAGGACGTGCTCCTCCTCGAGCGCAGCGTCCCGGGCGCGGAGGCCTCCAGCGCGGCGGGCGGCATCCTCTCGCCGGGAGTGGAGGCGGTCGAGCCGGGCCCGTTCTTCGATCTCGGCCGCGCCTCGCTCGCTCGCTACGAGGCCCTCGTCCCCGAGCTGGAGCGGACGACCGGGATCCACACCGGGTACCGCCGGGACGGCACCCTCGAGGTCGCGCTCGACGACGAGCACGCGCGGATCCTGGCGGCGCGCGCCGAGCGGGCCGCCGGGAGCGGGATCCCGGTGGAGGTCCTCGACGACGTGCAGACGAGGCGGCTCGAGCCGGGCATCTCGCCCCGCACCCGGGGTGCTCTCTACTTCCCTGACGAGGCCTCGATCGAGCCGCCCCCGCTGGCGCGCGCGCTCGAGGCGGCGACGCGCGCTGCCGGCGCGCGGTTCCTGCCCGGCACCGTGCAGCGGATCGTGCACGAGGGCGGGCGGGTGGTGGGGGTCGAGCACGAGTCGGGGCGCATCGACTCCGACGCGGTCGTGCTGGCCGCGGGCGCCTGGAGCCTGCTCGTCCCGGGCCATGGGCTCCCCGAGGGCGCGGTCCGCCCGGTGCGCGGCCAGATCGCGATCCTCGAGACCCGGCCGCGCCTGCTCTCGCGCGTGGTCTTCAGCGACAAGGGGTACGTCGTGCCGCGCGCCGACGGCCGGGTGCTGTGCGGCTCCACCATGGAGGAGGTGGGCTTCCAGAAGGCGGTCACCGCCGGCGGTCTGAGGCAGGTGCTGGACCTGTCCATCGAGATCGCGCCCGGCCTCGCCGGCGCGTCCGTCGTCGCCACCTGGTCGAACTTCAGGCCCATCTCGCCCGACGGCTGGCCGGTGCTCGGGGCCTCGTCCGTCCCGGGGCTGTTCTACGCGACCGGCCACGGCCGGAACGGGATCCTGCTCGCGCCCATCACCGGCGACGCGGTCTCGGCCGCCGTCCTCGGTAATCCACCGCCGGTCGACATCGCGCCGTTCTCGGCGGCGCGCCTCGTCCCGCGACGCTTCGCGCCGTGATGGGTCGACGAGGACATCCGCCGCGCGGGACGGGTCGCCATCGCACCCCTCGGCAGCCGATGGCCTGCCGTGCAGGCCCCCGTTTGATGGGAAGACGAGGCTGCAAGTTGCCTTCGGGCCGAGACGGGACGACCATTGTGGCGCGGGAGGCTGCATGGTCGGGGTGCTCGGTCTCACCTTCGCGCTGCAGCTCGCGGCCCTGCCAGGCGCGGCCGCCGAGGTCGGCGCAGCATCGCTCGACCCGACGCCTGTCGTGGCCGCGGTGAGCGCGCCGGTCCCCTCCGGACAGGTGCGGGCGAACGACATCCTCGCGTTGTCAGCGGCCCGACAGCCCGCTCCGACCCCCGCCTTCTCGTTTCACTACCGGTACCGTCCGCGGGAGTGGGTCACGCTCGTCGCCGACCGGCTGAACATGCGCGACGCCGGAGTGACACACCTGGCGCTCTGGGTCGCCTCGTGGCCAGTGCGGCTCGATGCCTCGGAGACCCGCGTCTGCTTGAGGGTCACGTTGCCGATGCCGTAGCAACTGCCTGTTGGTGATTCCGCAGACCTCGCGCCGAGAAGCCGTCGACCCAATGGGCCCAGTTGGTCACTCGCCACGGTTGTGGCAGACTTCCGCCCGGTGCACGGCCGAGCGACCCAGCTTCTCCTCCCGACGCTCATGGTCACCCTCTCGGGCTGCCCGCGGACGAGCCCGCCGCTGCAGGAGGCCCGGGCGGGCGTCTCCTCGGCGGTGACCCATCCGGCCGCTCGAGCGGCGCCCGGGCCCGCTGGCGATGCGCGGCAGCGCTGCATGGCACCAGGCCGAGCGTCCGCCCGGGCGCTCGTCGACCAGGCGGGCAGGTCATACGACGAGGGAAATGCCTCGCGCGCGCTCGCCTGCGCCGAAGAGGCCCTGAGCAGCGCGCCGCGCCTCGTCTCGGCGCTGCACTACCGCGCCGCCGCGCTCGCGGCCCTCGGCCACCTCGAGGACGCCCAGGTGGCCTACGCACGCGCGCTCGCCGTGGACCCGGACGACCCCGACACCCTCCACGGCGCGGCCGACCTGTACGTGGAGCGGCTGGCCGGCGATCGCTCGCGGCTCGAGCTCGGCCTCGAGTACGCCCTCCGCGGCGCGCGGCTGGCGCAGCGGCCGCCGCATCGGGATCCCCGCCTCGCCGCGCAGCTCCTGGTCGTGGCGGCCATGGCGGAGAACGATCTGGGCCAGAACGCAGCCGCCCTTCAGCACGCGAACGAAGCGCTGGCCGTGGACTCGCGCGACCTCGACGCGACGTACGAGAAGGGCGTCGCCCTCTACGAGATCTGCCGGTTCGCGGAGGCGCGCGCGGCGCTCACCCGCGTCCTCGCGCTGGCGCCCGACGACGCGTGGGCTCATCACCAGCTCTCGCTCGTGAGCGAGCGCCTCGGCGACGTCGCCCGAGCCGCGGCCCTGGAGCGCCGCGCCCGCGAGCTCGCTCCGGCGGAGTTCCGGACGCCGGTCGCCCTCGACGGCGCCGCGTTCGAGGCGGAGGTGAAGGGGGCCATCGCCGCCCTGCCGGCGGCCGAGCGTCGGGCGCTCACCGTGGCACCCGTCGAGATCGCGGACCTCCCCGCGCTGGACGACCTCACGGCCGTCGATCCGCCCCTGTCCCCCTCCATCCTCGGGCTGTTCCGGGGGCCCTCGGAGGAGGAGCCGTGCCTGCCCGAGGATGGTCCGCGCTGCCGGAGCATCGTGCTCTACCGTCAGAACCTCCTCCGGTATGCCAGGGACCGCCAGGATCTCGCGGAGCAGGTCCGGATCACGTTGCTTCACGAGCTCGGGCACCTCCACGGCGACTCGGAGGACGACCTGCGGGAGCGCGGGCTGGAGTAGCCGGCGGCACTACCCGGGTTGCACGACCGTGACCAGGCCCGACTCTCGGGCGTCGTAGCCGGGCAGCTTGGCGATGAGCTGCCGCACCCAGTCGGACTTCACCATCTCGAAGAAGGCCTGCGTCGGCCGACGGTAGAACGCCTCGTCCGTCGTGAGCAGGTCGTACCGTTCCCACGCGAGGTGCAGGAACTCGAGGCCGAGCCCGCGCGCCGCCGCGAGCGCCCCCACGCCCACGTCGGCGCGCCCCTCCGCGACGGCGGTCGCGACCTCGAGATGGGTCGAGAGCTCGGTCTCGTATCCGGGCAGGCCCCGCTTCCCGATCTTGTGCTCGCCGAGCAGGTGATCGAGGAGGACGCGCACACCCGAGCCAGCCTCGCGGTTCGCGAGGCGGAGCTTCAGCCGGACGACATCGCCGAACTTGGAAATGCGGCGCGGGTTCCCGTGGGGCAGGATGAGACCCTCTTCCCGGTGAGCGAGCGTGACGAGGAACGCGCGCCGGTCGGGGAAGGTCGCGGCGACCTGCGGCCGGTTGTACTCGCCCGTCTCCGGGTCGAGGAGGTGGATCCCGGCTGCGTGCGCCCGGCGCTCCTTCACGGCCGTGAGGCCCGCGACGGATCCGAGCGAGGCCGACGTCGCCAGCATGGCCGGGTGCCGCCGGTTGAACTCGCGCAGCAGGATCTGGAGCAGGAGATCGTCGGCCCCCGCTATGATCAGGTGGTGCGGCTCGACCGACTCCGCCTGCTCGGCGGGTCGGCGAGGGCGTACCCTCTCGCGAGAGGATGCCTCGATCCACTCCGTCACCAGCCGCCGCGAGAAGAGCCAGTGCCCGGTGATGCGCGTCCCGGGGAGGCGCCCCTGCTTCAGGAGTCGATAGACGTGCTTCTCGTGGATTCCGAGGAACTCCGCGACCTCGCGACTCGAGAGCATGTCCCCAGGCATGACCCGTCCAAAGTAATCGTAAGTTACTTCAAGGCCTCTCGAGCAACAACGGTTGCCTTGTACGCCACATCGCCGATCCTGTCAGTGTAGCGTGGTCCGCAACTCCGGCGAGGCGCGATTCCAGGTCGGCGCCGGCACGCGCTCGGCGGGCCCGCGGCGACCCGGTTCGCGTTCCGCAGGCTCGACTCTGACAACCGCCGAGGCTCCAGCAGCCACGAACGTCACCGCTGTCCCCTGGGACAGTCAGACTCGTGGCGCTGATCCGGTGAGGGGTCGGGGCTACGGCTCGTCTCCAGAACCGGGTTTGCCGTCCGGGAGCATCCGCTGCTGGGTGCGCAGGACGCCGGTCCGGGCTTCGAGCGCTCTGGCCTCGAGGTAGCCGGCGATCCGCGCCTCCTCCGCCTGGGCCTTGAGCCGGTCGTTGATCCGGTTCATGACCATGTCCTGACGGTTATAGATCTCGAGGTACAACCTGCGATCGGGACCGTGGTCGGCGAGGACCTCGACCTCGGCGCTCTCTCCGCGGGTCCGAAGGACGCTGACGAGATCCTCGCGATCGGTGTGGAGCCAGCCGCAGGGCGCATTCCGGGTCGGTGGGGTCGTCCACAGGTAGCCGGACCTCACGTTGTGCATGGTGGCGAGACGCTCGCCCGTCTGGACGTCCCAGAAGGCGGCGGTGCCGTCGGGACTCCCCGTCAGCGCCAGGGTGCCGTCAGGGGAGAACGAGACGGAGAGGACATCGTTCGTATGCCCCTCCAGTCGACGGACGATCGCGCCGCGGAAGACGTCCCAGAGGATGGCGGTGTGGTCCGCACCCCCGGTCAGCGCCAACCGGCCGTCGGGCGAGAAGCAGACGGCACGGACTCCTTGCGAATGCCCCACCAGCCTGTGCACCCTCCGCCCGCTGGAGACCTCCCATAGGAAGGCGGTCCTGTCCGCGCTCCCCGTCAGCGCCAGACGGCCGTCGGGCGAGAAGCTCACGGAGAGGACCTCCCTTCTCGCCCCCGCCAACCGGTGTACGACGCTGCCGCTGGCGACGTCCCAGAGGATCGCGGTCCGGTCCGAGCTGCCCGTCAACGCCAGACGGCCGTCGGGCGAGAAGCGGACGGACCGCACACCTTGCGAATGACCGTCCAGCCTGCGCACCATTCGCCCTCCGGGAACCTGCCACAGGATGGCAGCCTTGTCCGAGCTCCCCGTCAGCGCCAGACGGCCGTCGGGCGAGAAGCAAGCGGAGTGGACGCCTTCCGAGTGTCCCTCCAGCCCTCCCACGACCCGCCCGCTGGAGACCTCCCACAGGAGTGCGGTCCTGTCCGAGCTTCCCGTCAGTGCCAGCCGGCCGTCGGGCGACAGGCTCGCGGAGAGAACCTCCTTCCCGGCGTGCTCCGTCGATCGGCGCACGATCCGCCCGGTCGCGAGGTCGAGGATCGCGATCCCATCCGAGTTCCCCGTCAGCACCAGCCTCGCGTCGGTGGAGACACCGACGGACCGGACGGGCACAAGATGGCCCTCCAGCCTGCGCACGACGCGTCCGCTGGGGATCTCCGAGAGGGTGGCGGCGCCGTCCCCGTCCCCTGTCAGCACGAGCGTGCCATGAGGCGAGAAGCTCACCGAGAGCACTTCGCTCCGCGTGCCCGGCGTCCACCGACGCACGATCCGGCCGGTGGAGAGGTCCCACAGGATGGCGGCTCCGTCCGCGCTCCCGGTCAGCGCCAGCCGACCGTCGGGGGAGAAGCAGACGGACCAGATCCGATCCGAATGCCCCTCCAGCTTGCGCGTGATTCGACCGCTCGAGACGTCCCACAGGACGGCGGTCCTGTCCGCGCTCCCCGTCAGCGCCAGCCGGCCGTCGGGGGAGAAGCAGACGGACCAGGCGCCCTCCGAATGCCCCTCGAGCCTGCCCGTGATCCGACCGCTGGAGACGTCCCACAGGACGGCGGTCCCGTCCCAGCCCCCCGTCAGGACCGTTCGCCCGTCGGGAGAGAAGGTCACGGAGAGGATCTCCTTCACCGATCGATCCGTCCATCTGTGCAGGATGCTGCCGCTGGCCACGTTGCGGGTATTGGCATAGGCCGCTTCGCCCCGCCGCTGCTGCTGCTGATTGAGCCGCACCAGATCGGTGTTGGTCATGTAGACCTCGCCGCGGACTTCGAGGACGCGCGGAACGTGCTCGCCTTCGAGCACCAGCGGCAAGTTGGAGATGGTGCGCAGGTTGTGCGTGATGTCGT
>Ga0209342_10007340_pt1 | contig 11105 bp, 8 predicted proteins | sample RifCSP16_2_FD_184023 | JGI IMG/M metagenome (GOLD analysis project Ga0209342, IMG submission 184023) | Soil microbial communities from Rifle, Colorado - Rifle CSP2_sed 16_2 (SPAdes) (version 2) | ecosystem: Environmental > Terrestrial > Deep subsurface > Rock core/Sediment | place: Rifle... | reverse complement strand
TGGCAATTCATTACGGTGAGGGTATTAATCACTGGTTCCATGCAACGCTGATGAACAGATCTACGTATCTGCCTCTCATGCTAACGGGAAATGTGGGTTATTTCGGTTCTGGCTCTCATACTTGGGCAGGGAACTACAAGGCTGGTAATTTCCAGTCAGCAAAGTGGTGTGGACCTGGTTTCTATGGGTGGGTTGCTGAAGATGTATTCAATCCAAATCTCGATCCAAATGCACCAGCATTGGATTTGAAGGTAAAAGGTCGTGCATACGATGAAGAGGTGGCATATTGGAATCATAATGACAGACCGCTTATTGTAAATACTCCAAAATATGGACGTAAATGTTTCACCGGTAAGACACACATGCCAACGCCGACAAAGATCATGTGGTTTACAAATGTGAACCTCATCAATAACGCAAAGCATGTATATCAGATGCTTAAAAATGTGAACCCCAATATTGAGCAAATTATGTCCACCGATATAGAGTTGACGGGTTCCATCGAATATGCGGACTTTGCTTTCCCGGCAAATAGCTGGATGGAGTTTGAGACCCACGAGATTACCAGTTCGTGCTCAAACCCATTTTTCCAAATATGGAAGGGTGGTATTAGGCCAGTTAATGACTCCAAAGATGACGTGATGATCCTTGCTGGTATGGCTGCAAAATTGGGCGAATTGCTTAGAGATATGAGGTTCAGGGACTTCTGGAAATTTGCTTTGGAGGGCAGGCCCGAGATATATATCAATAGATTACTAGACGGTAGTACGACAGGAAAGGGATATACCTTTGATGATATCGTAGCTGGTAAATATGGTGAACCTGGCGTAGCCTTGTTAAATTTCAGGACTTATCCAAGGCATCCGTTCTGGGAACAGGTACATGAGAGCATTCCGTTCTATACTCCCCATGGAAGGTTGCAGGCATACAATGATGAATCAGAGATCATTGAGTATGGTGAGAATTTTATCGTACATCGTGAAGGTCCGGAGGCAACGCAATATCTACCAAACGTCATTGTAAGCACGAATCCATATATCCGTCCCGATGACTATGGAATTCCAGAAAGCGCTGAACACTGGGACGAGAGGACTGTTAGGAATATCAAAAAGTCGTGGGCTGATGTAAAGCAGACAAAGAACTTCCTGTGGGAGAAGGGATATAAATTCTATTGTGTAACGCCCAAATCCAGACATACAGTGCATTCACAATGGGCAGTAACAGACTGGAACTTTATCTGGAATAACAACTTTGGCGACCCATACAGAATGGATAAGAGAATGCCAGGCGTAGGTGAACATCAAATTAATATTAACCCACAGGCAGCAAAAGACATGGGCATCAACGATGGTGATTATGTCTATGTTGATGCTAATCCAGCCGATAGGCCATACGAAGGGTGGAAGCCGAGCGATCCTTTCTATAAGGTTTCAAGGCTTATGCTGAGGGCAAAGTATAATTCGTCTTATCCTTACGGGGTAACGATGATGAAACATTCTAGTTGGATTGCAACGGAAAGAACCGTGAAGGCACATGAAACAAGACCAGACGGTAGGGCGCTTGCCGCTGGCACGGGGTATCAATCCAGTTTCCGTTACGGTTCTCAGCAGAGCATTACCAGGGACTGGTCTATGCCGATGCACCAGCTTGACAGCCTGTTCCACAAAGCCAAGATTGGTATGAAGTTTATCTTCGGCTTTGAGGGTGATAACCACGGCATCAATACTGTTCCAAAGGAGACATTGGTAAAGATTACCAAGGCAGAAGATGGTGGTATAGGTGGAAAGGGAGTATGGGATCCGGTAAAAACAGGGTATACGACTGGGAATGAAAACGACTTCATGAAGAAGTACCTTAACGGTGAGTTAATAAAGGTAGAAAAGGCATAAGATAGATTATGTAAGGTCAAAAACGAGCTAGCAGATGATATGAAAACCATTTGTTAGCTCGTTTAATTTTATGATTTCTTAATTGTAGATAAAGGAGAAAAGAATTTATGAAAAAATATTTGATTGCTGGTATACTTGCAGCGTCGTGTGTTGCATTTTTTTACAATTCTTGTGTGCGGGCTCAGACCGAAGAAAAGAAGGCTCTGACGCCCGAAGAAGCTGCAGAAGCAATGAAGAAGCTGGAAGAGGCGCAGCAAAAGTTAAAGAAGGTAGTCAAAAACCTGCCAAAGGTTGACAATGCTGGTTCCATTACAGGCGTTGTAACGTGTCAAAAAATGAGGAATAATGCAGATGCTGTTGTATTCATTGAAAAAGTCGGCGATAATAAGTTTGCGCCTCCTGCAGAACATGCAATTATTGACCAGCTCAATCTTACCTATGTGCCTCGTGTTGTAGCTATGCAGAAAGGCACTACCGTAGATTTCCCTAATAGCGATGCAGTCCGCCATAACGTATTTTCTCCTCCCACTGCTGCCTTTCAATTTAATTTGGGTACGTATCCAACAGGTGTCGTTAAAGAAGTGCTTTTTGATGTTGTGGGAGAAACGCCTCTTCTCTGCAATGTTCATGCTGAAATGGCAGGATATGCGGTTACCTTTGAAAATCCATATTTTGCAATTACGGATAAAGACGGAAACTACACCATAGAAGGTGTTCCACCTGGAAAATATGTAGCAAAGACATGGCACGAAAAACTCAAGGAGCTTTCACAGGAAGTTACTGTGGAGGCAGGTAAAGCTACCACTACAAATTTTGAGTTAAAGAGAAGAAGATAATTTGTGAGTTAAGCTGTAATGGTGTCCTTCTGGGCATATTAATATTATGCCCTTTACATAGAATTCCAGTGAGGCGTAAGCCTCACTGGAATTTTTTTGTTTAAAATAAGCAAGAATCAATGAGTGATAAAAAAATCGTGTGGGGAAAACTTTACCATAGAATGGCTTGCTGAAAAATCAGTTTGCATTTGACAAAGTCTGCAAGATACTAATATAATTCACTATGTGAAAATCGGAGCTTCGTGAGCTATTGCTATACAATTTTCTGAATTAGATTATTAAACTTACCGGAAATTATATGATTCAACGACACAAAACACGGGTGGTTAATGCAGGCGGGGTGTTGATCGGAGGAGATAACCCAATATCCGTGCAGACAATGACCAAGACCCACACCGAGGACATTGATGCCACCGTTCAGCAGATTAAAGAGCTGGAATCAATTGGTTGTCATATCATTCGTGTGGCAGTCCCCACAATTGTTTCAGCAAAATGTCTTGGCGCTATTAAGAGGCAAATAAAAATCCCGCTGGTTGCCGACATACACTTTGGACATCACCTCGCACTGGAAGCCATTGCCCAGGGGGTAGATAAAATAAGAATTAATCCGGGAAATATGAAGGACAGGAAAAAGCTGGAAGATGTTGTAAAAGCGGCAAAAGACAGGGGCATTCCCATTCGTATTGGTGTGAATTCAGGTTCAGTGCGCGGTGAAGGCAATGAACATGAAGCACTAACTACGCTGATGGTTAAAACCGTTCTGCAATATTGTGAGCATTTCGAATCTCTGGGATTTAAAGATATTGTACTTTCACTCAAGGCGTCCGACGTTACTTCAACCCTGGACGCTTATCGATTGATAGCAACACAGTGTGATTATCCATTGCATTTGGGAGTTACGGCGGCAGGGCCTCCGAGTCTGGCGACAATCAAGTCTGCTATTGGCATCGGGGGGTTACTCTCCGAGGGTATTGGTGATACGCTGAGGGTTTCTTACACGGGTGCGTCTGAATTGGAGGTGAAGGCAGGATATGATATCCTGGCGGCATTGGGGCTTCACAAGCGCGACGGTGCAGAACTCATTTCCTGTCCAACGTGTGGCCGGTGTGAAATCGACTTGGTAAATATTGTGGAACAGGTGAGACAGCGTTTGCCGGGTGATAAAAAACATCTCCAGATCGCTATCATGGGTTGTGTGGTAAATGGCCCCGGGGAAGCCCGGGAGGTCGATATTGGTATTGCAGGTGGCAAGGGATTTGGGTTCCTTTTTAAGAAGGGTGAGAAAGTGCGAAAGATACCAGAAGACCGTATGGTGGATGAGCTTTTGGAAGAAATCGCCCACATGTCGCAAAAATGAAAAATATAGTTGTCCTAGGTTCTACAGGTTCTATCGGTAAAAATACCTTAGAAGTTGCCCGGAATTTAAAGGATAAATTCAGGGTGATTGGCCTCTCATCGAACTCGCGCTGGGAGCTTTTAGCGGAGCAGATCGAAGAGTTCAAACCCGCATACGTTGCCTTAAATGATTCTCAATTAGGTGAAAAGCTGAAACGCCGCTTTCCTGATAATCACCTGAAAATACTGACCGGAAACAAATGTCTGGAAGAAATTATTTTACACGAAGAGGTTGATATTGTAGTATCCGCCGTAGTTGGTGCGGTTGGTTTGCCGGCGGCTATAGCGACTGTACAGCAAGGGAAGACCCTTGCATTAGCCAACAAAGAATCGTTGGTTATGGCTGGGCATATCGTGATGTCATTGGCAAAGAAAAATCAGATTTTACCTGTGGACAGTGAACATAGCGCTATATTTCAGTCTCTTCAGTCGGGTAAGCCAGGTGAAATCAAGCGCGTTATTATTACGGCGTCAGGCGGTCCTTTTTATGACTATCCTGTGGATAAACTTTCCGATGTAAGCCCTGCACAGGCCCTCAAACATCCCACATGGCAGATGGGGCAAAAGATTACGATAGATTCTGCCACTCTGATGAATAAGGCGCTGGAGATTATTGAGGCGAGATGGCTGTTTGATCTGAAGGTCGAACAAATAGACGTTGTGATACATCCTCAATCGATAATTCATTCAATGGTTGAGTTTTGTGATGGGTCGGTTGTTGCTCAGATGGGGATGCCTGACATGAAGGTGCCCATACAGTATGCCCTCACATATCCTGAAAGAATGCCCCTGAGCGTACAACCATTAAATTTATCAAATATAGGAAGTCTCACATTTAAGAAGCCAGATATGGAAAAGTTTCCAGCTTTAAAACTTGGTTACGAAGCTGCCAGGGAAGGCGGTACGATGGGGGCAACGCTTAATGCTGCCAATGAAGTTGCCGTACAAGCCTTCCTGAATGGTCTGCTTAAGTTCACAGAAATCGCATCCTCTGTAGAAAAAGTAATAAATAATCATCATTATATTAAAAATCCTTGCCTGGAAGATATTTTAACGGCAGATGCCTGGGCAAGACAGGAGATTAAAAAATGCCTTACGTAAACGTATCAACCAATGTCCTATTGGTAATTGCAGGTATTGGGTTACTTATCTTTATCCATGAACTTGGTCATTTTCTGGTGGCAAAAAAGATAGGAGTTCGAGTCCTGGCCTTTTCGCTTGGTTTTGGACCCGCCCTATTTAAAAAGAAGTGGGGAGAGACAGAGTATCGTCTTTCTCTTGTTCCGCTTGGAGGTTATGTCAAACTGGCTGGGGAAGGTCCAGAAGAGGAAAAGACAGGAGCATCGTGGGAATTTTCTTCAAAGAGCGCAGGACAGCGCGCCTCTGTTTTTGTGGCGGGTGTTGCATTAAATGCCGTACTGGCCTTTATCGCTTTCATTGTTGCCTTTCAGATCGGAGTGCCTTTTATTACACCCGAGGTAGGCCAGGTCATGCCTGGCTGGCCTGCATGGGAGTCAGGGATTCAACGAGGTGATAAGATTGTTGAGATTGATGGAAATAAAGACCTGGACTTTGAAGACCTCTTTACCATTGTTGCCCTGAGTAACCCTGCTACAGGTGTATCTCTCAAAGTCGAGCGGGACAATAAGACTTTTGACGTAACCGTTATGCCTAAGTACGATGAAGAGCACGGTATCCAGCGCATCGGAATCATGCCGGCCACAAGTCTGGAAATCGATAAAATATTTGCCTTCGAAAATAATGATGCTCCTGCCAGGGATGCGGGTATACAGGTCAAGGATATCGTGACCGTCGTAAACGGTAAGCGGATTTCCACAGAGAACGAATTCCGCGAAGTGGAGGTCGTGAATGCGGGAAAGGAGATTTCATTTACCGTATTGCGAGATAATAAAGAGGTAGAACTAAAAGTAACTCCTTCCAGGGTTAGCCGGCGGATGCTTGGTATTTCTTGTGCTACTGCTATTTTAGATGGTGTGAAAAATAACAGCATTGCAAGTAGCTCTGGCTTCATGAAAGGAGACGAAATTCTTGAAATCAATTCAAAACCCGTGACAGGCTTTACGGATATCAGGAAGTTTGTTGCCGATTCGAAGGATGATGAAACATGCATCTTTACGGTTAAAAGAAATGATACGGTTAATTTAATTGCTGTCTCCCTCAAGGATACAAAGGCGAAAGAAGAATTTTTGGATGGCCTGACACCTTTTTACGGGTTGAAGGTTGATTCGCTTGTTGACGGATTCCCTGCGGAGAAAATTGGTTTAAAGCCAGGCGATAGGATTACCTCTCTTGATGAAAAGGAAATAAAAGAGTGGAATATCCTCCTGCAGATGGTAACCACCGGACAGGGGAAACCCATGGTAATTGAGTGGATGCGGGGCAACGAGCGATTTGTATCTACCATTGAGCCCCAGAAGGACGAAAAGAGCGCTGCAGGCCGTATTGGTGTAAAATTCAGGGAAAAGACAGAAGTCAAACAATATGGATTGTTCGGCTCGTGCATCGTAGGCACAAAAAAGGCTATTATTAATGTTCAGAGACTTTATCTTACACTAAAAGGCTTCTTTTCCAAAAGACTTTCGACGAAGAATGTTGGGGGGATTATCCTCATTGCTCAGGCTTCGTATGAATCAGCAAATGTGGGTTTTGGTAAGCTGGTGTATTTCCTGGGCATTCTGAGCCTTCAGCTTGCACTTTTAAATATCCTGCCTATTCCGGTGCTGGATGGTGGTCACTTACTGTTTTTGGCAATCGAACGAATCAAGGGTTCTCCCGTAAGTCAGAGGACACTCGCTATCGCCCAATATATCGGCTTTGGCCTCATAATTACCCTCGTAATTTATGCCACACGAAACGACATTATGAGGTTGCTGACACTTTAATGTTTTTTTCATGAAAATAGCGTAATAAATGCGATTAATACCGTTGTTAGCATGGATGAACAGTTTATCAGAAACACTTTCGCGCTGCAATTGACAAAATATTGTGCAAGTTTTATTGAAAATTGCTTTTGATTAGTGTATATATATAAGCGCTAGCTTGTCCTGCCGTCAAAAGACCATCTACTTTGAAATATTTTACCTGTTTGAGTTCGTATGGAACTGATAGGGCAAAAAATCAACCTCGAGAGAGAAATTGTTTCTCATATTCAAATCTACTTGATGAACCTTCTGAATACCCAAGACATTGTATATAATGTGGATGGTGAGGTGGTAAGTGAGGTTAATGCCTCTCCGTATTGTAAGACACTCCATTTTGTCAGTGAGCGAAGGGATTTGTGTCAGTGTTATATCAGGGAATTATCTAAAAGCGCCATTCATTATAAAAAGCAATTTGAGGATGTATGCCCCGGCGGTCTAACGGTACTTTCGATGCCTATATCCCTTGACGAGCATACCGTAATTGGCGCGCATTGCGTAACTATTTCCAATACCCCCCGTTCGAAATTCAGCATATACGATATTGCTTCACAGTTTCATATTGATGCCCATATCCTGTGGGATGCAGTAAAAAAAACACCTCTTGTGCCGAAACCGATCTTGAAGATTGCCAGAGAACAGGTAATTTCAGCAACTGAATTGATGTCAAGGGTGCTTACCCGCATCTATATCCTGAAACAAAGCGAAGCATCAATGGCAGAAAAATATCACTCCATTGAAGAAATTTTTAAAAGCCACAACATAAGTAAGTAGTCAGTTTTGTTAAATTTATAGCTTGATATTTCTATTATAAATGCTAAACTTTATATTGACAGGCTGTCTGAGAATAGGTATTTTAGCAAATTCTTGTGTCATAAGTCCTTTAATATCAATACCTGATTTTTTGAATTTTGTATTCTCGGACAACCTGTTGAATACTGACCCGCCTTAATAAAATGGGAGGATGTGCATTATGAGAAGTATTGCATTACTGAACCAGAAGGGAGGAGTAGGCAAGACTACTACAACTGCAAACCTAGGGGCCTGTCTTGCAATGCTGGGGAAAAAGGTACTCGTTATTGATATGGATCCACAAGCCAATTTAAGTGTGCATCTTGGTGTAGACATTCACAAACTAAAATATTCCATATACAATATTATTACTGGAGACTCCAAGCCAGATGACGTTATTTTAAATACAAAAATTCAAGGTCTCGACATTATTCCCTCCAACATAGACCTTTCTGGGGCAGAAATTGAGCTGGTGGGTGTGGTGGGGCGTGAGACGGTATTAAAGGAATATTTAGGAGACATACTCGGACGGTATGATTATGTTCTGATTGATTGTCCGCCCTCCCTTGGCTTGTTAACCCTTAATGTCTTGACATTGGCGCATGAGATATTTATCCCCTTACAAACTGAATTTTTTGCATTGCAGGGGGTAAGTAAATTGTTAGATACGCATGAGGTTGTCCGGAAGAGATTGAATAAAAATTTGGAGATTACGGGAATTATTTTTTGTATGTATACCAGCCGTACCCGTCTTTGCAAGGAGGTTATCGAAAAGGTTAAGGAACATTTTGCAAAGGATCAGGTATTTGATACAGTTATCAGAAAGAATGTAAAACTTTCAGAATCACCGAGCCACGGTAAGCCGATTATCTCTTATGCGCCTGGTTCGCATGGTTCTGAAGATTATATGTCACTTGCAAAGGAAGTCGTGCAGCAAGAAAATAGCAAAAAATATTAGTTAAATTGTATAGGAAATTTCATTTTATTTAAGCGGCCTTCGCGTCCATAACCAATATGTTATGGTAAATAGTATATGGAAGACCTCCCCTTCATCCCTTCCTTGCAAAGGAGTGGGAAGAGTGGTGGTTATAAGTTCTTGAAAAATACAAATCTTGTAAATCTGTTGGGAGGAAATATGGGTAAGGACAGTGCGCTTGGGCATGATCCATTGAGTTGGATGAAAATGACGAAGGAAAATAAGAAATCATTATCGTCGGAAGATGCGAATGCAGCAGGTCAGAATGCCGGAAAGGCTGAACAGCAGCCAAGTATCCAGACAACGCCTAAACAACGAATACCCTTTCCAACGGGTAATAGTAAGGCTCAGTTTGTATCAAAGAAGTCGCCGCCATCGCCCAGTAATGTAACAAATAATCCCGCTGCGCCCAAGCCCAAGGTTGTGATTGGGCGTTTGTATGAGAAACCTTCTCCAGAAAAGGTAAAATCAGTCCAGCGTAACGAAAATGAGGTTCAGGAGACAAGGCGTTCCGTAGAACCGTCAATTCCTGTATCCAGGACTATACAACCAATTAATAGAATAGCGCCAGAAATAAACCGTACCCCTGTCTCTACCGCCGCAAGCCATTTTTCTACGTATATTATTGTCGGCTATACGGCGCTTCTGCTTATTTTGGGGTACTTTGTCTATAGTGACCTTTCTAAACGAACGAGCAGGATCGAGGCAAAGATTATGGCAATTGAAAAAACATTGCGGGAAAAAGCAGTAGCTGATTTGGAATAGATGGCTGAGTCAAGTTTTTATATGTAACAACAGAAACCACAGATTTCACAGATTACACAAATAAAAAATACCAATTTATATAATCTGTGCAATCTGTGGTTCCAAACTCGTTTATCGGTCTGAGGCTTTGCCTCGCTAATATTTGATCGTGGCATGTTCGCCGCGAAATATCTTTATTTCCCCATTTTCCAGCTTCATCATCAAGCCGCCGTTGTTGGATATATCGATGACTTTTCCTGTATATTCATTTCCACAGTCAGTAATGGTCAATTTCTCTCCGATAGTGACGCAAAATTCCCTCCATCTGTCGGTAATATATCTATAGTGATCATTCTTTAAAATTGAATACCACTTGTCTATGTCCTGGAGCAGCGCCTTTGCAAGGAAAATGCGGTTTACAGGTTCTTTGCTTTCAATAGCGAGTGAAGTTGCCAGTAGACGGGTCTGTCCCGGAAAGTCTTCTTCGGTGAGATTGACATTTATTCCTATACCAATTAAAAATACGGATTGTTTTTTCAGCCCCTTTTCAAGATCTACCAATACTCCCCCTACTTTTTTCCCTCCAATCAGGATGTCATTCGGCCATTTAATTTCTGCGGGAAGTTGTAAGGTTTCGCGAATTGTTTCTGTAATTGATACAGCCATAGTGCCTGTTAACAAACACAAGTGGTCTGGTTGCATATTGTGTTTTAGCAAGAGTGTAAAAAGTAATCCCTTATATTTGGGGCAAGACCATGTATGGCCAGAACGCCCCTTTCCTTTCGTTTGCTCTTCAGCGAAGATTACGACGCCATTCTTAAAGCCGGTATGCGCGAATTTCTTGGCAGTGTCCATTGTTGACGTTGTCCGTTCCAGGATAATCACATTACTTCCAATGATCTTTGTTTTTAATTCCCGTGTGATTTCTTCCGCGATTAAACGATTGTGTGAATTTAATATATGTGCATCCTGTAAATAATGGTTAATTTGATGTTTTACCATTACAACGGGTTCTAATATACGGCTTGGCTGGTCTCTCTGCGGACTGGTTGTTCTATTGAGTTTATGTAAACTGTCAGGGGGATTATTCTCTGTTATTGCTTTTGTCATGTGGTATATGCTTGAAAAGATAAATTTCTGCGATAGATAATTATTGTGTAAATAATATGTTATAAGTAATTTAAAAGTCAACATCAAAAAGAGAAATCATTTTTCTTTAGGCTACAGTCTGTTTTTAATAAAAAACGCCAGACTTCTGCCAGTATGGCAGGTGTTGTCTATGACAGAATTTTTGTGCTGTCACAATGGCATACTGATATAAACATTGTGAGGACAATTTTAATAGATATAATAATCTTAAGGTAATTAATTTCAATTGGTTAAGGTGTTTTGGCGTTCAGTAATTTGCTACGGCATTATGTTTGCTAACTGTACTTAGTCGATGGATTTTCTGATATTTATATTTATTTTGTTATTCAGTTAAACATAGGATTTGAAAGGAGGTATTCAATGGCGAAGCAGCTACTCTTTAGTG
>Ga0209342_10007336_pt1 | contig 11107 bp, 16 predicted proteins | sample RifCSP16_2_FD_184023 | JGI IMG/M metagenome (GOLD analysis project Ga0209342, IMG submission 184023) | Soil microbial communities from Rifle, Colorado - Rifle CSP2_sed 16_2 (SPAdes) (version 2) | ecosystem: Environmental > Terrestrial > Deep subsurface > Rock core/Sediment | place: Rifle... | reverse complement strand
AGGTGGATGAATTGAAATTGGCGCTGGATGGGCAATCGAAGTCCGCGACCATGGCGAGCGGCGACGTGGAGGCCTCTCTACTGAAACAGCGACTAGAAGCCCTCATGTGCGAGCCCATTTATCACGACTGGCCTGATGGCGATGGCTACATCAAGCTAGGCATTAAAACAGCCCGCGCCATCACCAAGGCCATCGCCACCCGCCGCTACGAGGTGGATCGGGCTGCGATCTACGAAGAGTGCGCGAAGATCGCGGAAGATTATGCACAGGCGGCCGATCTCCAAAATCAGTCGGGGCATGTCAGGGCAGCTCTCAACATCACCGACGCCATTTTAGAGAGGAAAAGCCAATGACATTTCCTACCGAAGCCGAACTATTCAAGCGCAGATGCGCGCTCGCGATGATCGATGTGGCTCAAGTCGATCGCGAGGCCATGGCTGTCGCACTGATCGCGCAGGGATACTCAGTATCGCGCGCGCGGCAATTGGTGCTTGATCTGGCGGACGATGACGGCGCGTTGCAGATGCTAGCGCGGCATCGGATTGATTCGATCAACGCGACTTTGCGTGATTCGGATTGGTTCGCCGGCAATGTCGATGCGGACGGCAATGATCTGGTCACGATGACGAGTGATGTTTTCCGCCAGACGGTCGCGAGCGCATTTTCTGCAGGCTGTTACGCTGTCCATTTCAACCACGAAGAGGACCGCGATCCGGATTTTTCGGAAGCCGCGAGCGACTATGCCAATAGCATCGATCAGATTGCGACAGCATGAGCCACAAACTGGCTTCGGAATTGCAGCCGGGCGACCGCGTTTGCACGTCCAGGCCGATCGGCCGCGCAACAGTCGAATCCGTCCGCCAGACCCGAACCGAGATCAAGAGCCGCGCCGGACAATATGCCGATGCGCTGATGATCATCTTCCGTGTCGATGGCGAGAAATATGACCGCCGCGCGCTCGATTCCGATTTCATCCATCCAAACGATAAGGTCCAATGCCCATGAAGCATGTTGAAACTGCCACTCTGGCCAAGGCCGCGCTTGAAGGATCTGGCGCGAAGTCACATGGCGAGTTCGCCGCGATATATGGCTGCGGTGTCCGCACGCTTCGGGCATGGCTGGCCGGCGAGAAGAACGCGCCGGGGCTTGCCAAGGTCTTGCTTCGGGAGGCGGCCAAGGGGTGGAGGCCGTCGTCAAGATGACATGGGCTCGATAGCCATGCAAACCGGACGCATTCCATCTGGCTTGGCCGATCTTGCCGAGACTGGACGTTTGTCGCGATCAGAGTTCGAACTTGCCCGGCGCATCGCCTTCGACCGCTTTCCCGAGCGTTTTGTTGCGCGCCTCGCCAAGCCACATCGCGACGTTCTGACCATGCTGCTGATCAACGATATGGCCTTAGCCCGCGTGTCATTCATGGGGCAGCATATCGAAAGCGCGGTCATCGCCGGGATCAAGGATGCGCTTGGCGAAGTGGAGCGGACGCACGCATGAGGCACGATTAACGGAAGGCTGACAATCCATTCGCACTGGCCTATATAGGCGTCTGGCTCGCCGCTCATGCGCGCGGTGAGGTTCTTGGCGGAACAGAGGTCGGAGCCCCTCCACTCAAAGCCCCGGATTGGTCCACCGCAACGGGCGCACCACAACTGCCCCTCGGTCCTAGCGGATCGGGGGGCTTCTTTTTGGAATGTGACGCAGGCGGCTTGCCACCTTAATATCTGCGTTACGCGCTTATAGAAAAAGCGGCTGCACAGGCAATCCCCATGCAGCCGCTTCCGTGGTTAGGTCGTAATGCTGTGCGGCGTTCCTAGTCGCCTCTGCGGCCAAAATCGCCGATCAGGGGTTGAGACGCTTGTCGGCGGCCTCGATCGCGGCGGTATCGGCTTCAATCGACGCGAACAGCACGTCGAACTCAGCTTTGGTCGGGTCGCGGTTCTCGGCTTTCATCTGGGCAAGATCCTGCCGCACCTGTTGCCATTGTTCGGCGGAGACGGTGCCAGCGATAAACAGGTCGGTGGCCTTGATGAGCAGATCGATGGCGTCCATGGCTTATCGGCTCCTGAGTTGAATGGCTGCGGTCTGCAGCCCGATCGCGATATTGCGGAGGCCGACCGTCGAGAAATCGAATGAGCCGCATGGCGCAGGGATGCCGAGCGGATCGATGGGATTGGCGGACGGGTCTGCGGCGCACGCTGCGAATGCCTGTCCGAGTGCCACGACAGGCTTGGCCTCTCGGGTCGCGGTTGCGATGGCGGCAACAATTTCCGGATCTGCGGTCGGCGACTGTGCATAGACGCGCGCGCCCGCGATGGCGGCCTTGTACGCGCCGATCGCTCGATAGACCGATTGGGCTGGACTTTCAGCGGTCACGGTCGCGCATGCGCTTAGCGCGAGCATGGCGATGATCATAAGGCGTTTCATGGTTTCGGCTCCTCTTTTGGTACGGCTACGTCGGTCACGGCGACGGGATCGTCGATCGTCCCGGTCGGCTTGCTTCCAAGGACATCGGCCGGCGGTATCGATGCCGCGATCTGATCGGTCATTTTGCCCATGCGGTCATCCTGCCAGAAAGCCCGGATCGTTTGAACCGCGTCCTTGGCGAAGGCCGCCAGTCCAGCGGCGATGACGCCGACCAGTGTTGAGCTTTCCGAACTGACCTTGTCGCCCTTGCCGAGCGCTACCAGCGCGATCACGCCAAGCGACAGGATGGCCAGCCCCGCAATGCCGAGAAGCGCGGTCTTCTCGCGCTGTGCGGCACGGCACGCGCTCATGCCTCATTCCTCGATATCGGGCCGCCCGCATCGGCGACAAGCACCGCGCCGATCGGGGCCGTCATCGCGGCAGGCCAGCGAAAGCCAAGCACACGCGCACGATCGAACTTCGCCTCGGACACCGCATCGCCCTGGTTGCCGCCGATGCCCCAAACGAAATGCGCCGATATTTTCGTGACGAAGAACACATGACCGCCGCCGTCTCGGTCGAGAACGCATACCGCGCCCACCGCCGGGCGGCATGGCTTGCCCCATTCCAGCCAGCCCTTGGCGCGGTACCAGTGCTTGGGGAGAGGCATACCGGCCTGCTGCATCACATGGGCGACGAACACTCCACACCACGGCGTCGCGTCATCGAACCACCATGCCTTGAGGCCCTTGAGCCAGCCCGCGATGACGCTGCTGTTGCCAGGCCCTTTCGCTTCGGCCGTACCGATCAGGGTCTTGGCGTAAGCCATCCATTCCGGTGTCATTTGATCTCGCCCCCCTTCAGTTCGGCAATGTGCTGTCCGAAGATGGCGATGAGAACCTGAACTTGCCCCTCAAGGCCGCAAATCCTGTCCTTCGCGATGGCAAGGTGGGTTTCGCATTGCCCATGCTTGTGCGCGACATATTTGATGATGCCGCCCAAGCAGCCGAGCATCCCGACGATGATCGGCCACATCTGGCTTAGCCAGCCCAGAACAGTCGTTACCGTCGAAGTGTGAATGACAAGATCAGTCGTCATTTTGGCGCGCTCCGAAAAACAGAATACAAAGCCTGAAAGCGATGTACCCCGAGGAAATGAACAGGGCGACGCCCGCGATAAAACTTCCCACCGCTAAGCCCCCCTGATATCCCCATCGCTATCAATTGCGCGGCGTTGATGACCCTCAAAACATTCCAATAGAACAAGCCGACATCGACAAGACCGGCCAATCGCAGCCCATGTATAGCACAGCAGAGCGCATAGCCGAGCGTGACAATTATAACCGATTTGGGCGCAATCCAGTCCATCCGGAACAGGGACGCCAACATAAGGCCAAGGCTCACCATGTCAGCCGCTATATACATGTCGCGGACCGAACTTCCGCCGATCACTCGATCATAGCCCGTCACCATGGCGAAGCTCGTCAGGAAGACGAGGCCACACCATGCGTGCCACCCGCGCAGAAACGCGATGCTGGGCAGCGCCACGGCAAGCAGCAGCGTGATATCGAAGATCGGCGGAATGCTCATTTCTTGGGCTTCGGCTTCGGCTTGGGTTTCGGCTTCGGAGCCGCAAAGGTCTGCGGCGGATCTCCGGTCGAAGGCATGTCAATTCTCCTTATTGCACCGATGTGTTCCAAGCAAAGCCACGCGATATTGTTCCGCTACATCATATTTTCCGTCACGATGTAGAAAGTGGTCGACCCCGCAGACAGGTTAGTCGCGGAGCCATTTCCAAGGTTTCCGGTGCCTGACGTCAGCGTGGCGTAGATCGAAGGGTTCGAGCCCCATACCAGATATCCGCCCTGCACGGCGGTCGCGCGCGCCATGCCCGTGCCAAGATCGGCATCAAGCAATCCCTGCTGGACCGCTGCCGTTTTGACGTCGGCCGCGAGCAACAGGTTATTACCGCCGGATGTCATCCCGAGCTTCAAATCAATCGTCCCGGCAAGCCCCGCATAGGCCTGCGTAGTGTCGGCGAGGACACTGACGATACGAGTATTCTGCGGCAGTGTTCCCAGGATCACCGATTGCGAAAGCGCCGCCGCCGTCCAGATCGTATTGGGCACTTGCACCTTGAACAGCGAGCGCGTCAGCAGACCGCCGTAGAGGTTCGTCATCCCCGCCGTTTGCAGATAGGTGGAAACGCCATTTGATACCGTCGTGACCGTACCGGTGCAATCTTGCAGGCGGGTTGGGACGGAGTTGGTGCCGCCCGAATCGCCTTGGCTGATAACCTTGCTTACCCGCTTGTTGTAAGGGGCCTCAAGCGGATCAAGCAACCAGTTGCCAGCACTGTAGAAGGGCGCGCGATATTCTGCATTCTTATAAAAGCACCCAAAGCTTGAAATCGAACCAACGCCAGTACCAGTATAGGCACCTGTATTGTTGATCTTCGGAAGAGATGTCCCCGTGCGCTCATTGGCAAATGCACTGGCGATGAGCACGGTTTTCTGTGAAACGTTATGGATCACATAGTCATCGGCGGGGCAAATCCCGGCCTGCCACTGGCTACCGATCACAACGATATTGCCCGGCGATGCCGCCGCGCCCGAACTCTCGATAAACCGCGTCGAGCCCTCAAACTCGGCACCGATGATGGTAAGAGAACCGCCGGTTGCCACATAGAAATCGGCACCGGTATTGCCCGCACCGACACAGAACTTGCACACGGCGACACCGGATGCACCGCCATACAGCACCGACCCGAAGCTGAAGCCATATTGCATGCCAACCCAAGAGCACGAATCAAGGTTGAAGTTCTTGACGTTGGCGGTGGCGGTCAGGATGCCGAATGTCATAACCCCCGGATTGGCTTGGAAATGGCAGCGGACAAAGCTGACTTCCGAAACCTGGGTGGTGGAAGCGCCAAGCTGCACACCGGCGGAATTGGCTCCGACGAAGCCCTCAAAAACAAGATCGCTGAACAGGAGGCCGGAACTGGCGGGGCTGTCTGCGAAAATTCCGCGCTTAGCGGTGGCATTGCCGCTGAATGCAATATTTTCGAACCGCCCGTTCGCGCCGATCAAGTTAACCATGTCGCCGCCGGCAGCGCCGATCCATTTCAGCATTGCGCCGGATGGGCCGCGACCCGGTTTCGCGTCCGAAAAGAAGGTGATCGCGTTCGCTGATGCGCCGGTATAAGTAAGCGTCGTGCCGATTGCATATGTGCGTCGCGGATCGAGAAAAATCGCACCGTTTGCGCCAACGTCATCAATGGCAGCCTGAATAGCCGCCGCATCGTCGGTAACGCCGTCGCCGACCGCGTTATAGGGCGCATCGTCAACGCAGACGATCTGCTGCGCCTTCTTGGCAAGCGTTCCTGCGGCATATGATGTGGCATGCGAAAAGCTGGTCAACCCACTATCGACGATGGCCTTGCCGAGCGTTCCCGCACCATATGTTTCGCCATCGTCATAGCCGATCAGACCAGCGCCGGCAGGGTCGATTAGATCCGCCCGCGTGATGTCCCGGATAGCGAATGGCCGCCATACCTGCGCAGTCGATCCAACCGTGATCGGATCGGCGGTTACAAGCACCCATGATCCGCGCTGAGAATCGCCGTTCTGCACAAGTACGAAACTGCCTTGCACGACCTCGGCAGTCTGATCGAAATCGGTGGCGCGCGCCCATGCGCCGGCCGCAGTGACGTAGATACCATCGTCAGCGCCAGACGATTGATTTTTGACCAATACGCGCGACGTCGACGTCAGATATCCGTCGATCGTCTGTTCGCCGGAGAGCGTGATATTCGCCGTGGTCGCAACCGCCACCGGCTCTATAACCGTATATCCCGCTGCCGCGACCAGTTCGGTCAGGCCTTGATATGTCAGCGACAAGACCAGTGCGTCGCTCGCATTGGATGGAACGGGAGTCCCGTCGATCGAGCCCACACGGCGCGCGACATCGGCGAAACTTTCTCCGCGCGCGCCGCTGACGGTGATTTGAAGCGGCGAGCCCGCTACAAGAGTGGTCATGAAGGAACCCCCGGATTGAGAAAGATCGTTCCGCGCAGCAGTACGAGTTGCTGGCCAGATTGAACTGCGACGAGATTGTAGACGAGACTGATTTGATCCTGATCCCCGGCGACAAGCGGATCGAGCGTTATGCCGTCAAGTTCGACGATCAGCCGGCCAGCCGATGGCTCGACGAGGGTCACGTCCCAGTTCATCAGGATCGTCCCGAGGCCGGGAGCCAGCCCGACAGGGCACGTGATCGTCGCATTCGTCAGGTCGATGACAGCGCCGGAGCGATCGGTAACGGCAAGTTCGATCAACTTTCGCTCATTGCGCTGCAGTTCGATATGCAACTGATTGGAGGCGATCTTGGTCAATTCGTCGACTCCACAAATTGAACCTCTGCGGTCGCATGCCGGCCGTTCATGACCTGGGGCGACATGTCATAGCCGGGCGCCAGCCTTGCGCGCATCAGAGGCCAGTCGAAGTTCACCGTCTCGGCATTCGCCACGGCAGCGCGAAGCGGGGGCCATATCTTGACGGTCGATACCTGTCCGGATTGCGCGGTTACGCGCGTGACCGAATAGAGGCCGGGTCCATCGCTATGCGCGATGCTGAACTTTTCGCCGCCCTCAAGCCGCCTGCCTTGCGAAACGTTGATCGTGATCGTTGTGTCGCGAAGCGTGCGGGCACCGACAACCGAGGCGCGCACAAGCGGGATGGCAAATGCCGCCGCCGTGGGAAATATGTCGGCATCGGTCGCAATGCCGGGCGTCCTGATAAGCGTTGGCAATGGCGCTGTCGCGATCGAGGCGACAGGCAACCAGAACTCGACGGTGCCGCCGGCAAGGTAGTTGTCCCATGCATCCCATGCGCGCAGCAGATGCGTAGTACGCAAATGGATTTCGCCGAAAGACCACAACCAGAACCCGCCGCCATCGATTTCAATGACATCTTCGGCGGCCCCGCTGATCGGCTGACCACCCGTGATAATCCTGCGCGCACGAGTTGGCTTGATCGTGCGGGGATTGAAAATATGCGTGGGGAAGATGAACGCCATGCACGGCGCTGTATCACTGACTTTAGATCATCGTCTATCAGGTAACAGTCACTGCGCCGGATGCCACTTCGGAACTCGATGTTCCGCCCGTTCCAAGCGATCTTATCCAGTAATAATAGGTGCCTGCCGACAGGCCGGTATCGGTGTATGTGCCCGGCCCACCAAGCGGCTCGGACTGCGTGACGACGATCGATGACGTGCTGAAATCGTTGACCGTGTTCCGGTACAGGCGAATGTCAGTGAAGCTTGGCGTCGTCGGATTAATCCAGTCCGCGACTGCCTGACCAACGCCACCGGTAACAATGAATGATGTCGGCGCGGCGGGTGGCGTCGTGGCGACGCTGGTATCTTCCGAAGATGTCGTGGACCATGCCGATACGCGGCCATCGCCGACCATATAGGCCACCGCCACATCGATCGTTTCATTGATCGGCACCAGCCCCGTGACAAGCACGACGTCTGGGCCAGGATCTGTATCCGATGCGGACGATTCAGCCCAGACGATATCGGTGCTGACCTTCCACCGGATGAACCATGAGAGGTCATCGCGGCTCGGTCCGACAGCGTCGATGCTGATCTGCGCGCCACCATCGAAAAACGTGACGCTGGTGCTATCGATCGTCGGCGTGTCGAGCGGTTCTGCCGCGACACGGTCTCCGACCGCAGCAGGGTTGCCCTCTTCGGTCGCGGGGTTCCAGCTATCGATATTGGGATCAACCGACACCCACGAAAATGTCATTCCCCCCGTCTGCATATTGCGCGTCACAGCGGTTATCTCGACGGGGCCGTCATAGAATGTGACGCCCGCTTCCGTCAGGTTCAGCCAGATATAGCGCTCACCCCGAATTGCGCGGCCGGCGACCGTGGTGGTAACCGTGCCGCGATTGAGCGCGTTCGTCCGCGCCATCTTGCGCTTGGCCAGAAACCTGACCTGCCCCCATGACGGAACTTGCGGGTCGAGGCTCGCACTGAGAACCTGCCCGCGCTCGGCTATGTCGTCCTCATCGATCCATGCGTCGGTCTCGACAGTGTTATAATCATTGGCCGCACTGATATAATTGCAGATGATCTCGTTGACGGCCTTGTCGTCATCGACCCCGACGCCATTCCAGTCATAGGAAACGATTTCGTCAGGGCCGATCGTGACGGTGGGCACGTAATATTTCCCGGCATAGATGACCAACGCACCATCGGCGCGCGGAGCCATCCAGCCATCGCATGTCGTCAATAGCGCGGCGACGGTAGTTCCATGCGCCGTCGTGTGATTATGCGCGACGGACGATCTGTACCATGCTTCGGTGCCGCCAGCCTTGAGCGTGCGCGGAGCATCACAAACGGCGGCGGCGGCAATCCAATAGCTGATCGTCGGCGCAATCTTCGTCGCATAATCGACGTTCTCGCGCACCATCTTGTAGTGCATCAAATGCCGGATCGGGTTTTCCGTCCATGTCCATCCGGCTTCATCGGTCGGGTCCGCCGCCGCCGGATCTGGGCACCGCTGCCACCTCGCGACCAGCGAAAGCGCCGGTTGCTGATTGGGATAAATTTCCAGATAGTCTTTCGACTTTACAGCGCCCCATGTTACCGCGCCGATTACCACGCCATCCCCGCGATGGTTCGTCGTCCATATTCCCGGAAGAATCGTGATCAAATCGGCGAAAGCCGTGCCGACCGCTTGGCCTAGCGTAGTATAGATATGCACCTTTTGCTGGCCATAGCGGTTGTCCGCACCGGCCTGCACCGTCGTCGATACCAGCGTGACGACGTCATCGCCGAGATAGTGGGCCTCGATAGCGTCGGCGCGTCCGTCATGGAAAGCGTAAACATCAACGGCGGTTCCGTTCGTCGCCGACGTTTCGAACAGGATGTAAGCCCCAAACGCTCGCGATCGGCCATAGGCGCTGAAACGCGGCGGGCGCGCTGTTTTAATAGCGGTTGAGGTTGTATCCGGCTTTGGTGCATTCGGTCCTAGTCCAAGAACAGAGCCGGCAAGTTGCAGCCCGGTCGTGACCGCGATTGTTGTTGCTACAGTTGCGATAGTCCCGATTGCCGCAGCACTCAATCCCGTCGCGATTCCGCCACTAACGACGGCAACACCAACCGCCGCACCGATAATCAGAATTTGAGTCAGCGTCTTGCCCATCAGCGATTCCAGATGCCGAGAACATTTTCGCTATCGAGACTTGCCGCGACCCATCCTCGCTCTGATCTGATCGCCCAACGGCGTCCGGTATAGATTGCCCCCGCCTCATGGCCAGCAAGCGTCACGATAGCGACATCGCCCTCTCGCGCCGGGCCATTTCCGGGCGGCCCTAGCGTATCGATCCAGATCCGCAGAAGACCGCCGTTCCGCTTGATCACACGCCGCGCGCCATTCTCCGAGCGATACTTGCCCCGCCACATCGCCATGGGGTCAGGATTGCCAAGGGATGACCACCACCAGGCCGCGAACTCGCAACAATCGTCTTTCGGACGACCCCACGCCCACGGTCGGCCGCCAACGATCGAAAGATATTCGCCTAGGGTCATGCTGGCGTGGATATCACAAGTCTTGACGGAGCGTTAGGCATCGGAGGGGCCAAACCGGCGGCTTACGCCCGCATTTATTCCCGCCACGTGATCAAAGATCGAGTCCGTTGGGCTACGTCTGCGCTGGTCGGAATCGGTAAAGAACGCAAGATGCGCTCGCGCCCGCGTCGTATCGCCAGACGCGACAGACAGCGATATAGAGCGCGTTGGGTTGGTTGTTCCGGTGGCGACGGCGCGCGAAACAGTGAGCGAGCGAGCCTCGAATGTAGCCTCCCATTCGACGGGCGCGATCTGAACCCAGTTCTCATCGCAATCCATCAGCCCCAGATCGACGCGCGCCCCCCGAACGCTGGCGGCTTCCTCGATCGCAAAAGCTATGGTCGTGGCATCGACGCCGCTAACCTCGAAATCCAGCCTTTCGGCGGTTCCATTGATCAACTGCTGATAGTCAGGAATGTTGACCAGTTCGCCGCCACCAAGCGCGATGGCCGCACTTGGTCCGATCACGCTGTCGGCCGGAACGAGCAGTTTTCCATAGCCGCTATGAAACAGCGCGACGGGATTGGATGCGATGCGCACAATGTATATTTCGCGGTAGATCGCCATCAGATGCCATCCGTCTGATATTGGGCAATGCGGCCCGGAACGGCGGCGAGCGTGGCCTTCCCGGCCGTCGCTGCCGCCCTGTTGGCCTGTTGCTGCGATATCGTCAATATCTGGCGCGCGAAGCCATCCGGATTGACGCTGTTGCGGGCGTCGACAGAAACCTGTTGCTGGACGATGATGGTTGAACCGCCAGCGCCCTTCATGCGCCCAAGCGGGATGATCTGCCCGCTTTGCGAGGGACGGAAGCCTTCCGTCCTGCCGCCTTCGTTGACGCCGTACATCATGCCAGCGGAGACATTGCCGCCGGATGCACGAAAGCCACCGAAGAAGCTTGACCCACCTAGCGCGCTGGACGCCGCACTGGCGAGGTTGCTGAAAAATCCACCCCCGCCGCCAGCCTGCAGAACGGTGAACTTGGCCAGCAACAGCGCCAGAACCTTAAGGCCCTCGCGTTCGAACTGCTTCCAGATAGAGCCCGTGCCGCCTAGGAATGC
>Ga0209342_10007335_pt1 | contig 11107 bp, 11 predicted proteins | sample RifCSP16_2_FD_184023 | JGI IMG/M metagenome (GOLD analysis project Ga0209342, IMG submission 184023) | Soil microbial communities from Rifle, Colorado - Rifle CSP2_sed 16_2 (SPAdes) (version 2) | ecosystem: Environmental > Terrestrial > Deep subsurface > Rock core/Sediment | place: Rifle... | reverse complement strand
CCCGGGTAATCCGGGTCGAGGAAAGTCCGCACTCCATACAGCACGGCGCCGGGTAACACCCGGGGCGGAGGCCTGGGAAACCAGGTTACCTGCCGGATAGGGCCACAGAGACATACCGCCGATGGATAGCCGATCGAAGATCGAACCGATCGAAGATCGGACATCACAGGCAAGGGTGAAAAGGTGGAAGGCGATGCTTCGCATCGCTTTAAGAGACCACCGGCGCCCGCAGTAATGCGGGCGGCCAGGCAACCCCCACCGGGAGCAAGGTCAAGCAGAGGCGAGGCACTGCTCGTGCCGTTTGAGCCTCGGGTAGACCGCACGAGCCAATCAGTAATGATTGGTCTAGAGAGATGATCGCCGTCCCGCAAGGGATACAGAAAGCGGCTTACAGGCTCACTTGAGCGCCGCTTTTCTATATCGGGATGCTTTTGCACCGCGTGCAGGGAGGAAGGATACTCATGCCAAAACGGCAACTGGGCGGCATCACAATATTCGGCCTCGTGCTCGTCAGCGTAATCCTGTATTTGATCTTCCCCCCGGCCAATAACGGCAAGCCCGTTTTCTATAATCAGTTCATTGGCGAGATCCTGTCCTCGTCGGCGATGGTGCTGATGTCGTGCGCCTTCGTGCTGGCGAACCGGCCCCGTTTTCTCGAATCTTTTTTCGGTGGGCTCGACCAGATGTATAAGGCGCACAAGACGGCAGCGCTGACCGCAATCGTTTTGCTGTTCGCTCACTTCTTTGTTATTCCCTTGAGCGATGATCCGCTCTCGCCCGGTCGCCTGCTGGGAAAGACGGCTCTGGTGGGATTGTCGATCCTCGTCTTGCTGACCCTTGCGCCGCGCATCCCCGTGGTCGGCGGATACGTCCGGCTTGCCTATCACAACTGGCGGTTCACCCACAAGTTCATCGGCCTCTTCTTCATCGTCGGCTTCATTCACATGCTGCAGGTGAAGACCCTCTCGAAGGATGTACCGATACCCAATCTCTACTGGAACTTTATCGCCTATGTGGGCATGGCGGCGTATCTCTACAAAGAACTGCTCGCGCCATTCTTGGGCAGGTCACATACTTTTGTGGTGGCAGCCGCCCGCAAACTGAACAGTTCGACGCTCGAAGTGACGTTGAAGCCGAAGGGGCAGAGGCCGAAGCAGACCGCCGGGCAGTTCATGTTTGTGAGTTTCCCCGCTGACAAAGTGCTGGCCGAGTCGCATCCGTTCACGATCAGCAGTGCGCCGAAAGAGGAGTCATTGCGGTTGTCGATCAAAGCCTCGGGCGATTGGACGAAGCATCTCTACGAAAACCTGAAAGCGGGCATTGAGGCTAAGGTCGATGGATGTTACGGCCACCTGGATTACAAGACTGGCGGCAAGCAGCAGATCTGGATCGCAGGCGGGATTGGCGTGACGCCGTTTCTGAGTTGGGTGCGCGATCTCGACGGGGAGCCGGAATATGAGATCGATTTCTTCTACACGGTTCGGGCCGAGGCCGATGCCCTGTTCGCGGATGAATTCGTGGCGGCGTCCCAGCAGTACAAAAACTTCCGGGCGACGATCAACGTCTCGTCGAAGGATGGCAGTCTCACTGCCGATAAGGTCGCGGCAGCGATCAAAGGCAACGTCGCCGACAGGCATATCTACATGTGCGGGCCACTGCCGATGACTGAAGCGTTTCGGAAGCAGTTCATGCAGAAGGGAGTCCCGGCGAGCAACATTCATTTTGAGGAGTTCAATTTCAGATAACGATTCTCACCTCTCCTCCGCATGACACTCGTGGCAAAACCGTGACTCCTGCTCCTCCGGCTTCTGCGTGCAGGTTGAGCCTTTCACCAGCGGCACATCGTACACAATTCCCGTCACTTTGCCCACCGACTGAAAACGTCCATCCACCAACTGGCGCACATTCCAGATCGGCTCGCCTTTTTCAGTGACGACGATTGTGTCGCCCACACTCAACGGCACGGATGGGTTGAGGAACGCGCGGCGCAGGGCGATATCGTTCGGGTCGGTGATCGTCTTCGTCAGCGGCGGCTCGGCCAGCGTGCCGTGACACGTTTTACACTGCACGTATTGAATGCTCTTTTTGTTGTCGTGGATGGCACCGTCGCCCATCACTTCGTTCGCTGTGTGGCAATCCACGCAGTCCAACTCCCACTCGCACTTCGTGAACTGCGCAATCGGCTGATAGTAGTCTTGTAGTCGAGCGGTCGGGTGGTCGGTGCGCGGGTTGAACGTCATCGTTCGCAAATCGTAGTTGCCCCGGTTATGGCAGGCATTGCACTGCGTGTACGGGATCGCCGTCGTGAGCCGGTGCTCGGTCGCGTGTCCCGTTTCGCCTTTTGCCACCGTCGGATCGCCGCCCGTGTACGTGCCGAGTTCGTTGCTCGGGCTGTGGCACGCCGCGCAGCCGGTGAGCCGGTGAAAGCCGGTCTCGTCAATCGCCTTCGCGCTCAGGTGGCACGTCAGGCAGTTCTGTTGAAACTTCTGCAAAAACGGATTTTCCGATTCGCTCAACGCTTCGAGCGTGCGCGAGTGGCCGTTTGCATCCACGCCGGTGATGTCGAAGATGCTGTATCGCGCGGTGAGGTCCGGTTGACCGCCGAAGGCGAAATACACGTTGGCGATGGCCCCGGCGTATGTGGCCTGCACGCTGGTCGTCACACGGGCAATGTGGTCGCGCTCCGATTCCACCGAACCGGCGTGGCACTCGGTCCCGCCGCAGCTCTCCGCCACCACCGAAAGATCCGACGGGTTGCCGCCACCGCGCAGAGTGCTGTGGGCCAAATCCTCATCCAGCGCCAACCGCTCGCCGCCGTGACACCGGACACACCCAAACGCATCCGTCGGGTGGGCGGCGCTGATCTCCTCGATGCCGGTGTGGCAGGTGAGGCAGTATTCCGGTTGATCAGTGAGAGTCGGAATGAGGACGACGGGCTGAGGGCGGCGGGATTGGTAGAGCCAGGCGGCGGCGAAAGTTGCCGCGAGGACAGTGAATGCAATTAACGATGAACGATGAACGCGGAACGATGAATCGCTCATCGCAACGCTCCCACAATCGTCAATGCGGTCAGCACGATCACGACGCCCAGTGCGATCCACTGCGCGAGGCGGCCTTCGCGGTTGAACCAGCGGGCGACGCCGGAGTCGTTGCTGTCAATAACGTATGGGACGAGTACGAGGGCGGCGAGGATGAATGATGGAATCAGCACGCCCATCAAAAATGGATCGCCGAGCCGCAGGAGTTCCTGCACCCAAATGAAGAACCACGGCGCGGCAGGATCATCTGGTAGGGGCGACCCTTGCGGTCGCCTGAACCCGGCGGCGGGAGCGAGTGAAGGCGGAAACAGCATCGTCAGCGCGAACAGAACGACGGTGGCGATGAGAGTAGCCAGCCCTTCGCGCGGAATGAGATCGTCGCGGGAGAATCGGGGTGGCTGCGACTCTTCTTCGACGTGTGAGATGCCGCCGTCGCGCCGCACGCGGAAGATGTGCCACGCGATGAGGATGAACGCGGGCACGGCCAGCCCGAAGATGTGCCAACCGTAAAAGCGCACAACCGTTGACGCGCCGATCTCCGGGCCGCCGACGAGCGAACCGTACACTGCCGGGCCGAGCGCGGGAATGCTCTTGAGTAAGTTCGTGCCCATGAGCAAAGCCCACGCGATGTCCTGATCCCAACGCAGCGCGTAACCGGTGAAGTTGAGAAAGAGAATCGCGACGAGCAGGATCATGCCCAACAGCCAGTTGAAACGGCGCGGGCGTTTGTATGCGCCCGTGAGCGCGACGCGGAGAAGATGCAGCACAGAGACGACGACCAGCGCTTGCGCCGCCCAGTAGTGCAGGCCGCGCACGAGCCAACCGTAGGGGGCGAGGAATGTGAGCGCCTGTACCGACTCGTTGGCTTCCTCGAGACTCGGCACGTAATAGAACAATGCCAGCGCGCCCGTGAAGCAGAGGACGAGGAACAGAAACACGGCCAGCCCGCCGAGGCCGAAGGTGTACGTGAATCGCGACTCGCGCCACGGGATGCTGGGCGGGTGGAGGTGGTGGAAGAAGGAGGGGCGGGGCATGGAAACGATGAACGCGGAATGATGAACGATGAATCGTAACTGCTCACCGGTCGGCAAAGAAGAGGTCGAAGATCGAACGCAGTTCGCCGACGAGTTTCTTGCCGGTCGGCATCCGCTCGCGGACGAGGGCCTTGAGTTCGTCGTAGAGGTCGGCATCTTCGGGTGTGAAAGGAGGGGGCGTGGACATGACTACAGGCGATAGGCCGCAATCATCAGCGCGGCGAACACCACTGTCACCATAATCTGCCGCACGCCGATGGAGGAGGGTTTTGCGCCGATGCCCGGGCGCAGGAGTCCGCCATAGACGGCTTCCACGAGCATGGCGACGAACGCGACGAGGACGCCCCACGGCGCGACTCCGAAGGCGGCCAGCGCGGCGACTATGATGATGTTGGTGACGTTGTAGAGTGTGGAACGCCGCCCCAACTTGAGTCGTTCGGGCCAATGGGGCAGAGTCGTCATGCGGCGGTGTTCAAGCCGGAGATAAATGTAGACGATTGCGCCCGCGCCTTGCAGCCAGCACTGCGCGAGCAGCCACCAGCCTACCGCGGACATGCTGCCGGTGTCCACCCACAACGCGGCGGGCGCGGCCATGCACAACACGCCCGCGCCGACGATTTCGACTCCCGTTTGGCCGCGTTCCTCGCGGCGCGCGACGAGCCACATTTGCCACGCGAGCACGGGCAGGGCGGCGAGGCCGAGCCACAGGATGAATGCGTTGCCGGTGAGGATGAGACCGAGCGCACCGATGAGGGTCATGAGGCCGTAGACGATGATCCAGAACAGCGCGGGTGTGAGGTCGGCGCGCGAGCGGCGGCCGGCGAGAACTTTGACGAGGATGGCAAGCGGCTGAAGCGCGAAGAAGCCGCCGAGGCTGGCGAGCGTGAGCCAGAGCAATCCGGGCTTGAGCAGGGTGCTGCTGACGCCGATGCCGATGACGTACGGGCCGAGCCAGATGGCCCACGCGCCGTGCTGCTGGGGCAGGGCGATGTGTTTTTGAAAGAAGTTGGTGTGTGAGAGAGTATTGTTGCTCATGTTGTAAAGACCTGTCAGGTTTGTAAAACCTGACAGGTCTGACTCGGATATAGGCTCAAAGTATAAGCGATCTAACGCGATCAATAAAACAGGCCGGGACTCTCCGGCCTGCTTTTTGGGAACCGGGACGACGAATAAACGAGTGACTGCGGCGCAGTGAATTCGTTTATTCGTTCATCATCCATTGTCCAATTGTTTCGCGCCTCAATCCCCTGCCGCTTCGGCGGCGTGTTCCTTTGTACGCAGTTCGCGACCTTCGGCCAGCACGCGCTCTTCCCAGTCATCTTCTTCCTGTAGTTTGCGTTGATACCACTTGTAGTGATGCAGGCGGGCATACAGCGCGTTCACTTTGCCGGTGAACATCGAGAAGAAGGCCGAGCGCTCTTCGGGGAAGGCTGCGCCCATGTAGATGTGGATGATGACCCCGGCGAACACGGCCCCCACTGCCGAGAAGTGTACGGGCAGTGACCACTGCACCAGCCACTTCCACGGGATGTATTTCGAGAAGGTCATGATGACACCAGTGAGACCGATGAAGAACGTGCCGAGGATGACGACGTACGAATACGCTTTCTGTCCCGCGTTGTAAGCGTCCTGCGGCGGAAGCGTCTTGCCTTTGAGTAAGCCCATCATCTGCAAAGGCTTGACCTTCAGCCACTCGATGTCGTCTTTGTCGAGCAGCATGCGCTCGCCCGCAAATGAGACGAAGTATTTACGGAAGCCGATGAAGATGTTGAAGGTGAGCACGAACATCCACAACAGGCCGACGGAGTAATGGAACTTAATGAGATTCGCCGTGCCGCCGAACATCTGCCGGGTGGCGTCGAGCCACACTTCGGGCACGAGGCCGAGGCGCGGCGAGGCCAGGATGCCGAGGCCGGTGGGCAACAGCAACAGCCAACTCAGCACGTTGAACCAGTGCGTAAGGATGTTGGCAAGATTGTGCTTCTTGATCTCTTTGTTGAAGAGTTTCTTGCGCAGGGAGAGGGGGATGTATTCGTGGGACATTATTGCCTCCGTAGAGACGCAGCACGCTGCGTCTCTACTCTTCGAAATCCTTCTCGCCGTCCACCAGTTGCTTGGCGAAGAAGACGGCCTGGCCGAGGAACGAGAGGCCGACACCGGCCACCACCGCCGGGACGGCCACCTTGCGCCAGAAGGTTTCGGCGGAGGCGTACGACGGTTCGCGCGGCAGGAGCGACGCCTGCATCACGTCGCCGTTGATGTAGTAAATGTTCGGGCCGGTGTCCACGTCGTCGGTCGCCAGCCGCTGCACGCTCTTCGCGTTTTTCAGCGCGATGGACACATCGGAGTTCAGGTCGTTGAGGTCGCCGAACGTGCGCGCATCGCCCACACACGTCTGCACGCAGGCGGGCTGGAGACCCTGCTCCACGCGCTGGATGCAGCCGTTGCACTTGTCGGCCTTGCCGGTTTCCGGGTTGAGATAGCGCACATTATAGGGGCAGGCCGGGAGGCACAACCCACAGCCGATGCACGCCTCCTGATCGATCTGGATCAAGCCATTCTCAGGGTCTTTGTACGTCGCGCCGGAGGTGCATACATCGACGCACGGCGGTTCTTCGCAGTGCATACAGTTGTAGGGCACAAAGGTCTGCTTGAGATTCGGGAACTCGCCCTCCACGCCGAGGTCGCGCACCCAGATGCGGGTGTGGTCTTCGGGCACGCTATTCTCAACCTTGCACGAGACGAGGCAGGCCCGGCAGTCAATGCAGCGCGAGACATCAATTACGAAGCCGTAGCGTTTCTTAGTGTTCGTTGCCATAATTGTTTGCCGACGAAGGACGAACGACGAAGGACGACAACATTCGTCATTCGTCATTTCTACGCTTTCTCCACCGTCACAAACGTCTGACTCAATGCCTGCCCGCCGCTGATCGGGTCGGTGTAGGTGACGTGCAGATCAGAGTCCGACGCGCCGTTGCCGTAGGCCACTCGGAGTCCCTTCGACAGGTGGCCGAAGCCCGGGGTGAGGTACACGCAGTCGGGGCGGATAGCTTGTGTGACGTACGCCGTGGTGACTACTTCGCCGACCTCGCTCTTCACGCGGATCTTGTCGTTCTGATTGATGCCGCGCTTGGCCGCTTCGCTTGGGTGCATCCACAGGCCCTGGAACTTGAAGACTTGGTTCAGCAGTTTGTTGTTCTGCGTGCCCATCTGCGTATGCTGGCCGACCTTGCCCGTGAGCAGATAGAACTGATCGGCGGCGGGGGCGGGCGGCTCCTCCCATGCGGGCCAGCCGGAGAACCCCGCGTTGGCCAGTGTCTGCGAATACACTTCGATCTTGCCGCTGGCGGTGTTGAACTTTAGATCTTCTTCGACCTTTTCTTCTTTCGGCGGGTCGGCCCAGCCGCGCAGTTTCAATTCGTCGAGCGTGATGCCGGTGGGCGCGAGCTGCTGGCGCAAATAATCTTCTTCGTCGGCGTATTGGAAATAGTCGCCGAGTCCGAGTCGCTCGCCGAGCTGCTTGTAAATCCACAGCGCCGACTTCGCTTCGCCCTGCGGCTCGATCACCGGCTGCCTCAGCCAGATTTTTCCGGCGAGCGCGTTGAGCGGGTCGTATCGTTCGAGGTACGAGGCTTCGGGCAGAACCACGTCGGCGTACCACGCGGTGTCGTTCATGATGATGTCCACGTCCACGATGAAATCGAGTTTCCCAAAAGCCTCGGCGGTCTTCCTGCGGTCGGGCAGAGAGAGCATGGGATTCTGCCTTGCGATGAACCAGCCACGCGCCTGATACGGCTGGCCGGTGAGGATCGCGTCGCGGATGTTTTGGAAGATTCCCAGTTTGAGGGGCACGAGCGGATATTTCCACGGGACGCCGTCGAGGCGCAGCGCGGTGACGCGCGGATATGCGGGTTGTGGGGGCTTCCCAAGTTTGACTCCGCTCGCTTCGGGGTTGAGGGCCACGAGGCAGCCGTTGGACGTGAGCACGTTGCCCACAACCGCATTCAACGTCGCAATCGCGCGCTCAGTCTGGAACGAGTTGATGAAGTTCGACGTGCGCCAGCCGGGGTGGATCATCGCGTCGGGGCGATCGGCAGCGAACTCGCGCGCGATGCGGCGGATGGTGTCGGCAGGGACGCCGCACTTGCTCTCAGCCCATTCAGGGGTGTACTCGGCCATCACCTGCGGCAATTCCTGGCAACCGTTCACGTAGCGGCTTACGAAATCGCAATCGCCCAATTTCTCGGTCGCTATAACGTTAATCATTGCTAGCAAAAAGGCTGCATCCGTGCCGGGGCGGATAGGGATCCACTCGGTGGCTTTGGCCGCCGTCTTGGTGAAGCGCGGGTCGAGCACGATCAGTTTTGCGCCGCGCGCGACGGCGGCGGTGAGCTGGCGCGTCTCCGAAGTGGAAATGGCCTCCATGAGGTTGCGGCCGACGAGGATGACGTATTTGACGTTGGTGTAGTCGCGCGAGGGCTCTTCCACGCCGTAGGTGAGCGAGAATGCGACGACCATCGCGTTGAAGCACAGCGAGCGCTGCGTGCCGTAGTTGGGCGAGCCGTAGCCGTTGAGCAAGTTCTCGAACTGCACCTGCGAGAGGTTGTGGGTCGAAGAGAAGATCATCGCCTCAGCGCCGTGCTTCTCTTTGATCGCCAGCATGTTTTGGGCGACGAGGTCGAGCGCCTCTTCCCACGTTGCGCGCCGAAACTGGCCGCCGCCGCGCGGCCCGACTCGGATGAGCGGGTACAGCACGCGGTCAGGGTCGTAGGTGTTCATCAGGCCGCTCTGGCCGCGGGCGCACAGTTTGCCGGTGGAGTGCGGGTTGTCGGGGTTGCCTTCAAGTTTGACGACGCGCCCGTTTCTCACTTTCGCCAGCAGGCCGCAGCGCCACACGCACATCTCGCATAGGCTGGGGATGTAGCCGTCGCCGTTGGGGTCAATGAGTCCGGCGTCGCGGGCTGCCTTCGCCACGGAGGCCGGGAGGAGTCCCCCGGCGGCAACCGCGGTGGCGGTCGCCCCAGTGATTTTGAGGAAGTCGCGCCGCGTAAACAATTGAGTCATTTCAACCTCGTACCGTTTGTAGGGGCGACGTAACGTCGCCCCTACGTGTTACTGCATTTTTTCTTTGCGTTGCAGCCCCGCGCGGTCAATCAAATAGAACAGGAGCAGGGACATGAGCGCGAACAACGCAATGAGCAGCCAGATGTTGACGTTCCAGAGTTCGGAGGTGATGGTGTTGCCAAAGTTGGCGAGGGCCGAGATCGTTGGGAAGATGCTCTGGTAGATCAGCCCGTAGATGGCCGCGCCAGTAAGAAAGCCGAGAAGACCGGGGATGAGATAGTCGAGTTTTCCTTCGCCGCCACCGGCGACGCAAGTGCCCGGTCAATATCCGGTTGCGGCCATGCCCACCCCGAAGATCAGGCCGCCAACAATGTTGCCGACGATGTAGGTGGCGGGCACGGTCGGGAAGGTGATCAGGCCGATGCCTTGGAGGCCGTAGAGGCCGATCATCGAAACGACCAGACCCGACATCATGAACTTGAGCACGGCCATGTCGGTGAAGCGGAAGACGTTGACGATTTTGTGGTAGCGGGTCAGCCCGGCTTTGTTGAGCAGGAAGCCGAAGGCGAAACCCAATAGCAGGGCGAGGATGTAGTTAATCATGTCTCTCTCCTTCGAGACCTGACAGGTTTTCAAAACCTGTCAGGTCTAATACTTGCCTCGGTAGAGGATGAGCGCGGTGACGATGCCGGAGGCGAACATCCCGGCGATGAACAGGTAGGCGGCGGGGGCGAGCAACATGCCGCCGGAAATGGCGAGGCCGCTGGTGCAGCCGCCCGCAATGCCCGCGCCGATCTCCAGCACAATCGCGCCGAAGAAGGCGATGATCCAGCGGGTCCAGCGGTTCTTGCCGAACACGATGTCCCACTGCTTTTCGGGCAGCCAGCGGATCTTCCATGTCTTCGCGAGCATGGCGGCGGCCATCGCGCCGAAGAACACGCCCACCAGCAAAATCACTTGCCACGTGATGCCCGGCGGCATGATGAAGTTGAAGTACATGTTGCTGAACAGGTCGGGGGCGAGGGCCTTACCGATCATCCCGGCCAGATTCTCGAATGCGCCCGATGCGCCGAGCAGGCTGTTGCTTAGGGCCACGGCCAGCACGCCGACGACGCCGAGCAGCCCGCCTGCGATGTAGGGCGACCATTCTTCTTTTCGCAAGTAGGTGATGACAGAGTTCATGTGTGTCTCCTTCGTGTTGAGCAAATTGCCAATTTGCTCTACGGTTTCTCTTCGGCCAATGCCATCAGCAGATTCAACTCGCGACGATCCAACCGGCGCACTTCTTCGACGAGTTGCGGGTCAACACGTGAGACGGTGTGGAGCAGTTCGCTCGCCACATCCGGGTCAGCGGTGATCTTCTTGAGGGCGCGGAGGGCGCGAGCGTCGAGTCTCTGCAACTGCGGTAGCAGTTCGGCGACTTCGGGGCGGATGTCGCCGATGACTGCTGGCTGCGGGCGGTTGGCGATTTGCGCTGGCGGCTGAGTGCTGGTCGCTGACGGCTTGATCGGCGCGCGCAGTTTCTTCTCGTTGAAGTATACGAACGCTCCGCCGCCGACGGCGGTGATTGCGGCGAGCACGCCGAGGACGACGTTGCCCACGTTCACCGAGGTCTTGCCTTCGACCGTTTCGGCGTACTGTTGATTGAAGTCGATCACGCCCGGGCCGCCGACGAGTGCCGTTTGCTCTGAGGCCGGTTGGGCGGCTGGCTCGGTCGGGGCGGCGTCACTGCCGCCGGAAGTTGAACCGGAGTCGGTGGTTGCGCCGCCGCTTCCGCCTGCGCTGATTTCGACACCCAAAACCGCGGCGTACACTTGCGCTTTCGCTTCGGTCTCGTTCGTGTGACACGATGAGCAGTTGGCTGTGATGTCGGAGAGCGGGGGGACCATACCTTCGTGCGCGGCGGCTTTGTCGGTGGCCTGCACGTTGCCCGCGTGGCAGAAGGCGCAGAAGTCGCCGAAGGCGTGCGGC
>Ga0209342_10007331_pt1 | contig 11110 bp, 10 predicted proteins | sample RifCSP16_2_FD_184023 | JGI IMG/M metagenome (GOLD analysis project Ga0209342, IMG submission 184023) | Soil microbial communities from Rifle, Colorado - Rifle CSP2_sed 16_2 (SPAdes) (version 2) | ecosystem: Environmental > Terrestrial > Deep subsurface > Rock core/Sediment | place: Rifle... | reverse complement strand
GAGCCTGGACGAAGTGCGCCACCTGATCAACGGCTTCACGCAGATGATGCGCGGCGCCGACGACGTCGACGAGGACGCTCTCGGCGACCTGGAGGCGCTCAGCGGCGTGCGCAAGTTCCCGGTGCGGGTCAAGTGCGCCACGCTGGCCTGGCATACGCTGGACGAGGCGCTCCAGGAAGCCGGCGGGGAGTAGGCGTTAGACCACGATTGGGGGCGCAGCAAGCAGCGCCCCTACAGCCTCCGCCTGTGCCCTACTCGTAGGCGAAGGCCTGTAGAAACGCACGCATCGTGTCGGCCGGCGGCTGCCCCTCGAACAGCACGTCGTAGACCATCTCCAGCAGCGGCGCCCCCATGTCGTGGGCATAGGCCAGCTGCCGCCCGATCCGGCAGGCGCCGACACCCTCCACCGTCGTCCGGTGGCTGAACTCCGGCCAGGCCGGGTCCGTGCACAGCTTCTCGCCCAGCGTCCGGTTGCGGCTGTGCGGGCTGAACCCGGTCGTCAGCAGGTCTCCCAGCCCGGCCAGGCCGTAGGCGGTACGGGGCTGGCCGCCCATGGCGGCGATCAGCGCGGCCATCTCTTCGAGCGCCAGCGTCACTATGAACGACTTCGTGTTCGTGCCCATCCCCAGGCCGTCGCACATGCCCAGGGCAATGGCGTAGACGTTCTTGAGCGTCGCTCCTAGCTCTACGCCGACGAGGTCGCTGGACGTTTCGACCTTGAGGTGCTCGTTTTGCAGCACCGACTGCGCGGTCGCCGCCGCCCCGGCGTCGCGCGAAGCCACGATGACCGCCGTGGGCACGCCGCGGGCCAGCTCGTTGGCGATTGCTGGGCCGCCCATGCCGGCCACGGCGGAGTGGCCTTTGCCCAACTCCTCGGCCAGCACCTCGCTCATGCGCTTCGCCCGCCCGGGCTCGATCTCTTCCAGCCCCTTGGCGACGTTGAGCGCGACGGTTCCCGCCGCCAGGTGAGGCGCCGCGTCCCGTGCCAGCGATCGCAAGACGGTGGAAGGGACGCTGAAGATAGCGATAGCGGCGCCGTCCAGGGCCTCGGCGAGCTGCCAGCACGGCTCGATGGAGGGGTGGAGGTCGACGCCGGCTAGGTACTTGCCGTTCGCCTGGTGGTCGCGGATGTCCTCGAGGACGTCCTCCTCGATGCTCCAGAGGTGGACGCGGTGGCCGTTCCCCGCCGCTACCTGGGCGAGGGCCGTCCCCATGTTCCCCGCGCCGAGGACGGCTACGGTGCTCATCCCGCTAGCCGAAGCGGTATGTCTTGAGGTCTTCTGCGGCGATCACGTTGGCCAGCCCGTCCGTGTGCGGCTCCCCGTTGAGGTGGGTGAGCACCAGCGCGGTCTCCGCCGGCAGGCGCTGACGGATGGTCTTGATGTCGTCCAGGCCCATGTGCTCCGGGCCGCTGCCGCTGGTGTAGGTGCAGTCCACAACGAGCACGTCCGCGCCTTCGGCCAGCTCGAAGATCTCCTCGCAGAACATCGTGTCGCCCGTATAGGCGACGGTGGCGCCGCCGATGTTCGCCCGGTAGCCGAAGCAGTCGAGGCTGTCGCGGACATGGTTCATCGGTACGGCTCGGAAGGTCACGGATCCCGCCTGCTGATCGCGCCCCGGATCGACGTCCAGGTAGCGGCGGTGGTAGCCGGACTCTCGGGTGATCTCCGGGTAGCAGCGGTTGGCGAAGTCCTCCATCTTCTCTTCGATGCCGGGCGGCCCGACGATGATGAGGTCGCTGTGGCGCTTGGTCATGTAGACGTACTCGAGGAAGAGGAACGGTAGGCCCATGAAGTGGTCGCCGTGGAAATGGCTGATGAAGATGACCTCGATGTCCGTGAGGGGGAACTGCAGCCGCTTGAGGTGGGGGAGAAGGGTAGGGGGAGCGTCGAATACGTAGCGCTTATCGGCCACGAAGGAGCTCCAGTAGCGTCCTCCGGAAGCGAAGGCGTTGCCTGAGCCGAGGAAGGTAAGGTCCATCAGGCGCCTGCTGCGGCCGGCAACACCGCCCCGCCCCTTGCCACCCAGCGTCCTTCAGCGGCCAGCTCGCGGGCCCCAGCCAGTCCTTTCGTCATCAACGCCTCCCCTTGTTATAACGAGAGGCCGCCGCCCGGCGTTGCCGGGCTCAGCCCCTCGCTCTCGCTCCGGCGAACTCGCCGGTCTACTTCTTGAGGATGTGGATCGTGCAGGCGGAGCCCAGGCCGATGACGTGCGCCAGCCCGGCCTTCGCGTTCTCGACCTGGCGGGCGCCGGCCTGCCCCCGCAGGTGCCATACGATTTCGACGATATTGGCGACGCCGGTGGCGCCGAGCGGGTGGCCCTTGGACAGCAGCCCGCCGCTGGCATTCACCGGGGTGCGGCCGCCGACGTAGGGGTCGCCCCGGTCGATGAACTCGCCGGCCTCGCCCTCGCCGCAGAGCATCAGGTTGTCGTAGTGCACCAGTTCCGCCGTCGCGAAGCAGTCGTGCAGCTCCACCAGGCTCAGGTCCTCGGGCCCGATGCCGGCCTTAGCGTAGGCCTCCTTGGCCGCATTGCGCGTCAGCGTGTTGACGTCGAACATGATGGGGTTGCGCTCGGTGTAGGGGTCGGACGTGAGCACCGAAGCGCCCACTGTGATCGGCTGCGTAGTGTACTGGCGTGCCTTCTCGGCGGACATCAGCACCGCGGCGGACGCGCCGTCGCCGGTGGGGCAGCACATATACAGTGTGTTGGGCCAGGCGATCACCCGCGCGTTGAGCACGTCCTCCAGCGGCGTCTCTATCTGGTACTGCGCGTACGGGTTGTGCACGGAGTGCTTGTGGTTCTTAACCGCCACCTTGGCGAACTGCTCCTGGGTGACGCCGTACTTGCGCATGTACTCCACGCCCGTCTGCCCGAAGACGCCGGGCATCAGTCCCGTGCCCATCACGCCTTCCGTGCTGTACTCGCGGTTGGCGCCCTCCGCCCCCAGCAGGCCCATCTTCCCCATCTGCTCGCTGCCGATGGCCAGGGCCACGTCGTAAGCGCCGGAGGCCACGGACATCCAGGCCTCTCGGAAGGCCGTGGAGCCGGTGGCGCAGGCGTTGGCCACGTTGATGACCGGCACGCCCGTCGCCCCGATCTCCTTCATGATCCGCTGGCCGATCATGGCGTTCGACTGGTACAGGTTCCCGCTGACCACGATCTGGACGTCCTTCATCGTGATGCCCGCGTCCTTCAGCGCCCCGATGGTCGCATCCGACGCCAGCTGCACGACATCCTTGTCCGGGTAGCGCCCGAACTTGATCATGTTGGCGCCGACTACTGCTACGTCCCGCATGGCTTCCTCCTTGCCTCTATCTCGGACACTGAAGGCCAGGCTTAAGCCCGGCCTTCTGATGATTGGCTAGTCCGCTACCCGGAACTTGGCGGCGACGATATCGTTCCCCTCCCGGTCCACCCGCACCTTCTCTGTGTACATCTTCACCTTCTTGCCGAACCACGAAGGGTCGGGCTTCAAAGGGTCGAGCCCGTAAACGTTGGCCCGGACCGATACGCCTTCCGGCAGGTCGATGATCCCGGCGACGTACGGCGCCTCCAGTCCGGGCACCGTCTGGTGCACGACTGAGAACACGTACAGCTCGCCTTCGTCGCTCAGGCGGACCTCTTCGAAGGAGGGCTCGGTTGAGGCGCACTGGGCGCAGGCGACGCGGCTGCCGAGGTAGGTGGCGCCGCAGCTCTTGCACTTGGAGCCCCAGAGGTAGGCGGGCTCGTCGGGGTAGTTGTCGGGGATGCGTAAGAATGGAACCAGAGGGTTCACCTTCTTCTCGGTGGCGGTTTCTTGTGTCAAGGGCGACCTCCTTTTGCGTGCGAGTGTTGTTTATCACGCTGGCTGCTGGCCAGTCAACAGCAGAACCGCGAAGCAAGAACGCGCGCGACCGAGAGCGCGCGACCTTCGACAGACTCTGTGGCGACTTGTACAATCGCTCTCAGCGCGGCTGTAAGTGTGACTATGTGCGACCAACACGAGTTCGTATTCGAGTTCGACAAGGCATACAACCAACAGTTGATAGAGAAGTTTGAGGCCAGCCCACAGCATGCGCTGGCTGAGGAGGTTGCACCGCGCGAGAAGGGGGTTTACGCGCTCTATTGCAGGGGCGAGTTGGTGTACGCGGGTAAGGCTCTTCAGACGCGACTCAATCGCCGTTTGGCCGAACACTACCGAAAGATAGCTTCGCGGCAGAATATTGATGTCACGGAGATGTCATGCCGCTACCTAGTCATAAGGGGTGACTGGTTTGTGCGTGCTGCCGAGGATGCGCTCATCCAGAACTATAATCCAGCATGGCAAACAAGTGGATTCGGCAGCCATGTACCAGGCGTGGGTCGCCCAGGCGTCCGGACTAGTAGGTGGGATCAGGAGTACCCGCTTAGGTAGAGCTGGCGCCGGGATTAGCGCCGAATCACAACAGCCGCATCGTATAGCTGAGTCTTGGCGCGATGCCCGTTCTCGTCTCCGTTTCGCACAGACGAGTCAATAATGCTGTTTCCCACTCGCTTGTTGCGGACTATATGAACCCCGACGACCTGCAGACCTTGACTGAGCGCCATATCAGCTAGCAACTGATCAACCTTGAACTCAATTCCCTGGATTATGGAATTGCCTACCACGACGACCGCATGCCCGCCACCGCGGAGATGCCTCTTGAATGCGGCGACCATGCGATTCGTGTCATTGAGGTAAGTGGCAACGTAATTCGCCCACCCGGTTCCTCCGTAATAGCCCTTTTCCGGGTTCCGCTGCCGAAGGGACTCGATTGCCTGCTTCATCTTGGGCGAGTCAAACTTCAGGCGTACTTCGTCTCCTTGCCTCACGGTCTGCCAGAACTTGCCGAAGCTCGATTGTTCGAGGTCCCGTGTCATTTGCCCGTCTGTCAGCAGGCCAAGCCAGTAGAGTTGCGGTCGCGTATTGCGGACGTAGTGGTAATTGTTCATGTAGGGCGGAGACGTGACGATCAGGGCCACTGAACTGGCCGGTAGTCGCGAGTCAAAATAGGAGCTCTGTAGAACCTCTCGCCTTCGCGTGGACCAGTTGTACGCGTAATTCTGGCGAGCCCATTCGATGTCCGTGATCACTTCCTCCAACTTCCGGCAGACGGGAGTAACGACCGACGCGTTCTCAATCAGTTGCTTTCCGGACCCGGGACGGGACGCGAGACTCGGCTCGTAGCTGTAGTTGGAAAAAGACACCATTGTCGCCCCAAGAGCAGCTCGAAACAAGCTGCGCTCCGGTTGCAGGAGCACTCGGGCTCGGTCAAGGGCATAGAGGAACTTGGCTTCAACCGGCGGACTAAAGAACGGTATACGGCTCTTGAAACCGGCTGGACGGAGCTGTTTGGCCTCGCCTACCAGCGATTCGAGTCCTTCATGGTCTCCATCTCCCCAGAAGCGATCGACCTGCGTTTCGAAGCGCCGCAGCGATGATTTGAATGCCTCGACCTCCGCTCTCAAATCGGATGGGTCCGTCTCCAGGCAGTTAACTTTGGCCCTTGCGCAGAGCGCGGCGAAGGGATTGATCTCGTAGCCAACCGCGTCGTGACCGGCCTTAAGCGCCTCAATTAAGGTTGTGCCGACTCCTGCGAACGGATCCAATACGAGGGCCGGCTTTCGCGGCGACTTGGGAAGATAAGCGGCAATCGCATCCTCCACGAACTGGGCGGAGAAGCCTGCTATCCACGGCACCCAGCGGTGAATTGGCAGTGATTTGTTCTCGGATGCGGCTGCATCTCGCAGCCCTACGTCGGCAGCTCTTCCGTAGCTGAGTTCGAGGGCTAACTGTTCCTTGGTGAGCACTATCTGTATCTGCCTTTGCCCCCGCGTTTCGTATGAAGGTGACTCTCCGTCCAGTAAGCCTCCAGTTCGTCTAGGTATCGTTCCACGGTCTCGCTGCGGCCTCCGCTCGTCGAAGCGGGTGGCGGGCGGTACCCGCTCTCCTCAAGGATCGCTTCGTAGAGTTTCAGAGCGTCCTTCCTGAAGCGAAAACGCCCTTTGACATCATCGCCAACTAGGACGTAGAAGTATCCGTCATTCGGGACACGTGGGCTGCCGCGTTCCAAGCTGAGACCAATTGCAGGAACGGACTGCCGAAAGAAGGCCGAGCCACGATTCACTCGATGATGATTATAAGTGCCGTAGGCTACGGGGGTAATCGGGCCATGGCACTTTTCCACAATCTCAGCTCGCTGGGTGCTGGTCCTCCCGGTCCAGCGGCGGGATCGAGAGGCTGAGGATGAGCGCCTCGCCGCTCAGTGTGCGCACGCTGTGCACCGTCCCCTTCTCGATGCGAACAGTCTCGTAGGGCCGCAGCCGCAGCACGTGGTCGCCGACGCGGGCTTCGACCTCATGTTCGAGCACGGTGTATATCTGCGCGCACTTCTCGTGGTAGTGGGGCGCCACGTGTTCGGTCTCCAGCATCCGGATGATGCGGATGCTGCACTCCGGCATCGCCACGTGGGAGAGGATCTCGTACCGGCCCATCTCTTTCATCGGCTCACCTCGGCCTGGAAGTAGCTGGCCCGCGCCCGCTCGTAGTCCTCCGGCTCGTTGACGTCGAGGAGCACGACGTCCGTCTCGAACGGCACCTCCCGCACCTCTGCCTGGTGCCGGTCGATGATCGCCCGCAGCCCCAGCGTGGCCTCGCGCGCCTCGCGCAGCTCCGGCAGGAGGGCAGCCGCGATCACCGGCGGGTGCCCGCGATGGCCTTCATACGCCGGCAGGGTGATCGTGTTGCCCTGCGACCGGTGGGCCTCCAGCAGCCGCTGGGTGACCCAGGCCGGCCGCGGCTGGTCGACGTTCAGGACGACCACCGCCTCGGTGTCTTCGCCGAGCGCCGCCGCTCCCACCCGCACGGAAGAGGCGCGGCCCTCCGCGTACAGCTCGTTGATGACGCTGAGCGCTCCGGCCTTGTGCACCAGTGGCCGTACATCGTCTGCGGCGTAGCCGAGCACGGCGACCACGCGGTCGACGCCCGCCGCTTTCAGCTGTTCGATCTGGTACTCGACGAGGGTGCGGTCACCCCATTCGAGCAGCGGTTTTGGGCGGCCCATCCGCCGCGACTCGCCGCCCGCCAGCAGGATCGCCGCGATGGTCATCCGCTGCGCTTATTCGCCGCCGGCGGAGAACAGCGTGCCCAGCTTCATGGCCAGCCCGGCGTTGCCCCCCAGTTGCACCTTGCGGGTGGTGATGGCCCACACCGGGTTCAGCTCGCCCATGGCCAGGTCCATCCACAGCTCCGGCTTGGTCTTGACCTCTGTGTCGAACTGAGGGGGCGCGCCGTCCTGCGACTCCGCCTTGCCGTCTCCGATAAGCACCGACCACTGGCCGCCGCCGGCGCCTTCCATCGTGAACACGTACGTAACGTTCATATCGGCGCCGCGGCTGCTCCAGAAGATGAGCGGCATGTAGTGAAACGTCCGGTCCAGGTGGAAATGCACCTGCTCCGGCGTGCTCGCCTCCATCCAGTGCGGCAGCTTCTTCTTGGCAACCCGCCGGATCTCCTGGTACTGTCCGGGCAGGAACAGGTAGCTGGCGAAGAACAGGTCGCGGATCGTACCCGGCCGGTCCCAGCTGGGGCTTGTCGCCGGGCGGTCGAGGTCCGCTTCGCTGACGCCTTCCAGCATCTGGATGTGCTCCTCGAAGACGGCGCGCATTCGCGCCAGCAGTTCGGGCACGGGCACGGCCTTCAGCGTCGCCAGAGTCTTCTCGCGGAACGCCGCCATGTCCTCCCGCTTCTCGAGGCCCGGAACGTTACCCGGCTCGCCGGCGATCGCCTGGCGCGTCAGCCGGTTCGACTCCTCCTCCTGCGTGGAGACCAGGTGCGCCAGGTGCTCCCTGGCCGTCCAGCGGTTCGAGGCCTTCTTCTTCCAGTCGTTCTCGTCGAGCTTGGCGAAGGCCTCCAGGCAGCGGTCGAGCGCCTGCCTGTAGTACCCCAGCGTCTGCTCCTTGCTTGGCTTCATCCCGCACCTCCCTCTTGGTTCTGTGGCCCCGAACTCTATAGCTTTCCCAGAGCGCGCAGCACGCGCTCCGGGGTTATCGGCACTTCGGTTAGGCGCGCGCCCACGGCGTCGGCAACGGCGCTGGCCACCGTCGCCGCTCCGGCCACGATCGACGGCTCGCCCACGATGCGCGCCCCGTACGGCCCCTCTTCCGAAGGCACCTCGACGATGATCGCCTCGATGGGCGGCAGGTCGCGCGTGGTGGGCAGGCGGTAGTCGAGCAGGTTGGCGTTGAGCAGCCGCCCGTTGTCGTCGTACTGCATCTCCTCCGACAGGGCGATGCCAATGCCCTGGCTGGCGCCGCCCTGCATCTGCCCGGCGACGGACAGCGGGTTGATGGCGAAACCGGCGTCCTGGGCGATAGCGTACCGCAACAGCGTCACCTCGCCGGTGTCCGGGTCGACCGCGACCTCCGCGACCTGGGCGGTGAAGCCGGGGGCCCAGCGCCTCGCTGCGATGGCGCCGCGGCCGACGATGGCGGCGTAGGGGGCGGCGAAGTTCGTGCTCAGCCGGCCCAGCCGCTGGAAGGTCAGAGACTTGTCCGGCGCGCCCACGACGCGCACCTCGCCGTCCACCAGCTCCAACTCCTCCGGCGCCGCCTCCAGCCTCTGCGACGCGACCTCCAGCATCTGCGCCTTCGCGTCCTCGGCCGCGGCCTTCACTGCCCGGCCCACGGTGTACGTCGTCTTGCTGCCGGCGCTCATGCCGGCGTAGGGCGCCGTCTTCGTGTCGCCGGTGGTCACGCCGATCATGGAGAGCGGGACGTTCAGCACCTCCGCCGCGATCTGCGCGAACGACGTGTTGGTGCCGGTGATGTCGGCGGAGCCGACCGTGACGTTGATCGTGCCGTCGCTGTTCAGGCAGACGATGGCGCTGGCCGGCTGCAGGCCGCCCATCCAGCCGCCGATGGCCAGCCCGACGCCGACGTTCGGGCGCTCCTTACTCCGGCGCCGCTCCTTCCAGATGGGGCTGTCGCTGATCGCCTGCAGGCACTCGCGCAGCCCGATGTTCGGGTAGGGCTGGCCGCTGGGCAGCGGGTCGCCGCTGGCGACGGCGTTCTTCAGCCGCACTTCCAGCGGATCGAGCCCGAGCTCGGCCGCCATCATGTCCATGTTGCTCTCGATGGCGAAGGTGGCGTTGTGCGCACCGGGGGCGCGCAAGGCGCCGACGCTCACCTTGTTCGTCAGCACCTCGTAGCCCTTGATCTCCAGGTTCGGGCACTTGTAGTAGCCGCCGACGAGCAGGCAGCCGGGCAGCATCGGCGCGCCCGGGAAGGCGCCCGAGTCGTAGACCAGCCGCGCCTTCAGCGCGACGAGCGTACCGTCGCGCTTCATCCCCGTCTTCAGGTCAACGATTGTCAGCGGCGCGGGCGTGGCCGCCAGCATGTCCTCCTTGCGGCTCATGATGTACTTGACCGGCCTCCGCACGGCCATGGCCAGCGCCGCGACCATTAGCTCGGTCAGGTAGATCTTGCCGCCGAAGCCGCCGCCGACCTCGGTCGCCGTCACGCGGATCCTGCTCTCGGGGATGTCCAGCGTCTGCGCCAGCTCGTCGCGGATGTAGAAGGGCGCCTGCGTGCTCGTCCAGACCGAAAGCTCGCCGGTCGCGTCGTAGTCGGCGATGGTGGCGTGCGGCTCGATGTAGCTCTGGTGCACCATCGCCGAGCGCCAGGTGCGCTCGACGACGCAGTCCGCCTCCGCGAACGCGGCCTCGACGTCGCCCCGCTTGAACGACATCTGAGAGGCGATGTTCGTCGGCTTGCCCTCCGCCTCCTTCTGCTGCACGTCCACGGTGACGTGGCCGCGCTCTTCCGAGCGATCGACGTTGCTGATGGGCGCGCGCACGAGCGCCGAGTCCTCCTTCATCGCCTCCAGCGGATCGACGACCGGCGTCAGCTCTTCCCACTCGACCTTGATCAGCGCCAGCGCTGCCTCCGCCACGTGCGGGTCGGCGGCGAGCACGGCCGCCACGGGCTGGCCGTAGAACAGCGCCTCGCCCTCCACGAAGATCACGGTCCGGCGGTTCGACTCGTTCTTCTTGAACGGCGGCAGGTCTCTCGAGGTCAGCACCGCCTCGACGCCCGGGTGACGGCGCGCGGCGGTGGTGTCGATGGACTTGATGCGCGCGTGCGCGTAGGGGCTGCCGAGTACCTTGGCGTGAAGCATCCGCGGCAGCGTCATGTCGTCGGCGTATACCGTCTTGCCGGTGACCTTGCCGATGCCCTCGATGCGGGGCACCGGCTTGCCGACAGCCCGGTACTCCTCGCGGACGATGGTCTCCTGCGCCATGAGTTTCTCCCTCTAGCCGGTCCTCTGCGCGGCGCTCATCACTGCTTCGTAGATCTTGGTGTAGCCGGTGCAGCGGCAGAGGTTCCCGGCAAGGCCTTCGCGCACTTCGTCGAGCGTGGGGCGGGGGTTGCGGTCGAGCAGTGCCTTCGCCGCCATGATCATGCCCGGCGTGCAAAAGCCGCACTGCACGCCGCCGGCCTCGATGAACGCCTGCTGGACGGGGTGGAGGTCGCCGTTGCGGGCCAGCCCCTCGATGGTGGTGACCTCGGCGCCGTCCGCCTCCGGAGCGAGCATCAGGCAGGAGGTGATCAGCCGCCCATCGACGATCATGGAGCAGGCGCCGCAGTCGCCGGTGCCGCAGCCTTCCTTGCTGCCGGTGAGCGCCAACTGCTCGCGCACGGTCTCCAGCAGAGTCCAGTGTGGCTCCACAGCTACCTCGTACGGGTGCCCGTTAACGGTGAGGTTGATCGGTTGCTTGGGCATTCGTTACGCCCTCGCCCTCTCCACCGCTTCGCGCAGCAGCCGCTCGGTCATCACACGCACCAGGTGCCGCCGGAACTCCGCCGATCCCCGGATATCCGATATCGGGCGGCACTCCGCCGCCGCCGCTTCCGCCGCCTGCGCGAACACAGCGTCCGACGCCGCTTGGCCCACGAGCACCGCCTCCGCCTCTCGCGCCCGGACGGGTGTCGGCGCGACCGCGCCCAGCGCTATCCGCGCCCGCTCGATGACGTCGCTGGCCGAGAGGGTCAGCGCTACGCCCACGCCCACGACGGCGATGTCCATCTGCTTGCGCGGGGTGTGTCGGGC
>Ga0209342_10007330_pt1 | contig 11111 bp, 7 predicted proteins | sample RifCSP16_2_FD_184023 | JGI IMG/M metagenome (GOLD analysis project Ga0209342, IMG submission 184023) | Soil microbial communities from Rifle, Colorado - Rifle CSP2_sed 16_2 (SPAdes) (version 2) | ecosystem: Environmental > Terrestrial > Deep subsurface > Rock core/Sediment | place: Rifle... | reverse complement strand
GACGTAGTCCGGGTCGAGCGCAATGGTCTGTCGCCAGTCGGCCAGGGCGCGATCCACCTCGCCGGCGCCCTCGTACGCAATGCCGCGCCAGAAGTAGGCGTCCGCGTTGGCGGGGTCGAGCTCGAGGGCGCGGTTATATTCGGCAATCGCCCGGTCGAATTGCTTCTCGTGGTGGTAGTCGAACGCGCGCTCCAGGTGGGCTTCTGCAGGGCTGGGGGCCGGCTTTTCGGGCTTTTCGACCGCCGTCTCCGGCGGAGGCGCCTCGCCCAGCTCGTAGCCGGCCACCCACGGCAGGCCGAAAAAGCCCGGGCGGATTTGCAGGTGGACCTCCGTCCCTTTGGTTGCTTTCTCATACTCCGCCGGGCTGACTCTGACCCTGACTGTTCCTGCCGGGGACCAAGCGGCGCTGATCACTCTCTCGTACTTATCTTCCAATCGCAAATCCAAATTATGACCAGGCTCTCGCCATTGAGCGATCACCGTGCCGGTGTGGGTTTCGGCCGCACCGGTATCGAGGAGGGCGTTGGCTGCAACGGTAGCAAACATGCAGACAGAAACAAAAACGAAGCCCAGCCCCGCCAGCGCCACGGTGGGGCGGACGAAAGGAAGATATTTGCGGTGCCAGGAGACCAGCCGGTGGCGCAGGGCCAGCATCGTCAGAACAGCCAGAACAGGTACGGCGATCAACCGAAACGAGTTTTCGCCGCTGGGAAGGTCCATTGGGGCGAGATTAGTTCCCATCGTCAAGAGCACAGGCGCGATTGCACCGCCAAGCACAAACCAAAAGAATAGAAAGCCATTCGCAGATTGACCGTGAGTGAGGGGCAATTGCTTTCCAGGGTGTGCGCTTTCGACCCGCAGTGTCTTCCCGCTCCATCCTGCCACCAGCTTGAACCTCGCCGACATCCACGCGGCCTGCGACTCGCCCCCCTCGGCGGGCCCGCCGACGCTGCGAAACGAAATTTTCCTGTCATGCCAGAAATAGACCGGACCGGAACCGAAAACCACGATAAGAAACAAGGAAGCGGCGTACCAAGCATTAGAATTCGGCAGAAATACCAACACCAAGGCAACCAGAAAGGCCAGCACCAGACCCAGATTGCCTAGATTGCTCCAGAGAAAGACGGGTTCCAGGACGGCTTCCTGGGGATTCTGGGGGTTGTAATGAACCACAACCTTCTTGCCCGGGGGATACTTTCCCAGGAGCTGCCCGGCCTGTTCCTGGGTGGCGAGATCTCCGAAGAGGACAAGGTCCGCGGAGTATTCACGGCCTTCAACGCTATACGTGTAAGGGATTTGCACTGTTTTCAGAGATTTGAAAAACGTATAGGTAGTCTCGACGACGATGTCGGCCGGCCCGACGGCCACGCCTTGGGTCCTCGGCCACGCGCGCCCCGCGAGCGCTTTTCTTACGTGAAAGGCTTGGAGCAGCACGTACCGGAAGGCCCCCAAGAGCATCAGAAGCAGGAGGACGGGCAGCCAGCCGAAAACGAAGCCTATTACGAAGAACAGGGCAAAAAGGAGCCATTGGAAACCACGGGAAAGAGACTTCATGGCCCCCGCCTCCGCGCCTGAGGATCCTGGGCCTCCGGCGGAGGCGCCTCGCCCAGCTCGTAGCTGGCAATCCACGGCAGGCCGAAAAACCCCGGGCGGATTTGCAGGTGGACCTCCGTCCCTTTAGTTGCTTTCTCATACTCCGCCGGGCTGACTCTGACGCTGACTGTGACCCTGACGCGGCCCGTCTTATCTTCCAATCGCAAATCCAAATTATGACCAGGCTCTCGCCATATAGCGATCACCGTGCCGGTGCGGGTCTCTGCCGGGCCGGTATCGAAGAAGGCATTCCCCGCCATAATAGCCCCGGACCAGAGCGCAGCAAGAGAAGCAAGAACCAAAGCCGCCACCGCCAGCGTCCCTAGGCGGCCGATGAAAAAAAGATATTTGCGCCGCCAGGAAAGGAGCTGGTGGCGCAGGGCGAATATCGCCAGGCCAGTCAGGAGGAATCCGCCGGCAAAGACAAAGATGTAGGAGGGGAAAGGCGCTGTCCCGACCAGGTCAACTGGCGCGAGCGAGGGAAGGTACATGACCATGTAGAGCACAAGCGAGATTGGACCGGTAAAGATTAGCAACGCGAAGGATACGCCCAGGTAGTGTTCTTGCCCGGTCAGGAGAACCGACGCTTGCTCCGCCCCCTCTCGCTCGGGCGGGCGGGCGCGCGCCCAGAAGGAAACTTTCCCATCGTGCCAGCAAGCGACCGCCGACCAAACGAACGCAGCCACAACCCACCAGGACATCAAGAAGAGGATCGACAGCATGTCAGATACCCAGTACAGCAGGAAAAAGAAGAGATACAGAGATACGAAGAATAACGAATTCGTCAGCTCCCCCCATAACAAGACAGGTTCGAGCACGGCTTCCTGCAGCTTTCGCGGGTTGTAGCGAACCACAACCTTCTTGCCGGAGGGGTATTTTTCCAGCAGCTCCGAGGCCTGTTCTCTCGTGGCGATCTCGCCCGGCAGGACACACCCGGTGCGGTATGCGCGGCCCGCGACTGAATATTCGTAAGGGATTTGCACTCCCGCTAGTCTACGAATCGGTATCGCCGCCGGAAACGCCCAGGATTTTCGGATTACGATGTCGCCCGGCCCGATTACTGTTCCGTGAGTAGTGGGCCACTTGCGGGATGCCAGCGCCATCCTCACCGGGTAGAGTAGTCGAAAGAGCTGCCGTGTGAGGACGAGAATAACCAGGAAGAGGACGATCTGCCACAGCCGTATCCCTCTCGGCAAATCTGGAGCCAAGAAGGCGAGAAAAAGCGGGAAGGCAACGATGGCCATTGCCTCCTCCCCGGTGGAGGGCAATTCTGGCCCCCATTACCGCGAAACCCCCGGCTCGGCTGTGACGGCCGTCACACTCCCTATACACCCGGGAGGTAGGGAGCGATGTGGTTGAGCCCACTCGCCGGAACACGGGTTGACCCGAGGCCGCCGGGCGGGGTAGCATCGGGGTTCGCGTCGCAGTAAGTTTCCGTCACGGGGAGAATCCGGTGAAGGTGTACACGGGAGAAGCCGTCCGCACCGTCGGCGTCACCGGCCACGGCGACACCGGCAAGACCTCGCTGGTCACCGCCTGCCTCTTCACCGCCGGGCTCATCGAGCGCCTGGGCCGGGTGGACGAAGGCCAGTCGGTGACCGACTTCGACGAAGAAGAAATCGCGCGCAAGGTTTCCATCTGGTCGGCGCTGGCCCACGCCGAGTGGGCCTCGCCGGCGCAGCCAGAGAAGGTCAAGATCAACTTCATCGACACCCCCGGCTACAACCTCTTCATCAACGACACCAAGGCGGCGCTGGTGGCGGCTGACAGCTCGCTGATTCTGGTGGACGCGGTGGCCGGCCCCGAAGTCGTCACGGAAAAAGTCTGGGACTACGCCATCGAATACGAGCTGCCGCGTGTCTTCGTCATCAGCAAGATGGACCGCGACAACGCCGGCTTCGAGCGCACGCTCGGTGCCTTGCAGGAGCGCCTCGGGCGCGGCGTGGTGCCGGTGGCGTTGCCGCTCGGCGAAGCCGCCGGCTTCCGCGGCTTGATTGACCTGGTGGGGATGAAAGCCTGGAGCTACGAGGCCAATGGCTCCGGCAAAGCCACGGTGGGCGACATCCCCGGTGAGCTTGCCGAGGCCGCCAAAAAGGCGCACGAAGCTTTGATCGAGATGGTGGCCGAGGGCGACGACAAGCTGATGGAAGAGTTCTTCGAGAAGGGCACGCTCCCGGAAGGCGACCTGCGCCTGGGGCTGCGGACGGCGCTGCGCGCCGGGCGCCTGCATCCGGCCGTGCCCGCGAGCGGCCTGCGCAACATCGGCACAGACTACCTCTTGAACTTCATCGCCGACTACCTGCCGAGCGCGGTGGAGCGCAAGGAAACCACCGGCTTCAGCCAGCCCGAGCGCCAGGGCGAGCAGGTGACGCGCTCGGTGAGCGACGCGGAGCCCGTCGCCGTCTTCGTCTGGAAGACCCTGGCCGACCCCTTCGCCGGGCGCATCAGCTACTTCAAGGTGATGAGCGGCGTCTTGAAGAACGACGCCACCATCCAGAACTACACCCGCGGGGTGGCCGAGCGCTTCCAGCACATCTCGGTCGCCCAGGGCAAGAAGCACACCCAGGTGGCGGAGCTGCACGCGGGCGACATCGGCGTGGTGGGCAAGCTCAAGGAGACGCTCACCGGGGACACGCTGGGCGACAAGGCGGCGCCCCTCCACTACCCGCCCGTGAAGCTCCCCGAGCCGCTCATCAGCTTCGCCGTCGAGCCCAAGACCCGGCAGGACGAAGAGAAAATGTCGACGGCCATGCACAAGATCCTGGAGGAAGACCCGTCGCTGCGCTACACGCGCGAGGCGCAGACGCGCGAGTTCCTCTTGTCCGGCTCCGGGCAGCAGCACATCGAAGTGGTGGTCTCGAAGCTCAAGAAGCGCTACGGGGTGGAAGTGACGCTCAAGGCGCCGAAGGTCCCCTACCGCGAAACCATCCGCGCCCGGGCCGAGGCCGAAGGCAAGCACAAGAAACAGACGGGCGGGCGCGGGCAGTTCGGCGTCGCCCGGGTGAAGATGGAGCCGCTGGCGCGCGGGGCGGGGTTCGAGTTCGTGGACGACGTTTTCGGCGGCGCCATCCCCCGGAACTACATCCCCTCGGTGGAGAAGGGCATCGTGGCCGCCGCCGAGCGCGGGTACCTGGCCGGCTACCCGATGGTGGACTTCCGCGCCATCCTCTACGACGGGCAGTACCATGACGTGGACTCGAGCGACATCGCCTTCAAGATCGCCGGCTCGCTGGCCTTCAAGAAATGCATGGAGCAGGCCAAGCCCGCCTTGCTCGAGCCCATCCTGAACATCGAAGTCTACGCCCCGCAGGAGTTCTCCGGCGACCTGATGGGCGACATCAACGCCCGCCGCGGGCGCATCCAGGGGATGGACACGCGCGGGACCTCCAGCGTCATCAAGGCGCAGATGCCGATGGCCGAGATGCTCGACTTCGCCACCGCCTTGACCTCGCTCACCCAGGGCCGCGGCAGCTACCACGCTGAGTTTGCCCACTACGACTTCGTCCCCCGCGAGCTCGAGCAGAAGATCATCGCCCACCACAAGGCCGGCAAGGAAGCCGAAGAAGTGGAAGAAGAAGCCTAGCGCTTTTGGTTTACTGGTTTGTCGGTTGATTGGTTGAACGGGACAGCCCAGCGGCAGAAGCCGCTGGGTTGAATTTTTTTGGAGACAATTTGGTAGTGGCGCGCGGGACGCGCGCGCTGGTAGAGTTTCGCCCTGGCAGACCCTTCGACAGGCTCAGGGCGAGCAGGAATGTCTGCCCCACTGAACTAAGAGGAATGACCAAGAGACGAGCCAACAGGAGATCGGTAGGAGCCGCCACCACGGCGGTGCACGCCGGCGAAGTCCACACGGGCGTGGGCGGGCCGGTGGCGACGCCGGTCGTCCAGACCTCGACCTTCACCTTCGAAAGCGTCGAGGAGATGAAGCGCTGGGCGGAAGGCCGCTCGAAGGCCGACATCTACACCCGTTACGGCAACCCCACGCTGCGCGTGGCTGAAGCCAAGCTGGCCGCGCTCGAAGGCGCGGAGGCGGCGCTCGTCACCGCCTCCGGCATGGCCGCCATCTCCTCGACGCTGCTGACGCTTGCGGGCGCGGGCGAGGAAATCATCGCGACCCGGCAGACCTACGGCGGCAGCTACCGGCTGATGCGCGACTACCTGCCGCGCTTCGGCATCCGCGTACGTTATGTCGAAAACGATTTGAAAGGCGTGGAGCAGCTGGTCACGGCGCGCACGCGCGCGCTCTACACTGAAACCCCGACGAACCCCACGCTGCGCATCGTGGACTTGCGCCGGGCCGCCGCGCTGGCCGACCGCTTCAAGCTCGTGGCGGTCGTGGACAACACTTTCGCCACGCCTGTCTTGCAGCGGCCGCTCGAGCTCGGCTTCGACCTGGTCTGCCACAGCGCCACGAAATACCTCGGCGGGCACTCGGACATCATCGCCGGGGCGGTGGCCGGTCGACGCGCCCTGGTCGAAAAAATCCGCCAGACGGTGATTCATCTGGGCGGCTCGCTCGATCCCTGGGCGGGGTATTTGCTGATCCGCGGGATCAAGAGTCTGGAGCCGCGGGTGCGGCGGCAGGCGGAGACGGCGCTGCGGGTGGCGCGCTTCCTCGAGCGGCACCCGCAAGTGGCCCGCGTGCACTACCCCGGGCTGCGGTCGCATCCCGACCACCGGCTGGCGCGCCGCCAGATGGACGGCTTCGGGGCGATGCTCGCCTTCGACCACAAGAACGGCCTGGCGGGGGCGCGGCGTTTCTGCCGGCGGATTCGCGTGTTTTTGCTCGCGGCCTCGCTCGGCGGGGTGGAGTCGCTGGCGGTATTGCCGATTTACACCTCACACTACAAGATGTCGGCCAAGGAGCTGGCGGGGGCCGGGGTCGCGCCGGGCACGGTGCGGCTCTCGATCGGCCTGGAAGACCCGGTGGATTTGATCGCCGACTTGAAGCAAGCCCTCGCCTGAGACAAGATCGCTCAGGGGCCAAAGCCCCCCATTTCTTACACCCGAATGGCACGGCTAAAGCCGTGCCCTACCGTCCGGGTCTACGAAGGTCCGCGGGCAGGCCTCATCGTTGACAAGAAGCAAGCCCTCGCCTGACGACTATCCGGGGAGTGACCGTCGTCACAGCCAAGCCGCGGGCTCGGGAGTAGAAGAAGGCTTAGAAGTCCACGGGCACGGTCCGGAAATGCTGGCTCTCGCCAGCGGCGACGAGAGATGCAGCGAACCTCGCCCAACGCCCGAATTCCGGATCGTGCCCTTTTCCTTTGCTCTTTCAGGCTGACGGCGCCGGCCCGCGCAGGCCATGGCCGGGAAAAAAACAAGCGGAGAGGGGATGCGGGAGACTACTTCTTGTCCTCGTCTTTTTTCTTGTCGGGCGGGGGCTTGGTGCCGCCGATGGGGCCAGAGCTGCCCGAGCCGCCCGAGGCGGAGAGGGCTCCCGTCTGGTTGATGGAGTAGCGCGGCCGGGAGTCGCGGTCTTCGACCGGCTCGGCCGTCACCGTGTACTCGTCGGGCAGCGTGCGGTTCATGCGGTAGATGAAGCCGTGGTAGACCATGACGGAGGTGTCGCCGCCGCCGCTGTCCCCGCCGCCGCCGTCCAGCACCGGGAGGCTCCTCCCCGTGCCGGCCAGCACCGTGAAGTTGGGGGCGTACTCGCCGTGGCTGATGCGGTGGGCTTCCTGGGCGGTGTGGACGCTCTTGAGGTTGACCTGGGCGGAAGCGTCTTCGGCCACCTGCTTGGCCTTGCGGTAGCGCGGCATGGCCAGCACCGTCAGCAGCATGATGATGGCCAGGACCACCATCACCTCCGGCAGGCTGAAGCCTCGCTGTTTTCGCCACCCGTTCATCGGACCCGTCCTAGGCACGCCGCGCCCCCCCGCCGAGCTCGGGCGTCTTTTCCAGCTGGGCCAGCATGGCCCGCACCGCCTCGTCCAGGTCGGCGCGGGCGATGATCTCGTCCGCCGCCAGCCGCTCGGCAAGTTTTTTCACCTGCCCGTGCACGGCAAACAGGATATCGCGGTTGCGCGTGGCAATCAACTTCATCTTTTGGCTCAACTGGGTTACGTCTTCTTCGAACACCTTGAACTCGTCCCGGCGCCGGAAGCGCATCGGCCGGGTCTCGCCTTCGACCAGCTCGATCAAAGTGCGGTGCAGGCGGTAGAGCGGCCCCGCCACGTGCAGCGACCAGTGCAGGCTGTAATAGGCGGCCAGCAGGCCGGAGACCGCCAGCAGCGGCCAGAGGTAGAAGTGCAGGGTGTTCAGCTGCGCGCGCAGGATGGCGCGCACGCCCGGGTCGGGCTCGGCGGCCGCGGCGCGCTGCATGGGCGCCAGTCCCAAGAAGGCCAGCAGCGCCGCGTAGATCACGACGAACAGGATGAGCGGCAGCAGGGCCCGGAGCTGGAAGGACAAATCCACGATCAACTGCCGGCGCACCAGCTTACGGCCGCCGGGAACAGGGCTGGCTGGGGATGCCATGCTTCTACTCCTCCTTCACAATTGGCGGCCGTTCGGCGCCCCGAAGTGTCAAGGGGCGCGTCGCCGGCCCCGGGCCGGGAAAAGTGGGACCTGCATCATACCGTCCTCCCGCCCCGGAGTCAAAACCTTCCCGGCCCCGGGCGCGTCTCAGTAGAAGGCGTAGACAGGGGGAGAAGCGCCCTTGTAAAATCGCCGGATAGTCGGGCGCTCCCCGAAGCCCCGAACCTTCGGGGTGGGGCAGGGCCGGAGGTGAGGTTCTTGCAGGCAGGCGGCGGACAACGGGCGCGGCGCAGCGGGCTGGCAATTTCTCTGCTCGCGCTGGCGTTGTTGGCGGCCGGCTGCGAGCCGGAGAGCGCGCCGGTGCGCGGAGCCAAGACCGGCGGCAAGCCCGAATCGGGCAAGCAGAAAGCGGCTGCGGTCAAGCCGGCGCCGGACGAAGCGGCCGAGGCGAGGCTGGGGCCGCGGGACGCTCCCCTGCGCCCACCGCTGCTGCTCTACCTGGGCAGCGGCGTCCCCGACCCGGTGGAAGAGACGCTGGACGCGGCCGAGGCCGCCTGCGGCCGCGGCGAAGAGCTCTACCGCGCCGGCGACCTCGACGGCGCCCGGCAGGAGTTCGACCGCGCCCTGGAGCTGCTGCTGGCCTCGCCGCATGCCGTGCGCGAAGACCCGCGGCTGCTCTACGGCTTCGACGCGCTGGTCGACCGCATCCACGGGCTGGAGCTCACCGCCCTGCGCGACGCCGCCACCAGCGAAGAGCCGGGCGACGTCCCTGCCGCCATCGAGCAGGTGGCCCCGCTCACCTTCCCGCTCGACCCGCAGCTGCGCGCCCAGGTGGTGCAAGAGCTGGCGGGCCTGGCGGGCGGCGACCTGCCGCTCACGGTCAACGAGCGCGTCCTGGGGGTGCTCAACTTTTTCCAGAACACCGCGCGCGGGCGGCGCATCGTCGAGACCGGCCTGCGCCGCGCCGGGCGCTACCGCGAGCTCATCGCCCGCACCCTGGACGAAGAAGGCCTGCCCCGCGACCTGATTTACCTCGCCCAGGCCGAGAGCGCCTTCCAGCCCCACGCCCGCTCCCGCGCCCGCGCCGTCGGACTCTGGCAGTTCATCAGCTATCGCGCGCGCGAGTACGACCTCCAGATCGACTGGTGGGTGGACGAGCGCCGCGACCCGGTGAAGTCCACCCGCGCCGCCGCCCGTCACCTGCGCGATTTGTACGAGCAGTTCGGCGACTGGTACCTGGCCATGGCCGCCTATAACAGCGGCCCCGGGCGCGTCGAGCGCGCGCTGGCCCGCGCGCCGGGGAAGGACTACTGGGAATTGCTCGACCGGCGCCTGCTGCCGCGCGAGACCCGCAACTACGTCCCCATCATCCTGGCCGTGGCGCTCATCGCCAAAGACCCGGCGCGCTACGGGATTGAGGTGGAGCCCGAGCCGCCGCTGCGCTTCGAGAGCGTGACGCTGGGGAAGCCGACCGAGCTGCGGCAGCTCGCCCAAGCCATCGGCGTGAGCCTCGGTGAGCTGGAAGAGCTGAACCCGCACGTGCTGCGCGGGGTCACGCCCCGGCGGGACGATTTCGTCCTGTATGTGCCGCCGGGGACCTCCGAGACGCTGCGGGCGGCGCTGCCGGCGTTGCCGGAAGCGAAGCTGGTGGACTGGCAGCGCCACAACGTGCGCCGCGGCGAGACGCTCTCCGGCATCGCCTCGCGCTACGGCACCTCCGCCTGGGCGCTGGCCCAGGCCAACCATCTTTCCCTGCGCTCCTTCATCCGCCCCGGCGATACCCTGGTGATCCCGACGGGCGACTCCGGCGCTCATCGGCCGCAACCGCGGCGCCCCCGCCGCAGCGACACCGGCGACCGCTATACGGTCGAAGGCGGCGACACGCTGTCGGCCATCGCCGCCCGCCACGGCGTGAACGCGCAGGCCCTGGCCGAGGCCAACGGCTTGACCCTGCGCTCTGTCATCCGCGTCGGCCAGCGCCTGGTGGTCCCGGAGCGCGGCACGGTGGCGGCAGAGTCGCGCCGCAGTAGCGCCGAGGCTGCGCCTGATTCGGGCAGCCGCGTGCATCGCGTGCGGCGCGGAGAGACGCTGTGGGATTTGTCGCGCCGCTACGGGGTTTCACTGACCGCTCTGCGCGACGCCAACCCGTTTCTTGAAGAGCGCGAGCTGCGCGCCGGCGACACGCTCCGCCTGCCCGAGTAGTTTAATCCACTTTTTTTCAATCACTTAGGCGACACCCCGGACGCCCCTTGACAAACTCCGGCGTGTAGTCTTCTAATGCGCCCGATTGAGGAGGGGCATGATGGCACGAGAAGACTTCGAGCCGGCCGACGAGCTGCGCCTGCGCAACGGCGACGACGAAGAAGAGTTCGGCCGCGGCGACGAAGAAGAGATCGGCGAGGACTCCGAAGAAGAAGAGCTGGGCGAAGAAGAGGAGCTGCCCGGGGAAGAGAAGCGCCCCGCGCCCTATCCGCCGACTTACGCCCCGCCGCCGCCTCCGCCCATCGGCAAGCCCAAGGCGAAGCCGAAAAAGAAAAAGAAGGCCAAACCCAAGCGCCGCAAGAAGGCTCGCCGCCAGCCACGGCGTCGAGCTAAGCCGAAGCGTCGGGCCGTTCGCAGGCGCAAGAGAGGGCGCCGCCGCGCCAAGCCTCGCCGCAAGAAAGCCCGTTCATCCCGAGCGAAGTCGAGGGGCCGCGCGAAGCGCAGGGGGCGCAAGCGCCGCCGCTAGCTACGACCCGCCTGCGTGTCATTCCGAGCGAACTGATGGTTGGGTTTCTTCGTTCTCACCCTTCGGGGCTGGAAATCTTGAGGACGGCCAGCCCTTCGGCTGCGCTCCCTTCGACTTCGCTCAGGGCAGGCAGGGTTAGCGGAGCATTTCCTGTGCTCACCCTTCAGGTGAGCTGATTTTAAGGACCGCTAAAAAGGCTTCCTGGGGGATGTCAATGCGGCCGACGCGCTTCATGCGGCGCTTGCCGGCGCGCTGCTTTTCGAGGAGCTTGCGCTTGCGGGTGATGTCGCCGCCGTAGCACTTGGCGGTGACG
>Ga0209342_10007329_pt1 | contig 11111 bp, 7 predicted proteins | sample RifCSP16_2_FD_184023 | JGI IMG/M metagenome (GOLD analysis project Ga0209342, IMG submission 184023) | Soil microbial communities from Rifle, Colorado - Rifle CSP2_sed 16_2 (SPAdes) (version 2) | ecosystem: Environmental > Terrestrial > Deep subsurface > Rock core/Sediment | place: Rifle... | reverse complement strand
GTGGAGCTCATAACGCCCATAGCCATGAACAAGGAGCTGCGGTTCGCCATCCGCGAGGGCGGCAGGACCGTGGGCGCAGGGGTCATAACCGAAGTTATCGAGTAAAACGAATGCGGAATGTGGAATGGCGAATGCGGAATTAGAAAAGCCCGCACTCCGAACTCTGCACTCCGAACTCCGAATTTGACGCGAGAGTGAGGCCATAACAGATGCGGGAAATTATTCTGCTTGCCTGCAGTGATTGCAAGCGCAAAAATTATTCAACGAACAAAAACAAGAGAAATACTCCTGACAAGATACAGCTGGAGAAATATTGCCGGTTTTGCCGCAAGCACACGATGCACAAGGAGACGAAGGCGTAAGGCAAGTTAACAGGCAAAGCGCATACGTCAAAATGCAGAATAAAGATCGTCACTTTTGCATTGTTCATTTTGCATTTTGCATTGTTTACGGGGACACAGGCCAGTAGCTCTAATGGTAGAGCTCCGGACTCCAAATCCGGCTGCTGGGGGTTCGAGTCCCTCCTGGCCTGCCAAACTCTCTCATGCAGAAAGAGGCTGTGATCGACTATGTTCAAAAAAATTAATGAGTTCTTCCAGGAAGTCAAGCAGGAATTGAAGAAGGTCGTGTTTCCGACGAAGAAGGAGGTCATAGGTTCTACCTGGGTGGTGATCATCACTGTCCTCATTTGCGCTATTTTTCTGGGCGTGGTAGATATGGGGTTATCGAAATTCATAACCCTTGCCTTTAAGTAGAGAGAATGATGCAGAAGAACTGGTATGTGGTCCATACCTACGCGGGTTTTGAGAACAAGGTGAAGTCCAGCATACTCGAGACGGTCTCAAAGCTTGGGTTGCAGGAGAGGATAGCGCAGGTCCTTGTGCCCACCGAGGAAGTGCTTTCGCTCAAAGGCGGGAAAAAGCGCAAATCACAGAGGAAGTTCTTCCCCGGGTATGTTCTCGTTGAAATGGAGATGGACGACAACACCTGGCATATCATCAAAGATACGCCCAAGGTGACCGGTTTCGTCGGCGGCAGCACCGATCCGACCCCTTTGACCGATGACGAGGTCAAGAACATCCTGAAGCAGGCCGAAGAGGGCGCGGTCGCGCAAGCCCAGCCCAAACATGCCTACCAGAAGGGAGACCGGGTCCGGGTCATCGACGGCCCTTTCAGCAGCTTTATCGGCACGGTGGAAGATGTCAATCCCGCTCACGGTAGGCTCAGGGTGATGGTGAGCATTTTCGGACGTTCAACGCCGGTCGAGCTGGAGTTCCTGCAGGTTGAAAAGGAAAAAGGATAATAAATACAAATTAAAAATTTAAAATTCAAGATTCAAAGTTGATGATCTCGTAAGAAGTCAATTTTTCACACAAAGGCACAAAGGCACGAAAAAAGGCCTCTTGAAAATATTCATGTTTTTCTTTTGTGTCCTCCGTGATCTTCGTGTGAGAACGACTTTTACGAATGTATCAAAGTTCAAAAACTGATATTAGGAGTCATAGATGGCGAAAGAGATCGTAACAAAAATAAAGCTTCAGGTGCCCGCAGGAAAGGCCAATCCGGCGCCTCCGGTAGGACCGGCGCTCGGCCAGCACGGCGTTAACATCATGGAGTTCTGCAAGACATTCAATGCGCAGACCCAGAAGATGGGAGACACCGTTGTCCCGGTCATCATCACGGTGTTTTCGGACAGGTCATTCACATTTATCACCAAGACACCGCCCGCAGCGGAACTTCTCAAGAAGGCCGCAGGCATTATCAAGGGGTCGGGGGTGCCCAACAAGGACAAGGTCGGCAAGGTGACGCGCGCCCAGGTGAAAGAAATGGCCCAGCAGAAGATGCCCGACCTCAACGCGGCAACTGTCGAGGCGGCCATGCGCACCATTGAAGGCTCCGCACGGAGCATGGGAATTGACGTTATCGATTAATTTCGGAGAGCGGAGTGAACGGTGAACTAATTCCGCATTCGGAAAGCGGGAGGCTGACAACGGCCGCTAAGACCGCAAGGAGGGAACATGGCAGGGAAGAAATATAAGGAAGCGGCAGCACTGGTGGACAGGGCAAAGCGTTACAGCCTTGAAGAGGCCGTCGGCCTCGCAAAAAAGACGGCCAAGGTCAAGTTCGATGAGACCGTTGATCTGGCGGTCAACCTCGGCGTGGACCCCAAGCAGGCCGACCAGATGGTGAGGGGAACGGTCGTTCTTCCGCATGGCACCGGCAAGAAGGTCAGGGTCCTGGTTTTCGCGAAGGGTGAAAAAGAAAAAGAGGCAAGGGACGCCGGCGCCGATCATGTCGGGGCCGAGGACCTTGCTGACAAGATACAGAAAGGCTGGACGGAGTTCGATACGGTCGTTGCGACCCCCGATATCATGGCGCTCGTGGGCAAGCTCGGCAAGGTGCTCGGACCCCGGGGGTTGATGCCGAACCCCAAGACCGGTACGGTGACGTTCGATGTTGCCAAGGCCGTCAGGGACATCAGGGCCGGAAAAGTGGAGTACCGCGTTGATAAGGCGGGGATCGTCCACGTGAGCGTCGGAAAGGCATCGTTCGAAGAGAACAAACTTCTGGAGAACGCCAAATCGGTGCTTGAGTCCATTCTGAAGGCCAAGCCCTCTTCGAGCAAGGGCAAGTATCTGAAAGCGGCGGCGATGTCCACAACCATGGGACCGGGGATCAAGATGGACACCGCTGATATAGAGAAGCTGGCAGGGTAAATAAAAAAACAAATCCCAAGCGCCAAATAACAAATAAGCGCCAATTACTCAAAGTTCAAATGTTCGATTTGAACATTGGATTTTGGAATTTATTCGGGATTTGTTATTTGAGATTTGGAATTTCATTAGTAATGGTAAAGGTCGGCCCCCGACAAGGGGGTGCGGTCCGAGACAGCAGGCACGGATGAGATGCGATATTGCCTTCCCTCCGTTTAATCCCCAAGCGGGGCCTGCCGAGACCCGGGCAAAAGAAAGATCGCCATCAGGCTTCAGACTCTTTCTTTTAAGGCTCCCGGGCAAGGTCATCGGGATCTTGAAAGAAAGGAGGATAGAGTTGAGAAAAGACGAGAAACAAGGGGTCATAGATGAGTTGCATGAGAAATTTGTTCGCGCCAAGGCGGCGGTGATCACGGGCTATACCGGGATCAACGTTGAACAGATCACTGATCTCAGGGCCAAGCTGCGCAAGTCGCAGGTTGAATACCGCGTCGTGAAAAACACGCTGGCCCGGAGGGCGTCCCAGGGAACGCCGGTGGAGCTGCTGAAGGACTATTTTGTCGGCCCCGTCGGGATCGCCATCGGGTACGACGATCCGATCGCTCCAGCCAGGGTGCTCTACGAATTTCAGAAGGTCCAGCAAAAGCTCGATCTCAGGATCGGAATGCTGGACGGCAAGCTGATCAAGCAGACGGAGATCAAGGCGCTGGCAACCCTGCCATCGCTCAACGCGCTCCGCGCGAAGATCGTCGGCCTCTTGCAGGCGCCTGCATCGAGGATCGTGGGTGTGCTCGCCGCTCCGGGCGGCCAGATCGCGCGGGTGGTGAAGGCAAAGGCGGACAAGGGGTAAGAAGTGGAAAGCCCGCTTCGCCGCGTGCGGAGCGGAACAGTAAAAATTTACGAACACATTTCAGGAGGATGGATACATGGCAGATTTAGTGAAGATCGTTGATGAACTGAGCGGCTTGACCGTTCTTGAGGCTTCAGAGCTGAGCAAGTTGCTCGAAGAGAAGTGGGGTGTATCAGCCGCCGCGCCCGTGGCCGTGGCCGCCGCGCCCGGCGCCGCAGCAGCAGCGGAAGAGAAGACCGCGTTTGACGTCATCCTGACCTCGGCAGGTGATAAAAAGATCCAGGTGATCAAGGTGGTCAGGGAGCTTACGGGTCTTGGCCTCAAAGAGGCGAAAGATCTGGTTGAGGGCGCGCCCAAACCGGTGAAGACCGGCGTCACCAAGGAAGAGGCGGCGACCATGAAGGCCAAACTGGCCGAGTCCGGCGGGGTGGTAGAGATAAAGTAGTATACGAATGCATTTCGTTTTGCAAGTCCTTGCCCTCTGGCAGGCCCGGAGGGCAAAGGACTTTTTTGCGTTTTTAGGATGAGAAGATTTTAACGTACCTTTCGGTTTTGAATTGCAGCAAGACCATGCCGTGAACCACCGAGGGCATAACGATGACTGCAAATCCTAGCCTGGACAAACCAGCAATGCATAAGTCAAATTTCAAAATGCAAATTGCAAAATTGTGGTATGGCCTATGGCCATGTCTTGTTTTTTTTCATTTTGACTTTTGCATTTTGCAATTTGACTTTTGATTTTTTAACGGATTTGACTCTGTGAAGAGGTGAGCACATATGTCTAAGGAAAAAAGAGAACTTGTTCGGACGAGAAAGGACTTCTCCAAGATCCCCACCATTCTGGAAATTCCCGATCTCATCGAGATCCAGAAAAGGTCCTATGAGCACTTTCTCCAGAGAGAGGCCGCGTCCGACAAGCGCAAGGAGATAGGTCTCCAGGCGGCGTTCAAGAGCGTGTTCCCCATCCATGATTTCAACGAGACCAAGATGGTGGACTACCTCGGATATTCGCTCGGGGAGCCCAAGTATACCGTCTGGGAGTGCCTGCAGCGCGGGGCCACCTACGCGGCGCCGCTCAAGATCAAGACCCGCCTTGCGTTCTTTGAAAAGGACGAGCAGACGGGGTCAAAGCGGGTGAAAGACATCAAGGAACAGGAGGTCTACGTCGGCGACCTTCCGCTCATGACCGACACGGGCACGTTCATCGTGAACGGGACCGAGCGGGTCGTCGTGAGCCAGCTCCATCGCTCGCCGGGGGCCTTCTTTACGCACGACAAGGGCAGAACGCACGCCAGCGGCAAGATCCTCTATTCCGCCCGGATCATCCCTTACCGCGGTTCGTGGCTTGACTTCGAATTTGACGTCAAGGACATCGTGTATGTGAGGATAGACCGGAGGAGAAAGATCCCCGCCACGATACTTCTCAAGGCCTTCGGCTATTCCAATGAAGACCTGCTCAGGATGTACTATCCGATCGAGAACATCAGCGTCAAAAAAGAGGGTTTTACCCGCAGTATCAATGCGGACGTGCTGAGCGGGCTCAAGGCCCCTGTCACCGTGACCGACAAGGCAACGCGGGAAGTGATCGTGAAAGAGGGCGCCAAGATCACCCGCATGGCGATCAAGAAGATGGAGTCCGCGGGCATCACGGAGATACCGATCAGCCGCGATGAGCTCATTGACCGTGTCATCCTCCGGGACGTGATCGATCCCGAAACGGGCGAGGTGCTTCTCCCGGCGAACGAAAAGATCACCGACACCTTCCTGACGAAGCTCTCCGCCACCAAGGTGGAGAAGATGGAAGCGATCTACATGGACGGCATCCACGTGATCCCCGCTATAAGGGAGACCCTGCTTTCCGACAAGGTGCAGACTTCCGACGAGGCCCTCATCGAGATCTACCGGAAGATGCGGCCGGGCGAGCCGCCGACCGCCGAGATGGCGAGGAACCTCTTTAACGGGATGTTCTTCAACGCCAAGCGGTATGACCTCTCGGCCGTCGGCAGGCTGAAGCTCAACAAAAAGCTCAAACTCGACATCCCGCTCGAAAAAACGACGCTTACGGCGCAGGACGTGGTCGAGGTGATCCGCTATCTCGTGAACCTCCGCACCGGGCGCGGCGAGGTCGACGATATCGACCATCTCGGCAACCGCCGGGTGCGGTCCGTCGGCGAACTTCTCGAGAACCAGATCCGCGTCGGGCTTGCCCGGATGGAACGCGCCGTCAAGGAGCGCATGAGCCTCCAGGACGTGGATACGCTCATGCCCCATGACATCATCAATCCCAAGCCGGTCATCGCGGCGATCAAGGAGTTTTTCGGGTCAAGCCAGCTCTCCCAGTTCATGGACCAGACCAACCCGCTCGCCGAGATCACGCACAAGAGAAGGCTTTCGGCCCTTGGGCCCGGCGGTCTTACGCGCGAACGCGCGGGGTTCGAAGTGCGTGATGTGCACCCGACCCACTACGGCAGGATATGTCCCATCGAGACGCCGGAAGGGCCGAACATCGGCCTCATCGTTTCGCTTGCGACCTACGCCCGGGTGAACGACTATGGTTTCATCGAGGCCCCGTACCGCGAGGTCAAGGCCGGCAAGGTCACGGATCTCATCGAATACCTTTCCGCGGTCGATGGCGAGAATTTCGTCATCGCCCAGGCCAATACGCCGATCGACGGCCGCGGCAAGATAGCCGTGCCGAGCGTGTCGGCGCGCGTGGGCGGCGAGTTCAGGATGGTGACCGCCGAAGAAGTGCAGTACATGGACGTTTCGCCGAAGCAGATCGTTTCGGTTTCAGCGGCCCTCATCCCGTTCCTCGAGAACGACGACGCCAACCGCGCGCTCATGGGTTCGAACATGCAGCGGCAGGCCGTGCCGCTCCTCAGGCCGCAGGCGCCCGTGGTCGGCACCGGCATGGAGCGGGTGGCGGCCAGGGATTCGGGCGCGATCGTCTCCGCCAAGCGCGATGGTTTCGTCGAGACCGTGGACTCGACCCGCATCGTGGTCAAAGGCGAGGATGCCAGGGGCCGGACGGTCGTTGACACGTATCCGCTGACCAAGTTCCATCGTTCCAACCAGAACACATGCATGAACCAGAAATCGATCGTCCGGATCGGCGACAAGGTCAAGAAGGGCCAGATGATCGCCGACGGCCCCGCGACGGACCTCGGAGAGCTCGCGCTCGGGCAGAACGTGCTCGTTGCCTTCATGCCGTGGAGCGGATACAATTTCGAGGACGCGATCATCATCAGCGAGAAGCTGGTGAAGGAAGACCGCTATACGTCCATCCATATTGAAGAGTTCGAGATCGAGGCGCGCGACACCAAGCTCGGCAAGGAGGAGATCACCCGCGACATCCCGAACCTGGGCGAAGAAACGCTCAGGAACCTCGACGAGAACGGGATCATCCGCATCGGCGCCGAGGTGATGCCCGGAGATATCCTCGTGGGCAAAGTGACCCCGAAGGGCGAGACACAGCTCACGCCGGAAGAGAAGCTCCTTCGGGCGATCTTCGGCGAAAAGGCCGGCGATGTGCGGGACGCCTCGCTCTACGCCCCGCCGGGCATCGAGGGAACGGTGATCGACGTGAAGGTTTTCTCCCGCAAGGGCGAAGACAAGAACGAGCGCCTCAAGACCCAGGAGAGCGAGGAGATCGCCCGGCTCCAGAAGGATTACCAGGAAGAGGTCAAGGCGGTCAAAGAAGACAAGTATAAGCGCATCCGGAGGCTTCTCCTCGGAAAGACCGTCGCCGAGAAGGTCGTGAACTCCAAAACCGGGCGGACGGAGCTCGCCGCAGGCAAGAAGATCTCGGCCGAGATCCTCGACAAGCTGCCGGAGAAGGACATCGCCAGGATCAAGGTCGAGTCCGCCGAGTATCCGGCCAAACTCCAGGAGATCATGGACGGCTCCGAGAACCAGCTCAATATCCTCGAGTCCCAGTATGAAGAGAAGATCGGCAGGCTGAAGCGGGGAGACGACCTCCCGCCCGGCGTGATCAAGCTTGTGAAGGCCTATGTGGCCATGAAACGCAAGCTCTCCGTGGGCGACAAGATGGCGGGCCGGCACGGGAACAAAGGCGTGGTGTCGAAGATCGTGCCTGAAGAAGACATGCCGTGTCTGCCGGACGGCACGCCTGTCGAGATCGTGCTCAATCCTCTCGGCGTGCCCTCGCGTATGAACGTGGGTCAGATACTCGAGACCCACCTGGGTTGGGCGGCAAAGGCCCTGGGCCTGCACGTCGCAACGCCGGTGTTCGACGGCGCCACGGAAGACCGTATCCATGCCATGCTCAAGGAAGCCAAGCTCCCGCTTACGGGACAGTCCATCCTGTACGACGGGCGCACCGGAGATCCCTTTGACAAACCGGTCACGGTGGGCTACATGTATATGCTCAAGCTCCACCACCTCGTCGACGACAAGCTGCACGCGCGCTCCATCGGGCCCTATTCGCTCGTGACGCAGCAGCCTCTTGGCGGCAAGGCCCAGTTCGGCGGCCAGCGTCTCGGCGAGATGGAGGTCTGGGCCCTGCAGGCGTACGGCGCGGCCTATTGTCTCCAGGAGTTCCTGACCGTCAAGTCCGACGACGTGTCCGGGAGGGCCAAGATCTATGAGGCGATCGTGAAGGGAGAGAACACCCTTGAGCCGGGCCTGCCTGAGTCGTTCTACGTGCTGGTGAAAGAGCTTCAGAGCCTCTGTCTGGATGTGGAGCTTCTTGAACGGAAGAACGGCAAGGAACGGGTGATCGGGCTCGATAAGATCAGCGCGGCGAAGTAAAAGGGGAAATTCCAAATATCAAGCACCAAAGCACAAATAAATTCCAGGAACCAAGCTCCAATAACCAAATTCCTCGTTCCAAGCTGTTTGGTTATTGAGATTTGGTCATTGGTGATTGTTTGTAATTTGGGCTTTGAAGTTTGTGATTTGGTGTTCAACGGAGGTCCACTGTGGAAGATAAACGGGTGATGGAAAGCAGGTCAAAGGCCGATGTCATGAGCCTCTTCGAAAAGCCGAAGGAGATCAATTTTGATTCGATCCGGATACGGGTCGCATCCCCTGAGCGCATCAAGGCGTGGTCGTACGGCGAGGTAAAAAAACCGGAAACCATCAACTACCGCTCGTTCAAGCCGGAACGCGACGGGCTCTTTTGTGCAAAAATATTCGGTCCGATAAAGGACTGGGAGTGCCTGTGCGGCAAGTACAAGCGCATGAAGCACCGTGGCATCGTCTGCGACAAGTGCGGGGTCGAAGTGATCCAGTCCAAGGTGCGCCGCGAGCGCATGGGGCATATTGAGCTCGCCTCCCCGGTCGCGCACATCTGGTTCCTGAAGGGTCTTCCGAGCCGCATCGGCACGATCCTCGATATGACGCTCCGTCAGCTTGAGAAGGTCCTCTATTTCGAGTCTTTTGTGGTCGTGGACCCGGGGGAGACCCCGCTCAAGCACAAGGAACTCCTGACCGAGGAGCGATTCCGGAAGGCGCAGATAGAGTACGGCCCGGGCGCGTTCAAGGCAGGCATGGGCGCCGAGGCGATCCGGGAGATGCTCCGGGCCATAAATCTTGAAACCGAATCCGAAGAGATACGGGTAAAGATCGATACCGCCACGTCCATGGCCACGAAGAAGAAGCTTACGAAGCGTCTCAAGGTCATGGAGGCGTTCCGCAAGTCGGGCAACCTGCCCGACTGGATGATCCTCGACGTGGTCCCGGTGATCCCGCCGGAATTGCGGCCGCTTGTGCCGCTCGAGGGAGGGCGCTTCGCCACGTCGGACCTGAACGACCTCTACCGGCGGGTGATCAACAGGAACAACAGGCTCCGCAGGCTTGAAGAGCTCAAGGCCCCGTCCGTCATCATCCGGAACGAGAAGAGGATGCTGCAGGAGGCCGTTGACGCGCTGTTCGACAACGGGCGGAGGGGAAGGGTTCTCCGCGGCCCGAACAAGCGGCCGCTGAAATCCCTGTCCGACATGCTCAAGGGCAAGCAGGGCCGGTTCCGTCAGAACCTGCTCGGCAAACGCGTGGATTACTCCGGCCGGTCCGTGATCGTCGTCGGTCCGGACCTCATGCTTCACCAGTGCGGCCTCCCGAAGAAGATGGCGCTTGAGCTGTTCAAGCCGTTCATCTTCAACAAACTCGAAGAGAAGGGGTTCGCGACGACCATCAAGAGCGCCAAGAAGATGATCGAGCGGGAAAAGCCCGAGGTGTGGGACGTGCTCGAAGAGGTCATCCAGGAGCACCCGGTGCTCCTGAACCGCGCGCCGACGCTCCATCGGCTCGGCATCCAGGCCTTTGATCCGGTTCTCGTCGAGGGCAAGGCCATCCGGCTCCATCCGCTCGTCTGCGCCGCGTTCAATGCGGACTTCGACGGCGACCAGATGGCCGTTCATATCCCGCTCACCGTCGAAGCGCAGCTTGAGGCGCGGGTGCTTATGCTCTCGGTGAACAACGTCCTCTCGCCGGCCAACGGCAGGCCCATCACGGTCCCGTCACAGGACATCGTGCTCGGCTGCTACTACCTCACGAAGGCCCGTTCCAACGTTCAGGGCGAGGGCAAGGTGTTTTCCGGCCCGCACGAGGTGCGCATTGCCTATGACCAGCGAGTTGCTGATATCCACGCGCGCATCAAGGTGCGTATCAACGGGAAGCTCGAAGAGACGACCGTGGGAAGGGTGCTCTTCAGCGAGGTCCTGCCGGAGGGAATTCCCTTCTCCTCCATCAACAAAGAGATGACGAAGAAGGAGCTCGCGAAATTGATCGACGAGTGCTACCGACGGCTCGGCCTCAGGCGCACCGTGGTGCTTATCGACGACCTGAAAGAAACCGGGTTCCGGTTCGCAACGCGTTCCGGCATTTCCATCTGCATCTCGGACATGCATATCCCGAGCAAGAAACAGAAGTTCATAGACCAGGCGGAGAAAGAGGTCATGGACATCCACCACCAGTACGTGGAAGGCCTCATTACGAACGGTGAACGATACAACAAGGAAATCGACATATGGGCGAACGTGACCGAGAAGATCGCCGACGAGATGATGGCCGAGCTCGGCATGGAAGAGATCGAGCTTCGGGGCGGGAAGAAGTCCGATATCCAGGAGGCGCGCTCGTTCAATAACATCTTCATGATGGCCGATTCGGGCGCCCGCGGCAGCACCCAGCAGATCAGGCAGCTCGCGGGTATGCGCGGACTTATGGCCAAGCCGTCGGGCGAGATCATCGAAACGCCGATCACGGCGAACTTCCGGGAAGGGCTCACCGTGCTCCAGTACTTTATCTCGACCCACGGCGCGCGAAAGGGACTCGCGGACACGGCCCTCAAGACGGCCAACTCCGGCTACCTTACGCGCAGACTGGTGGATGTGTCGCAAGATGTCATTATCACGCAGGTTGACTGCGGCACGACCGACGGCATCATCGTGGGGTCCCTTGTCGAGGGCGGCGAGATCATCGAGCCGTTGTCCGAGCGTCTGCTCGGCCGCGTGACCGCGGAAGACGTCAAGGACCCTCTGACCAAAGAGATCGTTGTCCCCGCCACCCAGGAGATCAACGAAGACCTC
>Ga0209342_10007327_pt1 | contig 11115 bp, 6 predicted proteins | sample RifCSP16_2_FD_184023 | JGI IMG/M metagenome (GOLD analysis project Ga0209342, IMG submission 184023) | Soil microbial communities from Rifle, Colorado - Rifle CSP2_sed 16_2 (SPAdes) (version 2) | ecosystem: Environmental > Terrestrial > Deep subsurface > Rock core/Sediment | place: Rifle... | reverse complement strand
AGATTCTCCGCCGCGATCAAAAAGTAATCGCCGGCGTCGCCGTCGCGGCCGGTCTCGCCCAAGCCCAATCGCTGTGCCGCGGCCTGCAGCGCCAGCCCCACGTGTACGTCACGTGTCGCGGCCTGTGTCAGATGCGCCTCCAGCACCGCCGCCAACTCGATCACCAGCGTCGCCAGCGTCGAACTCAGGCTGGCGTGTTGGATCGGCGGCAGACTCGCCGCCTTCACCGGCGACTTGTACTGCTCCAGGAACTCGCCCAGCGCCCGGCACTTCTGGAACACGTCCCCGTCCAGGGTCACATTGGCCACCAGCGGATTCTGCGTCATAACGGTTCCACCCATCGCAAAAGGCCGCGCCCCTCCTTGGCCAGCTCCGGCGGCAGAAGGGGCAGGACCCGCCGGATGAACTCGTAGAACTCCGGGGCCTGCTCGATGCACTTGGCCACCGGATGATCACTGCGGAACCCGATCATGCCCACGCCCCGCCCGCCCCAGAGGCGCATGTGCGTTGCCGAGCGGTTCCCCACGCTCCAGCCGGCCTGAACGCTGTCCAGAATCACATGGTTGCTCGTGCCGTCGCGCAGCGCGGTCAGCACCCAGCCGTTACCGTGCCGCCATCCCCACGGCGGTCCGACCATCTCCAGGGGCGATTCGCTCACTTCTGCTCCACCCTAAAGAACCGCTTCAACCAATCCTCGCCGGCGTCCAGCGCCCGTAGCCCGTTCACGTAATGCCGCCCCGAGCGGATGAACGCCGCCTCCAGATAGGTCCACCAACGCCACTCCCCACCCTCCCCGTGTACTGGGAACTCCAGGTTGGCGTACAGGTGCAGCTCGCGGGACCGGCCCCGCCGCATCACCTTCACGATCCGCGAGTTAGGCACCAGCCGCATCCACGGCTCGCTTCCCGCCACGGCGGATCTCCGACTTCGACTGCGACTGCTCCGCCACACAGGACGCGGCGTGAGAGCGACGGCACGGCTGGCAGATCAGCTTCCCGCAGTCGTCGCACTTCCGCAGGGCCAACCCGCCGGCCCCGCACTGGGCGCACTTCCGCCGGCGCGGCCGGCTGACCGCCCTCGGACGGATGATTTCGAAGGCCCGAGGTTTCACGATCCACCCGGCCCGACCAGTTCGATGCACTCGATCGTCTTGATCGCCTCGTCCAGGGCCCCGTGCCATCGGCGGAACCGCTCCTCTACCGGGCTGCGCAAGCCGGGGAACTTCCGGCCACGATCCACCGGGTCCATCAGCTTCCGGTAGTGGCGCCGCATCTCCTTCAGCGTTTCCACCAGCTCGTCGTCCATCAGTTCCTCCCGCCCTCCAGAACAATCCTTCCCCACGAGGGCTCCCGCCCCGCTCCGGGTGGCTTCATCGCGAGTCGAATCAGAGCCATCATCGGACCTTCAGCGAGGTCAGAGATCCGCGAAAAGCAACAATCATCCGAGGACTGCCCTTCCCTGTCCGGGCACACCGCCAACAGCACGAAATGGAACCCCTCCGGTAAGGTCTGCGACAGTCTGGCGCCCTCATTATTCGCCCACCGCTCCATGACGTCTCGCGATTCTCCCATCAATGTCTCCCCGACCGGCCCATCCAACATCCCAGAACCCAGCACCCCAACGCCAGGAGGGCCGTCGCCATCTGCTGAATCCATTCGATCGAGTCGCGGCTCATCTCAGTTGGGGTCCCCAATGGCACCTTCCAACAGCGTACGCGGCCCCACCGTGCTTCCGCGTAAAGCGAGCGCAGCGTTTTCCAGCAGGACGATGGACTCTTTTCCCAGCACTGTCCCTGCGAACCCGTACCCCGACGTCGGCCGGTGCGCCATCACGATCAGCACGTCCCAATCCGAACCGTGAACTGCCTTCAACTCCTCGAGGGCCTTCGTCACCGCACGGACGGAACGGCGCTCCATCTCCTGGTCGATCATCTTCAAAGTCCCATAACGTCAATTATGACGCAGCCAGCCTTGTGGTGCGTCACCCAGATGCCGCCACTGCTAGCGTCCTCGGGCCGACCAACGTCCAACCCCGTGGGGTCCACGTTAACTGATACCCGTGCTCGTCGGCGCACCGCGTACACAGATCGGCCGTCACCCAGCTGCACGGCCGGCCCGTCGCCGCGATGCAGCGCGTGCAGTCGTCCTCGGTGCATCCGCAGTGACGGCAGGTTCGGGGCTCCTCTTTGCCATCGACCGCCGCATCGTGCTCAGCAGAGCGTTCAGCTCGGCCACACCCGCCTCGACTGCCGGATCGAACAGCGGCATCACCTTGCCTATCACCTCGCTGCGCAGCAGGAGGGGTGACATAAGCGGCCAGGTCAACTCGATCGTGTACTCTCTCTGCCCACATGTTTGGCACTCCCGCGAGCGTAAAATAACCCGCAAGCGGGCCGCACGCCGGCTGTGCCGGACCTGCATCGTCCCGCCGCACGCGGCGCAATGCCGCAGACCCCCGCCGGCGCCGGCGGCGGGTTGGAAGCGGCCGCCGCCGGCGCGTCGCGAGTGGAAGATTGCGATCGTTTGGGCACGGAAAAAAGGGGCCTCCGAATGGGCTAGAAACCACCCGGAGGCCCGGTTTGCCCTTTGGCCTCCGTGCCCCCCACAAGGGCTCAGACTACGGCTCCCCGGAGCCGTCACCTGACAACAAAGCGCGGGATCAGGGGCTGCCATCCCTGGGCCGCTTCCAAGCGGCTTTGCCCGCTCCCGCGGCGGGTGCGGGATTCGAACCCGCAACGACCGTACACTACTGTAGACTGAGTGTACCTGTCAAGGGGATTTCAGGAACGTTTTTCGGGGCCTGTGAGATTCCGAGGGGGGCCAGGGGCGAGGGGTCAGGGGCGAGCCAAACTCATCACTCATCACTCGCCCCTCGCCACTCATCACTCACCGCTCGTCACTCGCTCCAAGGCCCGCTCGACGTTCTTCCGCTCGATGGGCTTGTCCGCCGGGCGGCGGTAGAGGTTGTTGTAGAGGTTGAGTATCCGCGTCGCCGGCCCCACCGCCCCTTCCCCCCACTTCTGCTTGATGAGCTGGAAGGCGTCCTGGCGGCTCACCCGGGCGGCTCTGACGTTGATGCCGAAGATCTCCTTCAGCACCGCCTTGATCACGTCCTCGGCCGTGCCCTCCGTGGCGGCTCGGTAGAGATTCTTGATCCCACGATCGGCGACCGTCGGATACGGCAGCGTCCCCCCGATCATGCGCGAGGCGATGTGCCACACCGCCGCCGCCGGCGTGTCCTTTTCGCCGACGATGCGGGCGCCCGTGTAGACGTCCACGTTGGACGCGAGTTCCATGAGGGGCTTGAACAGCGGCTGATTGAACAAGAACGGGATCCCCAAACCTCCCGGTCCGGTGACGGTACGGAAGTCGTTGGCCAGCGGCATGATCCAGCGCAGATCGAACGTCTGCAGTCGGCCCTTGCCATCGCGGAACGGCAGCAGCGGCTGGAAATACCGATCGGTCGGCGCCTGCAGGAACCCCAGCGGGCCCTTGGGCCGTCGTTGCGGGTCTCGGTTCATCAGGGCCAGTTCGGCCTCGATGTCCTCGTCGTTCAGGAAGAACCAAGCCATGCTCATCAGGGTCAGCAGGCCCGAGGCGGCGTACAACCCGAAGAACCGGCCCGGCCGATCGCGGAAAGCCTGGAGGTTGATCTTGATCGCCTGGTCCGTGAACGACGTGAACTGGGCCCCGATCGGCGAGCGTTGCAGCCAGCGGGCCGCGGGCCCCACGTCGGCGTAATCCATGAACGACCAGAGGTTGTCGATCGCCTCGTCGTGGCTCGCCCCTTGCCGCTGGTCGTGCAGATACGAGGCCATGATCCCGATCTCGTCGATCAGGTTGTATCCCCGCGCGATGTTGTCCCAGGCCTTGCCCAGCGGCAGCCCGGTCGGCCCGCCGGTCCTCGCCCATTCCACGAACTTGGTGACCGCCTGCTGGAAACTCGTCTGCGGATCGTCCATGTAACGCACCAGGCGGCCCAGCTCGGACTTGGCCCAGTGCGTCCGCAGCTTGTTGGCCTTGACCAACTTGCGCCACGGCACACTGTCGTTGCCCTTCATCAACTGCTCGACGGCGTCGCGGAACAACTTGGGGTGCGTCGCCGGCGAGATCCCCCGATAGAGCCAGTGCATCAACTGGCCGTAGAGGTTGCGGGCCCACGTTGCCGGGTTGGTGATGACCTTGCTCGCAGCCCAGCCGTACGTCAGCAGGTCCCAAGTCACTGCCCCGGCCCCTCGGGCGACGATCTCGGTGTCGTGAACCATCCGCCAAGCCCACTGAGGCACCCACTGATTGGCCAGGCCCCCGTAACTGGCGTGATCCGGGATCAGGTACCAGCCCTTGGCCTCGGCCAACTTGCGTTTCTTCTCGCGGGTTCCCATGCCCCGCTTCCAGCCCAGCAGGTCGTTAATCCCGCCCTCGTCGATGGCCACCATTTCGCGCAGTTGATGGAGAAGCTTGGCGGCTTCTAAGTTCATGGCCGAGTCCATGATGGTGCGGGTCATCAGCAGGCGGGCGTCGGTCACCTGCTCCATCGACTCGACCGCCTGGAGTACCAATGGCAGCTCGATGCGGGTGGACTCGATCGCCTTGCGATAGGCGTGGTCCATGTCCTCTTGCGTGGGGCTCACCGAGCCCGGCTCGGGACGGCTTTTGGTCTCGGCTTCGAACCGCTGCTCGGCGGCCTCGCCGGCCCACTGCATGGCCAGGTTGCGCCGTTCGCCAGCCAGGAAGGCCTCGGCGTCGGTCAGGTCCTCGAACGCGGTCCAGCTCTTGTCGGCGAGCTGCACATGGAACATGCCGCCGGTCAGACCGATCTTCTTCCGCTTGTAGAGCCGGAGTTGCTCTTTGTCCTTGGCCAGTTCGGCCCACTCTTCGAACGGGGTCTCCTGCGGATCGAACCCCAGGGCGTCGGCCAGGTACGCCTTGGCCTGGTCGTAGTCCTCGAACGGCGTGTACGTGCCGTCCGCGTTGAGCGCGTGCCAGCGTCCGCCGAAGCTTCGCCGGCGTTGAAACTGCCCGCCGCGCAGGTGCGGCCCGATGAATCGCTCCTCGTACCCCAGCCGTTTCGGCCGGGCGGGGCGAACGGGCCCTCGATCGACGTAGAGCAGGCGCAGGTATAGGGCGTCGTCGTCCAGGCCACCCTTCATGACGTCGATGATGTTGTTGACCTTGCCGGCGGCGATCGCGTACGGCCACAGGTGAGGCGAGTCGATCCATTCCTGAGTGATCGGGCGGAGGATGTCCTTGAATCGCTGCACCACCAGGCGGAGGTCCGCAGGCAGCCGGTCGACGGGGAGTTTCTTGTCGGCCACGTCGCGAAGAAGCTTGTCGACCTGGGCGCGCTTGTCCTCGCGGAATACTTCCTCCACCAGCTCGATATGAGCGTCCAGGTCCGCGGTGCGGGCCTCGGCGTCGGCCAGGGCCAGCTCCTTCGTCCCCTTCCACTGTTTGAACGGCTTCCACCACCGTTCTGGCGCCGACCAGCGGTTGCCGTACAGACCGTACCCGAACCAATCGACGATCCGCTTGCGTTGACTCGGAGGCAGGTCCTTCAGTCGATCGACGACGCGCGTCCAGAACCGCTGCCAGCGGTTGCCCATCTCGGGCAGATTGGCCATGCCGCCCATGCCGAACGCCGGCCGATCGCCTTGCTTGCGAATCCACGCCAGTTGCTCCCCGCTGAAGCCTGCCTTGCCCAGGGCGTCCACTGTGCCCGCCCACTTCGCCGGCGCCGCCGGCGGGAACGGACCCCGTCCCCCGCCGCCCTTGGGTTCCTCGCGCTCTTCCTCCTCCCCTTCCTCTTCCGCCTCGGCGATCTCCTCGGCCTTGGGGGCCACCTCTTCGGTGATCTGCTTCTCGAGCGCCTCGCGACGGGCGACCGACTCGGCCAGCTCCGCGGCCTTGGGGAATGGCTGGTCGAGGTTCGACTCCGCCTCGGCCAGCTCCTTGCGCAACGCGGTCAGATGCTCCGCCGCCCGCTCGCCCGCCACCGCCGCGGATTCAATCGTGCCCAGCAGACGCCGCACGTACCCCAGCGCCGCCGGCTCGCCGAGGGACCCGACCTTGTAAGCGAAGTTCTCCAGCCCCAGCGGTCCGGTGGGCAGGCGGAACCGGCCCTCGTGTACGTGGCTGCCCGCAGAATCCACGTGGAACCGGCCCTCGATCGGCCGGCCGTGGTACTGGCCGACCACAACCCACTGTTCGCCGCCGGCGAGCTTCTCGGTCTGTTCGATGAGGGCCAGCCCGGCTTGGGTTTGCTTGTCGTAAGTCTCCCCGCCGATCTCGAACAGGGGAACGGCGTGGAGAATCGGACTCAGATGGGGAAGAGCCGCTTGGGCCTGCCCCCGTTCCTTCTCCCAGTGCGACAGCGCCGCCTGCAACTGGTGTACCGTGCGCCGGGCCCGGTCCTGGGCCCGCATGTGCCCGGTCTCCAGAAGGCGCAACTGCCCGACCTTGTCGTTGAGCTTGGCCAACTCCAGCACCAGCGGCGAGCCTGAGGCCTTGGCCATGGCCATCTCGAACGACGCGGCCTTCTCGTCGCGGTCCTCCATCTCGCGGACGTTGATGTCCCCGGCGAGGAGCTGGTGCAGGAACCGTTGCTTGTTCAACACCAGCGAATACATGAACTCGTCGCTGCTCCCCACGGTCACGTAGCGGAAGGCCCGGACCTCCGCGTTCTCGTTCCCCGTCCGCAGGAACCGCCCGTCCCACTGCTTGAGCATCGCCGGTGTCCAAGGCGGATCGAGCTGGTGAGCGGCGATCACCTTCTGCTGCACGTTCACTCCCACGCCCAGGGTCTTCATGTTGCCCATCAAGATGCGCACGTCGCCGGCGTTGACCCGGTTGAACAGGGCCAGCTTGCGGTTGGGGTCGGGGAAGTTCTGGATGTAGGCGATCTCGGCTTCGGGCACGCCCTTGGCGATCAGCTTGTCGCGGATGTCGTCATAAATCGACCACTGACCGCGTTGCGGGGTGGACAGGTTGATCGAGACCAACTGCGTCGATCGCCGCCCGGCCGTCTCCTCCCAGATCTCGTGGATCTGCCGCACGGCCTGGTTGACCTTGGACTCAGGATCGTCCGCCCCGGTCAGCTTCACCGTGACCCGCGAGCCGGCCTGGCCGACCTTGCGGGCCACGATGCGGGTGTCCAGGGCGGCCAGCCGCTCGTCGTTGAGCACCGACAGGATGATGTCTTCGCCGGGCTGCGGCTGCCCCCCGCGATGCCTGATGGCCGCAAGCCGGGCGAGGGCGTCCTGCATGAAGGCGGCGTGGTCTTCGTTCTCCGCGGCCACCTCGACCTCGTAGCCCCGCTCGCCGGCGGCGTTCTTGGCGAAGATGGCCACGTCCTTGCCCCGCTGGGCGGTGATCTCCTTGGTGGCCTCGGGCTTGACCACGTGGGTGAAGTCGTACACCCGGCGCAGCAACTCGGGCACGTTCACGAACTTCCGCAGGCGAGTGACGTTGCGGTACGTGCCGTCCGTCTTCCGCTCCATCCGCGGCTCCGCCACCGCGAACATGTTCACCCAGTCGTCGAGCGACCGAATGCCCATCTCCGCCAACACCTTGGGTTGCAGGTAGCGCTGCAGCGAGTACAGCTCGACGATGGAGTTGTCGATCGGCGTGGCCGTCGAGAACACCAGCCCCCGGCCCCCTTGTAGCCCCTGCACGTAGCGGGCCTTCACGAACAGATCGAGCGTAGTCTGGTTCCCCGCCGGCGTGCCCAGGCCCAGCACGTTGTTCATCTGCGTCGAGAACATCAGGTTCTTGGCCACCTGGCTCTCGTCGTAGAAGATCCAATCGAGCCCCATGTCCTCGAACGACGGCACCGGGTCCTTCTTGATCTCGGCGATCGCTTCCTCCAGCCGAGCTTGCAGGTTCGATATCCGGGCCTCGATCTGCTTGACCGTGCGGCGCTTGCCGCGGTCCTTCTTGTCCGCGGCGTAGTCGGCCTCGGCCCCCTCCAGCGCCCGGCGTAGGTCGGAGATCATCTCCCCGTAGAACTGTTGCAACGTGTTCTCGCCCACCGGGATCATCTTGAATCCTTCGTGGTGAATGACCACGACGGCCTTCTCCGTGGCGGCTATCTTGGCGAACGTGCGCCGGCGGTTCTTGGCGCTGACCTGCTCGGGATCGAGCCCGATGAACGTCAGACCCGGATAGGCCGATCTGGCCTCCCGTAGGAACGAGCCCAGTGTGCTCTTGGCCACCACGATCACCGGCTTGCGGGCGATGCCCAGGCGGAGCAACTCGGCCGCGGCCATGCTCTGGATCAACGTCTTGCCCCCGCCCGTGTCCACCCAGATCAGCACGTTGCTCGGCGAGGCGATCACGCGGTAGGTCGCGTCCTTCTGATACGGGTACGGCACCCAGGATGGGTTCAGCCCCGGCAGGGTCAGGTGCTGTCCGTCGTACTCGCGTTTGGCATAGGCGTTGATCTCCTGGTTGTAGTGGTCGAGGAGTTCCTTCCGCCGGGCGGCGTCGGCCGGCCACCACTTGGTGAACTCCGCCCGCATCTCGGCCAGCTTGTTCTGGGCGATGGCCGTGGCCTCGGGATCCTTGACCATGACGCTCTTGCCGCCCTCCACGATCTCCCGCGTGGCCTGCGGGGTGTGCAGGCTGAGCAGGTCGCTGAAGATGCGCGTGCCGGGGTAGCTCGGATGGCCCCAAGTCTCCAGGGACGCGACCGAGTTCTTCACGTACCCCTGATCCACCATCCACTGACCGAGTTCTTCGGACCGGGTGATTTTCAGCTTGTCCCCGAAAAGGTGCTCGCTGAAGTCGCGCAAGACGTCGACCGGGATCCACGGCGCTCCCGGCATGAGCGTGATCTCCGCCGGCTCCAGGTCCGCAGGCTGCACGGTCTTCAACGCCTCAATGTTCCGCGTGAAGCGACCCGGTTCGTTGTGCTCCGCGGACTCCGCCTCACGCAGCTTGGCCCGCACGTTGCCGGACAGGTACGCATCGCGCAGGGCCAATTCACCCGCCGGCGTCTCGAAGATCAGCTCCTGCTCCAGGAGGGATTCGCGGGCCTGGTCGCGATCCAGGCCGATCAGCTCCCCGATGCGGTCCAGGTCGATGCGGTTGGACTCATCGAGCACGGCCAGCAGGGCGTCGCCTTCGGTCTCGGCGGTGTGCCGCTTCACCCCGGCGGGTTGCAGCTCCCGAGTGAACACGTCTCCCTTGGTCGCCTTCTTGGTGATGGGGTCCCAGTTCTCGAGCGCCAACACCGTCGGCCCGGTGAGCGGGTCCGCGGCGACGGTCTGCACGTTGGACTGTTTGTGCAGCGGTCCGTGTTGGCGGATGAATCCGCCATATTGCCGGTCGAGCTTTTGCTGAAGTTCCTTGGCTCGATCGAGTCCCCCCGGTTCGTGCAGCTTGCGGTACAGCTCGAGCACCGTGTCCCGGATGTCGACGAGCTTCTTGATCCGCTCGACCTTGCCCTTCTGCCCGAGCATCGACGGCTCGACGAACTCCGCCGTCGCCCCCTTGCCCCGCGACACGTACAGCTTGCCCTCCTCCAGGAAGTAGGCGTCGGGGGGCAGGGTGCTCGCGGTCATTTCCGGCGGCGCTTCGTAGGTGATCAACGCCGTGCGGGCGATTTCGGCCGGCAGTTCGCGGAGGATGCCCCGGATGGCCTCGCCGGCGTCGAGCCCCTCCTTGGGCTCCACCGAATACTCCTCCTTGCGGTGCATGGTCCCGGTCGTCGCCGGCGTGCCCAGCACGTGGCTGGGGTGCTTCACGAAATACTCGTTGACATGAAGCTCCTCTCCGTCCGTGGTCCGCAGGCCCGAGGGCACGCTCTCCGCCCAGGTCTGCCCGTGCCCCTCGTAGCCGGGGCCCTTCTTTTGCAGGATCAGGATGTCGGCGATGACCTCGGTGCCGGGCAGGGACTTCTTGTTCAGCCGGATGGCGGCCAGCAGGTTCATCCGCTCGCCCAGGTAGCGGCGCAGCTCCGCCGACTGTTTGTCCATCGTGTAGCGCGAGGTGATGAGGGCCACGATCCCGCCCGGCCGGGTCAGGTCCGCGGCCTTGGCGAAGAAGTAGTCGTGGAGGTTCTGGCGCAGCCACCGCGGGTACTTCGGATCGTGGACGAACACCTTAGCGAACGGGACGTTGCCGATGACCAGGTCGAAGTAGCCTTGGGGCAGGGCCACCTTCTCGAAGGGCTGCACGTGGACGGCGGCGCCGGGGTAGAGGAGTTTCGCTATTTGGCCGCTGATGAGGTCCTTCTCGACTCCGACGCGGACGGCCTCCCCGCGGAGCTCCGCCGGCATCAGCCCGAAGAAATGCCCGACGCCCATGCTGGGTTCGAGCACCCGCCCGCCGTCAATGCCCAGGTGGCCGGCGATCTCGTACATGCCGCCGATCAGCTCCGGCGGCGTGTACATGGCGTTCTGGGTGCTCGATCGAGCGGCGTCGATCTCCTCCTGGGTGAGCAGGCCGCGGAGCTCGTGCCACAATTCCTTGAAACCCTTGTGCTCGTAGGGGTTGAAGATCGCGGACAGCGCCCCCCAGCCGGTGTACTGCACCAGCACGTCCTGCTCTTCGCGCGTGGCCGGGCGGTTCTCGGCGATGAGTTGCTTGACCAGGCGGATGGCGGCCACGTTGGCCGTTGCCCGTGTCTTGGGCCCGCCCTTGAACAGGGCCGCGTCCGGCGCGATTACGTAGTCTCGTTCTGAAGATCGGCCGGGACGTCGGACGGGTCGCTCAGCAGGCGGTCCTGCTCGTCCAGGCTCAGGTCCTCGTCGCTCCCCTCCTGCTCCAGGTCGCTCGACTCCTGTTGCCCCGGGAACAGCAGGTAATCCTGCTCCAACTGGGCCAACGCCTCCTCCGGGTCCGCCCCCCGCTCGACCGCCTTGGCCGCCCCCTCCAGCACGTTCGACTCCGCCTGGAACAGCAGCCGGTTCAGGACCCCCTGCTCGGACAGCTTCCGGTAGGCGTCCGGATGGTTCTGGAACCAGTACTCCTTGGCCCGCCGGCCGATCGCCCCGAGCCGCTTCTTGGCCTCCGACTCGGTCGGCCGCTCCGGCAGGTCGAAGACCGGCCGTGGCTGGTTGTGCGGGTGGGGCCGCTGGGAGGCCGGGGAGGCTTGGTTCCCGGCCCGCTGGCGCAA
>Ga0209342_10007324_pt1 | contig 11118 bp, 16 predicted proteins | sample RifCSP16_2_FD_184023 | JGI IMG/M metagenome (GOLD analysis project Ga0209342, IMG submission 184023) | Soil microbial communities from Rifle, Colorado - Rifle CSP2_sed 16_2 (SPAdes) (version 2) | ecosystem: Environmental > Terrestrial > Deep subsurface > Rock core/Sediment | place: Rifle... | reverse complement strand
TGGCTAAAGCGGCGCCTTGCCAATTCGATGTCGGTCTTCGGAGTCCGCCGCGTTTTCTTATGAAAGGCATGGAGCACGTAAATCCCCTCACTGAATTTCGCGACATAGAACACCCTGTATTCGACGCGTGTGTGAATGCGAATCTCGAAGACTCCTGGCCCAATGCTCGCCATCGGTTTCCAATTGTGGGGTTCCAACCCTTGCTGGACGAGGTGCAGGAAGTGTCCTGCAAGGCGTCGAGCATCATCCGGAAACGACCGGATGTCGTCGAGGGAGGATCCGACCCAAAAGATGGTTTTTTCAGACACGGGGCAGTATACATATATTTATATATTCTGTCAACCGTCGCCTAACAAGCGGTTGAAGCCGACGGCTGCCCTGCCCTTACCCCGTGAGGCCCCGCGGCTTAACCGCAGCGCTAGGCCTATTGCTTTTCCGCACACCTATTGACACTTCGTATATATCGAATATATACATAACACATGAAACTGGCTGACCTGATTGCGAAGTGTGTTGGCTTCGATTGGGATGAGGGGAACCTCCCCAAGATTTGGGGGAAGCACAAAGTTTCAGGGACCGAATGTGAACAGATATTTTTTAACCATCCGCTGGTCGCCGCTTGTGACGAGAAGCATTCGGGTGAAGAAGACCGTTATTATGCGCTGGGACACACTGATGCGGGGCGGCTCCTTTTCCTGATTTTCACGATCAGGAAAGAATTGGTTCGACCGATCTCGGCGCGAGACATGAATCGAAAAGAAAGGAAGGTGTACAAGTCGTCATGAAAAAGATCCCAAAATTTTCGTCCGAAGCAGAGGAACGTCGTTTCTGGCAATCCGCCGACTCGACTGAATATGTGGACTAGAAGGCGCGGAAGATGGTATTCACGAACTTGAAACCGTCCTTGAAGACAATCTCGTTGCGCCTTCCCGAGTCGATGATCGAGGAATTAAAGCTTCTTGCGAACAAGCGTGATGTTCCGTACCAATCGTTGCTCAAGGTATTTCTTGGGGAGCGAATTGAACAGGAACTTCGATCGGTTCCTTTTAAACGGGCAAAGGCCTAACTACCGCTTGTAGCTGACGGCTCGCCCTTGGTGAGGCTTGAGCGCCCGCAGCTGAAGCGGAGCGTTAGATGCACGCTCCAAACGATGATCCGAAGGCGACGAGACTACTTGACTCTATGACGTCATAGCGGTATATTGAGGGCATGAAAACAGCCATGAAAAGAGCAACGGTCTATTTCGACTCGCAGATCCATCGTGCTTTGCGTCTAAAGGCGGCCGAAACGGAACGGTCCATGTCGGACTTGGTCAATAACGCCGTGAAGTTGAGTTTGGCCGAGGACGCCGAAGATTTGGCTGCCTTCGAGGAACGAGCCCGCGAACCGAATCTCGCCTTCGAAGACTTTCTCAAGGATCTGCGGAAACGTGGCAAGCTATAGGCTTTTCATCAAGCCGTCTGCTGCCAAGGAAATAGAAGCCCTTCCGAAAAAAGAACGCCTTCGCGTTATCCACCGAATCAAAGACTTATCCAAGGACCCACGACCGCCAGGTTGCGAGAAATTGTCCGGCCAGGACAAATATCGTTTCCGCCAAGGCCAATATCGAATTGTCTATTCTGTTTCAGATAAAGAACTTGTCATTTGTGTTGTGAAGGTTGGACATCGGAAGGACATATATCGAGGCGGCATCTAACAACCGGTTGAAGCTGACGGCTCGCCATCGGTGAGGCCTGAGCGCCCGCAGCTGAAGCGGAGTGTTAGACCGACTTTTGTACCTCGCGATCGCCGGGCTTGTCATCGAACGACATTCCTCGTATACTCTTACCAGTAAGATTACGAGGAGGAATCCCATATGGCGGCATTGGCGACAACCCGGCTCTCCTCCAAAGGCCAGGTGGTAATCCCCGAAGACGTGCGTCTTCGTTTGGGTCTCAAGCCCGGCGCGCAGTTTGTCGTCGTAGGCGAAGGCGATGTGGTCATTCTTAAGATCATCTCGCCTCCATCCATGAAGGAATTCGAAGCACTGGTTACGAAGGCAAGAGCTCAGGCACGGCAGGCCGGACTGAAAAGAGCCGATATCGCAGCGGCCATCAAGAAGGTACGGGCCCGCAAGTGAAGATTGTGCTGGATACGAATGTACTGGTATCCGGCATCGTTTTCTCCGGCCCGCCGAACAAGATCTTGCATTCTTGGGAGTCGGGGAAGGTCCAGCTTGTCGTAACTCCTGAGATCCTCGACGAGTACCGCACGGTGGTGATCGAACTCCACGGGAAATTTTCTGGTGTGGAGGGCGGGCCCATCCTTGATCTCATCGTTGTCAATTCGGTACTCTGCGCTCCCGCAAGATTACCACGGCCCGTATGTGTGGATCCGGCCGATGACAAATTTATCGCATGTGCTGTGTCCTCTGGCGCAAATATCATTGTGAGCGGTGATAAGCATTTGAAAGCAGCGTCCGGTTATCGGGGAATCACTGTGGTATCACCACGAGGATTTGTCGACCGATATCTGGGGGACTAACGGGGAATTATTATCGCGGTCTAACCACCGGCTGAGGCTGACGGCTCGCCTGGATTGATGCCTGAGCGCCCGCAGCGTAGCCGGAGCGTTAGGTTCACGCTTCAATACCATTAGCCCTACCGGGCTTGACATGGGATGATAATCTGGCTATATTATGGCCAGAATGAAATACGAGATAATTCTCGCCCCCGAAGCCGCGCAGGATCTAAAACGCCTCAAGGCACACGACCGGGCGGAGGTGAAAGATGGGCTGGAACGACACCTCCGCTATGCGCCGGCGAAAGTGAGCAAGAGCCGAATCAAACGGCTTCGGGGGCTCAACCATCCTCACTATCGCTTGCGGATGGGAGAAATCAGGGTGTTCTACGACATCACTGGAAACCATGTCGAAGTGTTGGCCATTGTTCCAAAATCGAAAGCGATATCTTGGCTCGAAGAGATGGGGGGATGAGATATGAAGAAGGTCGCGTTGTCCACCGTGAAAGATGACCTGTCGCGATTGCTCCGGATGGCGGAAAAAGAGGAGATCATTATTACTCGTCATGGGAAACCGGCGGGTGTGCTGATCGGGTTCGAATCTGAGGATGATTGGTTTGAATATCGCTTGGAAAATGACCCGCGTTTTCTGAAGCGGATTGAATCGGCACGGACCAGCTTAAGAACTGGTAAGGGAATAAGATTAGAAGACATTTGATCAGCGAAACCTAGCAACCGGCTGAATCTGACGGCTCGCCTCATTCTCGCTGAGCGCCAGCAGCTTAGCCGGAGCGTTGGGCTGACTGCAAACCATTGGGTGCAAACCATTGGGTTGACAATTGGTATGAAACGGATCATACTGAAGGTATGAAGACAGCTGTATCTATCCCGGACAAAATATTTCGGTCCGCGGACTCCCTCGCCAAGCGTCTCGGCATGTCGCGAAGTCAGCTGTACGCAACCGCGCTTGCCGATTTCCTGTCACGCCGGCAAAGTCAACAGGTGAAGGAGCGTCTCGACGCAATATACGGTGAGGAGGAGTCCGCGCTGGATCCGAACCTCATCAAGCTCCAGGCCAAATCATTGCCGCCTGAGGAGTGGTGATGGAGCGAGGCGCGGTGTGGTGGGCAGAACTCCCCGACCCCGTCGCCTCGGAGCCTGGCTTTCGGCGGCCTGTGGTTATCATTCAATCGAATGCATTCAACCGGAGTCGCATTCGTACCGTTGTTGCCGTCCTTCTCACCTCGAATCTTCGTCTTGCGGACGCTCCGGGCAACGTACTAATTTCCGCAGCTGATTCCGGCCTCCCAAAAGATTCCGTGGCGAACGTATCGCAGGTCATCACGGTGGACAAAGGATTTCTTTCCGGACGGGCCGGGCGGTTGCCGTCTCGGGTGATGAAGGCAATCGATGAGGGGCTGCGGCTCGTTCTGTCTCTATAAACTTACAGCAGCCCAACTACCGGCTGAAGCTGACGGCTCGCCTCATTCTCGCTGAGCGCCCGCAGCTGAACCGTAGCGTTGGCCCGCTACCAACCAAGAGGTGTGCAAAATTCCAATAAGGAGGAATCAAAAGTGTTGAAAAAAGATGTCGTACGTTACCAAGAAAAAAAAGGAATTGGCTGGATTACTTTAAATAGACCAGAGGCTCTAAATGCTTTAAATAAGGATGTACTACAACAACTTGCATCCATCCTCAACAAAGTGAGAACGGATGATGTGGTTAGAGCAGTGATAATTACAGGGGCAGGCGAAAAGGCTTTTTCTGCTGGTGCCGATATTAAGTTTCTCAATCAGGCTACACCACTAGAAGTACGAGAATTAGCTCGATTAGCTGTTACAGTAAATAACAAAATTGAAACTCTGGGGAAAGTTGTTGTTGCCGCTATTAATGGCTATGCCCTTGGAGGTGGCTTGGAGTTAGCCGAGGCTTGTATGCTCCGCGTTGCTGTTCGTCATGCCAGACTGGGACACCCTGAGGTCCGTATTGGGGCAATTGCGGGCTTTGGAGGCACTACAAGACTTCCTCGATTAGTCGGGAAAGGACGTGCCGCAGAATTTCTGCTCACTGGAAATCTGATGAGCGCAGAAGAGGCCCAGCATACAGGGCTCGTTAACAGGATTGTTGAGACTGAAAAGTTGCTCCAGGAAACAGAAACCCTCGTCCTTGAAATCCTTTCCCAAGCACCCGTCTCTGTAAGAATGACGTGGGAAGCAATTCATCGTGGTCTAAATATAACTTTGGAAGAATCAACCCTTCTTGGTGCAGATTACTTCGGGCTGGTAGCCTCTACAGAAGATTTCCGAGAGGGAACAAAATCTTTTCTAGAGAAGACTACCCCATCCTTTGGTGGAAAATGATAATGGAATTAGACTTCAGAACCGTCGCGCGGGCTAACTACCGGCTGAAGCTGACGGCTCGCCTGGCTTAATTCCTGAGCGCCCGCAGCTTAAGCCGAGCGTTATACGCACCAAACATAAACGATACAGAGAGAGGATTGACGAAACGACAAGCATATGATACGCTTGGATGTACGCTAGGAGGTGTCGCCATGAGGAAGGTTCCAAATATCATTCCGATCACCGACTTGAGGCAAGATGCGGCGAGTGTCCTGCGACGCGTACGCGCATCAGGCGAACCGATTTTTATCACTCAACGAGGAAGAGCGGCAGCAGTCATCATGAGCACTGAAGAATATGAACGATCAGAGCATGATCGTGAGCTCCTTCGTCTCTTGGCACGTGGGGAAAAAGACATCTCAGAAGGCAAGACTGTCGATTTGGATACAGTCCTGAAAGAGGCTCGCGCATTATTGCAGGAGGGGTAAGCGGTGAAAGTCCGCTTTGCCAAAACCGCACAAATCTCATTTCAATCTGCAATAAACTTCATTCACCAAGATAATCCCACAGCAGCTTCCAAGTTCTATGAGCGAGTCGAGAAAACCCTTCGGCGGCTCGAAAAGTATCCATCTTCTGGAAGAATGATTCCAGAATATCCGCAACTACCCTACCGTGAAATACTGGTATTACCTGACGGTTTTCAGAACCTTTCACCCCCTTTGAGCTGATTTTTTCATAATCATTCACCCCCCTCGGGTCGAGTTTTTCAAATCATTCACCCCCCCCTGCGTGCCCGGATGGTATGACCCTCCTTGCGCCTGCCCTTCCTGGGGCAAGGCCAGGAGGGACCATGGCATACCGCGAGGTCACGATGATCGAAGTGAAGGAAGTCTTGAGGCAGTGGCTGTCCGGCCAATCCCGGAAAGCGATGGGACGGTGGGTCGGACTCGATCGCAACACGATCCGTCGCTACATCCTGGTTGCACAGCAATGCGGGCTTCACGCCGCCGACGGCGTCGACGTTCTGACCGATGAGAAGATGTCGGACGTTCTGGCTGCCCTCGGAACAGGCCCGGGGCGTCCCCGCGGAGAGGGATGGGCGATCTGCGAGCAGCACCGGGAGACCATCGCCCGCTTGATCGAGAAGCGCATCCGGTTGACCAAGGTGCGCAAGCTGCTCCTGCGACAAGGAATCGACGTCAGTTACCCGACCCTGCATCGCTTTGCCTACTCGGAACTCGGGTTCGGCAAACGCAGGCTCACCATCCCGGTCGCCGACTGCGGGCCCGGCGAGGAGCTTCAGCTCGACACCGGCCGGATGGGATCGCTCGAACCGGATGAAACGGGGAAGCGCCGCCGCTTCAAAGCGTTCCTCTTCACCTCCGTCCTCACTCGCCACCGCTTCGTATACCCGGTCTTCACGGAGCAAACCGCCGACGCCATCTTTGCGTGCGAGGTCGCCTGGAAATACTTTGGCGGGATATTCAGAGTCGTCATTCCGGACAACACCAAGGCGATCGTGAACATCGCCGACCCGCTCGATCCGGTCATCAACATCACCTTCCAGGAGTACGCCCAGAATCGGGGCTTCTTCATCGACCCCACCCGGGTACGCGCCCCGCGGGACAAGGGCCGGGTCGAGCGGGCCGTCCAGTCTACCCGCGACGACTGCTTCGCCGGCGAGAAGTTCAAGACCCTTGAAGAGGCGCGTTGTCGCGCCCGGGAGTGGTGCACCACCGAGTACGGCATGCACCGGCACACGCGGACGCAGCGTATGCCGCTGGAGCACTTCAGCGCCGAGGAGAAGGGATGCCTGCTCCCGGCACCGACGGATGCCTACGAAGTGCCGCTGCGGGCGACCCCGAAGGTGCACCGCGACCAGCACGCCGCCGTGGCCAAGGCGATCTACTCGCTGCCCCGCGACTTCGTCGGCAAGACGCTCGAAGCGGTCGCTACCCGCACGACGGTGCGCTTCTACGAGAACCGGGTCCTGGTCAAGGTCCACCCTCGCAAACCCCCGGGAGGGCGCTCCACGGACCCGGCTGACTTCCCCGCCGAGCAGGCCGCCCTTGCCCTGCGCGACATCGACTTCCTCCGCCGCCGGGCGGCACAGCACGGCGAGGCCGTCGGGCGCTTCGCCGACGCCCTCCTCGAAGGACCGCTTCCCTGGACCCGCATGCGTCGCGTCTACGCCCTGCTGGGGCTGTGCCGCCGGTATGGAAGCGCACGCGTCCAGGAGGCGTGCGCGGAAGCCTTGGGCTTCGGCCTGGCCGACGTGAAGCGCCTGGCGCGGGCGCTGAAGAACGGCCCGGTGCCGCCGGTCACCATGGGAACAAATCGGGTGATCCCTCTGGCCCGCTACCTGCGGCCGCCCTCGCAATACGCCCTGCCCATGGTCCCGCGCGGAGAGAAACCACCCGACAAAGGAGATGCCCCATGACCCAGGAGATCGTTTCGCAAGACGTAAAGACCGTGCTGCGCCGGCTCAAGCTGGGACGCATGCTCGACACCCTGCCCGAGCGGTTCACGCTGGCCCGAAAGCAGCAGATGACCCACCAGGACTTCCTGCTGCTCGTCCTCTCCGACGAGGCGTCCCGCCGCGACGGGCAGGCCGCCACGATCCGCGCCCAGCGGGCCCGCCTGGATCCCGCCATGTGCCTGGAACGCTGGGACGAAACCGCGTGCGTCCACTACGACAGGACCCTGCTCAACGAACTGGCCTCCTTACGCTTCATCGAGGCGTCCGCACACGTCACCATCGTCGGCCCGGTGGGCGTCGGGAAGACCTTTCTCGCCCACGCCATCGGACACATCGCCTGTCGCCGGGGGTACTCGGTCCTGGCCCTTCGCGCCGACCAGATGCTCAAGAACCTGAAGCACGCCCGGTTCGACAACTCCTACGAGGCCGAACTGCGCAAACTCGTCGCCGTGGATCTGCTCATCGTCGATGACTTCGCCCTCGATGCCATGGACGCCACCGAGAGCCGGGACACCTACGAACTGCTGACCGAGCGGCATCGCGCCGGGTCCATGATCGTTACGTCCAACCGCGGCCCCGACGAGTGGCTGCCCACCTTCGCCGATCCGGTCCGCGCCCAGAGCGCCATCGACCGCTTCACGAACAACTCCTACGATCTCGTGGTCGAGGGAGAATCGTACCGGCCGAGGATGAAGCCAAAGCGCACAGCCGAAACCGAACCGAATCCGCAGCCGGCGCCGTCCAGATCGCGCCGCCGCGGTAGACAGAACCGAAGATGACGTGGTAAGAACCCGGTAGGAAGATCCCCCGGGGGCGCTCCTCTCATCCGGTCACGCAGACCGGGGAATAGGGGGGTGAATGATTCTGAAAAGCGGGGGGTGAATCAATCTGAAAACCGGCAGAGGATGAGCCCGAAGCTCTCCCTCTTGCTAACATCCAGGTGAAGACGATGTAATCAGTCTTTCTACTCGGATTATTCCTTTTATGTATGCCCGCCTTGTAGGGGCGTTGAACCAAAGCTCCTTCCAATAGCTCTTCATTTGTCCAACTCTCCATGTTTCCGTTAGGATGTGATTATCATAAGTCAGAATCGGTACCCGCTTAATCTAATTTTCCCGGTTTATTTGAAATTAATGGCGCGATTTCCAACCGTCCATTCGAAAGTCGTTTGGGAGGTATTTCTCCATTGATTTCTTCTTGGAGGAGTGGACGACATTGTGCGCTGAAATTTCCCCGATTAACCTTTTCATGTTTGACGACGAGGAGACGCTTCTGGAAGGTTTCTAACGAAGATGACAGGCGTGGCGAGGAAGCGAAAAGGAAGGCGGCTTCGTTACTACATTTCCCGTATACGAGAGGGAGATGAAAGAAATCCGGAGTTCCCCAGTATTTATCTGGATCGACCCTACCCCCGTAGTCCTATGGCTGTCGGCATCCTGTCGGCCGCTCTCCTTTGCTTGAATCGTATAGTGGAAAGGAGAGCCTCACAGCGAGGTTATCCTTCGGGGTTGTCGTCCTCGACTACTAACGTTACAGTGGCCTTTTTTTCTACACCCTCATCGGTGCGGGGGCGAAATATCTCCTCAAGCGCATCCTGATCGTGGGATTCCCCGACTACCTTTACCGGATTCTCCCCGGTTCCCTTGGTCATGGAGGATGAGCTCCAGGAACCTTTCATCGAGTCGAATCCGATAAGAAGGTCTTTCCGGGGAAACTTCGATGGCTTGTTCTTTCTACCGTACCTGTAAAGAAAAAACATCAAAGCGGCAAACAGAAAGAGGAAAAGGAGCACAGACAGCCAAGCCATAGTTCCCCTCCGAAACGGAGGTCACCTTTACCGTACAATATATCAAGCGATAGGGAGCGGGTAGAGCAGAAAATAGGCGAGAGGAGGCAGCAGGAGTCCCCTGCCGTTTCGCGAGTGACCCTATCTCTTGCAATCTCCCTCGCCGGGAGGTAGATTTCACCCATAGGCTTCCGTTAACCTCACCAGTTAACCAATCTGCCCATCGACAGTTCTTCATGCCGTAAACCTCTAACCGGGGGAGGCGATGAGTAAAGATACCCTTCACCCAATTTATCAAACGCAATAAGAGAGCGCGAATCCGGATAGGGGGCGTGTATGGTAGGATGGGTAAGAGGGAAGCGAAACAGGCAATCACAGGCAACAGTAGGAATTAACTGGGGGAAGCCGAAGTCGGCGTTCACCATAAGACCTGTGGGATAAGGAGAATCCGATGGACGAGAAGAAAAGAAGGATCCGGCAGGTGTTCGTTGTGGTGGGGGGCATCGGTCTGCTGTTCGCGGTCGGATGCGGTTCTTCGATGAAAATGACCGCCCAAACGTCCGGCGAGAAGATCTTCCAGGCGGACAAGGCCTTCTCGGATGCCAAAGATGGCAATGCATCCAAGAACGCGCCGGACGACCTCGCCGTTGCACAACGGAAACTCGCCGCCGCAAAGGATGCGTTCGCAAAGGAGAATTACGATGAGGCCGCCCGCCTGGCGGAGCAGACCGTGGTGGACGCGGATTATGCCCTAGCCAGGGCCAAGACCCGGAAGAACATGGACATCGCGGAAGGAATAAAGAAAGAAACCAACGCCCTGCGCCAGGAAATCGAGCGGACGACGAAATAACATTTCTCCACGGAGGGATCGGAATATGAATCGTATGACATGGATCCGGATAAAAAGCGGAATGAGAATCGTCCTTCCCTTCGGTCTGATCATTCTCTTCATCGCGGGGTGCGGCCCCTCACACAAGGAAATGATGGCCAGGGACCAGATGGAGCGGGCGAAAAAAGCGTACGCAGAGGCGAAGGCCAACCGAAACGTGGAAGCCTATGCGCCGGTCGAGCTCCAGGTAGCGGGCAAGGCTCTCCAGGAGGCAGAGAAGGCGGAGAAGGCGCAGGAAACGGACGACATGCTCCATCTGGGCTACCTCGCGGAGAGGAAGACCCAGTTTGCCGTGACCACCACGGAGGGCAAGGTGGCGGAGAGGGACATCGATAAACTCAACGTGGAAAAATCCAGGACGATCGCTATGAAACAGACCCTGGAAGCGGAGCGTGCAAGGGGCGAGACGGAACGGTCGAAGATGGAAGCAGGGAAGGCGACCCTGGAGGCGGAGATCGCCCAGAGGGAAGCGGAGCGTGCCAAGATCGAGACGGAACGGTTGAAGATGGAAGCGGGGAAGGCGCTGACCGAGGCGGAACAGGCCAGGGCGGCGGCGGCGGTCGAGGCGGCCCAGGCCGCGCAGGCGAAGCTGGAGGCGGAGCAGGCCCGGTTGGCCGCCCAGGCGGAGGCGGAGAAGGCGGCCAGGGCCAAGGCCGATGCCGATCAGCTCATGAAGGAGCTCTCGGAGCTGAAGGCCCAGCAGACGGAGCGGGGGATCGTCCTGACGATCGGGGACGTGCTGTTTGCCACCGGAAAGGCGAATCTCTCCCCAAACGCGAACAAGAGCGTGGCCAAGCTGGCCGAATTTTTAAAGAAGTATCCGACCCGGAACGTGCTGATCGAGGGCCACACGGACAGCGTCGGGTCGGACGATTTCAACCTGGCCCTCGCCCAGCAGAGGGCGAACTCGGTGAAAGCGAGGCTGGTTGCGGACGCAGTGGACGCCGCACGGATCACCACCGTGGGTTACGGGGAGAAATACCCGGTGGCCAGCAACGACACCAAGGCCGGCAAGGCGCAGAACCGTCGCGTGGACTTGATCATCCTGAACGAAGGGGTTAAGGCCGAGACCCAGATGCGGCAGTAACCGGCGCGTCGCATCTCCGGTCTATATCGAAATGGCGGG
>Ga0209342_10007322_pt1 | contig 11119 bp, 7 predicted proteins | sample RifCSP16_2_FD_184023 | JGI IMG/M metagenome (GOLD analysis project Ga0209342, IMG submission 184023) | Soil microbial communities from Rifle, Colorado - Rifle CSP2_sed 16_2 (SPAdes) (version 2) | ecosystem: Environmental > Terrestrial > Deep subsurface > Rock core/Sediment | place: Rifle... | reverse complement strand
TTACAAGAGTGTTCACAATCGCGATAGCATCAACAACGCTGGGATGACTCTCATTTCCAGGGTGCATTACAGTTCGAGCTACTGCAATGCCTTTTGGAACGGCTCCTCCATGACCTACGGGGACGGTTGCGCTGTCGTCCAGGATGACGTCGTTGCTCATGAATTGACCCACGGTGTCACCCAATACGAATCGAATCTGGTCTACTCATATCAATCCGGCGCCATCAACGAATCGCTCTCCGATATCTGGGGCGAGTTCGTCGACCTGACCAATGGCAGGGGAAACGATGCCGCTTCAGTCCGCTGGCTGATGGGAGAAGATATCACCGGGGTCGGCCCCTTCCGCAATATGAAGAACCCGCCTGCCTACGGCGACCCGGACCGCATGGGCTCCCCCTTGTATTACAAGGGCAGCGGTGATAACGGCGGCGTGCACACCAATAGCGGCGTAGGCAACAAAGCCGCCTTCCTCATCACCGATGGCGGCACCTTCAATGGCCAGACCGTCACCGGCCTGGGCCTCACCCGGGCGGCCAAGATCTACTACAAAGTGCAGACCGACCTGCTCACCAGCAACTCAGATTACGCCGACCTCGGGGACGCCTTGTATCAAGCCTGCGTAAGCCTGGTGGGCACCAGCGGCATCACCACCGCCCATTGCACCGAAGTCAAACAAGCCACCATCGCCACCGAAATGGTGAAAGACACCAGCCTGCCCATCCCCAAGTTGCCGGCCGGTTCCACTACCGATACGACGCCAACCTACGTTTGGACGAAAGTAGCCGGCGCCTCGCAGTATCAAGTTCAATTGTTCAAGGGGACCACCGCCGTATACACGTTCGCCGCCGGTTCGGCAACCTGTGGCACCACCACCTGCACCAAGACCCCAACCACCACCTTGAGCCTTGGTTCTTATAAGTGGAGGGTGCGCGCCTATATTGGCGGAGTCTGGAAGGCTTGGAGTGCTTACAAAGCCTTCTCCATCGAGGGGACCACGACAGGGTTTAATTCCCAGTTCACCTCCGATGCCGCCGGCTGGGCGAAAGTTAGCGGCGCCTGGGCGGTTAATACAGGCTTCTACAGGAGCAACGGCCTTGCATCCCAGTGGTCGTCCGTTGTCCACAGTAGCAGCTATCCCACCTTGACCTACTCGGTGAAGCTGAGGCGAACGGGCGATACCAATTTGGCCTCTGCGGTTTTGTTCCGCGGCAAACCCTCGCCGCTGGACAGTGCCTATCATTGGTATAACGGCTACTATTTTGGATACACAAATAATGGCTACTTCCTCGGCGGGTATTACCGCAACGGCACCTTCTACGCGTTTACCTCAAATTGGGTTTACTCGTCCGCCATCAACCAGGGCAGCTGGAATACCCTGACTGTCACTGCCAACGGTTCCTTCCTGCAGTTCTACATCAACGGCACCAGGGTCATGTATGGAACTGCCTCGATCCACAGCACTGGGCAGGTTGGCTTTGGGTTCTACCGAAGCTCTGCTGCCGGCTCTTTGTCTGCGGATTGGGCCACGCTGAAAATTACTGCACCTAGCTCGCTAAGGGGAGACCAGGGTTTGGCGTTTAACGAATCTCAGGTCTACACTAACATTGACCCGTTGGGCTTTGCGCCGCCCTCTACACCTACTCCTATGCCGACAGAAACCCCCACACTGACCCCGACTCCCACCTTCACCCCGACCGAGCTCGCCCCAACCGAGACGCCGAGCGTACCGCCCACTGAGATCCCCAGCGACACGCCGACCGTCCCCAGCGACACGCCAACGGAACCTCCGCCCAGCGAGACGCCCACGGACACACCCAGCGACACGCCCACAGAGCCGCCGCCGAGCGACACGCCAACGGACACACCCACGCCGACTCCGACCGATACTCCCACTCCGGGTTGATCTAAGGGAGATCGCGGGCTTACTAATCAAACCTGAACACAAAAAGGCTGGGCGATCTTGCCGAACTTACGGCGAGCAAGCCCAGCCTTTTCACATTGTTGGCGCCGCCTGACCCCTTATAGTATTGACAACTCTTCATAAAGCCTTAGAATCATTTACAAGGTTACGGCCGCACCGCGGCCGAAAGATTGAACCGAATAGGGATCTTCGCCCGGATTGTGCCCCTTGCCACAAGCAAGGCGTTTTCACTTTTAAAGGGGTTTTCTAGGTCGGGCAGCCGCCTGCTCCTCTGCCTCCCAGCCCTGCTCATCGCCTCTTGCTCGCTTTCTGCTCCTGGTCAAACGCCTCTCGTTCAAACGCCGACTTCCTCATCCAAAGAGGGTGCCGCCCTCTTCCTCGATTCCGACTATTCCACCCAGGCCACTGCTGAGCCGGGCGTGATCCGCTTCCGCTTCGTGCGCCTGAACCTTGATCTCCTCCTCGATGAAAACGGGGAGGCAAGGGATTTAAGCCCGGATTACGAAATAACCATTAACTTGTTTGCGGATACCCTCTATACTGGCATCATCGAACAAGTTTCCGTGGACGCGGGGGCAACCACCTGGATCGGTTTCCTCAAGGATGTCGCCTACAGCAACCTCCTCATGGTCCACGTCAGCGGCGCCTTTATCGGGCATTTCGCCAGCCCGGCAGGCATCTACGAAGTCTCTTACGTCACTGGTGACGTCTATCGCGTCATCCAGATCGATCAGGATGCATTCAAAGAAGGATAGGTTTTTGCCCCTAAAAAAGGCGGAGGTGGAGCAATGAACACAATACCCGGTCGTAAAACAAGTCCCGTAGCCATGCTCGGCATCTTCCTGGCCCTCGCCAGCCTCATCGTCATTGTCGCCCCGGCTTCGGCGCAGGACGTCCCCGCGCTGTTCTCCAGCGCGCCGGCCGACGCCGCGCCTTCCTCGGCCCGCGCCAACCCGGCCTTCGTCAGCCGCGCCGCCTTCGTCAGGGTGAACCTCGGCCTCCTGCTCGATTCAGCCGGCAAGGCCCGCCCCCTGAACCGTCCGCTGCAGGTCAGCCTGGACCTGCTCCCTGGCGTCAGCTACACCGGCGTGATCAACAAGACCGAGAAAAGTTTCTTTGGAGACACCTGGATCGGCGCGCTGAAGGGCAAGCCCAACTCCTATTTCTATCTGGAGGTGGTCGACCGCGTCTTCATCGCCCACATCGCTTCGCCGGATGGCATCTTTGAAGTCTCCTCCGTAGGTGGCGGCATCTACAAGGTAGTCCAGATCGACCAGAGCAAATTCGTCGACGACTATCCCAATCCCCGCTACGACTTGGCCGACTCTGCCCCGCCTGCAGCCGATGCCTCCTTGGACTCCACTGCCGACTCGGCCAACCGCATCGATGTGATGGTGGTGTACACCCAGGCCGCCCTCACCGCTGAAGGTTCTCTGGCCGCCCTCAAAGCCCGCATCGCCCTGGCCATGACCGAGACTAACCAGGGCTACGACAATGCCGGCGTCACCACCAACCTGCGTTTAGTGCACATCGAAAAGGTCACCTATACCGAATCCGGGAATATCTTCACCGACCTGAATCGCTTGCAAGGCACCACCGATGGCTTTATGGATAACGTCCATGCCCTGCGTAATAAGTTTGCCGCCGACATGGTGGCGCTGGTCGTGGAGAACGGCGGCGGCCAACGAAGCCTTCCAGGTCACCGCCCGCCTCGGCTGCCTGACCGGCTACTACTCCTTCGGCCACGAATTCGGCCACCTCCAAGGCGCCCGGCATGACACCTATGTGGACCCAACCACCACGCCCTATGCTTACGGACATGGTTATGTGCATTTGAGTGGTACTCCGGCTGAACGCTGGCGCACCATCATGGCGTACAACAATAAGTGCCAGTTTGTAGGGGGCTACAACTGTACCCGCCTTAACTTCTGGTCCAACAACGGCATCAACTACCTCGGCGCCCCCATGGGCGACTCCACCGCCAGGAACTACCTGGTGTTGAACGCCACCGATGGCACCGTGGCCAACTTCCGCACCCAGGCCATCGCCAACAACTTCAACTCTTCCTTCAACGGCAGCACTGCCGGCTGGATGGGGGTCTATGGCAACTGGGTGCAGGACGGCACCAACAATTTCTTGCAGTCCATTGGTGTGGCCAATAAGTTCGCCTCTGTAAAACATAGCGGGGATTTTGGCGATATCACCTATGAAGCCAAGATGAGGAGATATGGCTGCGCCACTTGCTCGAGCGGCCTGATCGTCCGCGGCAATTCCGCCAGCTTCACCCCGGATGGGTTCAAATACTGGAGACCCTCCTATCTTTTCTTATACAGTAACAATGGCCAATTCTCGGTTTGGGAAGTAACCAACGCCGGCGGCTATGTGGCCCTGAAAGATTGGACCGCCAATGCCGCCGTCTCTGCCACCTGGAATCGCCTGAAAGTGATCGCTGTCGGCTCCACGCTCAAGTTCTACATCAACACCGTCCTGGTTTGGAGCGGAATGGATGCCACCCTGGCCGTCGATGAGGTGGGTATCGGCATGTACAAAGATGGCACCGCCGGCAACAAGCTCATGGTCGACTATGCAAAACTGAATACCACCCCCACTGCAGACTCGAACCCCAACGAAGAAGTGTCGCCGGGGGTCGCGATGCCGGGCGGCACGATCTTCATGTCACCTGGCTTGTCAGAGCCAACCGCCGAGCCGACCCTGGAACCCACACTAACCCCTGTGCCCACCGGGACGCCGACCGAGATCCCGCCGACCGAGACGCCCAGCGCAACCCCTACCGAGACCCCCAGCGTCCCGCCAACGGAGTTGCCAAGCGAAACGCCTACAGAAACTCCAACGGACTTGCCAACCGAAACCCCCACAGAAACGCCGACCGAAACGCCCACGGAGGAACCTACTCACACTCCAACTCCTGGCTAATTGGTTAGTCAGCCACAATAATAAAGACGCCGGGCTGCTTTCCCAAGCAGCCCGGCGTCTTTACGGCTTCATTGCCATTGCCACCCCGCAGAGCTTGTCATTCCGCGCCGGTCTTCTTCTTTTGTCATTCCGAGCGGGACTTTTTCCTTTGTCATTCCGAGCGGGTAAAACAGCCAGTACCCAAGTAAGAATCAAGACCAGCGAGAAATCCATACAACCTGGTCTTCCACATAACCTGGTTCTGCATGATCCCCTTTTGTCTTTCCGAGCGAGCCGCGCAGCGGCAGAGCCTGCCCTGAGTGCAGTCCCAAGCGCAGCCAGGGAGAAGCGAAGGGAGGAAATCCTATGCAGCCTCTTCTTCATTACGTCCACTGAAAAAAGCAAACCTCCGCCCTATCTTCTCCCACAAAAACATCCAGGGCTGCGTGCAGTGCGAATCCATTCCTTGATTTCCCCACCCAATCTCCCCCAACTCCCGCCTTTCATGTTATGTAGGGTAGCGGGCTAGCCTCTGGGTGAGGGGGTTCGCCGTCCGCCACTTCTAAATTCTGCATTCTAAATTCTCACTTGCCTTAGGGGGTTCACATGTCCGACCAATTCGATACCCAGCCACCTCAATCCACCGAGTCCTACCTTCCCAACCCCGCCGCCGCCCGCATCCTCGCCCGCCTCATCCAGTTCGGCTACGCACCCAGCCCGCTGCCCGATCTGCCGCCCGAATGGTTCCATGCCCTCGCCGCCGTCCTCGACGTGATCGGCTCCAGCCGCCGCGTCCGCTGGCAAACCTTCGTCGCCTCCGTCAAGGGCTTCCCCTACGAAATGGTGGAAGGGGTTGCCGACGCCCTTGAAGATGCCCTGGACCGCACCGAGAAAGACCGCGTCCTCTACACCTCCAAAGACGCCTTGTATCCCCCGCCGCCCCTGCGCTGGTGCGTGGAAGGCCTCTTCGCCCAGCCCAGCCTCAACCTGCTGGTCGGCGACCCAGGTACCAAAAAGACCTATCTGGCCATCGACCTGGCCGTCAGCGTCGCCCTGGGCAAGTCCTGGTTAGGTCACCCGGTTAACCCCTGCCCAGTGCTCTTCGTCGACGAAGAAACCGGCCTCTACCAGCTCTGGGGCCGCCTCAACGCCGCCCTCCACGCCCACGGAGGAGACGAGTCCACCCCGTTCGACTACATCTCCCTGGGCGGCTACGACCTGCGCGATGGACAGGATTCGGATGCCCTCATCCACCGCGCCCTCTCGCGCGGCTCCGGCCTCATCGTCATCGATGCCCTTGCCAACCTCCTGCGTACGGGAGAAAGCAGCCAGTCCTCCGTCCAGCCGGTGCTCTTCAATCTGCGCCGCCTGGCCGAGTCCTGCCAGGCCGCCGTCCTCGTCATCCACCACACCAACCGCCACGGTGTCTTCCGCGGCTCCTCCTCCATCGCCGCCGCCGTAGACCTGATGCTCTCCATTCGCTCCGCCCCCACCGATACCCTCATCGAGCTTCATTCCCTCAAAGCCCGCTTCTCCGCTCCGCAACCCTTCTGCGCCCGCGCCATCTTCGAAACCCATGTCCCGAGGAGCGGCGAAGCCGCGACGTGGGGAACGCCCGACGGCCAGGAACGCTTCCACCTCGAGCCCACCGACGAAAAACCTTCGACTCTCACGGCTCCCCCCGACCCCTCCACGCCACGCAAGGGGCTCACACTGACCATCCTGGACTTTCTCGCCCAGCATCCAAACTCCTCCCGCGATCAGATCACCTCACATTGCTCTGACTTCACCACAGGCAGTGTAAGCAACGCTGTCGACCAACTACTTGCTTCCGGGGTGATTAAACGAGCAAATGAAGGCAACAGGGGGACGAGAGCCACCTATGCGCTTTCGGAAGCTGTAAAGTTCCCATAAGGCTGTGTGTCGAGTTGGGAACTTGGAATATGGGAACTTAAACAACTTGCTGGTTAGCACGGTGCGGTCTATGAAAAATCACCTAGGGATTGCGAAAAGCCTTAGCGCCGCGCAGGCCCTTGCCCGCCTGCATTCAAGGTGCGTTTTGCAGGCGCACACACCTTGCGAAGGGGGTTTGGGGGCGTATGCAATCGCCCCCAACGGGGTGTGGGGCCAGAGGCCCCACGAAAAAAGAAAACTAGAAGTCGTCTCCAACGCGTCGCGAAGCCACGCAAGGGGTGCTGGGGCCAGAGGCCCCACAAAATTAATGAATAATGCCAAGTTGATCCTGTCATGGGTTGCCACACCCTACTCTGCAAGGGCGGGGAAACCTCACCCCTGCGGTAAAATTACCCTTCGATGACACAACACACCCCCACCCGTGACCGCGTCAAGCTGCAAGATATCCAGTTGGCGCCGGCGCCCCAGCGCCGCCCTGCCTGGATCCGCGTACGTGCCCCCATGGGCGCAAGCTACGAGAACATCAAGCGCCTCATGCGCAGCAAAGCGCTGCATACCGTCTGCGAGGAGGCCATGTGCCCCAATATCGGCGAATGCTGGGGCGATGGCACCGCCACCTTCCTCATGCTGGGTGACGTCTGCACCCGCAGTTGCGGCTTCTGCGACATCAAACGCGGCTTGCCCAATGCCATGGATTGGGCCGAGCCCTTGCGCGTGGCCCAGGCGGTGAAGGACATGGACCTGCAGCACGCCGTGATCACCAGCGTCAACCGCGATGAGCGCGCCGACGGCGGGGCGCCCATCTTCGCCATGGTCATCAAGCGCATCCGCCTCATCCATCCCGGCTGCTCCATCGAAGTGCTCATCCCCGATTTCAAAGGCAGCGCCGAAGCCCTGCGCATCGTCATGGAAGCTCGCCCCGAGATCCTCAACCACAACGTGGAAACCGTGCCGCGCCTCTTCAAAAAAGTGCAGCCCCAGGATAATTACGATTGGGCCGCCGCCACCCTTAGCCATGCCAAACAAATGGACCCCGAAGTGCTCACCAAGAGCGGCATCATGCTCGGCCTCGGCGAGACCTTGGACGAAGTCAAAGCTGTGATGCGCGACCAGCGCTCCTGGGGCGTGGATATCCTCACGGTGGGCCAGTACCTGCAGCCCAGCAAAAAGCACCTGCCCATCGAACGCTATTACACGCCCGAGGAATTTGCCGAGATCAAAGACTACGGCCTCGGCATCGGCTTTCTCTGGGTGGAGAGCGGCCCGCTGGTGCGCTCCAGCTACCACGCCGCCGAGCAGGTGCGCTCCCTCAGCGTGGTGCACCGCAAGCTGTATGGCCAGCCGGCGCAGTAACTCCAGCGCAATACTCCAATCCAAACTAGCTGGCTCTCCTCCGGTCGATCAAATCGAACGTCGCCCCAAAAATATAGCGGTTCCCTTCCAGGAAATTATGCGGGAAGCCCAGCTCGATCTGGCTGGCTTCATCTAACCGCCTTAGCTGCTCGAGGGTCAGCTGCCATTCAAATGAAGCCAGATTATCAGCAAATTGGCGCGAATTTCGCGCCGCAATGATCGGAATGAGCTGCCCTTGCCCGCTCTGCTGCCGCACCCAGTTGATGGCAATTTGCGCCATGGACCGCCCCGTTTCTTTGGCAATCGTTTCCATAACGGCCAAAACTGCTTGCAACCGAGGGCTGAAACTGACCTCAGATCTCTGCATGCGAGTCGGTTCGCTGCCTTGGCTCGCATATTTTCCAGTCAGCAAGCCGGCCTCCAGGACCCCCCAGGCCAGCGTAGCCAGGTTCCAATGTTTAGCCATGGGCAGCAGCGACCGTTCAGGGGCCCGGTCAGCGATCGAATAGGGGATCTGCAAAGCCACCGGCCGGGCCCAGCCGCGTAGTTCCGCCAGGGTGCAGGCTTCTGCCACGATCCAATCAGGAGAATCAGAAAATCCGAGATAGAGCACCTTGCCGCTGCGCACAAGATCATTCAGTCCGGCCATCACTTCCTCTACTGGGGTCAAGTAGTCCCACATGTGCAGATAGAGCAGATCGATATAGTCCGTGCTCAGGCGTTTTAGGCTGGTTTCCACTGCCCGCCGCATGGATTTCAAACTGTTGCCCCCAGAATTCGGGTCCAGCGAATCAGGCTGGGTTAAGCTGTATTTCGTGGCGACCACGAAGCGGTTGCGGTCGCTCGCCAGTAATGCTCCCAGGAGCGTCTCGCTTTCTCCATCGGTGTAATTCACCGACGTATCGATGAAATTTCCCCCAGCTTCAACGAACAGGTCGAATTGTTTCTTGCTTTCCGTTTCTGTGGCTCCCCACCCCCAGGCCTCGCCGAATGTCATTGTCCCCAGGCAAAGTTCCGAAACCCGTAGCCCGCTTGGGCCCAGCAGCTGGTAGCGCATCTTCATGGGTGCCGGCCTGATTGCTTCAACAGGGTCTCAAACATTTCAGGCAGCTCGCTGATGCGTTCCCAGCCTTCTCCCTCATCTACGCGTTCCACTTCCAGGCCGCTGAAGTAATCGTCAAGGATGGCGGCCCTCTCCTGGGCCAAGGGTGGGCGGCAGTAATCTTCCTCTTCCCAAATGGCGATTCCGTCTTCCTGCAATCGGGCATTCTCCAGGCTGTAATGCAGGGATTCTCCAAACGGCCGCATTTTGCTGATCTCGCCACTCCCAAGTCGCTTGCGCAGTTCCGCCATCTTGTCCTCAGCGGGTTTTGCCGTCACTAAATAATGCGCCATGAGCTAACTCCTTTCCACAGGAACTTGCAATTCGGTCACAAATTCCTCATCTTGGTCGGTCAAATATGCGGAAGGGATTTCATAGCCAACCTGGGCTGCCCCAAAGCGATAGTAGACTTCGCGCAGTGGACCGGCTATCTCATAAGGATTGCTGGCGATCCATTTCATAAGCGCTTTATTGGCCAATTGAATTGTTTCATAGTCCCCGGTATGCACCACACAGGCCATGTTGTCCACTGCAGGCAGCTCATAAATTTCGATGCGGTCATTTACCTCCAGTTCCGCTTTCACCGGTACGGCTACCGCAATATCGCCTTGGTCGCTGTCATCGCCAAAATAAAGCGCCAAAGGCGGCTGTTCTCCCCGCGCTCTGAAGCGACTTACATAGTTCTCCAACTCCTCAAACAACGGCGTGAAATCCTGCTCTGCGTTGGCCCGAATGGCAGCGACTCGTATCGGCTTTACTGAACGCAACACAATGTCGTAGCGGGGCGATTCGCTTTCCTCGATCTGGTCAATGCGGCTCTCGATCCGCGCCAGACGTTCCAGATCATCGTCGACCTTATTTTGCAGATCAGCCCGCTTTAAAAGCAGCATGCCGCGCATCTCGTCAGCCGACACGCGACGCGCAAGCAGTTTGCCGATCTGGTCAAGGGAAAAACCCAGGTCTTGCAAAGTCAGTATGCGATGCAGGCGGGGTAGCTGGTCAGCCGAATAATAGCGATATTCTGTTTGGGGATCTACGCGGGCGGGTTTGAGCAGCCCTAATTCATCGTAATGGCGCAGCATGCGCACGGATACGTGGCTGAACTTGGAAAAATCTCCTATACGGAACATGAGCGGAGTATACGGTCTCTCACTATGTGAGAGTCAAGAGCAGATCTACGAGGAAACGCGTCAAGATGCTTGAGTGGTTGCTTTATTGATAAGCTCCACTAAAGGTAATTCTGCCAGCGAGTTCAGGCGCAGATCAGCCTGGTCGAGCGATAGCTGGGCGGTGAGCTTATTTGGGACTGCCACGCAGAAGAGACCGGCCGCCTTGGCGGCCTTGACCCCGTTGGATGAGTCTTCGAAGGCGATGGCTTCAACGGGTTTAACACCCAGCGCGTCCATCACCAACTGGAAAAGCTGCGGATCCGGCTTGGTGCGCCCCACGTCGTCAGCCGTCTTGATCACGTCAAAACGCTGATAGAGACCCAGGCGCGCCAGATGGCCGCGCACCCAGTTCTCCGGCGAGCTGGAAGCCAATCCCAGGCTCAAGCCAAGGCGGCCTGCCTCGTCCAACAGCTCCAGTACTCCGGGTAAAACCGGTTGCTGGGAAATGTTGTCCAAATATTGTTTTCGGCGGCTGATCCAAATTGCTTCGCGGTCCAATGCTTTACCGGATAACTGTTCTAAATGGTTGTGAGGGTCGAAATCAGTGGCCCCGTTACCCCCCACGATCTGGCCCCAGGCTTCCACGCTCAATTCACAGCCATACTTGCGATACACCTGCTGCCAGGATTCGTAGTCAGGCAGTTCGGTGTCGAGGATCAGGCCGTCGAAATCCAGGATCAATGCCTTGATCATGTTGGCGGCAGTATACCCGAAGCGCCCACGGTGATTGCGACAAAAAAGGTGACC
>Ga0209342_10007321_pt1 | contig 11119 bp, 9 predicted proteins | sample RifCSP16_2_FD_184023 | JGI IMG/M metagenome (GOLD analysis project Ga0209342, IMG submission 184023) | Soil microbial communities from Rifle, Colorado - Rifle CSP2_sed 16_2 (SPAdes) (version 2) | ecosystem: Environmental > Terrestrial > Deep subsurface > Rock core/Sediment | place: Rifle... | reverse complement strand
TCGCTCTGGCGGACGCCCGCCGGCGGCGGGTGCCGGAGGAGGACTCCTGGGGGCCTCGGGCCTCTCGGCGATCGGCGCCGCCCGACGCTCCTTCTGGGGTAGCACGAGGTCGACTGTCTTCATCCGATCGCGCCGCTTGGGCATCACAAACCAGACCAAGCCCACGGCGCCGAACACCGTCAGGCAGCACAGTCCCGTAAGCACGGCGATGGCCCATGGTGACTCGTTCACGAATCTCAGAGCCGACTGAATAGCCGTCGGGCGTTGGTAGGCGGTCTTCACCGGAGCCGCCTCCGCCAGCACCTTGTCCGTGCTGTCAAGCGCCTGCACGACAATCAGGTACTGACCGGAGGCCAGATTGCCTGTTGGCAGGATCAACGCTTCGCCCGCCGGGAACGTCATTTCAGTCCCCTGAACGATGGCATTCGTCTGCTCTTGCGCCAGCCAGAGCTTGTACTTGACAACGCCCTCGATGTTTTGGGTCGACAACGTCACCACAAACTCGGGCGTATCAGGCGTGGGACTGGTAATGCTCTCAATCGCGAGCGCGGCCTGCGCAGGCTCATACTTGAAATCCGACTTGTCTTCAGAAAGCGTTCGGCCTTGATCGTCGACCGCGGTCACGACCAGTGTGTACTCTCCACCGGCCACAAGATTACCGGCCGGGACTTTGTTCGTCTCAGAAAACGTTCCCAGGCTCTGTGTGAATACGGGTAGACCCGAATCGGCGCTGATCACCGCCACATTCAGCTGCTTGATCTGCTCCGGTCGCACCACTCCGAGCGTGAAACGAATGTCGACACTTGTCGATTGGACCTTGCCGATAAGATGAATCTCAGTAGGCCTGACGAAGTCCTGGGTGGAGACGAAGGGGATTGGAGAAGATCTGAGCACGGTCCCGTCTTTGAGTGTGACAACCAGCGTGGCCGACTTGTTGCCTGCGGTCGGGTAGAGCGTTGCCTTGGCTTCCCATTGGTTGCCCAGGACGTTCATCAGATTGCCGAAGGCAAAGCTCAATGTGCTCGCATCCTTGATGGTATACAGGCCGCCGGTAGGGGTGACGAGCGCATTCAGGTCTCCCTCCGTGATCGAATAGCCCTCCAGTCCGACTGCGTAGATCTGGACCCGGTTTTCCGTGGCCAGACTGATAACATCCTGGACGGAGTGCGTGGCGCAGTCGTCGGCACTGGCGGTGAAAACGAGCACGGCCCTCCGACCCGGAGCTCCTCCGAGTTTGTTGATCGCTTCGTAGAGCCCGTCGTTGAGGCAGGAGTGGCCGCTAGCTTTGGCCCTCAACCGCTTGATAGCGTTGGTGACGGAGTCGGTCGCGCTGGTGAATTCAAGGGAAGTAGGCGCCCGATCATCGAAGCTGATCAACGCGTACGTCGTACCCTGGGGGGCCTGTCCGAGTGAGTTGGCCAGAGTCGTTGTGGCCGTCTTGAAATCCGCACTCGCCCTGAAGTTCCCCATGGTTGTGCTCCCGTCGACCAGAAGCACGACGGACCACGGGACCTTAACCCCCTGGACGATCGCTCCATAGCTGTCCCCGTCAAGCTCGATCGACCCGCTCTCGATCTCCATATCCCGCAGGACTTGCTTATCCGAGTCGATCAGGCTGAAGGTCGTTTCCAAGGCGAGGCCAGTGGAGCCTGCGGTGGTGGTGACCGGTTCCGGGTCGGCGACGTCATGAATGTGGATCGTCGACTGCCCGGCCGTTTGCGCCAGGACAGTCACGGGCAGGGCGACGAGCGCCGCCCAAAGAGATACCAGCCAGAGCGTATGGATTGGCTTGCGCATCAATTCAACCATCGGATCCTTGAAAGGAGAGTTTTCGAGCACCCCCCTGAGGGGAGTATGGCCTATTATATGCTGATTCGCCACGGGGATAGGCCGCCGGTCGTCAAATACCCCGGCTGAGAGAGTACCCGGGCTAGGCCGGGGCCGCCTGAGGCCGGCCCGGTCGGAGCGCGTCAGGAGCTCTGGACATCCGGCGGGGCGACCTATTTCCGTCGGACGCGGCGGTGGAAGGCAGAGCAGGTATGCGTCTCAGAATGAAGAAGTATCAAGGATGGGAATCCGTTTGGGTCCCCCTCCCCTGCTCGACTTGTAGTGCCCGGGCTCGTTGCACATGAGCACGTAGTGGCCGGCGGGCAGCCTGACGCCCAGCCCTTGCGACGATAGCCTTGACCGCAGCGCCCTTGAATCGCACCCATGTCTGGCTCGGGTGCGATTGGGGGGAACCTCCTTTGGCCTCTGGAGTCCTTTCGGGATCCTCGATCACCTCGCCGACGGTTTGCCGGCCTTCAGGCTTCTTGGCCATGTGGTGGCTAGGAACAGCGGATCGCCTCCCCGACCCTGGACATGCATGCTTGATCCGTCCGCGCCTCAGTTGAAACGCTCTAAGCCGCGACCGAAATCTTCGCCGGGAATGCTCCGGGCAGGGTGAACGCCCCCGGACAGGCCGATCGAGCTGCTCAAACCGCGAAACCCAAACGGAAGATTGAAGGGCACTGGAACTGCCAACGGATACTTGGATCCGTGCAGCGCGAGTGAGAGGTCAGAGGGAAGCTGGTCGCCTCCCAAGTCCATCGCATGGGGCAAACCGGGAGCCCAAACAAGATTGCCGGCCGGCAGCTCCAACAATCTACTTCGCCGGTGACGTACGAAGATGAAACGATGGGGTGGGGGCGGCATGGTTCCGCCCCTGCACCCCTCTCGGTTGTACGCGGCGGCTACTGTACTGTGAAGTCCACGTGCATGCCCTGCTTGAAGTGGCCGGGCAGATTGCACATGAGCACGTAATGGCCGGCGGTCAGGTTCACGCTCAGGTCCTGTGACGCACCCTGCTCAACATCCTCGACCTCGTCAACGACCGTGATTCCATCTTCGCTGACATCGCCGTTGGCGTCGAGCGGCAACTGGTCGGCAGCCAGGTCCGTCTGAACGACGACAAACTCATGTACCTGGTCGCTCGCGTTGTTTGTGACGTGGAAGGTGACGTCACCAGCCTTCATCGTATCCGCCGACGGCGCGATGGCATAGCTCGTCATGCTCACATCGATCTTCTTCGGCCCGCAGGCGACAAGCACTGGGACCAGCAGAAACAGAATTGCCAGGGATACGGCCTTCTTCGAAACGCCTTTCATCTTGTTTCTCTCCTTTTGGATGGGCCCCACAGATGCAGGCCGGTGATGGGCAACCCGGGCAGATCGCAGAGCCCGATTCCCTCATTATCGAGTATTCCATAAAAGGCCGACTTTGTCCTTACTCCGCACGAAGCTCGACCTTAGTCCAACCTAAGCGCCATCCCGGTGCTGCCGACGAAAGACGACCGCCGCCAAGCCAGACACCGGGGGTGCGATGTCAGGTCAGGACGGATCATCGGTTCACTCGAAAGAGGGGCCTGGTTTGGCGAGAGCCTCTGTCGCCTGGGGCTCCAGGCCCGACCTGAATGAGGTCATTTCAGGCACAGACGGAGCCAGACGCCGACAGAGAGGTCACGCCAGGGGAAGAGTCAGCCTGGCCAGCACGCCGCCGTCGGGATGATTCGTCAGTTCGAGCCGGCCCGAATGGGCCTCAGCCAGCTGTCGGGCAACCGCCAGGCCGAGCCCCGTGCCCTGGCTATCTCGGATCGAGCTCCCTCCCCTGAAGAACGGTTCAAAAAGATGGGAGAGCTCCTCGGGTGGGATTCCGGGACCGGTGTCTCTGACCTCCATGTGAACGTGGCCGTCGTGAGCACGAGCGGAGAGTGTGACGCTGCCGCCCGTCGGCGTGTACTTGATGGCGTTGTCAATCAGGTTGGACATGATCTGCATCAACCTGTGGTCATCGGCGGTGATGGTCGGCAGGACCGGCGGCAGGTCGCTGGCAATGTGAACCCCCCTAGTTTCGGCCCGGATGGAGAAGCGCGACCGTAAGTCCGCCATGAAAGGCTCAACCTCGACAGGGGTCTTGCGGAGGCGGACAGGTTGGGTGATGGGGCGGGATGCCTGGGACAGGTCGTCGGTCAAGGCGGCCATGCCGTCGATGGTTCTGCCCATCTCATGGAGCAGATCTTCCGCGAGATCAGGTTCCGAAATGGCCCCGGCCTGTAGACTTTCCACGCCCAATTTCAGCCCCCCCAGCGGACGGGCGAGTTCGTGCGCGACGTTCGCCATGACCATCCGCCGGGCATCGGTCTGTTTCTCCAACTCGCCAGCCATGCGATTCAGGTGACCGGCGAGTTCGGCAAGCTCGCGCGGTCCTTCCTCCGGCAGTCGCAGGCTGTAATCACCACCGGCGACCCGCGCAGCAAACCTCTTGGCCTGGGTCAGGGGTCGAGTCAGAAAAACCGCGACACCCAGCCCGAGGACCAAGCTGACCAGCGATAGGCCGGCGACGATCAGCAGAACTTCCGACCGGGTATTGATCATGCTCGCTTCGAACTCTCCCAGCGGCAGAATCAGGCACACAGCTCCAACAACCCTGCCTTCGGGATCATACAAGGGAGCCGCGGCATAAATGATCTCACTCGATCGATCTTCGCTATAGACTTCGCGTGTGAGGGCTTCTCCCTTGAGCGCTCGAGCGCCCATGTCGACGGTCACTTCCACCTGATCAGGCGTCAGAGCCCGGTCAGACAGGTTGCGCACCTGCAGCTCAGGCGTCAAGAGAACAACCCGGACATTCCCTTCAACCGAAGCATAAGAGGCAGGCAGCCTCAATCCGTAGCTGGAGAACTCATTGACGTCGATGAGGGTGGCCAAGAGCCGGGCGCGCTCTTTGAGCTGGTTCCGGAGCACCCTCTCCGCCGTCTGTTCTTGTTGTGAGAACCAGATGTAGGCTGCGACGCCAATGACGAGGAAAACAAAAAGTGAATGGCTGAGTGCGAGGTAGAAGCGGACACTGCGCTTTCGGATCATGCTACAAACTTGTACCCCACTCCTCGGAGTGTTATGAGATTCACAGGGTTTGACGGATCGCGCTCGATTTTCTCTCTCAAACTGCGAACCTGGACATAGAGCACCTGGGGCTCGCCGACAAACTCCGACCCCCATACGCGTTCGATGATCTCATCCGTCGTGAAGACCCGGTCATGGTGAGAAAGAAAGAAGTGGAGCAAGGCAAACTCGCGCGGCGCGAGATCGATGGCCCGTCCGTGCGCGGTTGCTCGATGAGCCATCGGCTCCAGGCTGAAACCCCCCACCTGCAGTTTCGGAGTCTCGGATCCGAGCATGGGCTCCGCCGGCTTTCTCCTCAAGACTACTTTGAGGCGCGCCAGAAGTAGGTCCATGCTGAACGGCTTGGTGATGTAGTCATCGGCCCCGACTTCGAGGCCGACGATCTCATCAACCTCCCTGCGATGGGCCGTCAGAAAGATCACCGGGATATCGACATTTGCCTTCAGTCGGCGACACAGGCTGAGCCCATCATCGCCGGGGAGGCCGATGTCCAGGATCGCAGCCGCGAACAAACGCCGCTGGATATGATCCAGCGCGGCAGCGGCATTGCTGGCTGTAGTGACTTCGTATCCCGCTCGCTCGAGATTGTACCGAAGACCTTTGCAGATCAAGGGATCATCGTCGACTACGAGGATGTTTGCCGCCATCCCATTCCGCTTTTTCTAATTTGGGGAGGATCGGGCCCGAAAACGCCACGATGGATTTTACTACACCTCGGGCAGGCCTTCGGAATCCCCTTGGCGTGAGGCGGGTGCCGGCTTCAATCGACAGTCTTCGGCGAATCACCGGGCTCGGGCTCAGAGGATGACCCTTGTCCGGCCTCGCAATGGAAAACGCCTGCGATGACTTTTCTGAACTTCATCGGCGACCGGGCATCCGGACTGGACGGCGCAGGACTGGAGCAAATGTTTCGGGGTGGACTGGACCACCGCGCAGGGTGAACCAGTCCGAGTTCAAACGCGGTCTTCCCTTAGAGAACTTTGGGCATGACAACGGTCAGAATGAGCACGATCGGTATGATCACGACCAGACCGATGAGGAATGGCCATACGTAGATGCGCCGGTCGAATTTGAGGTGCATGAAGTACAGGGCTACCAGGACCGCCTTCACACCCGACAGAATGATCAACACCGGAATCTTGATCGCGGGTGCCAGATAGCTTACGCCGACCTCGACGGCCGTAAAAATGGCCAGGGCAATGAAGACCAGGTGAAACGCCGGTCTTAATCGTGCCTGTGAAGGGTTGGCTGACATGGGTCGGCTCCTCAGATCAGGTAGATGACGGTAAATAGAACGATCCACACGATGTCGACGAAGTGCCAGTACAGCCCGAAGAGCTCGACCCCCTGGTGACGTCTGTCGGAGAAGGCGCCACGCGTCGCCAGAACCAGGATGTAGATCGCCCAGATGATCCCGACGAACACGTGAGTGCCGTGAATGCCGGTCACCGTGAAGAACGGCGTGCCGATGATCGATTTCACGCCGATATTCTCCCGGAAGAGCCCCATCCACTCGTAGGCCTGCCCACCCAGGAACAGCGCGCCCAAGACGATCACGCCCAGAATGTTATTGCGCAAGCCGGGTTGGTCCCCCTGGCGGACCGCTTCCAGGCCTCGGACGACGAGGAAGCTGCTCGTGATCAAAACAAAGGTGTTGACACCGATGAGCGGGATTGTAAGGTGAGAGATGAATTCGTGGAACTCCGACGGATGCGAGAGGCGCGTGAACACCAGTGTCAAGATCAATGTGGCGAAGAAAACGATTTCCCCACCGAGAAACAGCCAGATCGCCAGCTTGGTGTTGTCGGGTTGTTCGACGAATGCAGTCTGAGGCGGCATCTCACTCATGATGCGCCTCCTCGGCGGCAGCGAGCTCGCGGTTCTCCTGAGTCCAACCTGCGATCGACACGAGGAGGACGATCACCCCCAGCCCTGAGATCACCAGGCCGAAGATGACACCGATGGCGATGAGCGTCAGCCCAAGGGCCAGCACGATCGGCCAGAAGCTTGGCGGAGGGAGGTGGATCTCGGGCGATGAGTCTTGAGTCATCCTCTGTCTCCTAAATCCAAACAAACCGAGAAGCTCATTCTGACAGCGCGCCCCGGGGTTGGTTACCCGAGGCTTGTCGCCCGGTCTGGTCGACCAACCAGTGGTTTCCGACGATGAGGGCGGCGAGCATCAGGATCATGTCCGCAGGCAGCCACATGAGCAAACCTCCTACCTGCTGATCTATGATCGGCGACAGACCGAGCTTCAGGGGCGCTTCGGCATAGAAAGAGTAGAGCAGGTGGGGAGAGAGCGTGATCACCGCCGCCAAAGCGGTGCACGGGAACGTCGACAGAAACAAGTAAAGGATCCTCCACGGCCTGGGATCGTGGTTCTTCGCCGGCCAGCGTTGGATCACCGGCCACCATCCGAGGACGGCCGTCGCCATGAAAGTCATGTGTTCGAAGACATGAAGAGGCTCGCTTCTCAGCGCCGCATCGTAGGCGACGGGGATATGCCACTCCCACATCGCCCCATTGAAGACCACGAACGCCACGGCCGGCTGGGTGAGGCGAGTACCCGCCCACACCAGCCGCGCCCGACTTGCCAACTGCTCGGGAACCCAGCCGGGAAGCCCGATGAGCCACAACGGCGCTGCGACGAAGGTCAGCAACATATGTTGCGCCATGTGGGCGCTGAAGAGAAATTCGTCGGCCAGGATATCCAACGGGCTGACCAGGGCGACGAAAACGCTGACCGTGCCCAGGTAGAAGCACAACTGGCGACCAAATGGGACCGGCCCTCCCCAGTCGAGGCGACGACGTAGCGGGCTGACGAGGACGGCGTAGCCTCCTGCCACCAGCGACAGGCCGATCAACACGCTTGGTTCCCATGACCAGCTTCCCGACCTCAGCAGCCAAGCCATGATCGGAATCCTCAGACAAGGAACAAGGCTGCAAAGAGCACGAGCCAGACGGCGACGACGAAGTACCAAAACCAGGCGCCCAGGCTGATAGTCTCGTGCCTGGACGGCGTGTAATCCCCCAGACCGGCACGGGCCAGGTTGATCACCAAGACCACCATCCCTGCCAGGAGATGCAAGGCGTGAAACCCCATCAAGGCGAAGAACACGCCCCCGAACGCCTGATCGCTCGGATGCATACCGGAGCGTGTGAACTCGAACACCTGCCCCGCGATGAAAACGAGGCCCAGCACCAGAGTCAGGACCAGGCCAAGTTTGAGCAGGCGATCCCTGCCGGCCTGGATGGCGCGTTCCGATCCCCAGGCTGCCACGCCGCTCAAAATGAGGATCAGGGTATTCACCGACGGGACAACTAGCTGAGGCAGCGAGGGATGGCTGAAAGGCCAGCCGGTCTGACTCGCCCGCAGAAAGAGGACCGAAAGGATCAGCGTTCCGAAGAAAACCGACTCGGCTGCCACGACAAGGGCCAGCGCCGTGCGACCGCGACCGTCCGCGTTCGGCCGGCCAACTATAGCCTGACCGGTCATTCGCCGACCCGCCAATCGGCCAAGTCGGGATGCTTCTCATCCCATAGCGGGCGGAGGCTGCGGACAGTCGGAATCTCAGCGAAGTTGTACGCCGCCGGGGGCGAGCTCGTCTTCCACTCCAGGGTGAAAGCGTCCCACGGGTCAGCCTCGTTCGTCGCCGGTCGGCGCAGGCTGACAAAGAAGTTGATCACGAACAGGAGGATTCCCAAGGCCAGAATGAAAGCGCCGATGGTCTCGACCAGGTTCCAGATCCCCCACCCCAGATTGTCTCCATAGGTGTAAATACGCCGCGGCATTCCCAGGAGCCCCAGAACATGCATAGGCATGAACACCAGGTTCATCCCGATGAACATGAGCCAGAAGTTCCACTTCCCCAGGCCTTCGCTCATCATCCTGCCGGTCATCTTCGGGAACCAGTAGTACATTGCCCCGAACAAACCGAAGATCGCTCCGCCGAACAAGACATAGTGGATATGGGCCACAACGTAATAGCTATCCGTTACCTGCCAATCGACCGGAATCACCGCAAGATGGATCCCGTCCAATCCGCCGACGAGGAACAGCGCCACGAACCCGACCGCGAAGAGCATGGGCGTCTTAAATCTCAGCTTGCCGCCCCACATCGTTCCGAGCCACGAAAAGATCTTGATCCCGGTCGGCACCCCGATCAGGAAACTGTCGGCGGAAAACACGGCCAGGGTGGCGTTAGGCATCCCAGTGGCAAACATGTGATGGGCCCAGACGGTGAACCCCAGGATGCCGATGGCGATGGCCGACAGTACGATCGCCTTGTAGCCAAAAATCGGCTGGCGCGAGAAAACGGGAATGATCTCAGAGATGATTCCCATCGCTGGAAGTATCAAGATGTACACCTCAGGATGCCCGAAAAACCAGAAAAGGTGCTGCCAGAGGAGCGCGCTACCCCCTTGAGCAACGTTGAAAAAGTGGGTACCCACCTGTCGATCGAGCAAGAGCAGCCCGCCGGCCGTGGTGAGAGACGGCAGGGCGAAGACCGCCAGAAAGGATGTGACCAGGATCGTCCAGACGAATATCGGCAGCCGGCCGAATGTCATCCCGGGAGCTCTCAACTGCAGGATGGTGACGATGAAATTGAGGGAGCCGGTTGTCGTGCCAGGCCGAGAAGCAGAATGGCCAACGCCCAGAAATCCATTGCATGCGTGATGGAGAAAGGCTTCTCGGTCAGCGGGGCATAGCTGAACCAGCCGGTATCGGGAGCTCCGCCAAAAGCGAAACTGCTATAAAGGAAGGTCCCGCCGAAGAGAAACACCCAGTACCCAAGGGCGTTCAGCTTGGGGAAGGCCATGTCGCGTGCGCCGATCATGAGCGGAACGAGATAGTTACCGAATCCGGCCGCCAGCGGCATGACGACGAGGAAGATCATCGTCGTCCCGTGCATGGTGAAGATCTCGTTGTACGTTGCGTTGCTGAGAACCCGACCGTTGGGCTGGGCCAATTGCAGACGCATCAACAAGGCAAAAGTCCCACCGACTAAGAAGAAAAGGAATGCCGTGATGATGTACATGATGCCGATTCTCTTGTGATCGACAGTCATCACCCAACCCAGAATGCCGCTCTTCTCCGTCGCGGATGCATTTGGGTGCGATTGAGCCCAAGCTTCTGAAGTCATCCTGCCCGCCTATTTGAGTTGCGTGAGATAGGCCATCAAGGCCTCGATTTCGTCCGGCTTGAGTTTCACAACCATATCGTTCCCGGGCTTCATCAGCTGAGTGTCCTGCAGCCAGCGCTTGAGGTTGTCCGGGGTGAGTTCGAAGGTCGCCCCGGCGAAGACGCTGCGCGACATCAGATGGTTCAGGTTCGGGCCGATCAGTTTCTTGCCTTGTTGGTCCGGCGTCGCCTCGCCCAATGCATGACAGTTGGAGCAGATGCCGTGGGTGATCAGGTCGAAGGCCGCTTGCTCGGCTTGGCCGGATGGAGCAGGCGGAGGGAGGTCTTGGTTGGCGACCCAGGCATCGAATTCCGCTTGAGTTTCGACGACCGCCTTGATCCGCATGTTGGCGTGGTTAAGCCCGCAGAACTCGGCGCACTGCCCGTGGTACTCGCCCGGTTCCTCGGACCGGAACCAGATCGTATTGGTCTGGCCGGGAACGACATCGACCTTTCCGGAGAGTTGAGGGATCCAGAAGCTGTGGATCACATCCTCCGACACAAGGCTGGCATGGACTGCCGTACCCGTCGGAATGTGGAGCTCATTAGAGGTGACGATTCCCAGGTCTGGGTAGTCGAATTCCCACCACCATTGATGACCGACGATCGTTACCTGGATATCGGTCGATGCCGCCGCCGGAGCCGCCACCGCCCCCATGGTCCGAATTGTGAGAACGAACAGGGTCGCCACCAGAAGGACCGGCGTCGCGGTCCAGATCACCTCAAGGCGTGGGTTCCCGTACTTCTGGCGAGGCTCGGTCGAATCATCCGGCCGATGACGGAATCGCAAGATGCTGTAGAGAAGGGCGCCCTCAACCAGGACAAATACTCCGGCGGCCAGGTAAACGATAGTTCGGTATAGCCCGGCCTCGTGGCCGGCGATCGGGGAGGCGGGGTTCAGGAACGTGGGCGAGCCGGCGCAGCCGGAGAGGAACCCGGCCAGTGTGAGCACCTCCAGTGCCTTCCTGAGGAATCGCATCCCTTTTCCCTCGTGATA
>Ga0209342_10007319_pt1 | contig 11124 bp, 8 predicted proteins | sample RifCSP16_2_FD_184023 | JGI IMG/M metagenome (GOLD analysis project Ga0209342, IMG submission 184023) | Soil microbial communities from Rifle, Colorado - Rifle CSP2_sed 16_2 (SPAdes) (version 2) | ecosystem: Environmental > Terrestrial > Deep subsurface > Rock core/Sediment | place: Rifle... | reverse complement strand
TATACCAATCTGACCCTGCCGCTCAAGATAAGGAAATGGTCGAGAGAAAAAATCTCCGAGTTCCTTCGCCCACTGGCGTCGAAGCTCGGCATCGAAGAGAGTTTCTTTCAGCGCAAGCCCTCGGAGTTGTCCGGCGGCCAGCAGCAGCGCGTCGCGCTGGGGCGCGCCATGACAACCTCGCCGCGCATCATGCTGATGGACGAGCCGTTGAGCAATATCGATCCGCCCAATCGTCTTAAGATGCGCGAGGAGATCCTCACTTTCCATCGCGAGCACCGCCTGACGACACTTTATGTCACCCATAATCTGGCCGACGGCATCGCCTTGGCCGATCGAATCGCGGTGATGCATATGGGGAAATTCGAACAGGTCGACACCGCCGCCAATCTCATGCGCGAGCCTGCCAACGGCTACGTCGCGGACTTCTTCAAGGCGGAACAGTTCAGCCACACCGTCGGTTTCTCATAGAGGCGTCGATGAAAAGATCGCTGCTCATTCTCTTCGGCTTACTTTGGTTCGCGCCGGCGCCGGCCTATGCTTCCTGCCGCGAACTCGATGTCGCGCGTGGCTGGCCGGGCCCCGCATACGCCGCCGAGCCCGACGCCGTTATCGAATTCTTCGGCCATAATTTCTTTCAGATCACATCGAGCAAAGGCACCAAAATCATCACCGATCCGGTGGCGCCCGGCTTCTATCCGACGCCCAGCGTCGCGCCCCACGCCGTCACCGTCGGGCGGGAACATCCCAACCACAACTACGTGGAGATCGCTAAAAACAACGCCGTGGTTTTACGGGGTCTGGCCAATTACGGCGCCGAGTGGAACAAGGTGAGCACCACCGTGCGGGATATTTTGATTTATACCGTGCCGATTTACCAGCAGCAGTTCGGCAACGCGCTCAAAGGCGCCGCCTTCGTCTTCGACCTAGGCGTGCTGTGCATCGCCCACTTGGGCGATCTCGCGCACAAGCTGACGCCGGAACAGATTAAGGCGTTCGGAAAAGTGGATATCGCGATGATTCCCATCGGCGGCACCTTCACGATGCCGCCGGACACGGCGCGGGAAGTCCTACAGCAACTCAAACCGAAGATCGCCATCCCGATGCACTACCGGGAAAACACTTCTCTCTTGGACATGTTCGTCAAAGGCTACCCGCACAAGTATCTCAACAACTATATCTTTCCCGTCAGTAAATCCTCTCTGCCCGTGCCGACGCAGATCATCGTGTTCACGCCGTGGGGAATGAGAGACTACCGGTAGCGCGCTCGCCGGCTGCGTTTAAAAAATTGTCTACGAAGTATAAGTGATCCGCGGCAGATGGTGTACGCGCCGCCGGACATGAAGCAGACAGTTAACCAACCTCCAGTAAGGCCAGCCCCGCTGTCTGACAAACCCTGTCAAACTAAACCGAACCTTGTCAAACGGTAAAATTTTGACAGCCACCGCTGGGCCGACAAACCCACCCAATATAGGCATATCCGCGACATAAAAGCCGTTTCCCGCCGCCGCCTAGACCTCGCTTTGCTGGCATATTTTCTGCTCCATGCAAGAAGGCATGAAACCGGCCTTGCTCGCTGCCCTATGCCTCTTGCTGAGCTCATGCGCGGCCGCTACTTCCTCCGGCCCGGAGATCTACCGGATAGGCGAGCTCGAAGTACGGCTCTACAAGAATCGCGAGACTCTGGCGCAAGAGCTTCCGCCGCTCCTTTCCACTTTGGAGGCCCTGAGGGTCGGCGGCAAGCAGGTACAGGTCCTCGGCTATTTCGACAGGCAGAAGAAGCGGATCTATTCCATCGACGACCCGCGCGTCCTGCTGCACGAATTGAAGCATTATCTGGAGCCGGATTGGCGACACGACATCGAATGTGCGCGGCCGACCGCGCCGGACGAGCAGGCCGGGTCGCCGTGCGGACAACGGGCCCTCGCGGAATCCGCCCGCGCCAACCCGCAGAGCGTCGACCGTTCGACGGATCCACCTATGGAATCGCGTGTGAGAGAAAATCGCGGCTTCGGTTCTTAGCGAAACTTTTCAACCACCCAAAAATTTCCCTTGCAAGTTCGTCGCCCCATCGACGCAGGGGTCTGCCCTGGGCCGAGTCATAGGGTTTTGCCGCCCATGAACGCATAGCGCCATCGGGGCAATCAGTCTCTGCGTTGCCCGCGGGAATGTCCAGCAGTTTGGCGGTCGGACGAACACCGCTTCGATTGACGACGACTAACGAATCAGAAGCGCCAGGCGAAGCTGGTAGTCACTATGTGGCGTCTGTAATCGAAAGGCGCCAGGTTGGATCTTCCCTGGTCGAAGAGATATTCGATGGCAACGGTAAAGTTTTCCAAAAAATCCTTCGCGACGCCGGTGAGATGGATGGGCTGGTGGTCGCGCCGGCGCACCGTGCCGGGCGCCGCGGCTGGGAGAATGCTATTTTTCTCCGTGTAGGAGCGCCAGTGAATGTCGAGGTCGTAGCGGAAGCGGACATCCCACCACGGCAGAGTGTACTGGAAGCCCGTGAGCAGACGATTTCCCCGGTAACTCCAGTTTTCTCCCTCGGCCGGTTCAGCGTCGTACTGATAGCCAAGCTTTAGGTAGTGTCGTCCTTTCTCGAGGAGAACGAAATGGGTCGCGCCCACCATGTAATTCTTGGCGTCGCGTATCTCCCGCCGTACGAAGTCCCGGTCATGGAAAAAATCCTTCCACTGAAAACGGTATTGAAAGGTCGTAATGTTTGATTCGTTTTCCGAGATCGACACATAAGGAGTCGCGATCCAGCGCTGGACGAAAGGTCGGTTGCCCAAAGAATTGTAATCATAGTTGACCTGAGCGCCCGCCGTGTACGGAAGCTCGCCGAGGGCGCCGGGCAGCAAACCACGCTTGACGATGCTCAAGGTCGGGGTGTTGCTCTGCGAGTTAAACTCCGTCAGGCGATTGTTGTAGAATTCAAGGAATCTGTGGGAAATCGTCCCTTCCCAATCCACGGTCCGCAACCAGGTGTACGCAAGATCAAGGCTGACCATCTCCCCTTCGCTCTTTTGCCTCGGTTGACCCCGACGGATGGCTTGCGCGATCACATCACCGCTGCGATTCGGGTCCACGGGCACGTTGGTATCGTAGAAGACGCCCAAGCGCAGCTCTCCGCGGAAAAACTTCTCTTGCTCGGCGGCCTTTCCAAGGATCTCGCCAAGCCGCTGCGCCGGTGTCGTGAGCGGTGACGCGGGTTGGAGGCGGAGCGCCTGATCGATCTCCGCCTTAGCTTGCCCCGGAGAGCCCAAACGGGCCAGCGTCAGACTTGAGTAGAATCCAGCAAGCTGAGCGAAAGTGTCATCGCTCGGGACATTCGCCCGAAAGTAACCCAGGGCCTCACGAAAATTTTGTTTTTGGAATTCTATAAAGCCGAGGTAGTAGCCGATGTTGGGACGTTTGGGGTCAGCGCGGTAAACCTCCCTCAGGAACGGCTCCGCCTTATCGTACTCTTTCTGACCGAAGTAGAGGACCCCGATTTGAAACGCGACATCCGGATCCGCGGGCCGGAGCTTTCGCGCCGCCCCCAGAGCCGCCAGCGCTTCCCCCGGCCGATCCATGGCCGCATAGACAAGCCCCTGGTAATAAAGCGCGTCAACGTTCTCAGGGTCGAGCCGGAGCGCCTCTTGGAGCTCCTTCAGCGCTTCATCGTATCTCTTGTCACTGTAGGCAACCACCGCCCGGTCCACGAAGATGGCCGCCTGAATGGCGCCCTCATTGAGCGACTGCGCGCGGGCGGCGGACAATGGGCCGGTTGCCAGGAAAAGAAAAAAGGCTGCCAGAAGACGGACAGCCCAAGAAAATCTCACTTTAGAGCTTCGGTTCGGCGCCAAGTAGTCAATCCTCTAGGCGCCGATTATTAATCTCACCTTGGTCAAATGTCAATTGAAATTGACCGGGGTTCCGAAGCTGGGTCAAGCGATCACATTAGAAGTTGCGTCGAACGCAAGGGCCGATGCTGCTAACCGTTAGCTAAAAAAAGCCTGAAGATGCCGAGAAATACGGAGCCGCCGCCCGAATCCAGATCCTTGCGACGAGTGCACGGCTTGCCGACCGACAACTAATTCCTCTAATTTAGTCAACGCCTTACGCGAGCCGACCTGTATAAGTGCGCTGTTGGCCCGCGATTTGAGTATTGCCCCCCTCACTCGTAAGAGAGATGGAATCCTCACTCTGTTGACAATCCATTTTCGGACATATAAAAGCGAAACCGTAATTATCCCGACAAGCAATCGTTCGTGCTGAGTTGATCAACGGAGGCGAAGATGGTGAGATTTACTAGCCCGGCCCTTATTGCGGCAGCTCTGTCGCTGGTGTTTTCGGCTCCGAATTCAGTCAATGGACAACAACCAGCGCCAGGAGTCGTAACCGCCGTTCAGGGGCAAGCCCAACTAACCCGCCCGGCTCTGGCGAAACCGGCACTGTTGCGCCAGAAGGACGACATCATGCTTCGGGACGTCGTGGACACACGGGAGAAATCCATGGCTCGCATGCTTTTCGGCGGCAAAGCCACCGTTACCTTGAGGGAGCTGAGCCGCTTTGAGGTGCGCGAGGAGACGCTTCCCGGCGGAGCGACCCGCTCAACCATCCAACTCAACTCGGGCGCCATTCTGGTCAACGTCGCGCGCCAGCTCATGAAACCGGGAGACGAGGTCATCATCAACACCAACAATGCGGTCGCTACGATACGGGGGTCGATGATCTACGCTGAGTCCCTTGAGCCGAGTCAGAGTACCTTCGCGCAGATATCGGGTACGGCCACGCTCAACTGCCCGCCGCCGGCAACGACTCCCACCGCCACCCTGAACCGGTTTACGGCCGCCGACAGCAAGGGTCTGGGCGCCAACTGCAATCTGGGTCCGGTCAGAGATATCACCAACGAGTTCGCCGCCCTTTTACTCCGGTCGTTTCAGTTGCCTCGAACCGTCACCGGCGAAGGCAACGGCTCCCAGATTGTGCGCAACGGCGTGGCTGAAACGGGGGTGCTTTCGGACGCTGCGTTGGTAGTCACGGGCGGAGGTCCCCAGCAGGGCCCGCCGTCGATCACCCCCCCTTCGCCACCACCCATACTCCCAGGCGGAGGCCCGATTCCCGCCAATTCCGTAAAACTGCCTCCGCCTTGCAGGACATGCTGATGTTAGGGTTGCTGACCCCGGTAATTTCGTTGGGGGCTCATTCGATTGTGACCAGGTAACGTTCATATGTCGTTCGTCGGAGTGAAAATCGTGTTAAAAAAATTTATCATTGTTTTGACTGCGCTGTTCATCAGCGCGAACCTGGCTAATGCCGCCCCCGACAGCAAAGGGACGGAATTCTGGCTAACGTTTCCGGGTAACCTGAATCAACAGCAGCTCGCATTATTCATCGCCGGGGACATCGCTACGACCGGCACTGTAACGGGACCGGGGATGGTACCGACAAATTTTTCGGTGACGCCGGGAGTAGTCACTGTCGTCAATATTCCGGCAAGCGCTCAGCTTAACACCTCTGACACTGTAGAGAACAAAGGTATTCACGTTACGGCTCAGGCCGAAGTAACCATCTATGGGTTGAACCGCGCCACCTTCACGACAGACGCATATCTCGGGTTGCCGACCGATATTCTGGGAACAGAGCACATTGTCTTGGGCTATTCTGGTTCCAGTCCCGAATTCGCAATCGTCGGGACAGTTGACACGACAACCGTTACGATTACTCCTTCCGCCACTGCCGGTTCGCGACCGGCCGGAGTTCCATTCAACATTAATTTGAATCAGGGGCAAACCTATCAGTTGCGGGGTTCCGCCGATCTTTCCGGTAGTCTCGTAACTTCCGATAAACCGATCGGGGTCTTCGGGGGCACCGCATGCGCAAATATACCGCCTGGAGTTACTTTCTGTGATCACATCGTCGAGCAACTGCCGCCGACAGAAACCTGGGGTAAGAGCTTTGTCACGATCCCTCTCGCCACACGCGACAACGGTGATACATTTCGCTTCCTCGCCTCTACCAACGGAACAACCATTACCGTAAACGGAACGGTCGTCACTCCGGTCCCGCTAAATCGCGGGCAATTTCACGAGCGGATCATCGGCGGTCCCGCCGTCATCACGTCCGACCAGCCGATCCTGGTCGCGCAATACTCTAACGGCTGCTCCTTCGACTCAACCTGTGGTCCCGCTGATGGCGATCCTTTTATGATGCTCATCCCGCCCTTCGAGCAGTTTCTCGGTCAATATACGGTGAGCACGCCGGATGAAGCCAGTGACTCGACACCCCAATTCCCGGCCAACTTTGTTAACGTGGTGGCGCCGAGTGCAGCCGTTGGTTTGATTACACTCGATGGCACCGCGATACCGCCGGCAAGTTTTACGGCCATTGGTTCGAGTGGATTCTCGGGAGCGCAAGTTGTGCTTTCTCAGGGATCCCACAACCTGTCGGGATCACTGCCTTTCGGCGCGTTCATCTACGGATTTGGAAGCTTCGACTCCTACGGCTATCCGGGAGGTCTCTCACTCGCCCCTGTCGCCCGGGTAACCAACTTATCTCTCGCACCCAAGACGGCCACTAATCCCGTCGGCACCCAGCACTGTCTTATCGCCACCGTCACCGATCAAAACAATGAGCCGTTGGAAGGCGTGCGAGTGGACTTTAATGTCAGCGGTGTGAACCCGACAGGCGGCTTCGCCAACACCCAAGCCAACGGCCAGGCACAGTTCTGCTACACCGGGGAAAATCCGGGACTGGACACAATCGAAGCGTCCGTCGGGGATATCTCCGACACCGCAACGAAAAATTGGACGGACGTGCTTTGCGAGGCCGAACCCACTGACAGACCCGTCGCCGATTCGCAATCGGTTAGAACTGGCGATGACATCCCCAAGCGGATTATTCTAACCGGCAGCGATCCCAACGGTAATGCCCTCACGTTTACCATCCTAGCTTCTCCTAATCATGGGACCCTATCGGAGCCCGCTGCCGCGACCAAAGCCCGGCTCTCCCAGGCAAAACGACAACTGACGGCGCGCCTGCGGAAAGAAAAAAAAATACGGGGCACGAAAGGTTATGGTCTTGGGCCGAAAGAAGTAACGGCCCTGGTTCGATCGACATCCTTCAACACCGTCACCTATACTCCGGACCCGAACTACACCGGTCCGGACACCTTCACCTTCATCGTGAGCGATGGGGAAAATAACAGCGCGCCGGCTACGGTGAGCATCAATGCGGGGGATGCCCTCCCCGAAATCCGAAACTTAACCTTCGAGCGCCGATTGTATTGTACCCCCGGAATCGAGGCGAGGCTCGAGTTTCGCGATGTCGACGGCGATAGTCCCACCACTTTTAAGGGTAAGTTAACCGCTCGGAATGTACCGAAGGGATGTAGCGGCAACGTCCTCCCCTCGGACCCGGTATCAATCACCTTTACTCAAGACGAAAACAACCCTGAGTCCAATGTTACCGATTTCAAGCTGGCCAAAGTGAAGGCGCTGGAAATTGGCCCTCAAGCCATACAAGTGGCGAGCGACAATGCTTGCCAGATAACGCTGGAGCTCACGTCGTTTAGTATCCAGGCTTTCGACGACCCCACCCGAGCCGAACGCGGATCGGAGGATATCTTAAAGGGGAGCTTCAGCATCGATAGCGTGGAGGGCGACACCGGGGCGTCTGCGGGGCTCGCGAGCAGACGGCTCAGCAGCACCGGCGCGGCGAAAAAACAACTGGCGCCTCCGCAAGTGCGCTAAACCTCGGGAGCATGAAAAGAAAATCGTAGGGCTAACGAACGGCAATTCGCGTTGCCGAGGTCAGTCGAGGAACTTAAATCTTGAACGCTTCGCGCGTTTCCTGCGCGAATAGCTCGTCGAGGTTCAATTTCTGCGTGATCAAGCCTTGCTCGTAAAGATACCCGTGCAGCGTTTCTAAATTGGCGCGGTTGGGCTCCAGCCCGTAAGGCCAATAATCCGCGGTCATCAAGTCGCGCGTGGCTTCGTACTCCGCCGAAGTCCACGGCAAGCTCACCCGCAGGATGTTGGTGTCGTATAGTTCGCGCATGCAGATCTCTTTCGCTTCGCAAAACGCTTTATAGAGCGTCTGCGCCACCCAAGGATCTCTTTCGTAGATCGACCGCTTGATCACGATCACGTGCATGATCGGAAACAGTCCGGTCTTTTTGAAGTAATCCATCTCCGCCCGGCGGTAGTCCGGGAAAAGCCTTCTCACCCGCGGCGAACCTTCGAGAAAGCAGCCCGGCATGCGCGGCGACATCATCGCGTCGATCTCGCCGCTTTCGATCATTGCGTTGAGCGTCGTATCCGGCCGGCTTTCCAGCCGCACACCCGCCGGCATCTCGAAATCGACCCGGTCTTTTCTGCCGGGATGCTCCTCCCCCGCCTGGACCCAGTGAATCTCGTTCGGCGCCACGCCGTACTCGTGTTGAAACAACCCGCGCAGCCACACCGCCGCGGTCATCGAATACTCCGGCACGCCCATCCGTTTGCCGCGCAGCTCTTCGACGCGCTCGATGCCGGATGCGGTACTGACGAAGATGCAGCGATGGCGAAAGGTCCGCGACGGAAACACCGGGATCGCGATGAAGGGCCGCCGCCCGCGTGCCGCCGCGGTCAAGAACGCGCCCATCGACAGCTCCGAGGCGTCGAATTCCTCGTACTTCATCATGCGCCAGAAAATTTCTTCCACCGGCATGACGAGATAATTAAGCTCGACGCCCTCCGGCTTGACGACGCCGTCCTTGAGTGGACGGGTCCGATCGTAGTCCTCGCACGCGACGGTCAAATGAAGCGGTTTCATCTCTTGCTCTTCCTCGATGTCGGTTTCTTTGCCTGCGCTTTGGCAACCAGTTTAACGAATCGCTTCATTTCCTTGATGAAGTGTTTCTTGCCCTTTTCTGCGAGAAGAGTTTCCAGGTACACGCTGCCGAGGCATATCCCCGTCACTCCGACTCGGACGTACTCGGTGACGTTTTTCAAACTGACCCCGCCCGACACCATGAAGCGAACGTCGGGAAATGGCCCGCGCATCTGGCGAATGAAATAAGGGCCACCAGCCAAATCCGCCGGAAAAATTTTCACCAGGTCGGCGTGGGCGCGCTGGGCAGCTACGATCTCCGTCGGCGTCGCCGCGCCGGGAAAACAGGCGACGTTGGCCATGTGGCAAATGCCGACCAGGTTCAACTCCAGAGATGGCGAGACGACAAACTCGGCGCCAGCGCCGATCGCCCGCTCCGCTTGTTGCGGCGCCAGCACGGTGCCGGCGCCGACGTGAATGTCTTTACGCGCCGCCAATTCTTTGATCACATCCAGTGCACCGGGAACACTAAAGGTGATCTCGACAAATTTGATGCCGCCCTCCGCGGCGGCTCGCGCCAACGCCGAAGCGTCATCGGCGCTCTTGGAGCGCACCACGGCGACGAGGCGGCTGGAATGAAGTTCAGAAATGAGTCGGATTCGATCCATAGTATGAAGCGTTCAATTCGTTCAAAACGTCTTGAACACCTTGAACGGCTTGAACGTTTTGAACTGACCCCTAAGTTAGACTCAGCCCGCCGTCGACGATCAACGTTTGCCCCGTCACGAAATCGCCGCCGGTGATCAAGCCGAGGATCGCTCCCGCGACTTCATCCGGCGTGGCGATGCGCTCCAAAGGATAGGCCGTCGATGCCTGTTGGATGACTTTCTGATAATTTCCGCCGAAGTGTTCGCTCATCCACGGCGTGTCGGTGAAAGCAGGCGCAACGCAGTTGACTCGCACCTTCGGCGCCAGAGCGATGGCCAACCCCTTGGTCAGGTGAATGAGCGCCGCCTTCGCAGTGCCGTAGGCGAGCGACGACATGGTCGAGGGCGACAACACGCCGGAGATCGACGATACGTTGACCACCATTCCCTGATGGACCGCGAGCAGTTCCGCGGCGGCTCTTGTGCAGCGAAACGCCCCTTTGACGTTGACGTCGAGAATTTCGTCCCACATCGCGTCGGTCAATCCTTCGAGATCAGACACTTTGACCCAGTGCGTGACGCCGGCGTTGTTGATCAGAATATCCAAGCGCCCGAACTCCTCGCGAATCTTGCCGATCATCTCGCGCACCTGCGCGTCGTTTTGAACATCGGCTTGAATCGCCAGCGCCTTCACGCCGCTGCGTTCGATCTCAGCCGCCAGCGCCTCAGCTTCTTTGCCGGACTTGCGATAGTTGATCGCCACGCCGCTGACACCCACTCTGGCAAGCGCCCGCACCGCCGCACCGCCAATGCCTCCGGCCCCGCCGGTCACCAGGGCAACTCTACCATTCAATTCCATCTCTTCGCTCCGCTCAGAATTCCAGATCACAAATCTCATATCTCCAAGATTCTGAAATCTGAGATACGAAATTTGAGATTCGCCTAGTGGCGACTTCGCAGCTTCGCCGTGTTCTCCTGATCGCTAATCCAACTCTCCGGCAATTTCACCAGCTCGTCAGGCTTGCCGTTGCAACGAATAGCCACCCCATAATTCTTTTCCGCCTCCTCCGGTGTGATGTAGCCTTCGATCACGTCCCAGCGAACTTTCTCGATGTCGCGTTTCATCGGATCGCCATAACCGCCGCCGCCGGGCAGATTGACGTGAACGACTTCGCCGGGTTTTAAATCCTTCAGCGCTTTGGCATTGAGCCGAGTCCCGTCGCCCAAGGTCACTTCGCCCGTGGCGCCCGGTTGGCCGCCAAGGAGTCCCGGCGCGGGATAGGCGGTGCGATCGGCGATGGAGCTCACGCTCCACCTGCCTTCGCCGCGGCGCGTAAACTCCGTCAACTGGCCGAGCCCGCCGCGCCAGGTGCCGGCTCCGCCGGAATCGGCGCGCAATTCGCGCCGTTTCATGACCACCGGCGATAGGCTCTCAATCACTTCGGCAGGTACGCCGGCCACGCCGCTGGGGAATCCGACGGCATTCAATCCATCCTTCGACGGGCGCGCGCCGGTACCGCCGACCTGAAAGACCGTCAACGTAAACGGCGGATTCTCACCGCGCCAAACGCTCAGCCAGATCGGATCGGCCCCCGGCGCCATCAAACGGCCCGGCATCGCGCCGGACAACGCGGCGAAGATCGCGCTCGGAATAAAATGGCCGATCACCTGACGGCTCGCC
>Ga0209342_10007317_pt1 | contig 11126 bp, 9 predicted proteins | sample RifCSP16_2_FD_184023 | JGI IMG/M metagenome (GOLD analysis project Ga0209342, IMG submission 184023) | Soil microbial communities from Rifle, Colorado - Rifle CSP2_sed 16_2 (SPAdes) (version 2) | ecosystem: Environmental > Terrestrial > Deep subsurface > Rock core/Sediment | place: Rifle... | reverse complement strand
CGCACGCTCGATCCGCTTCTCGGAGCACGAGGCGGCGCTGACCCGGGCCCAGGACCTCGACGCCGCCGCCGTGAACCGCCTGATCGCGATCCAGGACGCGCGGGGGCCGCTCGTGGCGGACCGGCCCGTCCCGCCCGAGGCGCTGCGGCGGCGTCTCCACCAGCGCGCGAGCGAGGCGAGCACGCTGGCGCCCGTGCGTGCAGCGCTCGCGCCCGGGCTCCTCGGCGGCGATCCGCTGCGCAGCGTCGGCGCGCTCGGGCTCCTCGCGGTGGTGGCTCTCGCCCTCTCGGGCTTGTTCCGGCCGTCGCGCGCCTGTGGCCGCTGCGGCGCCCGGCTGTGCCCGCGCTGCGACCGCCGGGGCGGAGCGCACGGCCTGTGCGAGGCGTGCACGCGGCTCCATCACCGACCCGAGACCACGGACCCCCAGCTTCGCTTCGAGAGGCTCGCGGCGCTGCGCGCGTGGGGACGCCGCGAGGCGCGCCTGCATCTCGCCCTGGCGCTCGTCGTGCCCGGGAGTGCGGGCCTGCTCTCGGGCCGGCCGGGGCTGGCCCTCGTCGCGACGCTTCTCGTGTGCGGCGCGGGGGCGAGCGTCGCCGCGTGCTTCGAGGTCCTGCCCGACCCCTTCGCCGTGGGGGGTGCCGGCGCGCTCCTGCTCTTCGCTCTCGCCGCGTCGCTCGCCGGCGTGTACGGGGCGCTCCTGGCCGCGGCCTTGCCCCGCGGCGCGGAGGACTGACGCGTGTCGGTGGCCCTGCACGGCAACCTGCGCGATTTCGGCATCAGCGAGGTCTTCCAGCTGATCGGCCAGCAGCGCAAGACGGGCGTGCTCGAGATCGCGGGCCCCGGCGAACGCGTGGAGCTCCACTTCGACAGCGGCGCGATCGTGGTGGCCGCGCCCGTGGGCCCCCACCCCGACGCGGCGCTCGGCGACCTCCTCGTGCGGACCGGCCTCCTCACGCGCGAACGGCTCGCCGAGCTCGAACGCGAGCGCGAGCACTCGCTCCAGGCGCTGCGACGGCTCCTCGTCGCCACGAGCGAGCTCTCCGCCGGGCAGCTCGACGAGGTGGAGGAGCTCCTCACGCGCGAGACGATCTTCCAGGTTCTGGGCTGGCGCGAGGGATCGTTCCACTTCTCCGCGCGCGCCGTCGCCGACGACCGCGATCCCGCGCGCCGGCTCGGTGCGGAGCAGGTCCTGATGGACGGCCTGCGCATGCTCGACGAGTGGCAGACCTTCGCCGACCGCGTGCCCACGCCGGAGGTCGTCTTCCAGCGCTCCGGGCGCTTCGACGCGGAGCGCCACCGCTTCGAGGAGGGCTCCGAGCGGCTGCAGCGCGCCGAGCGCCTCTGGCTCCTCGTGGACGGCCGGCTCCCGGCGCGCCGCATCGTCGACCTCTCGCGCCTCGGGACCTTCGAAACGACCCGCCTCCTGGCGGAGCTGCGCGACCTCGGTCTGATCGAGCCGCTCGCCCCGGAGAAGGTGCAGCGCCGGCCGCGCGCGCCGAAGGCGCCGCGGGCCGCGGGCTGGCTGCGCGCCGGCCTCGGCACCGCGATCCCGCTGCTCTGCCTCGGCGCCCTGGCGTTCCTGCCGCGCGCGCTCGTGGTGCCGACGCCGGGCCCCTCGGAGCTCGCCGTCTCCCGCGATCCGGTGCGCGAGGCCCGCCTCAGCTTCGGCGCCCGCCGGCTGCGCGCCGCCATCGATGCGCACCGCTGGGCCACGGGCCGCTACCCGGCGGGCCTCCTCGAGCTCGTCGAGGGCGGCTTCGTGGCGCCCTCCGCGTTGACCGGACCGGAGGGGCGTCCCTACTATTACGCGCAACGCGGCGACGGCTACCTGCTCCTCGCGCCCGAGCCGTAACAGCACGAAAGCGCAGCCCCGGCCGGGGATCCGACCGGGGAGAAAGGGCAGGAGAACCGACTGGCCGCCCACGAAGCCGCGACCCGCCAGACTCTCGTCTTCGACGACAACCACGCGGCCTCCGAGCTCTACGGCGAAGGGGAGCGGAGCCTCCGCATCCTGGAGCAGGAGCTCGGCGTCCAAGCCCACGCTCGCGGCAACGAGGTGCGCCTGGTGGGGCCCGAGGCCCAGGTGGGCGTGGCGCGCAAGGTGCTCGAAGAGCTCTACGCACAAGTGCGTTCCGGGAACTCGGTGAGCGCGCGCGACGTCCGCGAGGCGGTGCGCATGCTGACGCGCCAGCCCGACGTGGACCTCGCCGGCGTCTACGAAGACGTGCTCGCCTCGGTGGGCAGCCGCCGCCGCATCGCGGCGAAGAACCTGAACCAGCGCCGCTACGTGGAGCTGATGCAGGAGTGCGACCTCGTGTTCACGGTGGGTCCCGCGGGCACCGGCAAGACCTACCTCGCCATGGCGGTGGCCGTGGCGGCGTTGAACCGCCACGAGGTGACGCGCATCCTGCTGGCGCGGCCCGCGGTGGAGGCCGGGGAGAAGCTCGGCTTCCTGCCGGGCACGATGGCGGAGAAGGTGGATCCGTACCTGCGCCCGCTCTACGACGCGTTGCACGACATGATGACCATCGACAAGGCCGCGCGGCTCATGGAGCGCGGCGTGATCGAGGTGGCGCCGCTCGCCTTCATGCGCGGCCGCACGCTGAACGACTCCTTCGTGATCCTCGACGAGGCGCAGAACACGACGAACGAGCAGATGAAGATGTTCCTCACGCGCCTCGGCTTCGGTTCGAAGGCGGTGGTGACCGGAGACGTGACGCAGATCGACCTGCCCCCGGACAAGCCGAGCGGGCTCGTGGAGGCGGTGCGCATCCTGGAGGGCACCGAGGGGATCGGCCTCATGCGCTTCAGCGAGGCCGACGTGGTGCGCCATCCCCTGGTCCAGTCGATCATCCGCGCCTACGACCGCGAGGAGGAGCGCCGCCGCCCCACCTCGGAGCCCCGCGCCGGGGGATGAGCCGCATCCGGGTCTCGGCCCCCCCGCGCAGCCGGCGCGTGAGGCTGCCCGAGCGGCGCTCGCTCGTGCGGCGCGCGCGGCGCGTGCTCGCCGAGCTCGGGGAGCGCGAGGCCGAGCTGTCCCTGGTGCTCGCCGCCGACCCCGAGATGGCGGAGCTGAACGCGCGCTTCCGCGGGCGCACGGGGCCCACCGATGTGCTCTCCTTCTCGCTCCTCGAAGGGGAGGGCCGCGAGCATCGCGGCGGACTGCTCGGCGACGTCGTGATCGGAGTCGAGGTCGCGGCGCGGCAGGCGCGCCGGGCGGGCCGCTGCTTCGACGACGAGGTGGCGCGGTTACTGATCCACGGCGTGCTGCACCTGCTCGGCTACGACCACGAGCGCGAGGCGGAGGCCCGGTTGATGCGCGTGCAGGAGCGGCGCCTGTGGCGGAGCGTCGCGCGGTGAACGGGGGTCGCGCGGGCACGGATCCGCGCCGCGCCGCGCGCCTCGCGTGGGGCGCGGCCTTCGCGGTCGCGACGTTCTGGGCGTTCCCCCAGGTGGTCGCGGGCCGGGTCGTCGATCTCGGCCTCGCCGCCTCCTGGCTCGCGCCCGCGTGCCTCCTCCTCGCGGTGCGCGGCCTCGCGCCGGGGCCTGCGGCGCGGCTCGGCTTCCTGGCCGGCCTCGCGGCCCACTGCGCGGTGCTGCACTGGATCTACGTGGTCACGGTGCGCTACGGGAACGCGCCGCCGGTGGTGGGTGTGATCGCCCCGCTCGCCCTGGCGAGCTACATCGCCGCCTTCACGTCCGCCTTCGCTGCCGGCGGGTCGTGGCTCGCGCGGCGCGGGGTGACCTCGCCCTTCGTCGCGGCCGCCCTGTGGACCGCCCTGGATCATCTGCGTTCCTTCGCGCTCACCGGCTTCCCGTGGGCCACGCTCGGCTACGCGCAGCACCAGAGTCCCCTGCTCCTCGGCCTCGCGGCCTGGACCGGCGTCTACGGCCTCTCGTTCGCCACCGCCCTCGGCGGCGCGGGGCTGGCGAGGCTCGCGGAGCGTCGCGCGCTGCCCGCGGGTCTCGCGGCGCTCGCCGGAGTCGTGCTGCTCCACGCCCTCGGCCCCCTCGCAGCGCCGGATCCGATCCCCGCGCAGCCGGCGCTCCGCGTCGCGATCCTGCAAGGCAACATCGACCAGGGCGTCAAGTGGAGCCCCGCCTTCGCGGAGCGCACCCTCGCCGGCTACGAGGATCTCACGCGCCGGGCCGCGGCGCAGGGTGCCCGCGTCGTGGTCTGGCCCGAGACGGCGGTGCCGGGCTCGCTCTCGATCCACCTCGATCTCGCCGAGCGCGTGAGCGCGCTCGCCCGGGAGACGGGCGCCCTCCTCGTGGTGGGATCCGTGGGGATCGAGCCGCAAGACCCCGGGGCGGGGAAGGGCATGCCCGTCCACTACTACGACAGCGCCTTCGTGATCGACGCCCAGGGCCGCGTGCTCGACCGCTACGACAAGACCCACCTCGTCCCCTACGGCGAGTACGTTCCGCTCCGCGCGCTCCTCGGCGCCTTCCTCTCCGCGGTGGCGTCGGGGATGACCTCGGGCGACGTGAGCCCGGGGGAGGCGCCCCGGGCGATCCCCCTCGAGCCGCCGGGTGGCGGGGCCCTCTCCGCCGGGATCCCCATCTGCTATGAACTGCTCTTCCCGGACCTCGTGCGCCGTTTCGTCGCGGGGGGAGCCCAGGTCCTCTTCGCCATCACGAACGACGCGTGGTACGGGCGGACCGGGGCGCCCTACCAGTTCCTCGCGATCACGGCGCTCCGCTCCGCGGAGACCGGGGTCTGGACGGCGAGGGCGGCGAACACGGGCGTCTCGGCCTTCATCGACGAGCGGGGCCGCGTGCGCGAGCAGACGCCGATCTTCGAGGCCGGACTCCTCGTGGCGGACGTGCCCTTGCGATCGCCGGAGGCGGGGCGAACGTACTACGTGCGACACGGCGACGTGTTCGCCTGGAGCTGCTGGGCGGCGGTCGTCGGGGCGGCGGTCGTCGCGCGGCGACGGGCGTCGCGGGCCGCGGGGGGATCATGAGCGAGAGCCAGGCGAGGCCGAGCCTCGACGTCACCGAGCTCGCCGAGCGCGCGCGGGGGCTGCGCGACCGCTTCGACGAGCTCCGGGGGCGTCTTTGACGTCGCGACGCTGACCCGCCGGCGGGACGCGCTCGAGGCCGAGGCCGCGCGCCCCGACCTCTGGCAGGACCGCGAGCGCGCCGAGCGGCTGCTGCGCGAGCGCCGCTCGGTGGAGCGCGAGCTCGAGGCGCTGCGGGCGCTCGAGCGCGGCGTGGAGGACGCCGAGGTGCTGCTCGAGCTCGCCCGCGAGGCGGGCGACGACGAGAGCCTCGCCGAATCCGCCCAAAGGCTGGCCGAGGCCGAGGCGCAGCTCGAGGAGCTGGAGCTGCGCCGGCTCCTGGGCGGCGAGCACGACGCGCTCCCCGCCATCGTCTCCATCAACGCCGGCGCCGGGGGCACCGACGCCTGCGACTGGGCGGAGATGCTGCTGCGCATGTACCTGCGCTGGGCGGAGCGGCGCGGCTTCGCGACCGAGATGCTCGACCTCCAGCCCGGCGAGGAGGCGGGCATCCGCAGCGCGACGGCCACGATCTCCGGCGAGAACGCGTTCGGCTACCTGAAGGCCGAGGAGGGCGTGCACCGTCTCGTGCGCATCTCGCCCTTCGACGCGCAGCACCGCCGCCACACCGCGTTCGCGAGCGTCTCGGTCTTCCCCGAGATCGACGACACGGTGGAGGTGGAGATCGACGAGAAGGACCTGCGCGTGGACACCTACCGGGCGGGAGGGGCCGGCGGTCAGCACGTGAACAAGACCGACTCCGCGGTGCGCCTCACGCATCTCCCCACGGGCATCGTGGTGCAGTGCCAGAACGAGCGCTCCCAGCACAAGAACCGCGCCCAGGCCATGAAGGTGCTGCGCGCCCGCCTCTACGAGCGCGCGCGGGAGGAGCAGGAGGCGAAGCTCGCCGCGCTGCGCGGCGAGCAGCGCGAGATCGGCTTCGGGAGCCAGATCCGCTCGTACACCCTGCACCCGAGCCAGCGCGTGAAGGACCACCGCACGGGCCTCGAGGTCGGCAACGCCGACGGGGTGCTCGAGGGCGACGTGGACCGCTTCATCCGCGCGACGCTGCTCCAGCGCGCCCAGGCGCGGAGCGCCTCGTGAGCGAGCAGGAGCGCGCGGCGCGCCGCGAGCGGCTGGCGGCGCTGCGCCAGAGCGGGGTGGATCCGTACCCGGCGCGCGTCCCGGCGTGGACCCCGCTCGCGGACGTCGCGCGCGCGCACTGCGAGAAGAGCGCGGAGCTCCTCGACGCCGAGCAGAACCGCGTCGCGGTGGTGGGACGCATCCTGGCGCGCCGCTCGTTCGGCAAGCTCCTCTTCCTCGATCTCCTCGAGGGCGGCGGGAAGCTCCAGGTGAGCGCGCGCAAGGGCGAGCTCGGCCCCGAGGCCTTCGCCCTCGCCGCCTGCCTCGACGTGGGCGACTTCGTGCGCGTGGAGGGCCGCGTGTGGCGGACCAAGGCGGGCGAGCTCACGGTGGCGGCGGACGCCTTCACGCTGCTCGCCAAAGCGCTGCGCCCGCTGCCCGAGAAGTGGCACGGCCTCCAGGACGTGGAGGCGCGCTACCGCCAGCGCTATCTCGACCTGCTCACGAACCCGACGGTTCGGGAGATGGTGCGGATGCGCGCCCGGGCGATCCGCGCCGTGCGGAGCTTCCTCGACGGCCGCGGCTTCCTCGAGGTGGAGACGCCCATCCTCCAGCCGCTCTACGGGGGCGGGAGCGCGCGCCCGTTCGTCACCCACTACAACGTCTACGACCAGGACGTGTACCTGCGCATCGCGGACGAGCTGTATCTGAAGCGCCTCGTGATCGGCGGTCTCGACCGCGTCTACGAGATCGGCCACTCCTTCCGCAACGAGGGGGTCTCGCGCAAGCGCAACCCCGAGTTCACCATGCTGGAGTGCTACCAGGCCTACGCCGACTACCACGACATGATGGAGCTGGTGCAGGCCATGCTGCAGCACGTGGTGCGCGAGACGCAGCAGGGGAAGACGCAAGTCTCCTACCGTGGCGAGACGCTCGAGTTCGGGGGGGCGTGGCCGCGCAGGCGACTCGCCGACGCGATTCGCGACGAGACGGGAATCGACGTGCTCGCCTGCCACGACCTGACGTCCCTGCGCGCGGCGGTGAGCCACGCCGGTCTCGACGCCGGCGACGCGCCCACCTGGGGCCGGCTCGTGGATCATCTGCAGAGCGAGCACGTGGAGCCGAAGCTCCTGCAGCCGACCTTCCTCGTGGACTACCCCGTCGAGCTCTCGCCGCTCGCGAAGCGCTCGTCCGACGATCCGCGCCTCGTGGAGCGCTTCGAGCTCTTCGCGGCCGGCATGGAGCTCGCGAACGCCTTCAGCGAGCTCAACGACCCCGACGACCAGCGCGCGCGCTTCGAGGAGCAGCGCCAGGCGCGCACGGCGGGGGACGAAGAGGCGCACCCGCTGGACGAAGACTTCCTCGAGGCCCTGGAGCACGGCATGCCGCCCACGGGCGGGCTCGGCGTGGGGATCGACCGGCTGGTGATGCTGCTCGCCGACGCGGCGCACCTGCGCGAGGTGCTGCTCTTCCCGTACATGAGACCGGAGCGGACGTGAGCGCCGCCGCGAACCTGTGGCAGGCGCTCGCCGCGGCGGGCGGGAGCGTCGCGCTCACCTTCATCGTGGCGCTGGCCGTCGGCCTCGCCGCGCTCACGCTCTTCTTCCTCGGATCCGCGGTGGTGGTGCTGGAGCGCTTCGCGCGCGCCGCGCGCGGCGTCGTGCCCGTCGCCGCACTCTCCCTGGGCTGCGCCGCGCTGCTCGCGGCGGTGGCGCTCGAGGAGGTGCAGCCCGAGGTGGCGATCCTCGCTTGGAGCGGGACCGTCGCCGCGTGGGCGAGGCTCTTCGGCTCCGTCGCCCTGCACGCCTTCGTGTGGGTCGCGATCGCGCGCGGCCTCCTCGCCGTGCTCCGCTCCCGCGCCCTCTTCGTGGCGGGCTTCCTCGGGCTGGGGGCGGTGTACGCCGCGGTCGCCGTCGGTCTCGGCCACGGCTTCTCCTTCGCGGGGCTGCCGCGCCCGGCGGAGCCCGTGCTGCTCGGCCTCGTGCCGCTCGGCGCCGCGGGCTTCCTCGGCCTGCGCGGCAGCGCCGAGTGGTTCATCGCCGCGCGCTACCTCGTCGCCAAGCGGCGGCAGACCTTCATCTCGATCATCACGCTCATCTGCGTCGGGGGGGTGGCCGCGGGCGTCTGGCTCATCATCACCGTGCTCTCGGTGATGAACGGCTTCGAGCGCGTGTGGCGCGAGGAGATCATCGGCAACCGCGCGCACTTCACCGTGCACAGCGGCCTCGGGCCCTTCAGCGACTGGCGCGACGTGCTGGACCGCGTGTCCCGGACCCCGGGCGTGGTGGGCGCCTCCCCCTTCCTCGACGCCGAAGGCATGGTGCGCGGCGCGGGCGGCGAGATCGTGGGGGTGCGGATCCGGGGCGTCGATCCGACGCGCGTGGGCGACGTGACCGACCTGCGCCAGGACCTCGTGGCGGGCTCGCTCGCCGACCTCGGCGCGGAAGCGAACGGCCAGGATCCCGGCATCGTCGTGGGGAGCCACCTGGCCGCGGCGCTGGGCCTCGAGGTGGGGGACGCGCTGCTGCTGATCTCGCCCTTCGGCGGCCCGCCGACCCCGCTCGGCCCGGGCCCGCGCCTCGCGCGCTTCCGCGTGGCGGGGATCTTCCAATCGAGCTTCTTCCAGTACGACGAGATCTTCACGTTCGTGAGCCTCCCCGCCGCGCAGTCGTTCCGCCGCATGGACGACGTGGTGGAGGGGATCGAGGTGCGCGCCGAGGATCTCTACCGCTCGGCGCGCGTGGCGACGAGCGTCGAGGAGACGCTCGGCTTCCCGTACTTCACCCGCGACTGGAAGGAGGTCTTCCCCGCCTTCTTCCAGGCGCTCAAGACCGAGCGCGTCATGATGTTCGTGCTGCTCACCATGATCATGGTGGTGGCGGCCTTCGTGATCGTGGCGACCCTCGTCATGATGATCATGGAGAAGTCGAGCGACATCGCGATCCTGAAGGCGATGGGCGCCTCGGACGCCGCGGTGGAGCGCATCTTCGCCATCGAGGGCACGCTGATCGGTCTGCTGGGCACCGTGCTCGGCATCGTGGCGGGCGTCGCGGTGACCACGCGGCTCGACTTCATCCAGGACCAGGTCGAGGCGCTCACCGGGATCGACACCCTCCCGGCGAGCGTCTACCAGTTCTCGCATTTCCCCTTCGAGTTCGACCTGCTCCAGATCGCGGGCGTGGCCACCATCGCGATGGTGCTCTCCCTCGGTGCCACCTGGCTGCCGAGCCGGCAGGGCTCGCGCCTCGATCCAGCGGAGGCGCTCCGCTATGAGTGATCTGCTCCGCGTCGAGGGAGTGAGCAAGTCGTTCCGCACCGGCGAGGGCACGATCGAGGTGCTGCGCGGCGCGGAGCTGTGCGTGCGCGAGGGCGAACGCGTCGCCATCGTGGGGCAGTCCGGCGTGGGAAAGTCCACGCTGCTCCACATCCTGGGCGCCATCGACCATCCGAGCTCCGGCAGCGTGCGCTTCCGCGGCGAGGACGTCTTCGCGAAGCCCTCCGACGAGCTGGCGCGCTTCCGCAACACGAGCCTCGGCTTCGTGTTCCAGTTCCATCACCTGCTCCCCGAGTTCAGCGCGCTCGAGAACGTGATGATGCCGGGCCTGCTGCGCGGAGCGGAGCCCGCCCGCATGCGCGAGCGCGCCGCCGCCATGCTCGACGAGGTGGGCCTCGCGGAGCGCCTCCACCATCCCATCGGAAAGCTCTCCGGCGGCGAGCGCCAGCGCGTGGCCGTGGCGCGCGCGCTCGTCCTCGATCCGCCGCTCGTGCTCGCGGACGAGCCCACGGGCAACCTCGACCCCGCGACGGGGGATCGCGTGAGCGACCTGCTGCTGCGCATGAACGAGACCCGCGGCACGGCGCTCGTGGTCGTGACGCACAACGAATCGCTGGCGCGCCGCCTCGGACGCATCGCGACCCTCGTGGACGGGCGCCTGGTGGAGACGCTTTCTCCGCGGGCCTCGTGAGGCGCGCGTCCGCGCGCGAGCTGCCCCGGGATCCTCGCGGAATCCCTCGACAATCCGGCCGAGCGCGGGCTTGCCCCGCCCGCGGGGCGCAAGTAGAATCCGCCGCGTTCGAGCCCGCCCTGGGTGCCGGTCCCCACGCTCGTCGGGGTGTCGGTCGGGGTGACGGGAGAGGTCGCCACCCGATCGGTCGTCGGGAGCCGAATTGAGAGCCCGCGCGCCCTGCGCACATCGACTCCGCCGCGGCTCGCTCGCGGGCTCCGCAGCGCTCGGGGTCGCCCTGCTCCTCGGGGGTGCCGGGCCGGCGCGGGCCCAGACGAGTCCGCAGACCGGCGCCGAGCGGGTGAAGGTGCTGGTGGCGGTGCTCCCCTTCCGCATCCACAGCGCGCAGCCCCTCGGCTACCTGGAAAAGTCGCTCGCGGAGCTCCTGAGCGCGCGACTCGAGGCGAGCGGCCGCGTCCAGGTGCTCGAGTCCGTGGTGGTGCGCGAGGCGCTGCTCGGCTTCACCGCCGGTGAGCTCACCGAGGCGTCGCTGCGGCGGCTCGCCTCGGAGCTCGGCGCCGACTGGGTGGTGGCGGGGAGCCTCACCGAGCTCGCGGGCCGCTTCAGCCTGGACGTCCGGGTGACGCCCGTGCGCGAGGGGGAGTCGCTGCGCAGCCTCGCCGCGAGCGCCGCGGGCGAGGACGAGCTCCTCGAGCGCACGAACGAGCTCGCGGACCGCATCCTCGAGGTCCTGGACGGCGGGTCCGATCGCCCGATGATCCGCGAGGTGCGCGTGGTGGGCGCCGAGTCGCTCGAGCTCGACGCGATGTCCGGTCTGCAGCTGCGCGCGGGCGCCGTCTTCGACCCCGCGCTCGCGAGCGCCGACGCGGAGCAGCTCGGCGCGCTCCCCGGCATCGCGTCGGCGACGGTGGAGACGGAGCCCCGGGCGGACGGCGTCGTCGTGACCTACCGCCTCGTGCAGGAGACGTTGGAGGCCCCTGGCGCCCCGCTGCCGGGCGCGGAGGCGCCGGCGACCGCGCCCGCCCTCGCGCTGCCCGCCGCGACCGCGGCGGCCGCGGCGGCCCGCGCGGGCGGC